>VYMF01000005.1_pt1 | contig 379037 bp, 359 predicted proteins | sample 5115271 | NCBI WGS metagenome assembly VYMF01 (sample SAMN12291778, study PRJNA351875) | freshwater metagenome | isolation source: freshwater lake | place: USA: Michigan, Wintergreen Lake | collected 2013-08-08
CAGCATGGAAGTCTGCCCTTCCACTGACCACAGTTCCCTGCAGTCTACCGTTTCCACAATTCGCTTGGATTTGTGCGGTAAAAACCAAAGTAATTTTTAGCACCAACACGTCAAACCAAATTATGAAAAAATTTTGATTGTTTTCTAAAAGAGGAATTTGGAATTATGTCACATTAGAAGGCGGAAGAAAGCAAAGGGGTTAGAATCTGCTATTGAACTGAATGTAGCTAAAGCTATCTCTTTGCGTTGTTGAATCCGTTCCATAGGTTTGTACGGGGACAAATCCAATATCTATAGTTTCATCATCTATACCTAACGCATAGAAAGTTACCGCACTAACAAGCATTAACCCAATTCCTGCAACCATTGGTCCCAAAACAAACTGACGATCACGTCGATTTTCGATTGGTAGAGTCCCGGCAATGCGCTTTAAATCTTTGCCACGATCTGTTGCTTCATCTATCACTTGGTTTTGGTAGTAGTACCAAAGAGCAAAATCATTAGGATTATTGGCATAAAAATTTGTCAAAACTGATGCATTCACCAAACTTACCTGAGGTCTGGCCGCCTCATATGCCTTATTTGATGCATAATTAAAATACACATAACTTGCGTAAAACAAAAGAGCGCCATACAATGAGTATGTGCTAAAATCCTTATAAGAGTGGTCTAAAAAAACATATTTTTTGTTTTTGTAGTATATATCTGTTTTCCCTGGGCGAAGACCCACCGTTATCTTTTGTTCTTCACCTTTTTCCAACTCAACTGGTCTAAACTCATCTATAAAACCCTCTTTCGAAACTCTCAGACGATTCATTCCGCTTGGAACGGACACCCTTTCCAGAGGTGTTTTTCCTAGATAACGAATACCTAAATATACATCTGCCTCTTCATTGGCAGAGACAGATAAAAAGGATTGGTCTACTTGTTGCTCCAAACGAACACTCAATTTAAATAAAGTATCTTTTTGAAGGTCTACTTCTTTTCTGAATGGAAGGTAGCCTTCTTTATAAACAAAGAGACTGGCTTTTCCAATAGGGAATCTTTTATTGCTTAATGGTGCTTTCCCCAGATAAACTCCATTCAGATAGACCAATGCATTTTCAATATCTGGGGTAGAAATTTCAACCACCGTAGTTTGTTTTCCATACATTTGGTCTCTAATCTTTGAAACCAAAGGATCCATTTCTTGATAGGCTCTTATGAGAGATGTAGTATGTTTGAACTCGTTTGAGTTACCTTCATTTTCTCGAAACAACGAAACTTCGGTTGTTAGACTATCGCCAGAAATTTCAAAACTACCCGTCAAAACATAGTCACAATTGTATTTATTTGCTAGAGCAAAACTATCCTCTTTTTTAGGAGGTTTGACATCTGTTAGCTGTATCAATTCAAACTTTAAATGTCTTGGATCTTTTTCTGGAACTGTAGTTTTTTTATTGTTATTTAGATCTTCTAGATCTTTATAGTCTGCAATCTCACGCTTCTTCTTTTTAGAATTTTGAGAGTCCTCATCGACGATTTCCTTTAATGTTTTGGTTGGATTATTACCAAACGAATGGTAAACAACTTGAGGCTTTGGAGAATCTACATAGATATAACTGATGTCTCTAAGTCCAGATATAAGCAAAGCTGATATCCCTTTTATCAAATATTCGTACTTAACATCATTCGATTTTGGTAAAAAAGAAAAGACACAAAAGTTGCGAGACTTTTCAAAATCTACATAACCTTTGTAGCTTTTTTCGGGAAATTTGTAGTACTGATCGATAGAAAAGGATGGAATCGAATAGAAAAAAATCAAGAGACCAGCAATGAATTTGTTGGATTGAAGGTTATGTTTCACTTCTCTTTCGTACCTAAAATATAAATCAAAATTAATATCCCAAAGATTGGAAGTAAAATGGAAGCAGGTGTTTTGTCAAAATAGTCTTTTGAAAAAGCGATTTGTTCGCCAAGGCCTGGTCCAAACGAAAACATAGAAACATCAACTCCCAAGTAAGAAAACAGTGCGACTGTCATCACTACGGAAGGTAGTCCGCTGACAAACAAAAACTTGAGTATAGTGGATAGAGCAGAAATGTAATGCAATCGGAAAATTAGTAAATTTGTTGCACCCATCGTCTTAGAGGATACCAAATACCCAGATTTTTGCAACTCGCGAATTTTGGCAGAAATAGTTTCAAAGGCGAGTGCCCAGTCAGAAAGTAAGATTGAAAGTATCACCACAAAACGAAAATCCGGAAACATACCAATACATATAAGCGCAACTAACAAACTAGGTACGGATAAAAAAACGCTGGAAATCCCAGACCATAAAATTTCTGTCCACTTTGGTAAAAATACAACCAATAGCGAGAGCAGTAAAGATACTAGTATAGTGAGCGCACGCGCAGGAACAACGAGTATCATAGTTGATACCATTCCGTAAGTAAAAAGAGAAAAATTATCTCGACCGAGTCGATCAGTTCCCAAAATTGCCTCTTCAGAAAAAATAGGTAAATTGTTTTTTTCCAGTTCAACTTTAGTGGGAGGTTCTAAAAATAAAACTCCAATGAGCATAAAAATAATCACAACGAACCTAAAGAAATTTTGAAATCCAAGGAACGTGGAAAAGGGATATTGCAGAATCCGGCTCATTTTCCTCCCGAGAGTTTTATCTGGAATTGTAATACTAATCGATTTAAAGTATAAAAGATAATGCCAGAAAAAACAAGGAGTATAGACAATAGATTTATATCCATCGCCTTAATCGAGTAGTACAAAGACTTTCCAATTCCTGGGAAAAAGAAAATTTCTTCAACTACCATCGCACCTGACAGCAGGGATCCAAAATCTAAAATGATGATTACAAGAGAAAGAGGAAATACTTTTAGAAAGATTTCTTTAAATACTATATGTTTCCATGAATAGTTTCGTGTCTGAAGAAGAGTCACGTACTCAGACTCACCCTCCTTCCAAATATCTTGCAACAAATATAGCGTTAACCTGGCAAAGGTTCTTATCCCCAAAGTAACTCCTGGTAAAATTATATACAAAAAATTCCAAGATTCGTATCCACCAGGAGGAAACCATTGCAGTTTGTAAAAAAATAAAACCAGAAGTAAAACAGCGAATACAAAGACTGGAGTAGATAGAATTAAATTGCTGCTTGAATACAATAACGACTTTAAAAAATTAGATCGAAGATACATTGAATACAAAGATAAAAGATAAGACAATGTGGTACCAAAAACAATAGCAAAAATTGCGAGGTGAAATGTTGGCCCCAATCTGACTAGTATATGGGAATATACAATTTCTCCAGAATCCGTTTTTCCTCCGTATTGGAAGAAGAGTCGGTCTAAAAAATGAATATATCTCAAGAACAAATTGTTTTTTGTTTCTTCTTGAATTGATATTCCGCCATCAGCATATAAATATTGTTTATCTTTTGTAACATAATCCGTGATAGCTGATGATATCAACGTCAATAAAACAAAAAATAATACGAAACGGAGTAGTTCCGACTTCACTATACTAACTTTTCGACAGGAAAGCTTGCTGGATTTCTTGGAAGTTTTTAGCTTTGATAAGCTTTTCTCGTTCTTCTGGGATGTTTAGAGTTTTTGCAATCAACGCCAGAGTCTTTATATGATCTTGGAATTTGTTCTTTGGAACAATTAGCATAATAAAAATTTGAACAAGACCATTATCCAAAGCCTCAAAATCAATTCCTTCTGGCGCAATTGCCATTGCACACTTCAATTCATCTACATAATGCACGGAACAATGTGGAATGGCAACACCACTCCCGATCCCAGTCGACATTGATTTTTCTCGATTTAATAATGAGGATATAATGTCCTCACTGTGGCCTGCTTCCAAGGATTGGGTAGCAACCAAATGTGATATCATTTTACGAATGGCATCCTCTTTAGAAGAGGCATCAAAATCAAAAATGATGTTTTTAGGATCCAGAATCTCCAGGAGTTGATTCATAGTAGTTGGGTTAACTCCACTCTTTTGAGACCAATTTATTTTCCAAGAAAAACCCTTAAAACGAGTGCTTCCAAACTGAAAAAAATAATAACATTCATCAAAGGACTAATCCCAATTTTACCTACAAGAAAAGATATCGGTAGACATAATAAGAAACTGAGTAAAGTTCCATAAAAAGAGCCATAAAAATTCCGACCAGGAGCAAGATGCAAAAAGAACGCAATGGATGCAAACGCAACGCCCCACGGAAAAAATACGGAACCCATTCCATAAAACCATAAGAAAAAGAGAAGATTCCAACAAAGAAAGTAAAAGATAAGAAGAAACTTACGAAAACTAAACCAAGACACACCGACTAAAACAAATATGCCAAGACTTTCTAAAGCGGAAAAGCCAAGAGATCCAGTTTCTTTCACTAAAGTCCATGGAAATCCGAACGGAATTCCGCTAGATTCTAATGTAGGTAAAAATGTCATTGTGAAGTTTGCATCACCCTGAACTCTTCCATTGAATCCGATCCATAGTAATAAAAAATCAAAAGTATAGAAGAATAAAAGAATCCAAACAAATATCGGAATCTGTATGCCAAACTTCTTTTTTAGAAGATAGAAAGAAATACACCCCAAAAGGACAGAAGGAACTACCAAAGAGGGCGAAAAGAACATAACAGGTGATACAAGAATACTTATTAACAGATTGGAAAAGAGTTTTAATGGATAAATAGGCTGTTCTAAATTTTGGTAAACAAAATAAACTATGATTCCTAAAATGAAAAAAATCAAAGTAGGAAGCCAAAGTATATTTACGTTTTGAAAAAAGAAAAAAAGCAAAAAAGCAAATAGAGAGAGTGAGTAAAAAAGATCGGCAAAAATTTCGGAGGATTTGATCCCCCAACTGCCTTCAGAAAGTATATATAAATTTTTCAACATTCAAAAACCTATGATTTCACAGTAATCAGATTTTTCTCTTTGAGAATTCTGTGTCGAATGTCTATGCCTGAAGGACAATAGACGGTACAAATCCCACAGGATACACATTGTTCCCTCAAAAATTCGTAATTCTTACCTTGGACTAATGCCAAAGGATTTGCATGCGTAGGACAATAGACATTACACTCCCCGCATTCAATACAGATAAATTCTTTCCTTCGAACAGGCAGTCTCTCATAAAATGTTAAAGAAAAATGTTCATATATATTAAAATATCCCAATGAATCAATGTCACTTGTTTCAACAGATTCAAAAAATGATTGGAAACTTGCTATCTTGTATCTTGTATCCAAATTTTTCGGAATAAATGCGAGTGATTGGCCATTGGTAAGATAAAATTGCCTTGGAACCGTATCCATCCTACCTTTTCTATCTACTAAAAATACAGATAAGTGGCGTTTGGTGAAGGATTCTCCAAAATACAATTTCCTAAGTATATGGTAGACGGTTTCGGCACCTAGATACAAAATTTTAAATTCATTTATCTTCTTTTTTGCGGACGAAACGGAGACACCCTTTGTTTTATGAACGAAAAATTCGGGAATCCCCATTGGATGAGAATACACCAAATCTTTGTTATTAAAAAAATTCGAGAGTTCTGCCTTAGGAAAAAGAGTTGGCAGTAAATCTTTAAAAAGTGCAAATGCATCCGCCATAGAATTTTGGATCAATTCTTCAAAATTTAAATGTTGGCTACGGCAAAAGGGTGAGAGTATGATTTGGATCTCAGCTTCACTAGAAAAGGATAAAAAATAATCTTTAAGTGAAATACCTTCTAGATCTAAAGAATAGATTGCTCCTTCATCAAAAGCCGAAAGTAACGAATCCCAATCATAAGTTTTGGTTTGAAACAGAGAATCCGTAGACCAGGTTCCATCCTGTTTGATTTCAAAATGTCTCTGGTCTGTGGAAAGACTTGCAACACCGTTAACAGGGCTTAGTATTTTTTTTCCTGAAAAATGTAAGAGAACTTCACCGTGGAATACACGTTTCGGAAATCCTTGTGGAATTTGACTGCCCTCGGGAAGGGGGATCCTAAAGTTTCCTTGGATCGTCCTCTCCCGTTTGTTTTCAGCTTTGTGCGATTTGCGAGTAAAGGCGCGAGCTAATTTTGGAAACAACACGCCAATACTTTGTTAGACGGCTTTCACCATATAAATTTCGTCTTTGATTGGGAGCTCTTTTTTGAGATTTTTGATATAAGGTAAAATCTCTCCCATTTCTTCATAATACTCACAGTTTGTTTGCATACGCCGTGCAACAGTGAAGTATTTATAAAGTTTTTCCTCACCAGAACGTTTAGACCATTTCTTTTTATTACATTTTACGCGAAGAATGTATTTGTCTTGTTCTGATTCATATTGGCGCACCACCACACAGTGTAGACAGTTCGCACAGTAGACTTTTTCGCTCATGGAAGACCCCTAGCCTTAAGTTGAAATTACAGCTTTTTGGAAGATTGCGGTACGTCAAGTAAGTACCACCACTTTAAGCGATGGCACGAACCTCTTTCTCTTGTTTGGTCGCGGGACGGAACTTCCAGTAGGATTCTGCAACGGAAAGAAATGAGACATAGAAAAATCCAATCGCGTAGAGAACCATAAATCCGACAACATACGGTTTCCCGACCAGAAACGATAGGTAGATACAGAAAACACAATAAGCACCCATAAAAAATTCTAAAAAGGCTCTATAATCCACAGGAACCACATACTTGATTTTGTCCTGGAGCGATTCGCCCTCTTTTTCAATTCGGAGTTTTGGAGTTCTTTTAAAGCCCGACTGAATGCCAAAAACCGCTTCCATCCACGCGTAGGTGTTCATCACGGCAATTCCCGTTCCAATCATCACGAGAACAGGCAGGTATATGAGTTTTGATTTCCAATTCTTATGGATTTCCCTTTGAGAATAGGCATAAAAAATTACAGGCCCAAGGGAACCGATGGAAAGAATCCCTGCAGATCCAAAGAGGATCTCTATCGGAAGATCATCCATTTTAAATCCAGCCCAGTATTCCATAAGTAGGAGTGGAGCGGTGAGAAGGATGTTAACAATCATGAGAGGGTGAACAGAATAATTGATCAAATGAGTGATCGCTTCTGCTTTAATTTTCCACGGCTCTTTGGAATTCCAAATCTGTGGAATCAATTTAACTGCAGTTTGGATCGATCCCTTGCACCAACGGAACTGTTGCGCTTTGTATGCATTCATAGTCGCAGGGATTTCCGCCTTACAAACTACATCTTTAATGTATCGAAACTTCCAACCCTTCAGTTCCGCACGGTAAGAAAGATCAAAGTCTTCTGTGAGTGTGTCATGTTCCCAACCGCCTGCATCTTCAATACAGGACCTCCGCCAAATTCCGGCCGTTCCATTGAAGTTCATCCATAGTTGCGATCCATTTCGTGCAACTTGTTCGATCATAAAATGACCGTCGATACCAAAACTTTGCGCTTTTGTTAGGATATTATAATTTTCATTGATATGGCCCCATCGAGTTTGAACCATACCGATTTCTGGCGAACGGAAATATCCCAAAGTCCGCAGTAAAAAATCCGGTTCGGGAGTGAAGTCGGCATCAAATATAGCAATAAATTCGCCCTTAGCCTTCGCCATACCCTCATCCAAGGCCCCAGCCTTGTGACCTTTACGGTTTGTGCGATGGAGGTGATCGATCCAGATCCCTTTTTTTGAATACATCGCAACGAGCTTCTGCACTTTATCAAAAGTCTCATCCGTTGAATCATCAAGCACCTGGATTTGTAGTTTTTCTTTTGGATAGTCCAAACCACAGGCAGATTCCAAAAGTCGATCTACCACATAATATTCATTAAACATGGGAAGCTGCACGGTGACTACAGGCAACTTTTTATCTTTTTTGGAAAGTAAGTAGACCTCATCTTCAGCACAGTTCTCTTTGTTCTTTCGATAGAGATAGACCATCAAATAGGTATGAAGTCCAAAGTAAAACAGCATCAAAATATCGAAGCCGTAGAGCGCCAAAAATGAGATAGATAAAAACGTAAGCATCTTAATGCCAATTTCAAGCCGAGCCCAGATTTCGTCAATAGTTTTGTGCACCGCCAAATGAATCCCATTTTTCTTTGGTTTGCAATCGGGAATGGGGCCAATATCCATGGAATCTAGTACAATATGGACTCTCAGTGGAAACGATTTTGGGAAACAGGCCTATTCCCCTCTCTTGAATTTAGTCTGAGCCTTTCGATAGGCTATGTCTTTTCTCTTTTTCTATATGTTGCTTCCAGTGAACTCACCTTAATTGACAAATCGGATACTTTGTACCCAATTTTACAATTCATACTCTTCTCTTTTTTTGGATTGGGGTTTGTGTATAGAAAATATGTGCAACAGATTCCAAAAATTCTTTCGATAATCCTTCTGATCTTATCTTCAATCTTCAGCTTTTGGTTTCTCTATGGAAATCAAACAGAGTTTTTGATCGATTATATCTTTACATTCGAGCTGGTTCTTCTGAGTGGAAGTGTCTGCTCATTTTTGTTAGGTATCTACACAGGATCGCTTCGCGACTTCAGATTCTTAAGCTTTGCTCTGGGAATTACGGCCTTTACATTTTACTCTTTTTTTGACCCCAACCAAAACCAATCTATCAAATTCCTTTTAGGCATTTTGCTTTTACTCTTATGTTTTTACTTTGTAGCCAATATCTTTCAAAAGTCCACTTACTCCGGTAAATACTATAAAATCCGATCCAAGATCGGTAAACATCCGTTATTCTCACCGTTTTATAGATCTGCAATGTCTCTTTTAATCGCCTATGTTGCTTTACATTTATTTTTCCAGCCAGGCCCCAAAATTCCTCTTATTCTCTCGATCTCCTTCTCGGTTCTCTTCGGAAGAATCACATCTCTCCTCCCAGGTTTAAAAAGGGAAACGAAGGCAATTTTTTTGATAGGGAGATTTGCTCTTCTTGTAGGTTTTTTCTTTTTCGTTTATCAAACCAATTGGAACTCTTTTTATACTGCATTATGCATAGTTCTCGGATCCATTGTAGGATTTTTTAAACCAAACAAATCTCCGTACAAAGAATACATCTATATTATGATAGAAAGTTTTAGTTATATTTCACTTTCTTATTTACTTTATATTTGGAATCTGCCATTGGGAGTCAGATCTCTTATCTCATTATTATTTGTCTGTGTTCTTATGTATCCTTACCTCCTACAAAAACATATTGTTCGAGGTCCGAGGATTCTAATGCTTACTATTGCTATATTTATTTCGACCGTATTCTTCTCGCCACCAACCATTCGTGTGAGCACACCATTTTCTAAAAAAGAAATCTACGATTTGATTCCCTATCAAATTACAAATATACAATTTGATGAAGAAAATTTCATTTACTATAAAACAATACTACCGTTTCCATCTCAAAATTTTTTACCAAAACGATCTGAAATTAAAAACAAAACAGTAGTTCTTGGACTCACGTTAAACCAAACACAGATTATTTCGTATATTGAAGAACTCAAAAAAGAATCGCATCCGTTTCTTGTCATTCTTTCTCGAAACAAAAACAATCCAACTCCGCACATCAATGCACTTTCACTATTGAAACGAAAGTCCTTCTGGAACTTTGATATTTATTACCCGGAGTACTACCAAAGAGGAATCGACTTTAGTGAGAATATCCCCAAAGATTGGAGATTTAAATACTTTGCCGAAAAAATTGAGAATGCAAATTCGGAAGATATTGTAAACGCATTTGACAATATTTTAAAGTTTTCCTCGGGAGATTTAAGGAAAGATACAATCGATATCAAACAGATTTATTACCAATCTTATGCAAACTATGCCCAATACTATCACACGATTGGGCAAAACAAAATGGCCCTAGACTCAATCAGTCTTGCTCGAAAATTCCAAAAACCAAAATCGGATCTCTTGAGAATTGCATACAATAGTTTAAAGTTTACAACTCCCGAAGCAACCTACATTCCAATTCTGGAAGACCTAACCGAGGATATAGAATTTCAAGAGTTTGCACTGAACTCACTCATTCCTATGTACGAGTCATTAGGTGACTGGAACAATGCACTCAAAAACATGATCTTACTCGAAAGATTTTATAGAAATTCCAACTCAATTGAATTGGCAAATGAAATGGAACTTGTAAGAGTGAGGCTTTATATCAACTTAGAAAATTGGAAAGAAGTGGAGCCAATTGTGTCTACAAAACTCAAAGAATATCCGGATTCTGTTATTTGGGAAAGATTAAGAGCAGAAATCCTAGAAAAAAAAGATTCTTATAGAAGAATCTCTGCGCGTCCAGATGCCAAGGAGGCAAGGATTCAATGATGCAATCAAGTTTGTTAGGAATTATTTCTGCCGTATTATCCGTGTTTGTTGCCATTTTGGTTGAAGGAGCATCCCTTAGGTCGTTTTTTCACCTTCCCGCATTTTTATTGATTGTTGGTGGAACCATTGGTGTAACTATTGCATCCTTTAAGATGATGCATATAGGCAATGCGATCGCAAGCCTACGTTCGTTTCTGGTTCCTGACAAAGAAATCGATCTCAAAGTAACATTTTTTAAATTTTGGGAAAAAGCAAGGAAGGAAGGACTTCTCTCCTTGGAAGAAGAAGCAAAACGACTCGCCGATCCCTTTTTGCAAAAAGGCATACAGTTGATTGTGGACGGATCAGATCCTCGTACAATCGAAGACATACTTATAGAAGCTCTCGAGGAACAGGAAAAAAAAGAATTAAAAACTGCAAAAGTGTTTGAAACAGCTGCAGGATTTTCTCCGACAATCGGTATCATAGGAACAGTACTTGGTTTGGTGAGCGTGCTCGAAAATTTGGAGGGTGGAACGAAAGCTCTCGGTCAAGGTATTGCAACAGCCTTTATCGCTACATTCTATGGTATATCTTTCGCAAACTTAATTCTTTTGCCCATTTCCAACCAACTGAAAGTTAGATGCAGGTTGGCATCAAATAGAAGACATGCAATTTTAAGAGGCGTATTATCTCTTCAATCTGGCGAAAATCGTAGAATCCTTGCGGAAAGAATTGAACCATTTATTGATTCGGATGACTGAATTTTACTTCGGAAAAATTCTATACAACCTGTGAATTTTTTTGTCTCGGAAATCCTCAGGGATGGAAGTTTCACTCAAATCTTCAATAGAATAGCCACGTGCATTCCATTCTGTTTCAGGAACCTCCATCTTAAACTGACGAAAGTTTGTTGAAAACCATATCTCACCACCTTCGTTCAAAAAGCGAGTCAATAAAAGTAAAACTGTGTTTCGGTGTTTGGATTGAACATCCCATTCTTCATTCATTTTTTTACTATTGGAAAAAGTTGGAGGATCAATAAATACGATATCATACTTTGTGCGATTTGGTTTTTTAGATTCCTGCTCCAACCAAAACAGTACATCTGCTTCGATAAACTGGTGCTTCGAACTTGATAGCTGATTTTTACTTAGGTTTTCATTTGCCCAATCCAAATATGTTTTTGATAGATCAACACTCGTTGAAAAACTAGCACCACCTTTCGCCGCATAGACGGTAAATGCACCTGTGTAACAAAATAAATTTAAAAAACTTTTATCTTTTACCCGATCTCTTATCCATCTACGTGTGATTCGATGGTCTAAAAACAGCCCAGTGTCTAAATAATCCGAAAGATTGACTTTAAATTGTAGATCTGACTCAAAAATCCAGTGAGTAGCACTTTCTCGAGATAATGGGATGTACTGTTCCTTTCCTTTTTGCTTTTTGCGATTTTTTAAAAAGATTGGTGTATTTGGATAAATCGACGAAACTATTTCTTGGATTTTCAAAAAGCGCTGTTCTTTTTCATTTTCTGTTTGGTGGCGAAGTGAACTCTTATCGAAAAGAACAAGGCCTTTCGGATAAAAATCTAATATAACAGGTATTTGGGGAATATCTTCGCTATAAACTCGATAACAAAAAATATTCTCTTTTTTGCTCCACTTCTCTCTGTCTTTTTTTAATTTTTTAAGCCGGTTCTCAAACATGAGAAAGGCTCCTAATCCTTTTTCCAAGCGAATTGTACCTAAGTTTTTCAATATTTTTGACTTTGACGAATTTGTCCCTCAGTAATTTCTTATTAAAATTTATAAGGTCATATACTTTTTTTGTGGTTCCTTTCTCTTCTAGAGTGATCTTAGTTTAGAATGTCCAATCGAGATACTACATTTATTTACTGTGATGGTTCCTCACGGGGGAATCCTGGTCCGGCCGCTATTGGAGTTTCCTTTCAGAATCGTGATGGAGAGGAAGAGTTTTTTCTTTCAGAAAAAATTGGAACTGCAACCAATAACGTGGCTGAGTGGAGTGCCCTAAAGAGAGGTATGGAAGAGGCAGTAAAAAAGGGAATGGACAAAGTAAAATTTCGTCTCGACTCCGAACTTGTCGTTAAACAAATGAAAGGTGAATATAAAGTAAAGAATAACGATCTTTTAACTTACAAAATAGAATGTGAAAAACTAAAAACCAAATTCGTAAGTTTTGAAATACAGTATATCCCTAGAGAACAAAATGCGAGAGCGGATGCCCTTGCCAATTTAGCCCAGGACAAAATAGATCCAAAATGAATTTTCTCAAAATCTCAGTTTTGGCAGTCCTGAGTCTCAGTTTTTGTCAAAAGTCAGCAAAACAAAGATTTGATGTTTTTTATTTGGATAAGGATTTTTTAGAAGCAGCTACTCTTTGCGAATTAGAGACGGACCTAAAAACAGAAAGACAAAACGAATGTGCAATTTCTGTTCAATCCGTAGTTGAAGAAATTGAGACGATTACTACCCGTCCTCTTCAAATGGGAATCTCATCTGTTTTAGTCGAAAAGAGTAGAGGCGAAAAGATTGAAAAACTCCTTCGACTGAGTCCGCGACTGGGGATTCGTTATTTAGAAATCTGGAAACAAACGGTGATTTTGGAATAGACATCCGATTCCCCTCTGAGATAACAAAAATATGTCTGGGGATCCTTCTCAAATTCTAAAAAAAATCGGTTTAAAAGTCACAAAAAACCGCGAACAAGTCATTTCCATTTTACAAGAGTCTAGGCGACCCCTCAACCACCAAGAGATCATGGAAAAACTTCCGAAAGATGAGTCCTGGGATCGTGTCACAATCTACCGAGCTCTTTCCGACCTGGAAGAAAAAAATCTTTTGAACTCTCTGCATTCCACGGATCGGATGACGTATTTCGAACTCAAAGGAGAAGGGAAAAGTTCAAATGCGGATTCACATGGTCATTTGGTATGTAACCTTTGCGGAAAGATTGAATGCATTGACGATCCATGGAAAGGCCTTCCCTCAGCCAAACAGTTGAATGGATTTGAAATGGAATCGGTCGAAATCGTTTTCAGAGGCAAGTGTAAGTCTTGCCAATAGATTTTAAAAATCAAATACCTGAACCATTTTATTCTCATATACAAACTATCTACGAGAGAGTTACCCGCGCAGGCTTTGAATGTTTTTTAGTCGGAGGTTCCGTTCGTGATTTAGTTATGGGCATCACTCCACATGAATATGACTTTACTACAAATGCAAAACCCGATGACGTAAAAAAGCTATTTCCTTTGGTTGTAGAAACCGGAATCAAACATGGAACACTAACTATTGTTATAGATAAGATTCACTATGAAATCACAACCTACCGAATCGACAAAGATTATGTAGATGGAAGGCGTCCCAATTCGATCGAATTTGGAAAATCTTTGGCGGAAGATCTTCGCAGACGGGATTTTACTATGAATGCTTTGGCCTTGGATCCCAAAAACTATGAGATCATTGACGAACACCAAGGGTTAGTTGATATTCAAAATAAAAAGATTAGAACCATTGGGGATCCAGTGCAACGTTTTGGCGAAGATGGACTGAGGCCGATCCGAGCCCTAAGGTTCGCTAGTTCTCTTGGGTTTGAGATCGAGCCAACTACAAGGAATGCGATTCAGAAAACAAAGCACATCACGGAAAAAATTTCCATAGAGCGTTTCTTTGATGAGATAACCAAATCGCTTCGGGGCCGTAAACCTTCCATTATGTTGCAACTCTTAGTTGAAGAGGATATTTTTTCACTTTTTCTGAAGGATTCCCGATTTAAAGAGACAATGCAAATAGATGCGGTGACCTATTTGGATCGAATTTCCAAGGAGAATCTTGGATTTCAAATAGCTGTTTTCTTTTTTATTTTATGTCCGACTGTTGGGCTCAAAGTATTAGAAGATTGGCTTCGGAAGTTAAAAACCTCAGGTCAAATTCAAAAGGATTGTATACTTTTCTATCAGTTTATCCACCTATCACGGGAAATGGATTGCAATCAGAATCCAATAGATTTGCATTTTATTCTTAAAAAACAAATCCTTTGTCCTCTGAAAAAGCACCACGGTGCAGAAACAGCATACCAGAAAGTAGGCAATAGTTTCTGGAGAGATATGGAAATCTTCTTTGGCAAACAAACTTCCTTACTCCAATCCCTTTGGCTGGGAAAACCTCCCCTTCTTCTAACAGACCTTTGTATTTCAGGAAATACGTTAGCGGAACAGTTCCCTGACCTTCCCAAAACAAAGTATGGTATCCTTTTAAACCAGCTTTTGGACTTGGTTCTCAAGGATCCAACAAAGAACGAAATTCAGATACTTCTAGAACACTCTGCTGAAAAAATAAACAATCTGTAAACAAAGCTGAGGATTTTTTGAAAAAATCGAAACCCTTTTGCCTTTTTTTTAGACAAAATACGAAAAAAATACCCTCCTGATTCCTTTTTTACCCAAGCATACTGAGATTTTGGAAATTTGTTCAAAAAGAAGGCAGGCACCTGGTACACAAATTGCACTGACAGTAGACATAGGAGAAATGGCAAATGAGAAATAAATACACTCTGTTGGCGACATTCGTTGCTACCTTATTTTCCCAGACTTCCCTTTTCGCACAGGAAAAAAAAGAAAAGGATAAGTCTTGGTATGAGTTGGTAAATTTTTCCGGTTATGTGGACGTATACTACAACTATACCACCAACAACCGGCAAGGGGCAACCCAGGATACTGCGGGAACATTCCATCAGTACAATAAACAATTCGCTGTTAACGCAGTTAAACTTTCGATGGAGAAGTTGGCTGATAAAGACAGTCCTTGGGGTTTCCGTTTGGACATGCAAAATGGTCAGAACAATATGTACCAAGAGCGTCCTTACCAAACGACGAACTCGATTCACAATATGCAGTTGTTGCAACAAGCTTACGTTTCAGCATTCTTTCCAGTATTGAAAGGATTGACTGTGGATGTGGGTAAGATGGCGACTCATATCGGACTCGAGGTACTTGACTCGAAAGATAACATCGCATATACCATCGGGTATGTGTTCTACAACACAATCCCCTTTATTCACACCGGTGCTCGTGCCAACTTACAAGTAAACGATAGACTCTCTACAAGTTTCTATCTTTACAACAGTGCGCAAGGAACTGGTTATACGGGAAATGGTCAGCAGTTTGGTTACGTAGGGATAACTCCTTACGGTGATGCAGCTCAAGGTTCAAGTCTAACTAGCACGCAACAGCATGCATATGCAGATGGTCCAAACCCAACGAGAGCGATCGGAACCCAGGTAAAGTATGACTTAGTTCCAGACAAGTTTCAAGTGGTATGGAATACGTTGCAGGCGAATGATAACATCAAAGGTAGACAAAACAATGCTCTTTACTATCTAGAGCAAACCTCTGGCGCATCGTTCCCTAAACAATCAAACTTCCGTGTTGACAATTGGATGATTCAAAACTTGATTTTAATTTTCAAGCCCACTGATAGATTGACTACGATCTTTGACTATACATACGGCGAAAGAAACGGTCAAACGAATACTGCGGCTTTCGGTTATGAGCCAGGTGGTGTAACTCGAACAAAGTTGAACAATGCTTTGCCAGGTTTGGTTCCTGAATTGGATCCTGGCCTCACTGCTGCGGGCTTTACGAATGACACAAACCTATCTCGTGAAAATAGAATCAAACGAATCTACCAAACATTCCAACTTCAAGCAAAATACCAATTTACAAATTTGTTTGCACTTGGTTTCCGTTATGAGTATTTGGATGATAAACGTTATGGTGGATCTCTTGCTGTAAACCCTCCTCTCTTTGCGACAACACCGGTAGACCGATATGACCTTAAATTCCAAGATTCTATTGGAACGAGAGCGACTAGTAACTACGGGCAAATCAGAACGCTTACTCTTACACCAACGTTTGACTTAACGTCTAACTTGCAAGTTAAGGTAGATTTGAGAAGAGATTGGGGTCCAGGACAGCAGTTCGTAGATTTATCAGGACGACCTGCATCGCATCAAAATGGAATCATCATCGGTATGGTTGCTAAGTTCTAAGGAGAAATGAAATGAAAAAGAATAATAAATCCCTTAAAATTAGCGCAGCGATTTTCGTTTCGATCAGTTTTGCTTTTCTAAGCATAGCAAATTGCACCAAATCGGGAGCAAAAAAAGATGAAAATCCCACGGCGTTACTTTACATTGTGAATAGTGGTGCTTCGGCCAATGTTATCCAAAATGAATGCCTAGCAGCATACACGGCAGCAAATTCATGTGTGTCTGGCAGAGAGTTTTTCAACGCAGGAACTGGTTGCGCAGCAACCAAGCTCGACGGCAAAACATTGGACGATTACAAGGCTCTTAGAGAGTGTGTGTTGAAAAAAGTTAATGACACAGTGCAGCCCTGTAACTTGCCTCAGTTCCGTTATGCATTAGCACAACAAGCTCTGGCTGGTGCATTCGCTGACTGTAACAAGAAGTTCACAACTGCAGCTCAAACAGAAGTAGATTTGAAAGACTATCTAGTTTTTTAAATTCATTCAAAGTCAGGAGGTTATCTCCTGACTCTTTCTTTTCATTTATGTCCGGCCAGAGATAGATTTTTATGCTCGTTATCGGGGTTTCCTATAATCAATATTCTCAACAAAGGATTTGCGAAAGATAACAATGATCTCACGATCTGGAGGAGAGTCCGCATCATACTTGCTAACAGGTCTTTTATAAACCCAATACTCTCTCTCGCCACCCCGTTTGATTTCATCAGGTTCTCCAAGATAGCCCTTTACGAAGTTCCCATTTTTACCTGGCAAAATATCTTGGATGTCTTTTCTCAGTTTAAGACCAGCAAGTTGCTCTAATGTCAACTTTGCTAACTCTTCCTCTCGCTTCTGCTCTTCCGTTTGAATATCTTTCGCAGAAGTACTCAGAAATTCTCTACATTTGTCTCGATCGTTAAAAGTTTTCATACAATTATCGAAGAGGTTTTCTTGGTTCTTAATCTCAATCGTCCTTCCGCAATGACATAAAAAAAGGGTAGCGGAGAGTATAACGAAACTTTTCATAAATGCTCCTAATCAACTCAATCAGCTAATACCACAAAAATCCAGAAAGCCTTTTAAGTAGTTTGGCAAGAAGGAACACTAAATTTTCGGATTGAAAGTGACAAAAAAAGTTTGTAATCGGATATCTCATTTTTGGTTGCAGAAAATACTCAAGAAAGTATTTTTTTTTCCTGACTGGTGAAAACTATTCCGTATTATTACGTCTACTTGTGTGAGGGAAAAAATGCAAAATTATTTACAAAGATTGGGAATATTGGTGAGGCTATTTTTCCTACCTTTACCCTTTCTGATTTCATCTTTATTTATCCTCTACGTTTTAGTGGCCGAGCAAAATGAGAAGATCGAATTTTCCGCCAAAGAAATGGTCGGTTTGCATACACTGGAGCATGTTTATAAAATCCACGAACTGGGGCTAACAAAACTCAAATTGGGAAATGAGTCCGCCACAGATATTCAAACTTTCATGAAAGATTCAGCACCTAAGATTCTAGAGTCAGAGTTGATTTTAGAATCGGATCCAGAGTATAGAAAATGGATTCAATTCCAAGATAAATCTGTCTTCGATGAAAGCGATAGTTTAGAGTTTTTAGAACACACAAAAGAACTTGGTATTAAAGTTGGAGACCGTTCCAATTTGATTCTCGACCCAGATGTCGACTCTTATTACCAGATGGACATCGTACTATTTCGAATTCCTAATATATGGAAGGATATAGCAGAACTCAAAAAGATTCTCCGAGATGAATATAAGTTAAATACAACAAAACAATTATCAAGCGTTGGTATTTCTAAAATGATTATAGCAATCAGCGATATTGAAAACCAATGTAACGAAATCAGCAAATCATTTGTCAAGACACATGAATTCAATGAAACATTCCGAGAACAGGTTCAAAAAACTAAGGAACAGTTCAAACTGGACTGTGCAGGTTACATTCAAAGTCTAAAGAAAGATTATGTAAACTTAGATGAAAAACCACAAAATCCAGACAAAGTATTCGAAGTCATTCATGCCGGGACTTCCATCACAGCAAATTTACAAAAACTATCCATGGCTTATTTGGAAGAGCTAGTCCAAATTAGAATTGATGGTCTAAAACAAAAAAAATATCTTTCTTTGTTTTTTGTTGCCTGCGTCTTTTTAGTCTCAATCGTCCTCGCAACTTGGATCATCAAAAGCATATCCTTTCCGCTTCGCGATGTTTTGACTAAGGTAGAAGAGCTCTCCAGTGGCGATGCTGACCTCACGAAAGAAATTCCAAATTTTGGTAACAATGAAATTGGAAAGATCGCTGTCTCTGTAAATAAATTTCTAGGTAACCTGAATTCGATCGTTAACCAGTTAAAATCCCTCTCCACATCGGCTGAAAAAAATGCATTTCTTTTAAATAAGGATGCAATTACCGTTTCCGAACATGCGACAGAACTAGCTGCTACCTCGGAAGAATCTGCGGCAAGTCTAGAGGAAATCACTACCAGTTATGAGATTATGTTTGAATCCATTTCTAGTGAAACGAAGAACATTTACAAAATAACAAAAGAGATGGATAACATAGGCTTCTCCATTGGAAAGATTGATACATTGATACAGGAACTTTCTGACCAATCCATTCGATCCACTGAACTTGCTGAAACAGGAAACCAATCGATTGACAATACGGACAAAGCAATGGTGAAGATTCGTAATGTAACAAAGGATATTGTTGGCATTGTAGATCTGATTACTGAAATTTCAGAGCAAACCAATTTATTAGCTCTCAATGCAAGTATCGAAGCCGCGAGAGCAGGTGATGCAGGCAGAGGGTTTGCCGTGGTTGCAGAGGAGATATCTAAGTTAGCTGATAAAACCCAAAACTCGGTAAAGGACATTAAAAAGAGAATTGAAGAGAGTAATGCGAGTGTAAATTCAGGAGCCAATTATGTTGCAGAAACAGTGAATGCACTCCATTTGATCGTTGAACAATCTAGTTTGATTCTTAGCGGAGTAACTCGACTCAAATCAGAAATCCAAGGCCAATCCGCAAGTTTAGTGAGTGTAAATGAAGAGATCGGTAGTTTAAAGGATATGGCCGACATGATTGAACTTTCTAGTAAAGAACAAAAGCGCGCCTCTGAAGATATCATGGAAGGAATTAACAACCTATCGGGAAGCGCTCAAATCCTCGCCAACAATTCGGAAGACCTAAACCAAGTGAGTCAGGAAATTGGTGGAATCGCAGCGTCGATCGCAAATATCAGCAATGGATTCCGCACAAAATAGAGATTGGTGCTCTTCTAGAATCAATCTCTATCTGCTTTAGCTAGTCGGTTTTCGTTCAATTAACGTTTCCTTCGGCTGGATCTCCTTTCTGAACCTCCGCCAGAACTAGTTGTCGTAGTTACTTGCGGTTTATTCCCTTTTTGCTTTTCGTTTCCGAACATATCTACTTCGGAACGAGTTTCCATACCGATTTTTTTATACTCTTTTGGTGCAGAGTCATCCATCTTTTTATCAGATTCGCTCACTTCTATTCTAAGTAGAAAGGAAATCACTTCTAACTTTAGAGTATCAACCAACTGGTCAAATAGTTTAAAACCTTGTAGTTTGTATTCTACGAGTGGATTTTTTTCTCCGTATCCAACAGTCCATATTCCCTCTTTTAAATGGTCCATCGCGTAGAGGTGGTCTTTCCATCTATGGTCGAGAATATCCAAAAATACATTTCGTTCAATGGATCTCCAAACATCTTCGCCGATGGATTGGATCTTACTACTATAGAGTTCTTTGATATAATTTGAAACTACATCATACATCTTCAACTGTGGATTAGAGTCTTTTTTAAACTCAGCCAAATCAAACTCTGCCTGAATTCCTAAACTCAGTAACCATTCCTTTAGAGAATCAAAGTCCCACGCCGAAGGATTGTTTCCGTCGCAATAGACAATTACTTGGTTTTCCACAACCTCATCAATAAAGTCGGAAATCGTTTTTTCCATATTGCCTTTATCTAAGAGTTCATTTCGAATCCCGTATATATAAATTCTTTGTCGATTCATTACATCGTCATATTCTAATAGATGCTTACGAATATCAAAGTTATGTCCTTCCACTCGTTTTTGTGCCCGTGCGATTGCATTGGACACCATATTATGCTCTAACTCTTGGCCCTCAGGCATTTTGAGTGTATCCATAATTCGAGCAATTCGATCAGAACCAAAGATACGCATCAAATCATCTTGTAGAGATAGATAAAATCTAGAAGATCCCGGATCACCTTGTCGTCCAGACCTACCACGCAACTGATTGTCAATCCTTCTGGATTCATGACGCTCCGATCCGATGATATGGAGTCCACCTGCTTCGATCACTAAGTCGTGATCCACCTTCCACTTTCTTGCAGAATCCAAAATTCTTTGGCATTCTTTTTTTACTTTATCAGATCCAAGAGTATTTACATATTCGGATGCTTCATCAAATTTCTGTTTTATGACAAGATCCCTAAAAAAATAAACTTTCTCTAGTTCGTCTTTCGAGCGAATTCCTTCTTTTTCACAATAGTCATCCAAACGCTCCAAATCCTCTTTGTACTTTTGAGCCCCACCGAGAACGATATCCGTCCCTCGACCTGCCATATTGGTAGCTATGGTAACTGCCCCAGGTTTTCCTGCATTTGCTACAATTTCGGATTCTCTTTCATGTTGTTTCGCATTGAGTACATTATGCGGTATTCCGTTCGCCGTTAGTAGTTTAGAAAGAACTTCAGACTTTTCAATAGAAATGGTTCCCACAAGACATGGCTGTTTTTTTACCATTTTTTCTTTTATATCTTTTACAACGGCGTCGAACTTTTCTCTTTCGGTTTTGTATACTCGATCCGGCATATCCTGCCTTTGGATTTTTAGATTGGAAGGGATCACAATTACATCTAGATTGTAGATTTTTTTGAATTCTTCGGCTTCGGTATCGGCAGTTCCTGTCATACCTGCTAATTTTTTATAAATTCGAAAATAGTTCTGGAATGTAATCGAAGCTAAGGTTTGAGACTCCCGTGCAATCGGAACGGACTCCTTAGCTTCCAAGGCTTGGTGGAGGCCATCAGAATACCGCCTACCCTTCATCAAGCGGCCTGTAAATTCGTCAACGATGATGACTTCTCCATCTTGAACCACATAATCCTTATCTTTGAAAAAAATCTTATGTGCTTTCAATGCTTGTTGTACGTGGTGGACAAGCTCGATATTCTCCGCATGATAGAGATTTTCAACACCTAACAAGTTTTCAACATGGTGAACTCCGGCCTCGGTCAAGATTACGTTTCTTGCCTTTTCATCAATTTCAAAGTCCTCTCCTTCGTTGAGTTTTGAGATGATTTTATCGACCTTTAAATACTTGTCAGTAGATTCTTCTGCAGGACCTGAAATGATTAGAGGAGTTCTTGCTTCATCCACTAAAATCGAATCCACCTCATCAACAATTGCAAAGTTATGTTGTCTTTGCACTCGGTGTTCTTTATAACTCACCATATTGTCTCTCAGGTAATCAAAACCAAACTCGTTATTGGTACCATAGGTAATATCTGAGTTGTAAGCTACTTTTCTCTCCTCATGGTCCATATCATGTTGGATGACACCTACCGAAACTTTTAAGAATTCATAAATTGGCCGCATCCAATTCGCATCCCTTTTCGCCAAATAATCATTAACCGTTACAACATGAACTCCATCGCCTGAAAGAGCATTTAAATAAATGGGCAACGTACTTGTCAAAGTTTTACCCTCACCGGTTTTCATTTCAGATATATTTCCCCAATGGAGGGAAATACCACCCATCATCTGGACATCAAAATGTCTCATCCCCAAAGTTCGATAAGCAACTTCGCGAACTGTCGCAAATGCCTCCGGAAGAATATCATCCAAAGTCTGACCGTTTGCCAATTTTTCTTTAAAATAAGCAGTTTGGTTTGCAAGACTGGCATCATCCATCTCTCTCATTTTTGGTTCAAAAGAATTGATCTCTGTAACGATGGGCGAAAGTCTTTTTAAGTCTCTTTCGTATTTGCTTCCGAAAAGGATTGTTAGTATTTTTTGAAACATGTTAATTCCATTATAAATTTATAATATTTCGAAATATCTGATTAGCAGAACCGAACATCTGCTTTTGTTTGGATTCCAGATCGCTAAAGTCACCATTGCCTTTTGCAATAAACTCTTTGTGAACTTGTAACCAAACTTGCAACATAGATAAAGTTGGTTCCAAATGAGTTTGAAATCCAAAAATTCTATTATCAATAGAAAACATTTGGTTGGGATACATAGAACCTTCCAAAAGCAATTTTGCATTTGTTGGAAGTTTTACAACATCTTCATGGAGGTGAAATGCCATGACCGAAGTTGCGCCCAGTCCAGAAAATGCTGGGTGACTAGGATCAACTACCTTCACTTCCGAAAAACCTACTTCTGGGCCCTTGTCGCCCACCATCACATCACCACCAAGAGACTTTGCAATGATCTGGGAACCTAAGCAGATTCCCATACATTTTTTTTTAGGCATAGCTGCGATGCTTTGAACCAATTTGTAATATGGTTTAAAAAACTCCTGTTCGTTCGGGTCCGCAACAGATTGAGGACCACCTAACAATACGATTAGATCGAATTGCAAATGCATTTCAGGAAATACTTGAATCCTGCGGTCATATGCATTTTGATAACTGATCCGATAACCCTTTTCGCGCAATAGGGGTTCAAGGATTCCAGGACCTTCACAGTCTTTGAAACGTACAAATATTGCTCTCATAGGGAACTCAATCCAAATTGGTGTCTAAAGAATTGGTATTTAGATTCATTTCTAATCTCAGTTGGATTCGATTTTTCAGATATCGAACCAATAAAATTATAATAGATACGAAGTGGATTTGTTTCCATTAGTATGGTTTCTGGTGTGCCTGTAACAAGAGCGTTAGTTCCCACCTGGAAGCTCGGCTTCATAAAAAGAACTTTAGCCTTGATATTCCGATTTTTTACCTCTTCCAACATCCTAACTTTGGCTAATTGATAACTCTCAGCAAAGGAGATATTTGGATCCGAATCTGGCAGAATTTGTTTGGGATCGACAACGAGGAAGAAGGCTTTTTTGGGATGGTTGTCTATTTCATCTGCTATTAAATTGAGACTCGGAATTTCTTTGTAACAAGGAACACAGTCGGGGGAATAAACATTGATCGCAATTTCCGAAACATCTAGATCACGGAAAACGATTTCTTTTCCGTCAAAATCAAGCCCAGACCAGGATTCCTCTCCGAAATAAGAGGTCTTTGCCTTTGCACAGAAACTAGAACTCAGAAGGATTAAAAAAACAAAAAAAAGCTTGTACATTGAGGTCTTGCCTCCCATGCTCCTCCAGAGAACCTGGCTGTAAAGCCCGTTTTGAAACTTTCCCTTGACATCTAGCCCAAGTCCCCGAATCTGGTCTAACATTCCAGCATTGCCCCTTAGGAACTACAAAAAATGAGCCAATCGCAGAAAGAAGACTTTGACATCGTATCTTTAATTGAACTTTGCCGGGAAAAAAAATACGAGACTTGCGTGGCTGGTTTCAGCACAATCGACAAAATCGAAAAAATCACTCTCCCTAAGAAACTTAAAAACAGAAAGCTGACCGTACAAGCACTTTATTCCCTCACCAACGATTTGATCCAGTGGAAATATCTCACAAAAGAAGAAAGAGATAAAATCCAGGCGGAAAAAGATAAAATTGCGGGTGTCACATCAACGACCAGTACGTCTTTTGCACCACATGCAGAAGAAGATATCGATGAAGATTTTATTCCAGAAGAGGAAGCTCGTAAGCCAGAACTTATGGATGAAGATGGTTACGAAAATGAATTTGGTGACGACGATGATGATGACTCGGATGACGACGATGACGACTTCGATGATGAAGACGATTCGGACGATGACGAAGAAGAAGAAGACTAAATTTTCGAAACATTTTCGATAAGGATTTTCCCATCCAACTTACTCCCATCTACCAGAATGGAAGCCTTCTTAATTTTTTAGAACCAGACAAAAATATCTTTCTACATTCGAAACTCTCTCCTGAAAAGGAGAGTCATCGATTTCTATCGCAAATTGACGATGAAAGTCTTCCCATCATCCTAGGCCTCGGTGCCCTCTATATATTAAACTCTCCTTTGTTTTTAAATTGTTTAGATAACCACAAAACAATTGTATTATGGGAGCCTTTAGCGGATGTCTATGAAGATCCTATTTTTATAAAACAACTAGATAAATGGTTAGAAACCAGAAAAAAGGATCAAGGCCGGCACATTCTCGTTGTCTTTGGCGAATTCTTGACAAATGAAAATCTTAGCCAAATTAAATCAGAAGCCAACTCGACATATCAAGGTAAAGTTAAAGTTTATACATTTCCGAGTTACGAAAGAATTTTTAAAGATAAAATCCAATCCCTCCAAAAAAAAATAACAGATGCTTTGCGGGGATCAAATGTAAACCAGAATACAATTGATTACTTTCAAAAGATTTGGACAAACAACTATTGTAAAAATCTATCTCTTATAAAAACTAAGAATTCTCATACAATTCAATGGTTTCAAAAATTGGAATGGTTAGAGCCAACAAAACCTATATTTTTTGTAGGCGCTTCACCCAAGTTAGAACGAGAAATTTCGCAACTCAAAAAGTATAGAAATCAAATTCAGATTTTTACCAGTGATACTGCACTTGGTTATTTACTAGACAGCCAAATCCGACCCGATGGTATCCTTTCCTTTGACAGTGGGCGAGGAACTGTCTTTCATTTTCTTAAATCACTCCCAGAGGATATTCCCATCTTTACATGGTTAGGTGGAGCAACATATCTTTTTGAACTCCCCAATCCAAAATACCTTGTAAACACATTCCATCCCCTCGACCAAATCTTAGAGTCTGTTTTTTTAATGGAAAATAAGCACTGGCCGGCTTACAAAAACCCAAGCCTCAACTTAATTGGCATGGCAGAGGCAATCCTACCAAAGGACACCCCGCTTTGGCTTTCGGGGGTGGATTTTCTCTCGGAATCTGGCAAATCGCATTGCAAATCCACAGGCTATGAATCTTATTTTTTGCCCCAAATGCATAGAAAGCTTAGTTTCGAAACGTATCTTCGTAAATTGTATGGACGAGAACGAAAGGGAAAAAACCAAATTGCTTGGGAAATGCTCCAGACCATGGACCCCAAACCGAAGTTTTGGGAAGATTGGAAGGATGCGGTTACAAATTTTTCAATTACAATGGAAACTCTAAACGAAACGAAGGACGGAAACAGAATCAAAAACTCGGAATTCGAACCACCAAGTCTGGAAATCCTTTCTTTTTCGGGTTTTCCCCAGGATCTAAATCCGTTCTGGAATTGGGCTCTCCAAGATCCGGAATCTCTGGTTTCAAAAACCACCATCAAACGTTGGTTTCGTTCGATCTAAGCACCATAAAGGATAGGGATTTCGCTTAGATTCCATTCAGCTACTTCACGGTTGGCAGGAATCACTCCGTGGTTTGCTTTTTTCTTCATGGGCTTTTTTTGCGTTTCCAAACCGATTAGGATTTTCTCTAATCTTTCCTCCATCAGTTGGTGCAAATTCATTTGGTCCATCGCTTCCATACATATCTCCTTTTGTGCCTACCACTCTAACAAGAGCCCCGGACAAATTAGAGCAGGATTTAAAAAAAAATATCATTTGCAAATATGCGAAATTCAAATAAAAGAGTGTAACCAGGAAGTTTACCCTTTGAATTTTCAAGAAATCATCTCTCAACTCGAAACATCAAAAGAATCTCGCATCAATTATTATTTCGTAACAGAAGAACAAAACCAAGATATCTACGCACTTCTCGTCCATGTTATGGGATATATGGATAAATTGTATTTAGTAGAAGTTGTGTTTACTGTCCTCAAAGAACTTTTGATGAATGCCAACAAAGCAAATGCAAAACGTGATTACTTTACCCGATTCAACTTAAATATCCAAAATCCAAAAGATTATGCAAAAGGTATGGCTGGGTTCCAAGAAAATATCATTATGAAATGGAATGAGCAATTGGAGCATTTAGAAGGTGGAAATTACTACATTAGTTTATTAATGAAAGTGGATGGAAAGAGTATCCACTTTGCTGTGGAAAATAATGCTCCGATTACCCAAGAAGAATTAGCTCGAGTCAACAAACGGATAGAAGTCGCAAAAAATTATAACGATCTATCGGATGCCTTTCTGGATGTATCGGACAGCACAGAATCAGCGGGTCTTGGTCTTGTTCTCATCCAACTCTTACTTAAAAATTCTGGTATTGGATCTGAAAAGTTCAAAATATTTACAAATGACAAACTAACACGCGCAACTCTTTCAGTTCCTGATGTGACAACTCCAGTGGAAATTACCAGCCGAATGAAGACAAAACTCTTGGATGAAATCGATGGACTTCCTCCACTTCCTCATTCTCTTACAAAAATCATCCAATTGTGTAACAATCCGGATTCTGATCTAAATATGATTTCTGGGGAAATTGAAAGAAATCCGGCACTATCTGCCGACCTACTCAAACTCTCCAACTCCGCATTTTTTGCTAATAGAAGTCAGGTGAGTTCAATTCTCCAAGCCGTTAAAGTTGTTGGTCTTAAAAACCTTCGAAACCTTCTGTATGTTTCGGGTGTTCGCAAGATTATGGATGGTCAATATGGCAAAATGATGGATGTTTGGGATCACTCCAACCGTTGCAGTTATTATGCTCGTTATCTTGCACAAAATCAAAACCAAACCAATAAATTGGCAGATATAATTGCCGTCAGTGCCTTGTTACACGATATAGGTAAATTCCTACTCTTAAGTGTAGACCGAACTTTTTTCAAAAAAATTGAATCCTATCAAAGAGGAAGTGACTCTGGAAACTCTACTCTTTTGGAAGAAATGGCAATTGGACTTAGCCACCCACAACTCGGCGCACTCCTAGCAGAAAAATGGGAATTCCCTTCCGACTTACGTGTTGCTATCGAATACCACCACAAACCATTTTTGGCACCTGCTGATCTCCGAGATCTCGTAGAAATAGTTTATATGGCAAATATGATGTGCGACTTCCAAGAACAGAAAAAAGGATTCTATGCTATCGACAAAAATTTACTCGCAAAGTTCAATTTGGACAATTTAGAAAAGTTTACTGAGACTGTTAAGAAAATGGAGTTGTTGTTTAAGAGTGCAAACAGCAACTAAGATCCGTTAATAAATTAGGATCCATGGAACCAAAACCCATTCTGAATTTTGACTCAGTTACTTATGTAAAAAACAAATCTACGATATTGGACAATTTGAGTTTCTCTCTAAACGAAAAAGACTCACTTGTCATTTTAGGGAGAAATGGTGCTGGCAAAACCACTCTCATCAATCTGCTGTTTGGTTATTTGTGGCCCACATCTGGTTCCATTTCTGTTTTCGGAGAAACCTACGGTGAAACTCCCATGGTTCCGATCCAAAATCAAATTGGGATTGTACAGTCCAACCACCAAGAAACTTTACTGCAACGACTAACTACAATCGAGATGGTTGTAACAGGTTTAATCGGAACACTTGGACTCTATAAAGAAATTTCCAAAATCCAAAGGGAAGAGGCGAATTCCCTACTCTCTCAAATTGGAATGGAATCAAAAAAGGACCAACCCTTCCAAACTCTATCTTCTGGAGAAAAGATGAAGATTCTATTACTTCGGGCAATGGGCAAAGGGAAACGACTCTTAATTTTAGATGAACCAGCTGCAGCTCTCGACCTAACAGCAAGGGTAGATTTCTTTTTATCCTGCGAGTCCATGAAGTTGAAAAACCCAAACCTGACAAGGATACTCATTACCCATCGTTTGGAAGAGATTCCAGAAAGTTTTCAAAAACTGCTTTTGCTAAAAGAAGGAAAAATACTTGCATTCGGAGACAAAAAAAAGGTTCTCACTGCGGAGAACCTTTCCAACTTGTATGACCTACCTTTGGTTTTAAACGAACAGAATGGTCAATATTCAGTCTCTGTTTCTTAATAAAACAGAGACAAACAATTAGTATTTAGACCTTTCTAGGAAGTTGGAAGCGTTGCAACCCGCTGTTCCCACATCTTTGATGGTTTGGTCTTGCTCGATACAGAAGATTTTCCACCATCGGTTCGAATGGCCAGCACCAACAGAGTAGTTTCTTACTTCACCTACAGAACCCTTGAACACACGTACATTGGCTCCCGAAACACCCATAAGGGCTTCGTTTGACCAATTGTAAATGCTATAGTAACGATTGGGTTGGTTCCAAATGGTTCCCTGTAAGGTGATCGTTTCTGGGCCAAATCCTGTTACCACATCATAGTCTAGGTTTCCGTTTCCTGGACCAAGAGGAGTTCTACGATTCCAGACGATTCGATCTCCTGAGCTTGTACCATATTGCAAATGGGAATCTAAGTCTTTTGGTTTTGCACCCCAAGTTAGGACAATTCTCATTTCGTTGGAACCAAGAATCGGTGAGACCAAAATATTTTGATTTGCCGGTGTTTCGGATCCCGCTGCTACAACCGTTCTGTATGTTGTTGCATAAGCTTCGACGCTAGATGTACAATTTCCTCTCTTTCCACTACCAGAAACCTCTAAAGTGTAGTTACCAGGTGGAACAGAAGGAATCGCATACGACCCGTCAGTCGCGGTTGTCACGGCTGGAATAGTTGCCCCATTAATATCAATTGCATACGGACCAGATTTTACATTTACTCCGGGTCGAATGCGAGCGGTTAGGTCACAAACACCAGTGTTGTAAAGCGCTGACAATGCGCGACCAGAAATGGTTCCATTGGTTTGTGTTCCAGGAACAAATGTAATGATATCAAAGTTTGTAGTAACATCTGCTTGGATATCCACAATTCCTTCTACTGATTTGAAGCCTGCAGAAACAAATCGAACCTTCCAACGTCCAGCATTGATATTGAAAATCGTATACTGGGGTGCGTTTGAAAAGATTGTCGCTCCCGATTGGATAGAGGCAGGCATTACTCCTGCAGTTGGTCGAATCGTACCACCATTCGGATCAACGATTTCTAAACTATAGGTACCCGTAAACGCAAAGCCTCCCGGTGTTCGAACCGAACCAGAGAGATGGCCACGACCGTTGTTTGTGATGATGGGAGTATTGACCGTAACTGTTCCACCACCAGAACCAACTTCCACGGGAAAGTAGGTTGTAATTCCATTTTTTTCAATCCGAAGTTGGTAACTTCCTGGTGATAAGAAAGGAAAGCTATAAGATCCGTTAGAAGACGATACAACTGTTCCCACAACCTGGTCTTGGCCTGCAACACGAAGCGATGGAACGGAACAATTTGGGGAATCAAAGGAACCAAAACAGTCTCTTCTGATATCAGCCGTAAAATTACCACCTACGAGTCTTCCCAAAGTGATATTTGCACCACTCACCACTCCGGTTGATATGGCATCAGTAACAGTTCCAGTCACAAGAGCTCTAGGAGAGTGGACTACCGTGCCTGCCACTTGGAACGTAATTGGATTTGTTGCATAGAGATTGGACGCAGTCGCTGATGTATCTACTCGGAGTGAACTAGGAGATAAATAACTGCCTTGGTGGGAAGGAGCGACACGATCTACTACAATCAATTGGTAAGAACTTTGTTTGAAGTTGTATTCAGTTCCATTGATAACATCAATCGAAGCTGCCGAATCATTTTGCTTTGCAATTGTTGTCGCCTGGGAAAGTAAGGTGGCGTTTCCAGAACCAAGGCTGTAAAGAGCATACGCAACGCGACCAGAGTCATCGTTTGTAAACTGTGCCGGAAGAGTTGTTGGAATTGTTACCACATAGGAATTTCCATTAAAAGCAAACGAGCCGCCAGTGGTGGTGGTGATATGTGCCAAATTTGATCCGCCGGGTCCCGTATTCCCCAAAAGCACAACAAACAAACCAGTTTGGTTGGTATGTGTCGAATTGACTGTTGGTGCATTGTCCCGAACAGAAATCGTTCCTGCTATCTGCGAACGACCTGTTATGCTCGTCATACCGACAGTTCCTGCGTTGAAGCTAGAACCATTGAGTGTAACAGAAAGTGGGTTTGCAGAACACGGCTCAGCATTCGATCCGCAATAGTTTTTAAAGCCTGGAGCGGAAATATAATACGCCCATACCCCACTGGCTGCAAGAAAGGAAACCTCGGAGGTGGAAGGATTTACATCATACAATTTGTTCCCATAGGTCTGGTAGGAGTATGGACCCGTTCCTTGGTTCGCAATAAGACATGCTGCTGTAGGATTTACGGCACAAGCACAAATGGCCCCTGTGGGATTCAAAGCACAGTTTTGACCAGCAACCGCGCTCATAGCTTCAAGGATCCATAGTTTTACGGCATTTCCTAGAAGTGGATCCTCTTTTAAATACAGTATTCGAGAAGGCGCTTGCACATTGGATGGTTTAAAATTGATTACAGCACCGTTTACGTGGTTTCCATTCTGATCTTGTACAAATCCTACAACTTGCGAAGGTTTTGCGACGATGGCAATTGGGTTGGGCAAAGAAATTTGCCTTTGTCCCCCATCTGCCGCAGCTGTAAATAGAAAGGGTTGAGAAACTGTAAAAAATAGCGGACTACTTACTTCAATCGTGTAAACACCATTGTGCAAGTCGCTACCTTCAATTTGGAAACTACCATTCCCTGTAATTGTGACGGATGAGATGATGGCACCCTGTTGGTTTTTGAGTTTGATAGTGAAGAGAGTTGAGGAATCCGAAGGGATAGCTCCATTGAGGATAGAGCCGGAAACGAGAACATCACTAATCGTAGACGCAAGCCAAGGAATGCTCGTATCACCAAGATTGATTTGTGAAGTTTGGTTTGGATTTGTCCCTGGGAAGGTAACATGAATGCTATCAGTTACGGTTCCAAAAGGTTGTCCCGAAACTACCACATCAGCACCAATATAAACTACCGTATAATTCCCATTAGGCAATGGATTGATAACAATCTGGAAAGAACCGTTTCCATCCGTTGTATCAGAACCAACTACGTTTCCCTCTTGGTCGCGAACCTCTACCAAAACACCTGCGACAGGGCCTGACGGCACCACAACACCACCGTTATTGTAACCAGGTGTCGTGACAATACCAGAAAACTCTGTCGGTCCTGCCGTATAGAATCTTCTTTCCGCGAAGAGATTGCCGACATCTACTGTCGTATAACCGACTTGAGTTGGATTAAAAACAAAGGAAAAGTCTTGGTATGCGTAATTGAGTCCGAATCCATCGTTGATTAGAACTCTGTAATTGTTGTTTGGTAGATCGTTGATTAAAAACTCAAAACTTCCATCGGGATTTGCATACACTTCCGAAACGACAGAAGACCCATTCCCATTGGCAACCTCTATACGAACTACAATTTGACTGAGGTCAACACAAGAAGGTGGAAGCGGCGCACCAGGTCGTCCGCAAATATCATTCGAAGGAACACCCGATACAACAGGGACTATGGTTCCGATGATGCGACCTGGTCCTTTGGTTGGGACTTCTTGCTGTCCGTTGTTTCCAGGGACTCCACCTGGATCCGTTGGACTGACAGAATCATTAGGGGTGGGGAGAGGGACACCGTTCGAGTCAGGTGGAGTTCCCAGTCCAGTTCCACTGGCATCAGAAACTGCTCCACCAGTTCCTAATAGGAACCAAAATGGCATAGACCTTTTCTTGCGGGAGCATCCCACAAAGGCCATACATAAAAGAACGAGAAAACAAACTATTCCTCGCAAGCGCATAGATTCACCTCAATTCAGATTCGCTTATTGGCTTTTCGGCCAAAATTCCTTTCAATTAACTTCGGGAAATACCTAAGGAATCCCAGAAGTATCCCATTTGTAGGGGTAACCCGTACAGAATGCAAACATTTTTTTTGAGAAAGGAACATTTTTTGACATGTCTATGTCCAATTGCTTTGCCCTAGACTTACCCGCAGGGAAGACATTTATGGACAGATATGGAGATATTTGGATTCGACTTGGGGAACGGGAAACTCCTCATCATCCCATTTACTTACGGATTTGTGGGCTGGATTACGAATTGGCTCGCTCTCAAGATGACTTTTTATCCACTTCGGTTTGTTGGAATCCCTCCGTATTTGGGTTGGCAAGGTATCATTCCTCGCAAAGCCCATAAAATGGCGAGTAAGTCTGTCGATGTAATTACAGAGCGTCTTCTCAATATCCAAGAAGTTTTTTCAAAAGTGGATCCCAAAAAAGCGGAAAAAGTTTTTTTACCTGCAATGGAGTCAAGCATACGTTATACGATGAAAGAATTCTCTAACAGCATTGATCCCAAACTTTGGGAAATGATGCCTGATTTAGTAAAAGAAGAAATCTATCATAAAGTAAAACGTGAAAGTGGACACACCATCCGAAAAGTGATTCGTAAACTTCAAAAAGATATCAATTCGCTTTTTGATGTAAAGGCATTAGTTTTAAAAAAGCTTTCCGGGGATAATGTTGGACTCGTAGTCGAGATCTTTCAAAAAGTTGGTGGTCCAGAATTTGTGTTCATCGAACGTTCGGGATTCTATTTTGGCTTTTTACTTGGCTTAGTGCAGATGGTTGTTATGATCGTATATCCTGTGTTATGGACACTACCCGTCCAAGGAATCATTGTCGGTTATTTAACAAACTACTTAGCATTGGAGATGATCTTTCGCCCCCTTTTCCCAAAAAAGTTTTTTGGTATATTTACCTACCAAGGTCTATTCTTAAAAAGACAAAATGAGGTTTCGAGACTCTATGCAAAATTGGTGAGTGAAAAAATTCTCACGCCAAAAAATATATTGCAAGAATTGATTTTTGGAAAAGCCTCTTCCGAAATCTTTGGGATCATCCAATCCGAAATTATTAAACATGTAGATGATGTATCTACTTTAGCAAAACCTATCCTATTTATGACTGGAAAGATCAATGATTTTGAATCCGCAAAGGAGAGAATTGCAGCCTCGATGGCGGCAAATGCTATTGAAAGTTCGTTTCATTTTGAGGAGTATTTAGGAGAGGCTTTGGAATTAGAAAAAATGATGGGAGATCGAATGGCAAGTCTTCCCCCCAATGAATTTGAATCCATACTGCGCTCTGCCTTCCAAGAGGATGAAATGCTTTTGATTTTAGTAGGCGCAGCATTAGGTGCGTTTGTTGGTTGGTTCCAAATGGTGACACTATAAATGAAAAAGACAATCCTAATTACTGGTGGTTCGGGTGTTATAGGCAAACGGCTACTTCCAAAAATTCTAACCGATTATAAGATCATATGTCTAGGAAAACACTATGATGCTTTTCCTGAAGAGATTCGGTATCATAGTAATTTTAAATTTTACGAGCGCGATTTAAATTCTATCCATTCGCCAGAAGGATTTCAAGTTTCAGAAAAGATCGATCTAATACTACATATGGCAGCGGTTGTATCTGGTAGCCGTGCAACGAGTGAGGAATATTCACAAGTCAATGTTCGATCCACCAAATATTTGTTTGAGTTTGGTAAAATAAAAAAAATCAAACGATTTGGTTTTATTAGTTCCGTTTCCGTTTATGGCGGAAAAGATACAAACCTAAATGTAACTTCGGATCGCCAAGGTACTAGTATCTATGCTAGAACTAAAAAGGAGGCAGAAGATATTCTTTTGCCTCCAAAGAACATCCAAAACTTTCCTTTTTCAATCATTCGCCTTGCAAGTGTTTATGGAAAAGGCACTAAAAGTTTTATTTCCAAACTAGAATCCTTTGCTAAACGAGGATTTTTTCCCAAAACAAAAACGGATCGCAAAAAATCCATTGTCCACGTGGATGATGTAGTGACTTTTTTGGAACGATGGATCCAAGAAGCACTAACAAATAATAAATTAGATCCAGTATATGTTTTATCCGAACCTGAGCCTTATTCCATTTCTTCGGTAATCCAAGTTTTAAAAGAGGAAAAACGAATCCCTATTTTGGCTCTTGGCATAGCCGTAGACGGTCTCTTGGGTAGGTTTCTCGAATGGGGGCTTAGATTCCTGTATTATGTCAAAAAAAGGCCGTACCACAATTCTCCCCTACTTCCCATTCTGGAATCAGTTGTCCTGTATGATGAAGATTCCTGGAGAAAATTGGGAATTTTTCCAAAATGGAATTTACGAAAAGAAATCCAGGGGTTCAATAAATAGGCAACTGCAATCCGATACTTAAACTGATGAAACTCAAGATTCCAACTCTTCTATTTGCTATACTACTCAGTTCTCCCTTGGTGGCTGGTACTTGGATCGAGGACTCACTCGGTTTTGCATTTGAGTTTCCCCGTGGATGGACAAAATCTGTCCAACGATTCCAAGAAACTGCAAAAATCCAATTTGCAAAAGCAAACAGAGAAGCAATCCTCCAGATCGACTCCGTTAAACGGACAAAGGATTATGACTTAGATCGTTTCATCGAAGAAACGATTGATACATTTCTGAAACGGTATCCCGATTTAAAAGTTGTGAATGAAAAAAGGCTCACCAATGAAGTATCTGGATTTGAGGAGTCGTCTTTTGTAGTCATTCATTACACAGAGAATAAGGTCTTAATTTCCAATCGGTTTTTATTCCACAAACAAGGTGGTTCGTATTTTGTTATTCAGGCAAAAACTCCACGTGCACTCTTTTCTAAATACGCCAAAGATTTGGACCTTGTGATGAAAAGTTTCCGCAGGGAAGCAAGAACAAGATTGAGATGGCGTAATGACAGTTTGGCGTATCTTGATCCCGTCAAAGACGAAAGGATTATCCAATATGTGTCGATCACAGTTCGACCAATTGACACATTCAAGCCCTCCTCTAACTCAGGAGATCCGAATAGGGACGAATGGCTGTTTTCTGTGGAGGGCAATAAAGCACCTGCACCTGGTGAATGGGAATCGACTACACCTTCCCAAGAGAACGAACCGAAAATACGCCCGGATACCCCTTCGACTGACACTCCTGTTATAATTCCTTAAATCTAAGCACCATCCCTTTGCTAAAGAAAACTTGCGTGGAGGGATTTGGTAACTGAGCCCTGTAATGCAGTGTTGAGTTCTCATACACCCGAAATCTTTGTTTGGGTTTTTCAATTTTTTTCGGGTTTTTGCATATTTATGTTGATCGTATATCGACGATATACTTTCTAATATAAAAAAAACCCGAAATGGCAAAGATTCTAACAGCTATTCAAGACCGCATTGGCCGTAAAAATTCTGAGAAGGGAAAATTCAATGGCGCAGAACAAAAAAGACGAGTTTAGAATTCAGGAACGGGAAGTAGCTGAATTTGCAAAACTCCTATCCCATCCTGCAAGGATTGCCATATTAGAAACTCTTGCAAAAAGGAAGTCTTGCGTTTGCGGAGAAATCGTCGAAGTCTTGCCTCTATCCCAAGCGACAGTCTCTCAGCACCTCAAAGAACTCAAATTAGCTGGTCTCATTATTGGCGAAGTGGAAGGTAATGCCTCCTGTTATTGTATTGATTGGGAAAACTTAGAAAGAGCAAAACAAAATTTGGACAATTTATTTATAGAATTATTTGAGAACAAAACTACGGAGAACTGCTGTTAATGGAAAAGAAGAACATATTAGTATTGTGTACTGGAAATAGTTGCAGGAGCCAAATGGCAGAAGGTTGGCTTAGAGAGTTTGGTGGTACTATCGCCAATATTTATAGCGCAGGGATAGAAACACACGGCGTAAATCCAAGGGCTATTGCTATTATGAAGGAGGCAGGTATCGACATTTCTCATCACACTTCCAACCATATTGACGAATACAAAGGAATCAATTTTGATTTTATGATCACTGTTTGTGACCATGCAAAAGAAAATTGTCCATACATTCCTTCTAACGCAAAAAGGTTCCATCATAATTTTTCGGATCCATCGAAACTAAAAGGGACGGATGAAGAAGTGAAAGAGGCATTTGCAAAGACAAGAGACGAAATCCGAGACTATGCAAAAAATTTTATAGAGAAGGAAGTGAGACAGAGCCTATGAAAAAACTTTCTTTTTTAGATCAATATTTAACGCTTTGGATCTTTCTTGCCATTGGAGTGGGTATTGGTATTGGAAATTTTTTGCCTTCTTTTGTAACAGGGTTCTCTAGTTTATCCATCGGAACAACAAATATCCCATTGGCAATTGGACTGATACTTATGATGTATCCGCCTCTGGCTAAAGTACAATTCAAAAATTTAGGAAAGGTTTTTCTAGATGTAAAACTCTTATCAATTTCTTTAATTTTGAATTGGATCGTAGGTCCCTTACTTATGTTTGGACTAGCGATTCTTTTTTTACCTTCACATCCAGAGTATATGACAGGTCTTATTTTGATTGGGCTTGCCCGTTGTATCGCTATGGTAATCGTTTGGAATGATCTTGCTGATGGCGATACAGAATATGCTGCTGGACTCGTTGCTCTCAATAGTATTTTCCAAGTGTTCTTTTATAGTTTTTATGCATATATTTTCATAACTGTTTTACCATCCTATTTTGGATTAGAGGCGGTAGTTGTTGATATACAAATTAATGATATAGCGGAAACAGTTGGTATCTATTTGGGAATTCCTTTTTTTTTAGGCTTGGTTTCACGCCCAATTGTATCTAAAATCAAATCGGAAGATTTTTTTGAATCCAAGTATATAAAATGGATTTCTCCAATCACTCTGATCTCTCTACTTTTTACGATTGTTATTATGTTTAGTATAAAAGGAAGTATGATCGTCGAACTAACATATGATGTCTTTTTAGTTTCGATACCTTTATTGATTTACTTTCTACTCATGTTTGGAATTAGTTTGGCTATTGGAACTACGTTAGGTGTAGATTATAAAAAAAATGCATCCATTGCATTTACAGCAACTGGAAACAATTTTGAACTGGCGATAGCAGTTGCAATTGGAGTATTTGGCATCGGCAGCGGAGCTGCATTTGTCGGAGTGATTGGCCCTTTAATCGAGGTGCCCGTACTGATTTTACTTGTGAAATTTTCACTCTGGTATCGGGACAGAAAGAGCTAGTTTAAAAATAACCTTTCGTAAATTTGTAAAAAAATGATTCCAAGTCCGCCAATAGTAGCACCGACAATAGGCACTCCCAAAATTCGAATGGTAAAATTTGTAGCATCGAGCCTTTTTTCCAAAGAATTGAATCGGTTATCCAGTTTATCTTCAAGATTTTCAAATCGATTGTCTATCATGTCAAAATGTTCCTCAATCATTTCGAATCGTTTATAGATAATTTCAAATCGTTGGTTCACATAACCAAAGCCCTTCTCCATATCCGACTGCATTATTTCAAATCGTTGGTTCACATAACCAAAGCCCTTTTCCATATCCGACTGCATTATTTCAAATCGACTGCATTGTTTCAAATCTTTGGTTCACATAACCAAAGCCCTTTTCCATATCCGACTGCATTGTTTCAAATCGTTGGTTCATACTTTCAAAACCTAGACGCATCTCGGTGTGCAAGGGTAGTAGTTTTGTCTCTTGAAACTGATTCATGGCAAGATCCCTTCGTTCCTCAATAGTCTCCAGGATCCAATCCTGAATTTCAACACCGATTTTCGTATCAATTGCAGCTTTCTCTAATATTTTGTAAAGTTTTTGTGTTTGGGGCATGGAATCCTCTCTCTTACACTAGGTAAGAAATTTTGAAATTGGTTCCCGAAATAAAATATAAATTACAAAATTAAGAGCTCATTTATGGCTCATCATAAATTTGCGATACCTCTTAACAAGTTTATTTGTGCGAATTTGATCGAACACCAAACGAAAAAAAGGCGAAACATTCAAATCCGTTTTTTTATTCTCCGCCATACGATTCAATTGGTATTTGACCATTGCCATATTTGCAAGTCCTGCGAGGGTTTTGGATTTCCAATTCGGCTTATTTAATCCAACAGATGTTTGTTGGCCTGACATCCATTTTTTTGGAAGCTCAGGATCAATGGCAAGTGCGGTGGCCATTCCTACAAGAGGGATTCCGGATTCTAATACGAGTTCGGCAGTTTCTCTTTTTTTGATTCCCCCTGTTACCAAAATGGGAACTTTTGAAATAGCAACAATCTCGCGCGCAAAATCGATAAAATAAGCTTCTCGTGCCAGCGTTGAGCCGTCCCCAGTAACACCTTGCATGGCAGGAGATTCATAACTCCCACCAGAAAGTTCAATCAAATCAACACCTAATGTTTGTATTGTTGATACAACTTCTTTTGCATCCTCAAAACTAAATCCACCCTTTTGGAAATCCGAAGAATTTAACTTTACTCCGACACAAAATTTAGGCGAAACATTTTTACGAACTTCTTGGATGATCTCTACTAAAAATCTTGAGCGATTTTTTAGACTTCCGCCCCAATTGTCATTTCTTTGGTTCGTAAGAGGTGATAAAAATTGACTTATAAGATAACCATGTGCCGCATGAATCTCCACTCCATCGAAACCTGCACTTTCTGCTTGTTTTGCGGTGATTCCAAATCGTTGTATGAGCTCTTTAATTTTTTCTTCATTCAATTCTTTCGGTATACCCATGAGTTTTGAAAGCTTTCCTAAATTTACTTGAATTGCAGACGGAGCAAGTACCTCACCACCTAACTTAGCTAGAATTTGTCGTCCTGGATGGTTGATTTGCACCCAGATCTTTCCACCATTTGATTTGGCAATATTTGCCCAGGTTCGGAAGGGAGCCAGGTCTGTATCCTTTTCTAAGGCTACGCCTCCGGGCCCTGTCATCGCAAATCTGTCGACCATCACATTCCCCGTGATCATAAGCCCAACTCCTCCACGCGACCATGCCCCGTACAGGTTCCAAAGTTTGGAATCCGGCAATAGATTTTCGTCAGAGAGATTCTCTTCCATTGCAGCCTTTACGAGACGGTTCGGCAACTCTGAACCATTGGGAAGGGTAATGGGAGTAAACATGGGAGAAGTTTTCATAGTTCGTTTTTGTCCTTATTTCTCCAGTTTCCGTCGGGATTTGTCGGGGTTGGACCGAAAAAAGGAAATTGGATAGAAAAAAATTTGACAAGATGGGGGGTTTTTTATAAATGTTGACACCATCTACTATGTAGACATCGTCTATATAGCAATCTAAACTCGAATTAGAAATAGGAGAGAAGTAATGGAAAAAGTACTAAAACAAATCGCAGTAGGTTCTCTACTGATCGCAACTCATGGGATTTTTGCCTTGGATTTAGAGGTTGAGATTTTGAATCGGAAATCTCCGAATTCTAAAATTACATGCGGAGTCTTTGAAACGGAAGTCGGATTCCCTAGTGACTCTGACAAACGTTTGGTGGGAGATGTCGGAAAAACAGAAAATGGTAAAACAGTTTGTAGATTTACTGGCCTTCCTAAAAAGAGTTATGCCGTTGCGGTAATGGAAGATTTGAACGGTAATGGGAAAATGGATTCAACATTTGTCGGATTTCCCAAAGAACCTTGGGGAGTTTCTAATGATGCGCCTATGCAAACATTTGGACCACCCAAGTTTCAAGAAGCACTTTTCAGTTTAACAGAAAATAAGAAAATCACAATTCGATTGAACCAACCAAATTAAGGAACATTCTATGAATCATCTAACATCTACAAATTCTAAAAATATTTCCTCCAAATGGAAACAAAACTATGGCGAGTGGGCTGTTGTGACAGGTGCAAGCGATGGAATAGGAAAGGATTTTGCTTATGAACTGGCAAAACATGGATTTTCGCTTATCCTCGTTGCAAGAAGAAAACCAATCCTGGAAAAAATACAAGTAGATCTAAGAGAGAATTACGGCGTTACGGTAGAGGTTCTAAGTTTAGATCTTTCTTCAGAGAATGATACTAATAAATTGGTTGCATCGTTAGAAGGTAAGAATGTTGGGCTTGCTGTTGTTGCTGCTGGGTTTGGTAGCATCGGACAATTTTCGGAACTACCATTGGAATCGGAATTGAATATGATAGATTTAAATTGTAGAGCCGTGGTTCAACTTACGCATAAGATCTTATCTATCTTCTCAGGCAGAAAAAAATCTGGATTGATCTTATTTGGTTCTTTAGTTGGATTCCAAGGCTCTCCATTTTCTGCGACCTACTCAGCCACGAAGTCATTTATCCAAAGTTTTGCGGAAGCATTACACTACGAGGTTAAATCAAAAGGAATTGATGTGCTGAGTGTAGCCCCTGGGCCAGTCGAAACTGGTTTTGGAAATCGTGCAGGAATGAAAATGGGACAAGCTCAATCACCGAAAGGTATTGCAAAAGTTTCTATGTCAGCATTAGGTAACCAAACAACAGTTCGGCCCGGATTTTTGTCCAAATTTTTGGGATATTCGCTAATCACTTTGCCTAGAGGGATTCGAGTCGTCCTAATGAAACAAATCATGTCGGGTATGGTCAAATAAAATGCACCGGCTAGCGTTTTTTACTGTTAGGAGGATTCTCTTTGTGGCTCTAATGGCTTCGATTAGCAATTGTGTGGTAGGTACACCCTTTCAAAAGTCATCCAAACTTTCTGATTACAAAATCAAAGAGGATACGGTCGTTGTGGTAGCATTGACCGAGGTCGAAACCAAAGGCTCTATCTCTGATCTATGGACTTTTTGGAAACGAGTATCTTCCGTTCGGGAAAGTATAGAATCCAATCCTGGTTACTTGGGTGGGTCTATACGAAGACAATTGTTTGGATCCAAAGCATGGACAATGACTGTGTGGAAAGATGAAGAATCTATAGATAACTTTGTTTATGCGAAAGAGCATGAAAGAGCAATGAAAGAAGGTGGACCTGCTGTCAAAAGAGGTAGATTCTATCGAATCCAAAAACAATGGAAAGAGGTTCCCATCCCTTGGGAAGTCGCTGAAGAATTAGTCCATGAGGAAGGAAGGATGGAATGAATCTCATTCCCAAACAATGTTGTTCCAACTAACGCGAAGAAAGAAGTAGGCTCTATCCTTTTTTCGTAGCAATTGGAGGCTGGTTTGACCTCGTTTTGATCGAACAATGGATTGGAGTTCGAAAGGATGTGGATTCCCCTCGATCGTTACATCGGGGAAAATTTGCCTTCCTAAATAATCATAAAACGCCCACTGTGTTTCGTTAGGCTCATCTAAATTGGTTTCGTACGATTCAAAAATGGAGTCTAGTTTCCCTGAAAATGTTTTACATTCTCGATACGAATTTTTTCCAAATATAAAATTTTCCTTTTGAAGGCAAAACTGGATATCTGATTTTGTCGGAGAGTTATATTGAATCTTAATTATTTCATCGTTATAAGATAGTATTCCAGCAAACAGAGGATATATGAATCCAAAACTGATCATTATAGAGAAAAAGATATTTTTGAATTGATTCCTAAGCTTGAAAGGTTTCATTCTGTTACACCTAAAAAGAGTTTCTTTAAAAACTCGTTCCCCTCTTTTTCCGATAGAATTTTGATACTATTTCGCAAAGGAGAAATCATTTCCTCACGATTGGGGAGACAATTCATATAGAGCAAATTCCAAATCTCATCATTGACTGATTTAGGAAAAGTGAATGTGCTACAAATTTCTTTGTAAGATCCTCTTAGGGCAATCGATTTTGTGGCTTCGAGAACTGCTCTTTCTTTAGGCCCATAACTTCCACTCATTCGGAAGTAACGACTCGAAAGATTATAATCCTCAAGGGATCGGTAGTACATCCCCATTAGATACAAAACATCGGCCGTATGGTTGTTAAGAGTTGTTTCATCGCTTATCAAATTTTTTATATATTCCTTGGACGAATCGTCTTTTAATTTTAGATTGGCGATCCCAAGATAAATTGGTGAGATTAAAATCCCTGGAACTTTCAAAAGGACCTGTTTGAGAAGCCGGAACTCTTTTCTTTTCATCAAAATTACCGAAGTAAACTCAACCAACTTCGGTTGGTTTTGCGAGACTAACCAATCTTCCAATTCCGTCGATGATTCGATATTTGATTTTATGGCCAATAAGTAAGTGGTATTTAGATCTTTCGAAGAAATCGGTTTATAAAACTCAAGAAGAGCCGACCAGATCCAACTTTTATCGGATGATGCAATGTATCCCGAGTATTTGGAATTGAGAAATAATCCATCCAGAATTTTGCCATGTTTTTTATAGAGAAAAAATAATCGTGTAACAATCGCTTTTTGGAGTTTACCAGAGGGTTTCTTTGCTAACGCTTTTTCGTAAAGAGGGATGGCAAAAAGCGTGTTTGACGTTTCCATCTCATAAGCTTCTTCATACAAACTATCTGGTAATATGGGATTGGCTAAACTAAGAAAAAAGATAACTACCAGGGAAAAGAAACTCTTAGACTTATCAAAAATTTGCCCGCTAGAAGATTTTAAGAAAGGAATACTACAATATCTAAAACTAATATTTATTATGTGACAATGAGCTTTCACTTTAATACAATCCTTTCATCAAATCTTTGTTTTCAGAAGGGACTGCCTTATGGTCTTCCAAACATTTTTCTTCGGGTGGGTGGTCTGTGACATAGAGTTCAGACTTAGAGGGACAGTTTGCGGAAGCTTCCTTCCCACTGAGCATACATATTTTATAAGATTTCGCATGTGTTGGTAAGGGAAATTCTATCTTTGGTGTTAGGTGATTTTTATCGATTTGAGATAAAATTTCACCCCAAAGAGGTGCGGCAACTGCACCGCCAAGTCCACTCGGCCCCATTCCAAATTTTGCATCATCATATCCAACCCAAACTGCCAGACTAATATCAGGTCTTGCGCCGACAAACCAAGCATCTTTATAGTCATTTGTGGTTCCAGTTTTCCCGATCAGATTTCCCGTATAATTTCCGTTACGGACTCCACTCGCCCTCCCACTATCCTGTAAAAGGGATACCATCACCTCGGCTGTGTCTGGCTTTATGACTTGTCTTTCTATTGGAGTTCTAAGTTTAAATTCGTCGTACGTTCCTGATTCAAAGAGGACTTCACCTCGAGCATTGCGAATCCTTTGGATTAAATACGGCCTCTTTACACTACCTTGGTTGACAAATCCCGAGAATGCCGTTGCCATTTCCAAAGGAGAGATTTCTAAAGATCCAAGAGCCACAGAGAGATCGGGTCTAAATCGTGATTTTTTTTCTTGTTCATTTGGGAAAAAATACTTAGTAAAGTATTGGTCTATCTTTGACATACCAAGTCTTTCCGCAATTTGAACTGCAGCCGTATTCTTTGATTTAACAAGAGCTGTGCGAAGACTAATCTCTCCTTCAAAATTTCCATTTAAGTTTTCGGGTGACCATTCCTTTCCTCCGCCACCTCTATAATAAAGAGGAGCATCCATAATTTTTGTACCCATATGAATCGCACCTGCATCAAAAGCGGAAGCATACAAAATTGCTTTTATAGTGCTTCCGGTTTGTCGTCTCATCTGAGTTACACGATTGAATTGGTTGTTGCTATGAAATCCTTCACCACCATGCAAAAACAAGATCTCACCTGTATTTGGTTGGATTCCTACGATTGCCGCCTGGATTCCCGAAGTGTCTTTCTCTGAATCTGTCAAGTCGAGACCGAGAAAGAGATCATTTACTATGGAAATATCATCAAATTTTTGTTTTATGGCAAATTCTATACCGGAAGGAGCTAAATTTCGAATCCTTCGTTTTTGGATCTTCCCGGACTTGATAGATTTACTCAAGTAAGTCTTTACCAATGGACCTATGATCTCTTGCGAACCCCGATCCAAAGTAGTTTCAATCGTATAACCACCATTTTCATAAATATTCTTATCTCCTTCTAGCTGAGAAAGAACGAATCTCACGTGTTCTGTCACGTACGGAGCGATATCTTGCCTTTGTCCAAAGACAGTTTCATTCGGAGAACGAACGGACAACTTGTGGTAGATCGAAACAAATTGTTTCTTTTCTAGATTGGGATAGATACCTCTATTTCGGAAGGATACAAGGATGGCACCAACTCTTTGGAAGGAACCTTCTGGATTTTTTAGAGGAGAAAATTTATTGGGAGCTGATGGTAAGGAAGCGAGCAACACCATCTCTTCCTTTGTGAGTTCTCTAGGATTTTTTTGGAAATAAAACTTTATCCCTTCTCCAAATCCAAAGGCACCATGACCCAAGTAGACATGATTCATATACAATTCAAGGATTTCTTCTTTGGATAGATAGGACTCAAGGGCAAATGCGAGTTGCGCCTCTCTCCACTTCCGATTGAGACTCTTCCTTCGGTCGTCAAGAATAATACGAGCTAACTGTTGTGTTATGGTGGAAGCACCTTGTTTATAACTCAAATTGATTATGTTTTTTAAACTAGCTCTGAAAATTGCAGAATAGTCGACCCCACCATGGGAAAAGAATTTTTGATCTTCGATATTCAAAAGAATGGAAATCATTTCTTCTGGATAATCTGAAAGTTTAAGAGTGGAAGTTCGTTTTTGAAAGATTTCACTCACAACCTCGCCATTCCGATCCAAAATTTTAGTTGGGAGGTTTTTGGAAAGTTGTGTGATGTAAGCAGGGATTTCTTTTTTTGTTTGTAAGACACCAGCTACAAAGTACGAAAAGAGAACAATAAATAGAAAAAATCCGATTACAAAACTAGTGAATACAAACTTTGGAATAGAAAGATTTTTCTTTCCTCGTTTCTTGAGGTTTTGAGTTTGGTATAGATTTTTTGAATACAAACTAACGTTTGCTTTACGTCTCCATTGAAAGAACTTTAAATCCTCTAGTGTTTTCCAAATCCCCTTAGATTTTTTTAACTCATTTTTATTTCCAATCTCTCGTTCGAAAACCACCTTTCTTTCAAATAGAGGTTTTGGTTTGGACTTGGGTATTTCGTTTCCAAAAATGAAAGGTTCTGGCTTTGGGGCTTGCGGAATCGTTTGTTCGATTTCGTATTGGTATTCGTTGAACCGTAAGATTGTTTTTTCTTTACAATGAGCACATGTTAGCTGATACTTCCCTTGTCTCGGGATGGGCTCAGGGATTTTGGATGCCTTATTGCAGTGTGGGCATACATATTTTGGGGAAGGTTCTACAGCCAACATAGGTTCTCATATTTCTTATCGGCTCTTTGTCAAAATTACAAAATCAGCGATTTTTGCAAATTCCTCAGGGTTTTCCTTTCCCTCGGGAAAACTGGAGAGAACTACAGGATTATGGCCCATTTTTCGCAATCGAAAGGTAAGCCCCCCTACCCTGTCCGAATGGAACCTTCCGTTTAAGTGGAAAATGGGCAAACCTGTCGAATGCCTTTCCCAGGAAATTGCATCCGCCATTCCCTGGTCCCAAACGGATTGGGCTAGGAAAAAGTTTTCAGTAGAGTGCAAACTTCCGTGGGAATGCTCGCTCATGAGCTCCCGAAGTCGCGCGACGTATTCCGAAGACTGAAACGCAGTTAGGAGAGACGGTTCTGGCACCCAAACTCTGGTATGTGGAGGAAAACTCTGATAGGCGATTATCCCTGATTTGGATACTTGGTTTACAAACCTTCGGGGTGGATTGGCACAAACCACCTTTAGTTTGTTATCTCTTGCTATTTTTACAAGAGGGAAATAGTCATCTTTGAAGTTTTTCCAGTGGACAGTTGAATTTAGAAATTGAGATTCCGCAAGTCCATAAAATATAAATTCGTCTGTGATTGTTTGTTGGTCCCTTTCCAACATTTCAAGACTCAAAGTCCGTTTGGATTTAGACACCAATAGGGAATAAAGGTCACGACTCACAGTATGCCCTACTACATCATCATGCTCTTCACCAAACAGAATGAGTTCGGAGCTTGCGAGCTTTTCTGCAAGTTCGTCTAACGAAAGTTTCGATCCTGTTTTTGCCTCAATAATCTTATAGGAAACACCGTCTTCTGCTAAAAGAGTTGCGTTCCACAAAAGAGAGAAAATTAGGAAAAGAAACTTCCGTAGATATGGTTTACAAAAGTTTTTCAATCGCTGATGTAAGTTCAGGGCTTTCAGGTTTTACAGAGGATTTGAAACGGCCAACGACCTTTCCATCCTTTCCGATGAGAAACTTTTCAAAATTCCAGCCAACCTCACCAGTCTCTTTTGCAGAGCTTGTCAAAAATTCATAAACTGGATCCTTATCCTTGCCTGTGACCTTTACTTTTTTCATCAGATCAAAGGTAACGCCGTAGTTTAATTTACAAAAATCGGCAATCTGAGCCTCTGTTCCAGGTTCTTGTGCACCAAAATCATTGGAAGGGAAGCCAACAATCTTTAAGCCTTTGTCTTTGTATTTTTTATAGATCGACTCAAGACCTTCATACTGTGGCGTATAACCACACTTAGATGCAACATTTACAACGAGCACGGGATGACCCTTGTACTCTGAAAGGGAAACCTCTTTCCCTTGGATGGAAACGGACTTATATTCATGGAATGACATTTTTTTACCTCCGGCAAGTAAAGGTATACCAGCTAGAATCAAAAATAAACTCAAAACTTTTCTTTGCACAAGTTACCCTCCTGTTTTTCTTAGACTATGGGAGCCCTCTTTTTTGCTCTAGGGAGCGAAGCAAAACCCTGGATTCAAATCACAAATGCCAAACCCGCAAAGGAAAATTCCAGATTCCGAAGGTTTGAAAGTCCAGATGCAACCATTTTCATCACAGGAATTGGCAAAATGTCTATGGCACTCGCGGTTGCGGAGTTTGCACTTTCTTTGCCAAAAGAAGAGCGAATCCAAACCAAAATCTGGAATTTGGGAATTGCTGGTTCAACTACCAAATCATTTTCGTTAGGTGATTTTTTTTGGATTAACAAACTCACAGATCAATCCTTAAAAAAAGACTACTATCCCGAAAGATGGCAATCTTCTTCTTTTGCAAACGAATCCAATCTGCTAACCGTTGACCATCCCATCTCACGGAGTCCAGACAAATCGGGTTTCACCACCGCCACTGGAGACATTTTAGAAAATTACAAACTCATCGATATGGAGGCTTCCGGATTTTTTTTTGCGGCGGAAATGTATTTTCCAATGGAAAACATTCAAATTGGAAAGATAGTCTCCGATCATTTAGAAGGTACATTTTGTACAGAAGAATCGGTTGAAGCTATGTTAGGCAATCATACGCCAAAACTTCTTGAAGAATGGAAAGAAAAACTTCCCGATTGGGAGAAAGACCCGCTAACAGGAGAAATTTGGAATTCGATCCTAGAAACATCTAGAACGTTTCAGTTTACAGAATCCATGGTTCATGAATTGAAGCGAGCGGTTCGTTATTTTTTACTCACCCATCCCAACCAAAAAATTCCGTATCTGGAAATCCCAAGCACCAGCGAACCGATGGAAAAGAGAGTGGCAAAACAAATTTTTGAGAGCTGGAAAACTCTTCTCTATGCTTAGATCCTTTTCTCATATCTATATCGAAGACTCGATACTTACCCACCCTCGCACCCAATCCATCCTTTCCAAGTTCAAAAATGCGAATGTAATTCCCATCAAACACTACAAAGATGTATTCAATCGCAAAAACCAAAACTTCACGCTTCAAAAATCCAAACCCAATCTAATCTTGGCAAAAAAGACAGATCATTTTTTATACCCTGGCAGTGGATTTTCTCCGAATTTTTCTCATGAACATTTTTACTACAACACGCTTGCTCTCAACTGTATCTATGATTGTGAATACTGTTATTTGCAAGGGATGTTTTCTTCCGCAAATCTCGTGTTATTTGTGAATTGGGAAGATTTTTTCCAAGCAACTGATGCATTTTTGGAAAAAAACAAATCACTGTATTTGGCCCTTTCCTATGATACGGATCTACTAGCGATAGAATCTTTCTTTCCTGCTACAGCCGCCTGGTTAGAATTTGCCGAGAGCAGAGAAAACCTAACGATTGAAATCCGAACAAAGTCTGCCAACTTCCGAGGAATCCAAAACCAATCCCCTATTCCCAATGCGATCCTTGCCTGGACTCTGAGTCCAGAACGAATCGCAAAAGAGATCGAACACAAAACTCCTGGCCTATCCGCGAGATTAGATTCCATTCGAGAAGCAAGCGAAAGAGGATGGAAGGTGCGGCTCTGCCTGGATCCGATTCTTCGAACAAAAATTTGGAAAGAAGATTATAAAGACTTAGCCGAAAAAATTAAGTCTCATCTCAATCCCACAAATATCACCGAACTGAGTATAGGTGGTTTTAGAATGAATTTGGACTTTTTAAAGGAAATGCAACAAAAGAGAAAGGACTCTGCAGTCCTATTTTATCCATACGAACGCTCCAATCAAATTGCCACCTACCCATCTCTTGAAACCAAAGAGATGTTAGATTATGTAACAAATCTATTTTTGGATTGGGTTCCCAAAGAAAAAATCCAAGTGAGTTTTGGGTGACGGGTTGGAAACGATTATTAAATTTACAAAAGTTTAGATCATTTGTTCCAATTTACAAAACTCTTCGAAAGGTAGAATCGAAATTCGATCAGAGATTTGAGAATTCATATTGCCTAAATGCACTTGATAGAACATTGGAATCTCTGTTCGCTCCGCAAAATAGGGAATCGATCTTGAAAGTGCCTTATCTGAAAACTTACATTCAACTGCAAATAATGGTTTGAGATTTTTTAAAACAACGAAGTCCACTTCCCTCTTATCCGTGTCCCGTATATAACGAAGCTCCATTTTAAAACCTTCTACATCTTCCAAGTAATGACAATACTTTAACAGTTGACATGCGACCATATTTTCAAATCGAATACCTGGTTCTTCCACTTGGCTAAAATCCCACATATACAATTTTTGTTCTTTTTTCACTGCTCGTATTTTGGGCGACCCATAAGGTGAAACCAAAAAAGAATAGTATAACGAATCTAAGATCTGAATCCACCTTTTACAGGTCTTAAAATCGATTTGCAAATCTTCAGCTAACGACTTAAAGGAAAGAGGTGATCCTACTCGCCTTGGCAACTCTTCAGCAAGTAATTGTATCTTGCCAATATCTGATACGTTTGCTAAATCTCGTAAATCCGTTCGAATTAATTTATTGACTCTTTCTAAGTGCCATCTCCTTAAAAATTTTTCATCTTTTTTATGAAAGCTTTCAGGAAACCCACCAAAGTCAAAAAGTCTTTGTAAATTTGACTTAGAGTTCCCAACCTCATTTAATGTATATGGATGAAGTCGATAGTAATAATATCGACCAATCATGGAGTCTCCGCCTTTGCGAAAATGATCAAGTCTAGCGGAACCAGTTATTAAAAAAGAATGTGTGTTTTTCAAGGTGTCATACAATCCCTTGACCAAGTTTCGCCAATTTTTGAATTTATGAATTTCATCTAGCACGATGAGTTTCTCAGTTCTAGGCCACTCTTTATTTTTAATTTTCTTCTGATGGATTGGGTCATCCCAATTTAAATATGCAGGGTGTTCATCTTTGTATTTGTGAATTAGGGCTTGCGAAAGCGTGGTTTTTCCTACTTGTCTGGGACCACCCAAAAAAACCATTCTATCCTTTAAATCTTCCTTAATCTTTGCCGAAAGATACCTGGTGAATATTTTGGACATAAGTCCACTTTACTCATGAGTAAAGTGGAGTCAATTCCATTTTTATTGACGACCAGTGGTTATACCTTTGTAGGTTGAATCATTTACGATCCACTCGTACCTAACTGCGAAGTAAAATCTTTCGCTTTCAGACCAAACTTAGCGAGGATGTTGTTATACGCATTGATGGTGTTCGTGGACATATTGCCCGTCTCTCCCATTTGGTATTGGAGTCTTGGATATACACATACTTACTTACCTAGATCAGAATCCCAACTACCAGCAGGAATTCCTCTTTTCGGTCAGAAGCAACAATCACTTTTTCACCGTAATCGGAATGCTGGTTAACACCTTGTGTTCCTAAGATGATGACTCCGCTATCAAAGCCAGCACCATCCTTTAGAACCAACTGTTTTCTCCGCGGATTTCCGGGTAATTCTTGAGTAGAGAATTCTGGTGCACCGCTTGGATACAACGATTCATTGATGAATTTTTGATTGGATTGGGTATACTGATCAACCAAAACTTTTGGATTGTGGAACTTTGCATCCTTATCCGCTTTCGCATCCTGGGAACGATCCAAATGATCCAATACAATGATTTTGCTCGAGGTATACTTGTTCTCAATCGCATCCCTTGCCTCATCTCTACTTTTTTCAATTTTACTGATATCTTCTTTCCACTTTTTTGCCTTGTCAAGATCCGTTTTTTTGGCGCTATCCTGAATTGTCTCAATTTCTTTTTGTTTGGCTTTGATTTGGTCCCCATATCCAAATCAATTCCTGTTATGTGGGACAGATTGCTTATTACTTGCTCTGAGCATGTCGAAGTGAGGGAATCTAGTAGGTGCGAGTGGCGACTATATTTACCCTTTCTTTTAGATTGACAATTATAACCAACGGGGTTATAATTAGATTGTGATCAATTCTGTTGAGTTATCTAAGAAGGCAGAAAAGGACATTTTAAAACTTCCAAATCACATCTAAAGAAAACTCCGACTTTGGATTTATGATGTTGAGCGATTGGGTCTCAGTGAAGTGCCAAAAATATCTGGATATCATGACGAACCTCTCTTGGGTGATAGGAAAGGTCAGCGATCAATAAGATTGAATATCGCCTACCGAGCCATTTACGCCATTAGAGAAAATGGTAAGATTGAATTTGTGTATGTTGAAGAGGTAAACAAGCATGACTACTAAGAAAAAAAGTAATTCTTTGAAATTTCTAGATAAGACTATTGGTTCACCAATTTCCTTCGGAAGTACGCTTGAAGCTATTCGCTTGTCAGACGAGATTTCACAAGTAATATTTGCTAAAAAACTTGGAATTTCACAGGCTCACCTTTCCCAAATTGAAAAAGGAGCTAAATCTGTAAGTCCAGAAAGAGCTAAGAGGTTTGCAAAAATATTGGGATATTCCGAAGTTACCTTTGTCGAGCTGGCTCTTCAAGACCAATTCAAAAAAGCAGGAATCAAGATGAGAATTCATGTGGAAGCTGCCTAGACAGCCGTTATGCGGGACAGATTGCTTATTATCGAAAGCCAATAGGCTTAAAGGCGACTGTATTTTTCAAGGTGTCATACAATCCCTTGACCAAGTTTCGCCAATTTTTGAATTTATGAATTATTATATGTTGAATCGAAGAAACATTGGAATAGGATTTTTATGGGCGCCTCGGATGCGTTAGATGTAGCCAGCTAACTACAATTAACCGATCTCGCTCTCCGCTGCAATCGGTGCCGCGTGGGAGATGGGTTCACTAAATGAATCCTTCAAGTTGATCCCATCCCTGGGGGACTCGGCCCTTTTCAGATAGCCGAGTATTACTTAACTATTCTTGCCCCGAAGGAAGGTTTTCTTCGAAGATTTCGTTTTCTTTTTTCCTTTCAGCAATTCGCTTCTGCATATCTGAAATTGATTTAATGTCTTCCTCTCTGTAGCCGTAAGTGACCAATTTACCATTCTCACTCTTTGGTAAGTTATAAAAATTGATAGATACAAAAACTTTATCAGGGCGTTTATCTTCTTCCAGTGTGAAATAAAGTTTCTTTCTTAGTTCAACAGTAAACCCATTTGCTCCATTTTCTTCGATGGGAAAGTCTAGAATTTTGTTAGTTCGATAATTTATCGCTGATAATTTTGAACTAGCCTGGTCGAAAATTAGATATTGATAATCAAGACCGTTTTCTATTCCAAATTCTTTGAATGTCAATAATGTTTCATGCAAATAATAGTACCCATTAAATCTACTGTACTCAGCGCTAATTTTTTTAGAGCAGCTCGAAAATGAAAAGAGTAAAATTATACAAATAAATGTTTTCATCAATCTAAAACTCTTATGCTTGTTACTCTATTTCTTTCCAATGCCTTTTCCAACTTTCCACCATTTCTCCATGGCTCCTTGCTCGTATGATCTTGCATAATCCAATCTCCATTTGTATTTTGATACGCTATTATAAAGTGATTTCCCTTTCCGTCAGGCGTTGCATCGGTATCAATTGCCACTTTGTTCGGGCCTTTGTTCAGTTCGGCTAAAACGGAATTTTGGTCCTGATTGATCACATTTTCGACTAAATGCGATTTACCTAAGTAGTCCTTGCCAGATCCATAGAACACAGCTTGCTTCCCTCCATGTGTTCCGACGGTAATCTCACCTTTTAACACCTGCTGGACGTAAAATTTCGCAAAGTCTGGTTCAATGTTTCTACCCGCAAGCATTGCTGCTTCCCATCCAGAGATGACATTACAGAGGGCAGATGCAGTTTTCAAGGCAAATTCAGAATCATTACCCATATTTTTGATCAATTCGAGCGATTGACGGACAGTATCTTTTTTTGAATCTGGAACACCTTCCAATACTTTGTCTATGTCCATTTTCTTGAACGTTTCATATGTTCCGAGGAGTTGATTGGCAACTCCGCTATCAATCTTTCCATGTTGGTTCATTTGTAACATGTTGGAAATTTGTTTTGCCCGATTCTCCAATTGCAAACTGTTCAACTCTTTTATACGGTCCGCGTTTAATTCAAGTTTTTGCTTCAGGCTAGAATCTTTAAGTTTATTTAAGGTATCCTCAGTTGCCCCTGGATTTTCCAATGCAATCGCTCGAATCTCATTCCCAGAGAGAGTACTAAGCTGGTTGAGTTCCAATCGAACGGCTTCGTCAAAGATTTTGTTCTGTAAAATCTTTTCCTGAGTGCTGTCAAATTCTTTGAGGGCTTTGGTCAACTCCCTATCTATTTTAATTTGCTCTCTCTCATATACTGCCTGCTCAGCTATTTTTTTGTTTTCTGTGGTTAGATTAGGATCACGAATATCTAATTCCTTCGTAATGATCTTACCATTTGGATCTGTAATGCCTACTCTTACTACGAACGCCTCTTTTTCTCGTTTTTCGATAGAGTTTACGAGCGAAGTCACTTCCTTAGTAATTTCTTTGGTTCGGGTTTTTATTGTAGTGTCCAACGTTTGAGAATCTTTCTTTAAACTGGAAACTGCTCTCTCTTGCAAAACCACATTCACCACAAGTCGCTCATAAGATTTCCTTAATTCCGAGGCAATTGTTGGGTCTTCCGATAATGAAGAATCCGTCGGATTATCTGGAATATTGTTTCTGGTTGCTGGGACTTGGTTGTAGGATAACTCTTCTCATTTTCCTAAGTGGTTAACAGGTAAACTTTCCTTAATGTACCCCGTCATTCCTCTTCTGTTGCATCTTGCAACTCTGGAATTGGACAATGATTTATAACTCGAGATATCTCAATATCCGTAGAATTTCTATTGGGGTTAAATCTCATCGAAATTGTAATTGCATGAGTCCTCTCTTTTGAGTCCTCACTAAGTTTTGGATCTAGATTGTGGACGAAGTCAATTCTATAAGTGAGATTATAATATAGAGGTTCCTTTGTCTCCGGATCAAGAAAAGGATCGAAAGCTTGATAGGCTCTAATTTCGATTTTTTTATACTGAGTTTCAAAGAATTTAGAAAGATTACAAATTCCCTGTTTTTTTTCTAAACTTGCTGAGATAAATGCAACATATTTTTTAATTTCGTCTTCACCGTAATTTTCAATTCGCTTTTCTCCGTAGTCATTTTCTACCAGCTTTAGTAAACCAAATTTTATTGCAATTGCCTCACTTAATTTCGTATCCAACTCATAACTTACGTCTTCATAACTTTTATTCTTAAAATAGCCTTCCAATTTTCTAATATAAGGTACAACACCTAACTTTGCAATTGCACGTGGATCAAGATTTTTCAAGGAAAATGTTTGTTCGCTTACTGATTTCTCATCCCTTATGTAGTAAATGTTATCTTCTAAGACCTCTTCATGCGGTCCCTCCATCCACTTCGTCCCATAACCTATCTTTTCCTCTTTCTGGAAATATTTACACTGCGAAAAGATTACTAAACAAATTATGAAATATTTAAAATTTATCATTTTTTTCCCTTAATCTTCTTCCTTCTTTCACTCGCCATCTCCTGCACTTACTTTGCTAGCCATTTCTTTCATAAAATACGTCGGATTTATCCTAAAGGAATTCGGCTTACCATTTGCGTCTACAGAGATCACATCATAATACTCTCTCGGAACATCTTTTGGCATTTCCGATGTTGTTATTTCGATATGAAGGTGTGGGCCAGTCGAACGACCAGTTCCACCTAAGGTTCCAATATTTTGACCAGGTGCAAGCACGGTTCCTTTTGCAATAGGAACTATATTCTCATTTGAGCCCGTGAATGGTGCCTCATTTAAGTGTTTGTAAGAAATATCGTATTTCCCGGCAAATGGCCCAGATTTGATTTCTGAGGAAATCACAAGAGAATTTCCATTAGGGGAAATTTCAGTACCTGGTTTTATATTTAAACTATTCACCTGCTGGTCAGTTAGTATCACCCGATCACTATTTGAAGAACTATTGATCACAAAATAGGTATCATTCTTACTATCATACTGCACGCCTTTCACTTTTAATTCGGGTGAATTTGGATTCACTTTTGGATCAATTTTCAAAACTTCTTCATGCTTAAGTAAGGTTCCTGTTTTGTCATAAAAATTACCCGATGTTTTATCAAAACTTATACCGGCTTTTTGCAAAGCTTCCGATTTTACGACTTCAATGGAAACCCCATAAGTGATCGACTTGACTTTTCCAGGGAGCATAGATAGGACACTGTCTCCTATTTTACCGTCTACATCAATTCCTTTATGATCATTTCCATAAACAAATTCATCGACTCTAGAAAGGGAAGTACCGTAACCATCTGATCCGTAATGAGAATTTAAAGTTACAGTTCCATCTTTAGTTTTAATCGGCGGAGAAAATTCTCCGTCAATCGCAGGAAGAGCAATTTTTACGGATTTACCATTTTCATCCTTATGACTAACGAAATCGGAATCTCCTTCGGTGTATGCCTTGACTCTTGCCAGTTGATTCTCGGCTGTAAGCAGTCGGCTTTGGAATCCGCTTATCTGTCTATTTAGTTTATCGATGTTTGCTTTCTCTGGAGATGGCTTTGACGTTTCTATTGCTAGCTGAGATTTTAAATCTTTCACAATATTCCCAATTCCCTCAATTTCACCTTTAAATGAATCACTCATCCGATTTAGGTAATCGCTCTCAGGTTCTCCCAGCTTTCGACCGAGTCTAAAAGATTGCAAATTTTCATCTAAAGTCTCAATTCTTTTATTAATCTCAGTTAACTTGCCTTCCAATACTTTTTTCTCAGTCCCAGTTGCCGATTTAAGATTTTTCTCGATTTGAGCTCGCTCAGAATTTTTTACTATTCTCTCATTCGCAATATCTAGTCGAGAGGAAACATGCGTATCAATATAGGCCTGGAATTGAGCTGGATTATTCAATGATTTACTAAGTTCCAAGGATCTTTGTTCCCGACTCAATGGGTCATCATTGTACTTTTGATTGTCCTTTATAATGACTTCATTGAGTTTTTGGTTTGCTGTTGCAATTAATGCATTCGTATCTGCCGTGAGCTGTTTTTGCTTAAGTGCAATCGATTTGATAGCAGATTCTTTAATAGGCTGAAGTTCCTTTAACGCATCTTTAATAGCAGTTTCTCTGCTTCCTTCTGTCAGAAAATTATCCGTTAAATCACTTTGATTCTTTGGAAGAATACCGTTCCTTTCAATTACAAGTTTCAATCCGTTAAAAAAATTGCGCTCTTCTTTCGATATAAACGGATCTTTCAGAATTTTATCAAGCTCTCCTGGATTGTCTATTAAACGAACTATATATTTCTCATTAGAAATTCTTTTTCCAAATTCCGATAGATTTTTAGAATAGTTTTCATTTCTCCTAACATCGGTTTCCAGTTTTGATAGCGTATTTTTTGTTGCTGGATCTATTTCACCCAATTTCGCAACCATATCTTGTTTTGCCTGTAACGTATCTTTCGTAGCGCCAAAGTCATTCTTATTGTAGGCAATCGTGGCTGCTCCCGCTCCTTTTGAATTCTTATCGTTAGCCAAAATGAATTGTGCATTTGTGTTTCGATTCTTGTAAGAAAGTATGTTGGATTCGCTGATAAGAGAACCATCCGAAAGTTTGACGTACCGCGATCCATCATCAAACGTAACTTCACTAACTACCTTTAATTTTCCATCGTAAACATCTTTAATTCGTGAATCGATTCACGTTCATCCGTTGCCACCACACCCGCATTTGTCGGCAATGGATTCGCATTCCCACCGTTCGCTACTGGTGTTCCCCCACCAAACAATCCTGTTACGATTCCCGCACCCCCTGCAAGAAGGCCAGCAAGGGCGATGCCGGCTTCCACATTTGCAAGAAAATCACCATCTGATGATTTGTTCGGCGAATTAGGAAAAAGTATATATTTGGAAATAGATAAAGCTTTTAAAAATTTAAGAAATTACGGACTTGACAAATCTAAAAAATATATACTACGGTGTATATATGAATCGTGCAAAATTATTCAAAAACGGCGATAGTCAAGCAGTTAGACTTCCAAAAGAATTTCGATTTAAAGGAAAAGAAGTCTACATCAGAAAAGACGGAAATTGTGTAATTATATCTCCCATCGATGACGCTGTTGATAGACTCTGGAAATCTCTCAATGAGTTTTCCAAAGACTTTAACATGGAACGAAATCAACCGAAAACTTTTGATAAGCGAAATTTTGCATGAATCAGTATTTGTTAGATACAAATATTTGCATTTATATTATTAACCAAAAACCTGAAAGAGTTTATCAAAAATTCAAAAAAGTAAGTCTAGATAACATTTTTATTTCAGCTGTCACTGAGTTTGAACTTAGATATGGAGTTGAAAAAAGTCAAAAATCAGAACAAAATCAAAAAACTCTGAATGAATTTTTTGGATTTCTAAACATCATTCCCTTCCATTCAGAATCAGCTACTTTAGCTGGATCAATAAGAACAAAGCTAGAAAAAAAAGGAGAAATCATAGGTCCATACGACTTACTTATAGCTTCGCAAGCTATCGCAAATGATTTGATACTAGTTACAAACAATGAAAAAGAATTTAGGAGAATCAAAGAACTTAAAATCGAAAACTGGATTAAATAGACAACGGAAGGTCGTATCGTATTCGCTTTCCACTTCGCTTCAAGACTTCGCGCCAGCATATGTCCTATTTGCTAGTCGGAATACAAAAGGATTTAGAGTGTGAATTTAAATTTGAAAAGATGTTATGCGTATCATGCAAAACCAAATTTTTCACATTGGGAACATTTTTAAAAAAGTCCAATAACTGCGATAAAGGAATAAAACCGTGCGATAAGGAACTTGACAATTTCAGGTTTTTGAGTAAAATTTATTTATGGATTACAGAACTAGGCTTTCGTCATCACCGAATATTCTTTTAGGAAAGCCAGTGATAAAAAATACTAGAATTCCCGTGGAACTCATTCTAGAAAGATTAGCTGATGGAATGTCCATGGATGAAATTTTAGAAGCTTCACCTGGAATTCAAAAAGAAGATATCCTGGCATGTATATCCTATTCCAGCGAAGTGATAAGCAGAGAAACCCTTAAGTAACTACTCCCTACTTCCCGATCCACTTCGGTGGCTCCACACCATTCCAAACTTTTAAGAGTTCTTCGTATTTCATCTTTTTGTCTCTCAACCATTCTGGAGTATTCCAATTGTTTCGATAGAGTGGGGAGTATTGGTCTTTGGGATGCCAAACATTGTTCCAGGTCCAAGGCAATGGGTCCGGATCCATTTTGTAGAAGACGATATCGCAAATACCCATTCCGCTTCTAGTAATGTTTAACCAACTCTCAGAAAGACAGATTTGTCCATTGGGCATAAGGGTTAGTTCAAACGCCAGGATTTCCTTTTCCGGTTCGTCAAGGGCTTTCGTAAAGATACGGAAGTAACGTCCAACTTTTTCTGTTCGGACGCTGGGAAAGTAAAAATTTTCTTCTGACTCATGGCCATCTGAAGGATAATGGTATTCAAAATGTTTACCTTTAGAGTCTTCCCAAAGTTTAAAAGAGAGGGGATACATATCAACGTAATAAGAATTTTCTTTCACTACTTTATTATTTCGGAAAAATTCAAAGCTTTGCTTGCTATACCAAACGCCAAAAAAATCTGAATCAAAAAAAACATTGTATTTATTCTTCCATTCCATACAGTTCGTAGAAGAAAGAACACTAAGAAAACTTAAAACTACCGATAATTGACGGATCTTATTCATTTCGGTCTCTTTTCCAAAACTTCGCTTACGTAAGATTGGCCCTCATTTTTATATCGTTCCCAATCAAAAGATTCCACCGGTACTTTAATGTTATTTATGCGGATCTCATAATGGATATGGGCACCGCCGTAAACAGGAGGTCCGCTTGGATAAGAGTCAGAATGTGTATTTCCTGTGTTTCCAACTCTCGCAATTGGCGTTGTTGGATCCACATCTACAGATGTTCCCGCTGGAATCAGAAATTCTGAATTGTGTGCATATACGGTGGAAACACCGAATTCGTGCTCGACAATGACATGATTGCCATAACCTTCATTTGAATGCACCGTTGCTTTTCCTGGCGCGACAGGGTTGTAAGGTGATCCATAAGGGGCTGCAATATCAACTGCAAAGTAATTTTTTTTGCCTGGTCGAGCAGAATGTCCCTTTTCTGTTTCTGTAACTTCAGCACCCGGCAGATTGATGCCTGGGAGTATCCCTGCTTGGTTCCCCTTTGGGTCGTAACCTGGTTGGGCGTTGGCATTCGAAACGGTCAATGGCTCTATTGTCATGGTTGGCCTTGGGATATTTGCATTTGGGCTGAGGTTTAAAATGTATTCAGCAGCGCGTGCTTGCATCTCTCCCGACCCATTTAAAAGCTGATTTTTTGCCTTATCAAACTCACGAATCTTTTCGTTTAAAGTTTGTATTTTATCCTTTAAATCTTTGTATTTTGTCGTTCCTTCTTGCATACCTAGTAAGGCCAATTGGCTCAAATGAAGTTCTTGGCGGAAGGGATTCTCGAGTATAGAGTCTTGTAAACGAGTTAAGGCAAGTTCTCTCGCACGATCCATCGTTACTTTGGTGTCTTTTGCGTTGTAATCCTGGTACTTTGTTTGGATCGTGTTGTATTCTTTGTTCCATGTTTCGAGCCTTTTCAAATCGGCGGTGATACTCATTTGTAAGATCGTCGGATCCGTGGATGGTGTAGAGAATCCATTCCCTTTTTGAAGAGCATCCAATTCCTTTTTGGACATGTCAATTCTTTCCTTTAGGTCTTGGATTTCTCCACCCACCTTGGTCAATGCATCGATGAAATCCTTATTCTTTAAGGCAATCGCTTCTCTGGTTTTTACCAGTTCTGGTTCGTTGTCGGAGACTTTGGTAGATGAAAGCTTGGCCTTAAGTTCTGCAATCGCCTTTTTATCCGAGTCGGACAAGGAATACACCTCTTGCTTTACTGTAATCGGTTTCGCATTTAGACTTGGATCGATGGGATATGGTTTGGGTTTGCCAGACGAATCCCCTCCCCCACTAACCGATCCCTCATTCACACCGTCTGCCTGGCCCATTCCACGGTTTTGAGTATCTCCACTAGTTCCACCAATGCCACCGACAGTCGCACGATCCCCGCCAGTTATATCTGGATTCATTCCATCAATCTGAGGATTGTTGGATAGATCAGAGTCCGAATCATCCCCTCCTTCCTCATCTCTCCTATACCCAAATAATCCAAGTAAGGTGAAGGCAAGCGAGGTGGCCGCTGTTGCACCCGCCGCCGTATTTTCTGTGTTTTGTGCTTGTTCGATATTTGTCTGACCGTAGCGGTCGAGATTGATTGGCAAAACATTTGGTAGTTCACGATTGAATGTAGCTATATTTCGGACACCACGGCGAAGGAACATATGCAATGTCGAATCAAAGAGAAAAACTACGAAAAAAGAATTGAGATTTTTTGAAGATGTTTGCTCTATTTATTTAAGAAAAGCGCTGACGCAAATTAAGACTAGAATTGCCAAAAAATTCTTTTTATTTGTTAGCATTTGTTAAATTTTGACTTTTCTTTTCAAAAATATTCGTTACCGTTTCCTTGCCCATGGTCCAGGCCCTCTATCATTCTTTCATAGTTTTTGTTCTGCTACTGGGATTAATAAATTGCCATGACCCAGAAAAAGTAGTGCCCGTTGCCAAAAAAGGGGTGATAGATCTTTCCCAGTTTCCTTTCGCAAAACAAGGCAGTGTTTCCCTGGATGGAGAATGGGAGTTCTATTGGAACCAAACTTGGAACGATTTGCAAGTAGATCAAAATTTAGGGAATTCCTCTCCATTTTTGTACCAAACGATTCCGGCAAGCTGGAAGGGATTTGATTGGTTTGGAAAACCCTTAGAAGGATTTGGATATGCGACATTCAAACTCAAAATGTACCTCCCTGAGGAGAGTCCACTTCTCTCCTTACACAATTTAGATCTATCCAGTGCCTACCGCCTTTACCTGAATGGAAAACTTATCCATGAAGTAGGTTCCTTCTCCAATTCCCCGTATCATTTTTCTCCGCTCTACAAATCGAGTATTATCGATTTGGAACCAATATCAGGTGAAGTCGAATTGGTTTACGAGATCGCAAACTTCCACTATTCCAAAGGGGGATTCTGGGAGAGTGTACAGATCGGAGAACGTAGCTTTATTCACGATAGAGTCAATCGAATCTACCAAATTACAGCATTCCTTGCTGGCAGTATACTTCTTTGGGCGCTTTACCATTTGGGTTTGTACTTTATGCGTAAAGACGACCGCGCTAGTTTATTCCTTTCGTTATTTTGTATATTCTTAGTGCTGAGATTGCTAACTACAGGGGAACGAATCCTTACAAAAGTCTTTCCAGGTATGTCTATGGATGCTTTTATCCGGCTCGAATTTTCGACAGCCTATGTTGCGGCCCTAGTCCTTGCCATGTTCTACCGGCAAGTATTCCCAGAAATCATTGGAAAAAAGACTGTCTGGATCGTTTTCGCTTCTCTATCTCCATTTATATTCTCGTTAGTTGGTCCAGTTCACTTTTTTTCTAAGTTGGCAATATACTACCAAGTCGTATTGATACTGATTTGTATCCGAGTGATATCGGCAATTGTCTTTGCTTTTAAATACGAAAAGATAAAATCAGGCCTTTCTCTTATCGGATTCTTATTTATCTTCACATCGGTCATCAATGATATTCTATATCAGAATAATATCATAAACACAATGAATCTAACTCCATTCGGATTTTTAGGTTTTATATTGTTCCAAGGATACATTCTATCCTATGAATTCACTAAAGCTTATAAATCCGTCGAAAAACTGAAAGAAAATTTAGAAATCTCAAACCAAGAGTTAAATGTCCTCAAAGAAGGTTTAGAAGATATAGTTGTCGAGAGAACTAAGGAGCTTGAAGTTTCCAAAGAAAACATCGAAAGACTCAATACCTTTTCTAAGACCCTAAATGAGAGTCTGGATAGTAAATCCATTTTGAAAAAAGCCTTTGAATATCTATCCGTGGAAGTTTTATGTGATTCTCTCATTTTGTTTTTGGTCGATGAAAAACAAAACTCCATTCTCTATCATGAATCTATACTTGCAGAAAGCTTTGACGATTCACTCAAGGAAAAACTCAAACAGACATTTTTTCCACTCACGGAAGAATCGGGACTTTTTTACCAAATCTACAACCGTAAAAAACCATTCCGATTTTCTCGAGTTTGGGAGAACCGCCTAACCGAATCGAATCAAAACTTTGTAAAACTTTTTGGACAAAACCCAGGAATGATACTTCCCTTGATTTCACAAGGCAAAACAGTTGCGATGCTACTTTTGTTTAGTTCCCGATCGGGTATTCATTTCACAAAGAACCAGCTCCAATTAGTAGAGAGCACAGCAGAGAGTTTAGCAACAGCAGTTACCAATTCAATTTTAGTAGAAGAGATGAACCGCGAAAGACAAATTGCAGAGCTTTCAAGACTTCAGATGGAGAATGCTAAAAACGAGGTAGTCAAACTAAATGAATTCAGCAAAAAGATAAACTCGGAAACATCACTTGGCAAAATCATCGAGGACATGTTTGAATACATCCAAAAGAGTTTTGGAATTGAAGCAACAATCCTCCAGTTAGTTGATTTTAAAAAGAACGAATTTTACACGTATAGTGCAACCTATCTAGATGGATCCACCCAGGCTCAATATGACTATGCATTGAACCTTCGACTCCCGCTAAACTCCTCCGGAGGAATCCTTTATAAGACTTTCTTACGAAAAAAACCACTCTACATTCCCGAAAGACCAAAAAGGTTTCAATATCCGTTCGACGAAGAAATTTTCACGAACCTCAATCTATCCTCTTTCGTAGCTGTTCCGTTAGTTGTCCAAAACCAAGTGATTGCAATGGCATATTTTACTTCTTATCAAAAAAAGTTGGACATTTCTAGAGAAGAGTTAAAGCGAATCGCTGGTTTTTGTGATCAGATTGCAGGTGCCATTCAAAACTCTGTTTTACTTTCCATTACAGAAGAAGAGAGAAAAAAATCCGAAAGAGCAAAATCAGAAATCCTAAAACTAAATGAGTTTGCAAAAAATATCAACTCCATCAACAATCTTGAGAATATACTTGCAGAGATTTTTGGATTCATTCGTAAAAATTACAAAATCGAACACTGTGTACTTTATTTTTTAGACAAAGAATTTTCTGAGCTTCGTTACCTCAACCACTCAGGATTTGACAGACTTTCTGAGGAAAATATACTTTTCTTCAAATCCCTACGATTTCCTTTAAATGAATCAGGTGGTTTTGTTTACCAATGTTACAAACGTAAAAAACATTTTTACATGAAAAAAGCTCCGAATTCAATTCCGTATGAAATCGATAGCCAAATCATTCAAAAGTCTGAGATGAATGGGTTTCTTATCTCACCACTCATAAATAATGATGAAGTTGTAGCTATGGCAATTTATGGAATTGAAGATAAGTCTGTTGTTTTAAAGAACGAAGAAGTTCAATCCATTGTTGGTGTCTCTGAACATATTGCCAGTGCTATCAATAACCATTTTTTGATGCAGACCATCGAAGAGGAAAAGAATCGTTCGAACAAACTTTTACTCAATATTTTACCCAAAAATGTCGCGGAAGAACTCCAAAAAAAAGGTCGAGTCAATCCTGTCGAATTTGAAAATGTAACACTCCTTATGACGAGCTTTCCTGGATTTTCACAAATTACAAGCCAACTCACTCCCGAAGAATTGATCGAAGGATTGGACCTTTACTTTTCACGGTTTGATGAGATCATCAAAGTCCTTGGTTTAGAAAAACTTCGAATGACTGGAGATATGTATCTCTGCGCAGGAGGCCTACCGGTTGGCAACTTTACGCATCCAATTGATGCTTGTTTGGCGGCTTTAAAAATCAGAGACGAAGTATCCAAACTCAATGAAAATTTTAGTGATCTTCCTTTTAAACCAAAAGAAATCAATATTGCCATTCACTCTGGACCAGTTGTCGCTGGAGTAATTGGAAAGTCCAAATTCAATTACGATGTTTGGGGAAAAACAGTGACCCAGACGCAAGCGATTCGCAGAGGAGGCCAAACTCATTCTATCAATATTTCTTCCGAAACAATGGAAAAGGTAAAACGCCTGTTTATCGTAGACAACGCCAGAGAAACTCAAACGTACGAAGGAGACAAGTTTTCGATTTATGAGCTAAAAGGATTGAAGGAAGATCTTTCCGGCATTGATGGCGAACCCAATGAAAAATTTCAAAAACTCTATACCCAACAAAAACGTGGTGCTAGGATTTTAATGAAATGATTTTATACATTCCGGTTCTAATTGGAATCGTCGTATTTGTATCCGCTTCCATCGCAATTTACTATTTGTACTCGCAAAATCGGAAGTTCCGCACACACAATGACAATCTAAATCGAAGTATTGAACAATTAAAAGAAAGAGTTCTTGAAAAAGAAATAGAGCTGAATAGAACTCTGGAAAAATCCACTGAATTTTCTGATAAGTTATTTTTATCATATTCCCAACTAACAGACTTAGATAGTTTACTTAGAGAACTAAACTCATACACAGATTTAAAATTAATTTTAGATGCACTCGCAAAATACTTCCACGAAAAGTTTTTAGTTCCCCACTACCTTTTATATGTTTTTAATCCAAAGGAAGAAAAGCTATTGTACTACCATAGCAATTTTCCTACCGATCTCGATGAGTCCAAACGGATGGATCTAATGACTCGAAAGATCCCAGTCAATAATGAATATGTAACTACTTACGCACATGCATACGCTTGGAAACGGAAAAGAAGTTTTTTTATTCAAGATCTAGATAGATACAATACAAAAGGAGTAGAATTAGAAAACAAACTCTCTGTAAACCTTCGCTCACTTTTGATAGTTCCTTTATTCTTGCGAAAGAAGTACATTGGCTCCTTAGATCTATTAGACTATTCTGGAAATTTAAACCTAAATGAACACCAACTCAATCAAATCAAAATCATCGGCGATTACGTTGCAGGAAGCATAGAATCTGGATTTTTGTTAGATGAACTAAAGAAAACGAACGATGCAATTCAAATTGAAAGAGATAATATTGTTCAAAACCAAATCAAATTAGAATCCCTTCACAAATTCAATCGAAGGATTAATTCGTATTCTCATCTGGAAGATATCACTAGAGAGGTATTCTTATACTTAAAACAAATATTTAATGTAGAACTTGGTTTTATCTTATTAACGGATACAAAACAGAATGAACTTATCCCCTTTCAAACATCGACGGATATTTTTAACAAAGGTTTATTAGTCTCAAATTTTTTAAAAAACTTCCGTGTCCCAATACACCCCAATTCTGGAACTCTCTTTAGAACCTTTACAAAACAAAAGCCGCTTTATCTTCACAAATCTGCTGCATGGACAAATCTTTCAAAGATAGACTTTGAAATCGTATCTTCTTTTAAATTGGATTCCTTTGCCCAAATCCCGCTCGTTGTCCAAGGAAACACCATCGGCATCATATGTGTCACTCGACTCACAACTGAGATGGATTGGACAAAAGAAGAATTTAAGGAGATCAACTCTTTCGGTGAACAAGTTGCAGGTGCTATTCACAATGCAAACCTTAGGCGAGATTTAGAATTTGAGAGAGAAAAAACTAGAAGGTTTATTAAAAATATCTTACCAGGTGATCTTGCCGAAGAGCTCATCGAAAAAGGTGAAGTTGTTCCCATGGAATATGAATCCGTTACAATTCTTTTTACGGATTTTAAGAATTTTACTAAGTCAGCAGAATCCCTCTCACCCGAAGATTTAATCGAACAACTCGATGGGTGTTTTTCACAATTTGATGATATCGCCGTCAGACATAAATTTGAAAAACTAAAGACGATTGGAGATGCATATATGGCAGCGGGCGGAATACCGCAAGGAAATTTTACACACCCCGTTGATGCCTGTTTGTTTGCTATGGAAATCAAATCCTTTATGAATCAAATCCGTAGCGTAAAACAGATGCTTGGTCAAGATTTCTGGGAGATCCGCCTCGGAATTCACACGGGTCCCGTTGTTGCAGGGATTGTTGGAAAAACCAAGTTTGCCTACGATGTTTGGGGTGATACTGTCAATACTGCAAGCCGAATGGAAAGTTCAGGGGAACCAGGAGAGATCAATCTTTCCGATGTGACCTATGATAAAGTGAAGCGATTTTTTGAATGTGAATACCGTGGTAAAATCAAATCTAAAAACAAAGATGAGATGGGGATGTACTTTCTGAAACGATTGAAACCTGAATTTTCTCGAGACAAGGAGGGGCTTGTGCCAAACCAGTTCTTCCTAGACCTCTATAAAAATTTGGAGATCGGTGCAAAAATCATCTACCGCCAAGCGGGCTAGTCTGAGCTAGAACTACTCCCACTCGAACTACTGGAACTGCTAGAGCTGGAACTGGAGCTACTGCTAGAGGAGCGTTTCGAACTACTAGAGTTAGAACTATTACTCCGAGTTGTTGTTGTCCGAGTGGAATTAGTTGGACATTTGTCGATGCAGCTAATAAACAACACAGAACAAAATGCGGCTCCTGTTGCTCCCGATTGATTGGGTTGTGTCGGTGCTAAGGCAATCGAACAAACCAAATTCTCCGACGTACACCGGGAAAAACATTCCGAACGAGTTTCATAATTTCCACCGCAGGAAATCAAGAACGAGACAAGACAAGTGGCAAGGCCTAAGCGGAATTCATTCATGATCTCAGTATCCCAAAATTTTTTGACTTTCGCAATGGTGATTCACCACATTTGCGGAGAACACTCAAGAAAGTCGCTTGCATCTCTCATTCCCGTTAGGATATACTTTAAGAGATGAGGACAAGAGACTTTCGCATTCTGTTTTTGATTTTTTATGTTATTTCTTTAGTGGTCTGGATTGTAGAAGAAATATTTACGCTAACCAACCCAGCTGAATATTTTGACAGATTCCGAGTTCTTATCGCAACGATTGAATCCTTTATTGCAATTTCTTCCTTGTTTGTCGTCTTTATCTTGTACAAAGAATTAAAAATGGAAAATTTGGAAAACAACCAAGCCAAATCAACCATCGTCGATCTAAAGCGAACCAATCGAATCCTAAAAAACCCCGAAATGGGTTTTTGGAAAGAAGCCAAAAGCCAAATGGAAAGTTGGAATCTTTCGGAAGCGGAACAAGAGATAGCTGTATTACTCCTCAGAGGTTTTTCTCAAAAACAAATCGCTGCTGTTCGAAAAAAAAGCCTTAGGACCATTGAAAACCAGACATCTTCGATTTACGCAAAGTCAAGTATGCGAGGGAAGTTGGAATTTATCTCTTACTTCTTAACTCCTCTTCTCCCTGAGGAAGATTAAACTAAAAAACCTTGACCGAATCTCTATTTCTGGGTTTCCATTGTAGGGAAATCTATGAAAAGCCAGCTCTTTTTTTCTCTGATTTTGTTTACTTCTCTAGTATCCACTGTTTTTGCAGAGGCGCCTAGCGAGATTTCTACAAGTTCGAAACAAGAAGAGCTACTCCAAAAGAACAAAAGGAAACAAGAAGAAATCCTTTCCAAATATCAAGATTTTTACAAAAGCTTACAAAATCGATATCCAAATTTGAGTTTTTCAGATTTACCTATCGATATAACAAACGCTAAGGATCTAAAACTCCATAATGAAGCTCCTGGAGCTTCCGATAAAAAACTCAAACAAATACAGGCCAAAGCGGATGATAGTTTTTACCTTAGGACCGAACCCAACTCTCGGCCCGAATTTCTATCCAAAATTAAGATCAAAAAGGGTGAAAGGTTAGAAGTAGTCTTAGTATTGAAAAAAGATCCTTTGGCTAAATCGGATGGACCAAACTGGTGTTTAGTGAGAACAGCCAACAAAAAAGAAGGATATACGACTTCAGACCTACTCACCAGAGAAGGACCTAAGGTAAGCTCCCGAAATGTTGAATTTCCAAGTCTCGAGCAGGGTCGCATATCAATCCAAATTCCAGAAGAGAACCAGAATACAAATACTACGACAAAATGGTCTAAACGAAACTTTTGGGTGAACGTAAGTGTTTTGAATCTGCGAAACGATCCGGATGTAAATTCCTATATTCTAGCCAAACTTCCTAAAGGTGAAAAACTGGAAGTAGTCTACTCTACTTCAAAATCGGACATAGTAGACGGAAATGAATCACCCTGGCATTTTGTTAGCTCAAATTTTGGCTCTGGTTGGGTGTTTGGTGGTTATCTTAGCGATTCAAAAATCAGTTCGGAATCAAAGATTGGTTATGACAATACCAGCTACCCGCAAGAAAATCCAAATGAACTGATTCCCGGTGCGAAGAGATATGTTCGTTCCACTACTCTAAGGCTACGAGATGAACCAAATGAATTTGGCTCTGTAGTCACATCAATACCTGGCGATGAAAGAATTCAAATCATAGATGTAAAAAATTCCCTAGAAACAATTGGTGGAATCAAATCCAAATGGATCTATATCAATTGGAACGACACTTGGGAAGGTTGGGTATTTGGAGGTTTTGTTACAAAGGAAAAAGGACAATTGGTTCTAAGCGATGATATATCCAAGTACTTTCAAATTCCCGTGGATAACGAACGTTATGTTTCATCAAGTTTTGGAACTAGAATTGATCCTGTAACTGGGAAACAGGGAGCCTTCCATTCTGGGATTGATCTACCTGCACCAATTGGAACACCAATAAAAGCAGTAAGTGACGGTGTTGTTTGGCGAACTACAACGACTAGCGGTGGTTACGGGGTTCTCACCATCATGAGTCACAAAAATAATATTTATACCTACTATGCTCATCAAAACACAAGGAAAGTAAAAGAAGGAGATCGAATAAGCTCAGGGGATGTCATAGGAGAGGTCGGGAATTCTGGAAAATCAACAGGCCCACACCTCCACTTTGAAGTTCGTAAAGGACCCTCTCAAGAAGCTTTGGATCCAGATGCATTTTTACCAAAATAAAATATGAAATTTAAGTTTTTTGTCATTCTCGTATTCTTCTTTTCATTTGGAATTTTTTCCGAAGTTGAAAACATACCAGAAACAAAACCAGCACCTGACCTAATTCAAGTACTGCTCAAAGGTTCTGTAAAAGATTTGGAAACAGCAATCCAAAATGGAGGTGACCTTGGAGCTGTGGATGATTCGGGAAAGTCACTTCTAGTGCTTGCCATCGAAAAAAACAAAATCAAACATTTTGAAATCCTTTTGAATGCGAATGTCGATCCAAACAAAAGAGATCTTTCAGGAAAAACACTCCTGCACTACCTCATGACTCCAACACTTTCCAAATGGATAAAACCATCCTTGGATAAAGGAGCAGACATAAACGCTTATGATGCCGATGGAAATACACCTCTCCACCTATCCATACTTAGGGGGAACTTGGCGGTTCAGAAGATTCTTCTAGAAAATAATGCAGATATCAATTTAAGAAACAATCCCAGAAAAACTCCGCTTTTCCTTGCTGTCGAAAAGAATAAACAGGAAACGATCAACCTATTGCTGGCAAATTCTGCGGATGTTAACCTTCCCGATATTATTGGAAGAACTGCTATCTTTTCAACAATTGAACAAAAGAATTCCAAACTCTTAAACCTCCTGATTCAAAACAAAGCAAATGTAAACGTATTGGACACAAAGTCGATTTCACCTTTGATTTTTGCCATTGAAAAAGGATTTTCGGTGGGTGTTCAAATCCTTTTATCCAACGGAGCAGATCCAAAAGTTCTAACTAAAGATGGAGATTCCCTCTTATTTTACGCTTATGAAAAAAGAAATTTAACAGCCGTTCAATACCTTTTAGAATCAGGCCTTCCCATAAATCAAAAAAATAGTGAAGGCAAAACTCTTATAGAAATAGCGATCCAAAGAAATGACTTTAATCTTTTAAAATTACTCCTAAATAAAGGCGGAGATCCAAATCTGAACCTTACAAACGGACGGACTGCACTAGAAGAAACAATAGAAACCTCTAGGTTTAACTTGAGCTCTCTACTCATCGAAAAAAATGTGAGTATCGATATTCCTAATTTAACTGGCTATTTCCCCATCCATTTGAGTGCAAAAAAGGGAAGTCAAAAGCTCATAGATGAACTACTTAAAAAAAATACAGATATCAATCGATTGAACGAAATAACACTCGAAACTCCTCTGAGTATTGCACTCGAGTACAAACAGTACGCATTGGCAAAGTATTTACTTTCGAAAAAGGCGAATCCAAACCATCAAACAAAAGGTGGATCTTTTCTTTTAACAAAACTCCTTGAGAACCGAGATGTGGAAGGATTCAAAATTCTTATCAATTCTGGTGCAGATCTTAAAATCAAAAATGATGAAGAGGAAAATCTTCTCTTTATTTTGTCAAAACTGGATACACAAAAAAAAGATCAAAAATTTGTGGATGATAGTTTAAAACTTTTAGTTGGGAAGGGGTTGAGTCCGAACGAAAAAAACAAACGTGGACTCACCCCTCTCCACTTGGCCATCAACAGAAACAAAATTGAGACCGTATCCCAATTGATAACCCTCGGTGCGGATATCAATCTAACAGATAATAATGGCATGGCCGCACTCCACAAAGCTGTCCAAAAATTCATAACCTCGAAAGAAAAAGCAGATTCAGAACAATTTAAGAAATTAGTACTTTCCCTAGTTGAACGGCGTGCAAACCTAAACCAACAGGACAAACTTGGTAAAACTGTTCTTTCCGAACTTGCAATCCAGTACAACCCTGGTAAAAGTGAAGAGATACACGAGCTTGCAAAAGTCCTAGTATTGAATGGAGCACAAGCTAACATCAAAGACTCGCTCGGAAAAAGTCCTATCAATTATGCTGAAAATAAAAACCTAACTGAGCTATTGGAAATTTACCGTGGTAACTAATGTCAATTCCCAAAAGAGATAACAAAATCAACATATTCGACTTTGTGAACACTGTCCCCACAAAGACTTTTAAACGGGGAGAGATCATTGTTAGAGAAGGCGAACCTTCCAATGAAAAAATGTATTTTATCCTCAGTGGCGTTTTGTCAGTAGGAATGGGTTCTCCTGAGATGAATAATTTCCACGAAGTGAGAAAACTATCTACGGGAGAGTTTTTTGGAGAGATCGCTCTTATCTCGACTCACCCTCGTTCGATGACAGTTTTTATAGAATCCGACCGCGCTCAACTAGGAATCCTCGACAAACAAAACTTAATTCGTATTGCTAACTCTAATCCTATGTTTGTTTATGCACTCCTACAAACTTATGTGGAACGTCTCATTGAAGCAGAACAAAAATTAAAAGATCTTACAGAGGCTAACGATGGGACTTAAAGAATCCTTAGCCAAACTCACGATGATTAATATCAAACGTGGAGAGGTCCTCTTTAAAGAAGGAGTTCCGTCTAACGGGGCGATGTTTTTTCTGTTTGAAGGTCAACTCGATATCTATAAACAAATAGAAGGCAAACATATAAAGTTACGAAGTATCTTACCTGGTGAGTTTTTTGGTGAGATGGCAATTATAAACAATAGCCCTAGGGCGGCATCGATCGTAGTTGTTTCCGAAATGGCAAAGTTAGGTGTAATTAACCGAAATTCATTTGTAAAAATGAGTCAGGAAAGTCCAGAGTTTCTCTTTTTATTATTAAAACGGGTGATAGAAAGATTGTATGAAACGGAATCAAAAATAAGAAACATCAAAAGGGCAAAAGAAGAAAAAATTGCAGACCCGGCGCACTTAGTAATGAACGAAGACTTGTCTCAAGGAAGTAGCGAAGACCTTGCTATGATACCTGTTGAAACGTTTACAGACCAGCCTTCGATCCCCGACGTTTGATCTTAAACAACTTTGGTGCGATCTTTACCTCCATTATTTGAACATTCTCTTTTGTTGTTAAAATCAAATTTACAAGTTTAGCTACGTCCTCTGGCTCCAAAAAAGCTCTCAAATCATCATCGGGCGAAAAGCTCAAAGACTCATAAAAGTCCGATTTTACGATGTCTGGTATCAACAAATGAATGCCTACCTCATACTTTCGTAACTCAGAATAGATTTCTCGCACAAAATGGTGTAACCCGGCCTTATTCGCGCCGTATACATTGCCCCAAGGAGATATGTTTTCACCAGAAACGGATCCAATAAATATCATTCTTCCTTTTTTTTCTTTCATTTGCCGAGTGAGTAGTTTTGTTAAAAGAATAGGAGCTAACATTTGTATTTTGGTTAGTTCAACGATCTGCTCAATTTTCATTTCTTCAATGGGAGCAAAATAACCCACCCCTGCGTTCGATACCAATAAAGAGATTTTGTCCCATTCGGAAATCAGATCTGGCAATTTTAGAAGAGACTTTTCGTTGGTAAGATCAATTGCATAAAGTTTGAATCGATCATGTTGGAAGGATGTTTTTTCTGGATGTCTACAAAGTCCGATAACATGGTATCCTAAGGATATTAGTTCCTTTACAATCGCAAGACCAATACCTCGCGAAGCCCCTGTAACGAGCGCTATCTTTTGAATATTTGAATCTAAGCTTTCACTCATTTAAATTATCAAGAATGATTTCGGAAACTAATTCTGTTCCTTTTATATTTTTAGTTTCATATCCCATATCAATGAATGGGATGGAAGATGTTTTTCCCGGCCAAACATGCCCTACTCCCTCCATAGTATACAATCCAACTTTTTTTCCATTTGAACACGACATGTAAACTGAACGTATTAAAGTAACATTTGGCTCATTCTGTGAAGTAAAATTGATTTTAGATTCCTTCGGATCTCCTACACAGCTGTTCCACTCCTTCCAACGCAAAAAACTATCAGGGGCACTTAGAATTTCCGCACCTTTTCTCACATAACCACCTGCATATGGAACCAAAGTATCATCTGTTCCAACAATGGAATAAACGGAAACATTGGGACTTTGTTTGGATTTAGGATTCTTCAAAAGAGGTAAACTCAACTGAGAGGAAACCGAAATGACAGTTTTCCAGAGATGAGGTTTTTCAATTGCCATTCTCTGCGCCATAAAACCTCCGTTTGAATGACCAACTAAAAATACCTTCTTTGGGTCGATCAGTCCTTCGGAGCTAAGTCGATTTACAAGCATCTCTATGAACAAAACATCATCGATATTTTTTTCATCTGCAGATGTGGATCCGCGACCATCGGCCCAGCTCCGTCTATAGCCATCCGGAAAAACAACTATCATTTGATGTTTATTCGCAAGTTCGCCTAATCCTGTATGGTGGAACATAGACCTACCACTACCAAATCCTCCATGTAATGCAATCACGGCTGGGACAGGTTTTCCGCTCCAATCCTCAGGAAATACTGCGAAGTAACTTCTGTCGTATTTTTGAACCGAAATTTCGAACTTTTTAGCATTTTTTGGCATTGGTCGAAACAGGTGAAAGCAGTTAGCAGTTATTGATAGAATGCATATTGCAAAAATGATCTTAACTAAGTTGGAATCAGTTCTTCGATTCATAGAGAATTTGTCTCCAAATTGATCGTCTCGTGAATTTGTTTACGAAAAACATCATTGGGCCAATAGAAGGGAGTAAACGGTGCAATGAGAATTCCCCGGTATTGATCCATTCTTAAATTATAAGTTATCTCACGCAACAACTGTCCTTTTTCCACATAACGAAAGGTTAATGTATTCTCAGACTGTATTTGATAGGGAAACATTCCTGCTGAAAAAAAAGTTAAAAACCAATTTACACTATGTAATATATCCGAGGGATATTCAGTTTCCTTTTTTTGGAGAATGATCTCTACGACCTTGTCAGAGTCATTCAACTCGGTAAACCCTTGTTCGATTAATTTTTGTTGGATCGACTGTTTTTCCTTTTCATATCGATAAAAGCCTGTGAAAATAAAATGTACTGATTCTTTCTTAAAGAGAGAACTCCCTCTATCAGAAGTGAGAACACGATGCGATACGGCTACGCACGAGATCGAGCTTAAAGTTAATAAAAATACCACAATTCTAAAATACATCTTTAGAATCCTCTAGAAATTTATAAATAATTTGGTTGTAGATTTTTGATTGATTTGGTCGATCATCAAATGGAAACGCAAGTAAGGATAACCAGCCAAAAAAATTATAAGATTCAATATCGTAACGGTATTCTCGAAAAATCTTTCCCTTTTTCATGACTCTTACCAAAAGATAGTCATCATCCCGATTGATGTCAGGAACAACAAAAAATGTTCGTAGAGATAACAAACGATTGATTAAATATACAACATATCTCTTTTCATCACGTTCCGCCAACCAACTAACTGGCTCGTGATTTTCTCCCATAAAAAACTGAAATTTAGGACTCGCTTCTAAAATCAATTGTATATTAAAATCGGAATCAATAGATTCTTTGTGACGGAATTGACGGAATCGATTAGCCGACACAAAAGCAGAAAGAATGTGTTTGGCCTTATTGCGATCCACGGAACCATTCCAACCAATCAGTTCATAGCCTACTACTGCTTCCGATTTCGTAATCAATGCTTTGGAAATCACTGGTCTTTCGCCAGTGTAAAACATTGTACATTGTGTAACAAAAAACGATGTGATGATTATAAATAAAATTCGCATATTACTTGACTCTAAGAATGAATTCCTTTGAAATCCATTCCTTTCCATTGGCAACTATAACAAGTGAATGTTTACCTGGATAGTATGTTTTGGTTGTAATGGGCTTAAATGAATGTTTTTTTGAGAGCTTAATACTTGAGTTTTTTGATATTGATTTTTCACCGAGTTGGAAAACTTTTTTAGATACGTTTCCATTTGCCAAAAGAAAACCTATTTTGTATTCCAATCTGATTTTTAAAACTTCTTTTTGGCTAGAGTTTATTTCGACTTCGAACTCTAAACTTTTACCAACAATGACATTCTTGTTTTTTATTTCCAGTTTTATAGTTTTTGGCTTCCAATTGGATTTATAGTCAAACATTGCCAAGGCTTTTGGATTCCCCTTTTTGAGAAGGGTACGGAGAGAATGTTTTAAAGATACATCCAATTTGGGATTTTTTCCCATCCGAGATTTACAAAAACTCAAAACAATTTCTGGATTTATCTTGGAAATATCATTTAAGTGGTTGGCAACACTCCGTCTAACGGTTTCACTTTGGTCATCCCAAAGTTTTTCTAAAATGGGAAGATGAAGTCCGGGATTAGATTTGATTTTAGGAATTCCAATCCCCCAAGGCAAAAAAGGTCGACTGCCTTCGCTTGCAAGTCGCCTAACGAGATCATTCGGATGGTTTGCCCATCTTTTCATTTGTTGAAATGTTTTGTCAAAATCGGAAAGATAGTATTGCCGAATGACAAATTCCGAGCTTGAGAATACTGTCACCTGTTCTAAATGTTCCATAACAAAATTAAAATCAAAATGAGTGGGTTCGGAAAACAGCTCATTTAAAAAAATATAAAGAAAGTTAAAATTGGAAACACCCTCTTCCCTTAAAATGGATATAATTTTCAAAGTATTTTGACCCAATTGATCTGGTTCGTTTCCCCAAAACTGCAAAAGAACATTTGCTATACTAGAAATTCTTTCTTTAAGTTCTAACTGTTTCCAATTGGAATTGAATAGTTTTTTAGAGAATTGGTCTTCGGAGATTTTGGGATCCACTTTGCTTATAACTGTTCCAAAATACTGTGCCCACTCTTTTGAGTACATTTCCTTCAAGGGTTCCATTCCCTCTAGAGAAAATACATTCACTAAAAGAGAAAGTATTTTAATCGATCGATTGGCTTTGCCTTTGGGCAAATACGTCTAAAAAATGGTAAAAAGGGATATAGGATTTTATGAACTTAGAAAGAACATATACATTGCTTCCAGAATCACTCTATAAGTTTGTAAATCCGACGGCTGTTCGATCTCCAGAATTGATCCTTTGGAATGAGTCTTTATCGAAAGAACTGGATATCGTCGAACTGTTTCCAGAATCCGAACGATCCTCTTATCTTTGTGGAAATAAGATCCTTGCTGATTCAAAACCCTTCGCGCAGGCGTATGCAGGCCACCAATTTGGAAACTTTACCATGCTAGGCGATGGAAGAGCAATCCATTTGGGCGAACTCCTTTCGACAAACAACCAGAGATGGGATATACAATTAAAAGGTTCCGGTAGAACTCCCTTTTCCAGAGGAGGTGATGGGCGCGCGACGATATCTTCCATGCTCCGTGAATATTTGATCAGCGAAGCGATGCATTCATTAGGTATCCCATCCACTCGGAGTTTGTCCGTGGTAAAAACAGGTGAAAAAGTACGTCGAGAACAAATACAAGATGGTGGCATCTTAACTCGAATTGCAAAGAGTCATATCCGTATCGGAACATTCGAATATACATATCATTTTTTAAATTTAGAAGAACTGTCTGCTTTGACTCAATATACAATTGAAAGACATTATCCAGAGCTATTAGATGCGGAAAACCAACCGTTAGCCCTTTTAGAAAAAGTGATGGATGGACAAATCGATCTCATCGTAGATTGGATGCGCGTTGGTTTTATCCATGGAGTTATGAATACCGATAACTCAAGTATTGCTTGTGAAACAATAGATTACGGTCCCTGTGCATTTATGAATGCCTATGATCCAAAAACCGTTTTTAGCTCAATTGATACAAATGGTCGTTATGCTTACGGCAATCAACCTGGAATCATACATTGGAACTTGGCTTGTTTTGCAAATACTTTGCTCCCTCTAATAGATAAGGATGAAAATACTTCGATTCAAAAGGCAAGAAAACTGTTAGATGAATTTCCGAAACGGTTCGAATACAAATATTGGCAGATGTTAGGTGAAAAGTTTGGACTTACCAATCTAAACGCGGAAGAAAAATCTTTTGTCGAAAATTTTCTTCGTTGGATGCGAGATTCAAAAGCCGACTATACAAATAGTTTTTTAGTATTGGAAAGAGACATGGATATAGAGACAAACACCCTCCCTGTCATCTATCTAAGTCCGGAGTTTCAAAATCTAAAAATCGAATGGAAATCTCTGCTTAAAAAGAGGGGGCTACTGGTGAACGAAGTAAAGGAAATTATGTTTCAAAAAAATCCGTTTGTAATTCCAAGGAATCAAAAGGTTGAGTTCGTTCTATCGGAAGCTTCTCAAGGGAATTTAAGTCCCTTCCTAGACTTTTTATCCGAGTTAAAATCTCCCTATCAAAGGAAAGACAAGATACCCTTTGCTGATGCTCCAACTCTTTCAGAGGAAGAAACCTACCAAACGTTTTGCGGAACCTGATTCCATAGGATAGAGATTTTAACCAATTCTGAAATTCTGGCAGGAATGATAACTCCAGCCGTATTTGTGACTGCACAAAGAAGTTTGAGTATAGCCTTTACACTTGCCATAGTAAATGGATATTTATGGAGTCCTACTTTATTTTCACTTTTAGGTGGAGTGTTTCTTTTTTTGGCCAGCGCTTTTATGTTATACGAAAGTCGATACGATTTGAGTTTTATCATGGGACAAATTGAGATTACGGAATATATCAAAGAGAATATCCCCGCCAGGGATCCGTAGGGCTTGGCCTCCCACCACTTTTATCAAAAAAGTGTTGGGAGGCGGAAGCGGGAGCGGACCCCGGAGGAGCCCGTCCGGCGGCCAAAACGAACAGAACGGTGTTTAATGCGAACTTATGGAGAGATTTTTTTTGGGGAGTTCGGAACGTACGTGCGGGAAATAGGGGATCGTGGTAAGAGGAAGCCATTGGGTGGCGGGTCCAGTTCCCCACCCAAACTAAGGGCGGGGATGGTAGTTTCTCCCCCAACTCTCTTTTGTAACAATTCTGTCAAAAAAAACGATTTTCGGGGTACCTTCTGATTCTAGAAAGGTAAGTAAAACTTTAAAATCGGAAATTCCTTCATGAGAGAAATCAAAACCGTCACGATTTTAGGTGCCAACGGAGCCATGGGTTCCGGAAGTGCGGGCGTAATTGCCGCCTTCGGTGGGGCCAAAGTCTATATGCTCGCAAGAGATGTTGAAAAAGCAAAACAAGGCATTGAAGCCGCTGTTTCTTCCGTCAAAACCGACACAATCCGTGCCCGAATGATCCCAGGTTCCTATGATGCCGATTTGGAAAAGGCAGTTGCGGATTCAGATTGGGTATTCGAACTCGTTGCGGAAAGTTACGAGGTAAAAGAACCCATCAATGCAAGAATCGCGAAAGCAAGAAAACCGGGAACGATCGTTTCCACAGTTTCTTCTGGGCTTTCCATTGGTCGCCTTGCTTCGGCTTTCGACGAGGACGGAAAAAAACACTACTATGGAACACATTTTTTCAACCCACCGTACAAAATGATCCTTTGTGAACTCGTAACTCACGCAGGCAATGATAAAAAAGTTACATCAAAGTTAGGTGAATACTTAGAAAAGGTTTTAGGTCGCGCTGTAGTTTATACAAACGACACTCCCGCCTTTGCAGGAAACCGAATTGGATTCCAGCTCATGAACGAAGTGGCACACTTCGCTGAGAAGTATGCTGACAAAGGTGGAATTGCTCTCATGGACGAAATCATGTCTGGTTACACAGGACGTGCCATGGGTCCACTCGCAACAGCCGACTTCGTAGGTCTTGATGTCCACAAAGCGATTGTTGATAATATCTACGACAATACAAACGACGAAGCTCGCGAAACATTCAAACTTCCCGGTTACTTCCAAAAACTAATCGATGAAGGAAAACTTGGTATGAAGTCGGGTGGTGGTCTAACAAAAGTTGTAAAACACCAAGACGGCAAACGAGAAAAGTTTGTCTACAATATCAAAACGGGAGCGTACGATCCGTACCCTAAATTTGATATTCCATTTATCAAAGAAGCCCGCCAAAAAATCAAAGACTCTGATTACAAAGGTGCGATGGAAGTTGTAAAAACTGCATCGGGATTGGAAGCAGACCTTGCAAGATACTTTATCTCTCGTTATATCAGCTATTCACTTTCCCTTGTTGGAGAAGTGGTGGACACAAAAGAAAATACAGACGGTGCGATGGGATTTGGATTCAACTGGGTTCCTGCATCTGCCTTTGTAGATTTCCTTGGTGGACCAAAAGAAACTATCAAATTGATGGAAGCATCAAAAATCCCGGTTCCAAAGCTTTTAAAGGATGCCAAAGAAGGCAAAAAGTTTTACGAACTCGCAGACAAACTAGACGCACGTTCCTTGTTCAAAGGTTAATAGGAGTATCGTATGAGTGAAAAAGTATATGTATTAGGTGGAGAACAAACCGACTTCCAACGCAATTGGACGAAGGAAGGAAAACACTTCGTATCTATGATGCGCGAAGTGATGGACGATGCTCTCGAAAAAGTAGGAATCACCTACGATGAAATCAAAAAACTGAACAAGGAAAACAAAGTTGCTGTTTTTGTGGGTAACTTTGATGCCGAGCAGTATACAAACCAAGGCCATTTGGGTGCATTTCTTACAGAAGTAAATCCTGCCTTTAATGGTGTCCCTGGTGCGCGTTACGAAGCCGCTTGTGCATCTGGTTCTGTCGCTTTGGATGCGGCTGTGACTCATATCCGTGCAGAGGATTATGATCTAGCCATCGTCCTTGGTATCGAAGTGATGAAAACCGTTTCTTCTTCTGTGGGCGGTGACTTCCTCGGAACAGCCGCATATTATGAAAAAGAAGCGAAGGGAGTTCAGTTTCCTTTCCCTAAACTTTTTGGAAAACTAGCAGATGTTATTTTAGAACGTTACGAACTAAAAGAAGAGCGTTTTATGGATGCCCTTGCCGAAATCTCTCGTATCAACTATGCGAATGCTAAACGAAACCCCAAAGCTCAAACTCGTTCTTGGTTCATGAACAAAGAACATGCGATGGCTCGCGGTGGCGCAAACAATATGGCAGTGGGTGGAAGGCTTTGTATCACGGATTGTTCCCAAGTAACAGACGGTGCGGCAGTAACAATCCTTGCCTCCAAAGACTATGCAAAGGATTATGCAAAAAAACACGGCAAAAAAATCGATGAGATCCCTCGTATCAAAGGTTGGGGACACCGTGTAGCACCGATTACATTTGAAGCAAAAAAGAATGAATCTGTTGGGGACAAATACATCCTTCCATGGACCCGCCAAACCGTAAAGGACGCCTACAAACGTGCTGACCTGGACGTAAAAGATATCGACGTATTTGAAACACATGATTGTTTTACTTCTTCCGAGTATGCGGCGATTTCTGCTTTCGGAATTTCCGAACCAGGAAAGGAGCATATCGCAATCGAAGAAGGAACCATCGACTTTGGCGGGAAAAAACCGATTAATCCATCTGGTGGTTTGATTGGTGTGGGTCACCCGGTTGGCGCATCTGGAGTTCGAATGTTACTTGACCTTCACAAACAAGTAACAGGAACTGCGGGCGACTACCAAGTCAAAGGTGCTAAAAACGGGCTTATGCTCAATATTGGTGGATCTGCAACAACAAATATGGTGTTTATCGTAGGAAGATAAATTTTTCGACTACATAACATTAAATTCGCGTTTGGTGGCAAAATCAGATTGCCACCTATAACAAAACAGATGCTTAAATTGAAACTAGAGAGGACAAATACCCTTTCTAGTTTTTTTTTGGCCGCCTAGCAGATCCTAAGATTACCCAAGAGAGAAATTTTACGTATGCCAAAATCCATCTATCTTGCCGGCCCCGAAGTATTTTTTCCAAATGCATTCGAAGTTTTGCAGCAAAACAAAGAACTTTGTGCCAAGAAAGGTTATTTGGCACTGACTCCTTTTGATGGAGATGTTCCGAAAAACCTAGCTCGCGATACAACGCTCGCCAAAACAATCTTTGAAGAAAATTGCAAACTCATCGATCGTGTGGATCTCATCATCGCCAATTGCAATTTTTTTCGTGGAGCCTGTATCGACGATGGAACTGCTTTTGAAATCGGATATGGTTTTGCAACAAGAAAAGAAATCTGGGGCTACCGAAATGATTTAATTCCCCTGCACATAAAAACAAAAGAGATCATACCGGTATCACCACATGACTCGGGCTATCTGATGGATAGCGAAGGGTATCTCCTTAACGAAGACTTTGGAAACTCCATCAATTTGATGTTAGAGTATTCGATTCAAAAATCCGGTGGAAAATTGGTGCAAGGTGGATTGGAAGAGGTATTGGAAGAAATTTACCACAGATGAACACTGATGAACACGGATAAATCGATTCGGATGAAGTTCGCTGGTCACCGAAATTTCGTCTAATTTTAGTTATTCGCATAAATAAACTGCTCTACCGATCCCTTGCAACAGGAGAGATCATTTCAATCAGACAGAAATGGTAAAAACAAAAGGTCAATATCCAAAATGGGGTATGTATTCAGATTTTTTGTCGCATTTTCTTTCTTCCAAAGTTTTGTAGAAGCAACCAACGAGATTTTGATCTGCTAAAAATCTTGAAAAAGAAGATGGTTGTCCCCTCTCTTCACTTCGTCTCGCCGAATTTTCGAGAGCCACATAACCTAAGCATAAAGATTTTGCATCTCCCTCTACATTTCCGCCTTTTCGGCTTCTTCTAACCGACTCATTGCGATAGTCTTTCGATCCCATATCATTCAGCAAAAACCGCCGCCAGAATGCTATGTTAACAAATTCAATATTAAATTTAGGTGAAAGTTAGCTTCTAAATTCAAGTTTGAGAATCGATCGTCAAATAAAATTAAATGGGTTATATTTCAGATGGAACGTTCCGAACGTTATTTTTGAATTTTTTGTCGGAATCAGGTTCAAGAGAAATTCTGATCTATTTGATTTTCATTTTCCCTTCATCATCTGTGTCTATCCGTGTTCATCTGTGGTTAAAAAGAGCTCTACCATGGATAAACACAGACGCACACGGATTTATAAAATGTTTATCCGTGGTTCAAAACTCAAATCGCACACCCAGAGCATCCAAACGATTGGCAACATCTTTTAATTCTGTGATCGAGGCCTCAATCGAACCAATTGTGTCTTTTTGTTCGGTGGCGGCGGCTGACAGCTCTTCGACGACGGCGGAAATCTCCGTCAGTTGGTTTTGGATTTTATCTAGGCTGTCCAAGACTTTTCCAGACAATCCTTTTGTATCCTCAGAAGAGTTTGAGATTTTAACGGCACTTTCTTTTGAATGGTTTACGTTCCGGAGGATATGATCAATTTGTTCGTGAACAGATTCAAATTCACTGGACCCACTTTCAACCTCACCCAATCCGACGCGAATCTCATCTACAGTTTGCAATATTTTTGCAGTTAGATCAGCAATAAAACTAGAGATTTCTTTTGCAGATCGACTCGACTGATCAGCTAGTTTCCCTACTTCCCCTGCCACTACTGCAAATCCGCGACCTGCGTCTCCTGCTCTAGCCGACTCGATCGCAGCATTCAAGGATAACAGATTTGTTTTTTCAGAAATCGCAGAGATAGTTTCTGTAATTTTTTTGATTGCTTTCGTCTTTTCACCTAACTCATTTATGGTGAAAGAGGCCTTTTCAATCTTTTCTTTGGCTCGAAAAAATTGTTCCAAGGCAGCATCAGAACTAGATTTACCTTTTGCGGACGTTTCGTATGCTGCTGTTGATTCTTCTTTTACCAAATTGGATTCGAGAGTAATGGATTGGATCAAATGGTTTAGATTCTGCATTTCGGTGAATATATCTTCCGAACTTTCCCTCGAAACAATTGTAGAATCTGCAAGTGCGTTCATAGCTTTGGATAGTTCAAGAAAGGCTGCATGGATATGAATTACAGCTTCGGATAGTTCTTCAATTTGTGATTTCACAATCTCCGCATTACCAATCAATTGTGATATCATTCCGCGAAATTCAAATTGAGTTTGCCTAAGTGACTTAAAAATTTCTTTAAACTCTCTTTTATGGGAGGGTATAACATCAAACTTGAGTTTACCAGAGATAAAGCGATTTAAGTACTCTAAAATTTTTGATAGTTCATTTTGATTTGATTTGGTTTCAAACATTTGAAGGAAAATCAGTAGACTTGAAACAAGCCCCAAACAAAGTCCCAATTCAAAAAATGGAAACTTCACTTGACCATTTATCCATCCATAACTTAAACAAAGACCAAATCCTACTTGAGTGAAAAATGAAAAAATAGGAAGGAAAAATCTGAATGTATATGGCATTGATAGCCAATGGAAATTTTCTTTATTAGAAATTCCTTGTTTCCACAAAGAATATATTTTTTCTGCTGTCAGAATTTGTTCTCTGGAAGCATTGGTCCGGACAGACATGTAGCCTACATGTTTTCCAGCTTCGTAAATCGGAGATACATTTGCATCAACCCAATAGTAGTCCCCATTTTTACAACGGTTCTTTACAATTCCAACCCAAGAGTTTTCTCGTTTAACCGTATCCCATAATTCTTGAAACGCTTCTTTCGGCATATCAGGATGGCGAATCAGATTGTGGGGTTGACCGATTAATTCATCCCTCGTATAACCACTGATCTTCAAAAAATCTTTGTTGATATAAGTGATTTTTCCTTTCAGGTCTGTTTTTGAAGTGATCTTCGTACCTTCTGAAACAACAACTTCTCTGTCGGTTACGGGTAGATTTTTACGCATCGTGTTCGATTTTCCTTTTTATGTCCGAGGTAGTAACAATGTTTTTCTTCAGTCTCAAACAGATTGTTTTAGTTAAGATAAACTTCTAAACCAGAAATAAGCCATCATCTAATGATTTCAAATTATTCTTATAAAGACATTCATTTTATAAAGAAAGCTTAATATAATTTTTTTTGAAGATCGAATTGATATTCGTCAATGTTTACGAAGAGGGAGATCTGTAATTGCACTCGAATCTTGAAACCAAAGATAAAATGGAACGAACATGGACTTTACCGAGTATTTCCGAAATTTGAATCACTCAATCCCCAAACAATTAGCCAACTTGGACCGGTTTCCATTGGAACTCAATTTTGAAATCAGGCACCCGTTTGACCTAGGAACAGGAGCTAGAATAACTTGATTCCCAAAAATTGTGCCAAGAAATCCTTCCAGGATTGGCAAACTGACAAAAAATACCTTTCATTTACTCCGTTTCTATGATGAAATAGGAAATCCAATTCATTCTGATTCGGCAATCAAAGAATGGGAATTGCAAAATCCAATAAAAAACCAACTTAGGAAACAAAAGGACTTTGTGAAACGAGAACAACTTTTCTGGGATCTAACACTCAAATTAGAGGCATTCACACACACTGTTCCCGTACCATTTGCCGTTTACTATGCTGTCATTACCCAAAAAATGGAAGAAAGCCACTGGCGGATCTTCATTGCCCTCTGCGTCGTTTTCGCAACAGGAATCGGTCTTTTTGGAACTTTTATTCGGCACCTTCTCCTAAAGTATCTCTATGCCCGGATTGAGCGCATCCAATCCCCTTCCGATACCACAAAACTCTCGGCAGAAGATACAGATTACGCTAAATCCGTAAAACTCTTACTATTTCGCTACCCTCTAGTCGAGGCCTGGATTATCGTAATACGCTGGTTATTTGGAGTTGTCCCCATACTCTCTCTTTATACATACATCGTTGAATATACTCCTAGCGTAATACGATCTGGGGTGTTTACCATGATTATGATCCCTCCGATTTCGTTTGTTACCTACTACTTTATTACGGAAAATACGATACGGCCTCTATTTGACCTTCCTCAAATCCGAGATGTTGAGATCAAACCAAATGAAATTCCAAAATTCGATTACTTCAAAAGGATCCTTGTCGCATTTTTTAGTTTAGCAGCCCTTCCTGTATCCGTACTTTCTTATATTCTATACTCAGTTGCAAAAGGCGAAACGGCAGTCGAAGAACCACTTGTTCCTATTGTAATTGTAGCAAGTATTTTCATCGTTCCATTAATTGTTTGTTCCTATGTTGTTGCCAAAACAGTAAAACAAGGATTAAATGAAACATCAAGATCGCTCGATGAACTAGCAAAAGGAAACTTTGATGTAACGGTTATGCCAAAGTCTAGCGATGACTTCGCACAACAGGCATTTTATCTAAACTCCATTATCCAAAAACTTAAAGATATGTATGGTGAAATTAAATCGCTCAATGAAGGATTGGAGGAAAAAGTTCAGATAAGAACGGAGGAACTCAATCGTTCCTTACAAGAGGTTCAGGCTTTAAAGTCTCAACAAGACGCAGATTATTATTTAACATTCCAGCTATTATCCCCACTCGCCCACCATACAATTCATAGTTCCAATTTCGAAGTGACACATTTTCTAAAACAGAAAAAAAACTTTGAATTCAGAAAAATGGAATATGAAATTGGAGGAGATATCAATATCTCCCATTCTATTGAATTACAAGGAAAGAAATATCTACTATTTGTAAATGCTGACGCTATGGGCAAATCCATGCAAGGTGCAGGTGGTGCTCTCGTATTTGGCGCCGTTTTCCAATCGATTGTCCAAAGAACAAAAAGTAACAAAATCTTTAGAGAGAATAGTCCTGAGGAATGGCTTTCCTCCAGTTTAGAGGAAATGCATCGTATTTTTGAAACATTTGATGGAACGATGTTAGTTTCCTTGACCATGGGACTCATAGAAGAAAAAACAGGAACCTTACACTTCTTAAATGCCGAACACCCTTGGATGGTTTTGCTAAGAGATGGGAAGGCAAATTTTTTGTATGCAGATGTCTCTTATCGTAAACTGGGAACTCTTGGTGCAACTTCAGCCAAACATATTAAAGTTATGGAACTCAAACCCCACGACCTACTGATTGTAGGCTCGGACGGAAAAGATGATATTTTAATTCCGAATAGTGAGGGCGATTGGGAAATCAATTCTGACGACGAACTTTTCCTTCGATTGGTCGAAAAACACTCTGGAGATTTGGAGGCAATTGTTCAAGAAATCCAAACGATTGGCCAAGTAATCGATGATATTTCCATGATCCGAATCAAGCGAAAGGAACAGGTCACACCAACTGTAGAAAGATTGAAAATATCGGAAACTATTGCCTAAAAATAAGTTAAATTCGAACACAATCTCTAGTCCAATATGTATACAATCAATGAATCAAAATCCAATTTCTAAAACCGTCAAAGCGGGTTATGCAGTTGCCGAAACTGGCATCACCGCAGTTCAATTATTTACTCAAATCTATCTTTTAAAATATTATACAGAAATAGTAGGACTCAACTCAAGTTTAGCTGGCATAGCTCTTGGGATTTCCGTGATTTGGGATGCTATCAGTGACCCTCTTATGGGCAGGATTTCAGACAAAACTCATTCGATCTGGGGCCGTAGAAGGCCCTTTATCCTCTTGGGCGGAATTCTCTTATCAATTGCTGTTTTACTTTTATTTTCCCCACCTTCGATAAGTTCGCAGTTAGGAAAGTTTAGCTACCTACTTTCTGTTTACCTTCTGGTAAATACGGCAATGACAGTGATATCTGTTCCCCACATCGCGCTGGGAGGCGAATTGAGTTTTGAGCGAAATGAAAGAACATCCATTTTTGGTTGGAGGCTCTTTTTTAGCAATGTAGGAATGCTGATTGGGATGATAGTTCCTGCGGCGATACTACAGTCGCTTGGTGATGAATTCTCAAAAGAAAATATTAGTTATTCTAGGATTCGTGCGGGAGAACTTGTATCCATCGTCATTCTAGTAAGCTCCTTGATTTCCTTTTGGGTCACCAAAGGACGCGATACTATCAGACAAGACAACTCAGTCTCCGATTCATTTTTTAAATCTTTGGCATCTGTATTAAAAAACAAAATATTTCTTATTTTACTTTTTGCTTTTGTGATCGCAACGATAGGCAGAACATTCAATTCCGCTATAGCCCTGTACTATTATGAATATAGATTGGGACTAAAGGAATCTCAGGTTGTTTTAAATATCCTCTTACCATTCTTTCTTGTTCTAATGCTATCGATAGGCTTTTGGGTTTGGATCTCAAAAAAAGTGGGGAAAAAAATTCCTGCCTTTAGCGGCGTATTTTTGTTAGGTGTTTTGACCGTCATTGTTTATCCATTATTCCCATACGGGGAACTCCGACCACCGCTCATTGCTGCAGTTTTAGGTGGAGTGTTTGCAGGCTCTATTCTAATCATGGATTCTATACTTACGGATGTAGTTGACTACGATGAATTAAAAACTGGTGAAAAAAGAGAAGGTCTTTACTTCGGTATTTGGAAGATGGGTGTAAAATTTTCTCAGGCCTTTGGAATTGCGATCACTGGATTTTTGTTAGATATCATTGGATTTGAATCTGGTGCAACAACTCAAGGTAGCGAAATTGGTTTTAGATTGGCATTGATATTCGGACCTGGTGTGGGATTTTTCTTTATCATTGGCTCCATTTTATTTTTATTTTTTCCACTTACGGATGAAAAACATATGCAGGTGCAGAGAATTTTACTCAGACGGAATCAAAAAAGGAAACAGTAACATCTATGTTTCCGAAGAAAAAAAGCCTATTTTTTGCATTTTTTGCGACCTATCTAGTTGTTCCCTTTTTGTCTAGTTTCTTTGCATTGCTGTTTGCCGACTATACGGCTCCTCAATTCATGCCTTCTAAGTTCTTATTGCTATTTGAAGCAACGCGATCTACAAAGGATTTGTTACTCCAATTTTACAGTTGGTCGCCCTTTCCGATCTTGACCGGTATTTTGACCTACTATTGTTTTCCAATATACAAAAGTCTATGTAACTCTTGCATGACCGAAAAGGAAATAGAATTAGCCAAAAAACGCGTAACTCACTCTCCAATCACAATTAGTTTTATTGGACTTTGTGGGTGGGAAATTTCAACAATTTTAAGCGTAAATCGCGTAAGCGAACTTTTTCCCGAAGCTCCAACTTCGAGTTTAATTGTTGTTTGGTTTATATTTGCCATGTGGGGAATTTTTGTTTTTGCATTCTGTTATTCACTCATCGATTATTTAAATAAAGTTTTTATTCTCCCAGTGCTCTTTCCCCAAGGTGGTTTGGGCGTTTACGTAAAAGGAATTCGATTTTCCATTATCACCAAACAAGTGATATTTTGGATAGCAGGAACTTTGTTTCCGATCCTACTCCTCGTTCTTGGGATATTATTTCGATCTGGAAAAGATCTGTTTGATCTTTTATATCTTATGCAAACCGATATTTTGTTCCAACTCGTGATTGTCGTCATACTTATATCATTTTTATTGGCCTTTTCCTTTGCGGAGAGTATACAATACCCCCTGAACGATATCGAAGTCGCAACAGACAAAATTAAAGAAGAAAAGTTTGATACCAGGGTTTATATCTATAGTTCTGATGAACTAGGACTCCTTGGTGACTCCGTAAATGAGATGGCGGAAGGACTCTCGGAACGAGAAAGAATCAAGGACACATTTGGAAGAATTGTCGACCCAAGAGTAAGAGACTATCTTCTATCCAACGAACAAAGTCTAGGCGGGAAAGTTACAAATGCTACCATCCTTTTTTCTGACCTAAGAGACTTTACAAAACTTTCAGAAAAAAGAAAGCCGGAAGAAGTTTTATACATACTCAATCGTTACTTCCAAGAGATGAGCAATGCCGTCGAAAAACATGGGGGGTTTATCAATAAATTTATAGGAGATGCAATTCTTGCCGTCTTTGGAACACCGCTCCCGTTGAAGAACCATGCTGAGGAAGCCCTTTTCACAGCACTTGAGATGCAAAAGAATTTAGATGCGCTCAACCAAAGGTTTTTAGCCGAGGGATTGCCGGCTCTTGAGATGGGAATCGGAATCCACTCGGGAAACCTCCTTGTTGGAAACATTGGATCCGAAAATCGCATGGAATTTACAGTGATTGGCGATACTGTAAATACAGCTTCTCGTGTGGAAGGTCTTTGCAAGGGACTTGGAGAAAAACTTCTCCTATCGGAACAAAGCCTTATCAGTTTACCAGATCACCTCCAATCCGACTTTGTATTAAAGGGCGAGTTTGAACTCAAAGGCAGAGAGACAAAAGAAAAGATTTTCGCCAAAAAATAGACTTGGCTTTATTTTTTTAGATCGTAGACTAGAGTTATGTTGATTCGATTTTTGGTCTTTTTTTGTTTTTTCACTTCCATTGGATGTAATGAAATACAAGTGGGAAGAGTTGGAGATATTTTGGATCTTTTAGAAGACGATGGTGGTCGGGGTGCCGCTGACAATTCCACACAAGGAAATAGAGGGTCAAACTCCACCAATTCCAACAGCACACAAGGATCACAAAACCTGAATTATTATGGCCTAACCGATTCACCAACGGGAACAAATACTGCAGGAGCTGCTGGAACTACAGTCGGGAACCCACTCGGCTATTGAATTTCGACTGAGTTCGCTACTTTAGTTTTACTTAACATACTCAAAAAATTCATCCATCAATGGTTTAAAGCAAGAACGTATCGTGATCTTTGCAACACGTTCGTTTTTTGGCCCATAATTCAAAATGATATCATTCGGGTCTCGGATGTAGGAAAAAATCTTCGCTACTACAAATTCCGCCTTACCATCCTGGATTCGGATTTGGTATTCAAATTCGTGTTCGTTTGCATCTACCTCACCAATTCCATAGGGTACGTAACATTTAATCAATCCAAGCCCTCGCAATTCTCCTAAGTCTTGATTCTCATATTGAATTTTGGAGATTTCTGGATCCAGTTTGTATTCCAACCACTGCTTGGCCTTCAGAAAGGACCGCGTTTTCTGATAGGTTTTAAATTCCCTTACTTCTTCCGTTGTTCTTAGTTTAGCTGAAACAATCCATAGTTTCAAACACATGGAGTCGTTGAAGAAGACAAAGAAAATTACTAAAACGAATAGGCGTTTCCACATGTTTTCTATGCTTTTCTCTCATCCTTTGGCTCGCAAAACAAATCTTCACACAAGTCGAAAATTTTCTCTTTGTTGGGAAGGGGTTTTGGAAACGGTATCACGTTGGGAGGGAGGATATTTGTGTTCTGGTTTTGTTTTTTGATCTTATGTCTCTTGGACTCGATTCTATTTCTCACATTTTAAAGATCGGAAATCGATACCCCCATTCTAGAGCCAAATCAGAGAAAATAGGCATTCTGAATCGCTTTTCTAAAAGAAAAATAAGATTGAATTTCAAAGGGATAGTCTTTGTAATTTCATCATGCCTGACTTTGATCGAATTGATCTTATGAATTATGCAATGTATGGGAACGACTACGATTCCGAATGGGATGAGATTCGTGCCTATTTAAAATCAAGTGCCTCCGCACAGCGAGAACTCGAAGAAATCAAACGTTCTATCCCTCAACCAAGTTCCGGGAAAAAAAGAAGGGACGTCCAACTAACAGGGGAATCTGGTCGGAATTTAGAATCCAATTCGCCGAGTGCAGATGGACCTGGTGGTTCTTCTTATACTGACCCAGGGAAATCTTGGTGGAAAAAAATCTTAGGAGAGTGAGATGGATAATACGGTAGAACAAGCAAAAAAAAATGTAGAAAACATCAAAAAGTTTGTTACACCGTTTTTTAATCTCGCGGTATCCACAACTGTATACGGATACCATAATATTCAACCTACTGGCAAATTAATCTTAACTTGTAACCATAGAAGTGATATGGATCCCTTCGTGATGGGCTCCGTTTTTCCCCGTTTTATTTCTTGGATCGCTGCTGAGTATACAACAAGGATTCCTCTTTTTAAGGATTTGGTTGAGAAAACAGGAACGATTCCGATGGCGATTGATGGGAATATTTCTATGGCGAGTATCAAAAAAGTACAACAAGTCTTCAAAAACGGAGATGTTCTTGGAATATTTCCAGAAGGACATGACTATATGGTAAAGAATGATTTTTCCGCAGGTCTTGCTCACTTCCATACTGGATTTGCGGCATTTTCTCTCAGGAATAAAGTGGATGTGTTACCTAGCGTTATCATACCAGAAGAGGAAACCATTTCTGATTACCCAATCCCTCCTCTTGTCCGAGCCTTTATGGGAATGCCCAAAGAAGTATGCGATATTAAAAGAAGAGTCGTATATAAAAAAGTGAATGTAGTATTTGGTGAAGTAATCAACCACAAGGATTATATTTCTCTGCCGTTAGCGGAAGGCATGGAAGCACTCTCTACAGAAACAAAAAGAAGAATGAGTGAATTACAGAAAGTTGACTACTTAAAAAAATAGCTCACCCTTTCTGTAGCCAAGTAACAACTAATTTGTCCCCTTATGACAACTGTCTCAGATTCTGATTCCTAGATTTCGATTTCACCTGTAAAAACTTCTTTTGCAGGCCCTGTCATAAAAACACTACCCGACTCCTTCCATTCGACTAACAAAGTTCCACCGCGTAGATCAATGCGTACAGAACGTCCCGTTTTGCCATTTAGAATAGATGACACTGCGACAGCACAGGCTCCTGTTCCGCAGGCTAAAGTTTCGCCTGTTCCTCTTTCCCAAGTCCTTTGGTAGAGGTGGTCTTTACCACGTATAGAAACAAATTCCACATTGACTCTTCGAGGAAACAAAGGGTGGTTTTCGATAAGTGGACCGATATCACGAACCGGGAACTTGTCTGCATCATCTACATAGATTACACAGTGAGGATTTCCCATACTAACGGATGTAAATTGAAACTTTTGACCATTTACGTCTATCGTTTGGTTGATTACAGGATCTTCACCGGGCCATTGAATGGGAATCACACTTGGCTTTAAAATTGGCTCTCCCATATCCACTGTGATCATTTCCACTTTTTCATTCGAATTTGTTTGGAGGTCTAGAGTGAGAACACCTTTTCCTGTTTCAATGGTTGGTTTTTTGTTTTTCGTAAGTCCGTGGTCAAAAACGTATTTCCCAACACATCGTACACCATTTCCGCACATTTCCGAACTGCTTCCATCGGCGTTGTACATATCCATCTGGAATTCACCAAGTTTTGAATTGCGAATAAAAATAACTCCATCTCCACCCACTCCAAAATTGCGGTCAGACAATTTCTGGATCTGTTCCGTAGTCAATTGGATGTTTTCCTTAGTTGCGTCAACGTAGAGGTAATCGTTGCCAATTCCTTCCATTTTCGTGAATTTTAATTTCATAGCAGTACCTAATTCCAGATTTTTTCGGTGAATTGGATTGGCAACTCACTTCAAGGTTTTTGGTTTGACCCTTTCTTTAGTTCCTTAGACTTATCTGTAGACATGAAATCTTGTATCCTCTGCCACTCCACCGAATCTAAAGTTGTCTTCAATGAAAACGGGATACCCATCGTCGAATGTTCAAATTGTGGCCATATCTATTCCTCCTATGAACAAGAAGAGCATTACGAGGGTTATTGGGATGGAGAGGAGCAAACCTATGACTTAAAGTGGTGGGATGATGCGCATAGAGCTGTCTACGAAGACTTTATTTCTTCCTATCTCAAACAGGATCAGGGAAATCTTTTGGATGTAGGATGTGGGCTTGGATTTTTTGTGAAAGCAGTTCTTACTAAAAAGCCAGGTTGGACCGCAACAGGATACGAGATATCGAAACAAGCTGTAAAATTTGCTAGAGAACAAAATGGACTAAAGGAAGTGTATGCAGGTCTTGTGCAGGACTCCGGTCTTGCCAAAGAAAGTTTTGATATCATTACTCTTTGGGATGTAATCGAACATATACCAAAACCACATTCCCTCTTAGAATACCTATTTGGTCTTTTGAAGCCAGGGGGGATTCTATTTTTACAAACTCCGAATTTCCCGATCCAACTTGCAAAGGCAAATATTAAAGTGATGTTAAAGGGAATGAAACCAGACGTACACTACTTAGAAGCAAAAGACCACGTAAACAATTACAAAATGAAAACTCTTGCGGAACTAGGAATCCAATGTGGATTTAAAAATCCAGAGTACAAAGTACTTATGCCAATTCTGTCCGTTGCAGGAAGTAAAAGTAATATAGCCGTCTATGTTAAGTTAGCTTATTATTACTTAACAAAATTTATTTTTTTGGTTAGTTTTGGGACAATCAATTGGAACAATACTCTATTTTTGACTTTGACTAAGCCTGTCCCAAACAAAGTCTAATGAATCCAATACATTTGTAGACGAATATATTTTTGATCCAAACGGAAACTCTTTTGAATCGGGAATTTTTACTGGCTCAAGAGCCGACTTTTCCCCGAACTGTGATTTGAGGTGCACAGCGGTGATGCCATGTTTTGCTGCTCCTAAGATATCATCTTCCCAATTATCCCCGACCATCAAACAATCCTCGCGTTTGGCATCGACCTTCCGAAGGACATACGAAAAAAATTCAGTACTTGGTTTTTCAAAGCCAACTTCTTCAGAGGTTATCAACTGATACCGAAATTCTGGAGGGAAAAAGTTTTGTAGTTTTAACAACTGAGTTCTCAGGGTTTCATTTGTGACTAAAAAAACGGGTTCCCTCTCTGAGATTTGAACAAGTCGAGGAAATAACTCTTTCGTATAATCTGGTTTCTTCTTTTGATTCTGTAAAAAAGACTCGAAATGTAAAAAGTATCTATCATCTAACCAAAGTATGTCTTTTATGATTTTAGATTCTAATCCTTTGGTTTTCTTTTCCAACATAAGTTTAAAACAGAGTATCCTAAGTCGATTGGAGCTGTGGAAGGAGAGTTGGTTTTTTACCTCTTTTCTTGCCTTTTCATACAATTCCAAAAAATCAGTACCAAAGTTTTTCTGGCTCCAATCTTCGGCAAGTTTTTCAATCGCAAACTCGTAGGCCAGTTTTGAAGGAAGGAGAGTATTATCTAAATCAAGAAGTAGAGGCATATGTTTTCTGTCCTTTTCTTTACCCATTTTCCAAGAAAAATTACTTGTAAGACTTTCAAAATAGAATTTCGTTTTTTTATGATTTCTCTATCCTCCATACTCTCAGCACTTTTCCTAATTCTTGGTAGTATTTTGGTTCTATACGGTTTTTTCACTGAAAACGACCCAATGTATTCCAAAACACTGGGCTGGAATTTAAACTTAATTTGGGGTTCGGTAGTCTTCGTATGCGGAATGTTATTTGGAATTGGACACCTAATTTCTCAAAAACTAAACCCCCAATCCCTAGATTAAATCAAGATCCACATCTTTCCAGAGCAAGTGTTAAAAAGGGAATAAGGTCTTCGAGTAAGGCTGGCAATTCATATTCCAAGATATCGCCAGCGTAAACAATGTCGTTCTTTTCCATAGCGAGGGCGATATTCGAAAGAGTTTCATTCAAAGATGCTACTAAGTCGTTTAGTTTTTTACCCTCTATACTAATTTCATTCCATTCAATTTCAGAGTGTCTGGATTGAAGTGCTACAAAAGAGGAAACCAAAGCATTCAACCTTCCAACTGCATCACCCATGATTTCAGTCGCAAGATGGTCTTTACCAGATTGAAAACTTTCGTTTACCAACATAAAATCACGAATGACCGTGTCTTTTTCATCTATGAATTTGGAAATCACAGCGATTAGCTCAGACTCTTCCATCCGCATAACACCGAGCCTAGTGCCAAGATCTATCAAAAATAACTTCAGATCTCGTAAGTCCTCTAAAAAGGATTCAATAGACTTTGTATCTTCTAGTTTTACGCATCCAACCACCAGAGATTCTAAAATCTCTTCTACATTTTTACCTTTGCCCATAGGACGAATTAAACTAAGATTTAAGTTCAGAAGGTTTTTTGTAGAAGAAACCATGGACACTATCCAAGGAATTCCTTCTTTAAGATCGAGGGATTCTTTCTCTGTAAGAGAATCTCGGCCCACCAAAGTAGAACCAATTTTATCAACATAGGTATCAATTTCTATGAGACTATCTTCAATAACGTCTAACTCTTCGCCAACAAACAGATCCAGACGGTCTGTTTCTTCGATCAATTTTGACTCCAGCTCACTTCGATTGAGTTCCAAACCATTTACTGTAAAGTGGCGGACATACTTTCCATTCGACTCAATCCAAGCTTGAATTTCATCAAGTACCTGGCCGAGGTTAGTTTCCCCTGTTAGTTTCGTTTCAAGTTTTTGTTCATTGATAAAAATATTCATTTATTCCCCACCACTTTTATTAAATAGATTGTTTTGCAGATAATTTCCAACGGATTTATTTTTCCCGACACCTTGCTCCATATACAAAAACCTCTGTTTGAGTTTTGCCTCGTAGCTAAGTAGATGGGATTCATGTTCTTTGATTTTTTTGTTATTTCCAGCAACAGATTCTTCGAGAAGTTTTATCTTACTTGTAGTGATTCCCGATGCGTATTGGTTATAAGGCCTAAGAGTTTCGATCATTCGAATCCCAACACCTTCTTCCATCTTGGCGTCGTTATTCGTATCCGAGGCAAAAAGATCTCTTACGCCATCCGGATTATCGGCAAGAACCGCAACCAGTTTTTCTTCATCAATCTGCAAAAGTCCATCTTGTATCTTTTCCCAATTGGATCCAACGGCTCCGGTCGAAACGCCAATATCTGTTAAAACTCGAAAGCCATTTTCCCGCGTCGACGGATAGTATGAATTGGTAACGGTCTTTAGGCTTGCTATCAAACGAATGATTGAATTTTCACCGGCAAGAATTCCCGATTTGGTTTTATTATCCCAAAAGTCCTTTGAGATATCCAATGATTTGGAATCATCACTTGCTTTTTTATCCGAAATCTTACCATTCTTTTCAACAGAAGTAACTTCCTTGGAAAATTTCATAAGTTCGTTATAGGCGGATACCCATTCTTTAATAAGTGTTAAACCTTTATTATGGTCTACTTTGATATCAAGGGTAACAGGAGCTGTTGTAACTTTATGAACATTGAAGGAAATTCCATCCAACACATCAGAAATCCCATCGTTCGATTCACGAGTGATTTCCACTCCATCAATTTTAAATTTTAGGTCTTTTGCTTCCGCAAGAACCTTAACAGGCTCCGCAGTACCTGGTTTAGGTGGGGTTACTAGTTCAATGGATTTGATTTTAAGTTCTGTTGTTGAGGCATTGGAAAGGATCACAGAAACTAAGTTTTTGTTTGTAGCAAAATCTGATATAGGTAGTTCGTATTTTGAATCTTTTTTATTTATAGGAAGAAACTTAGAACGACTAGCGCCGTCTTTTTCAAAGACAACTCCCAGTTCCAAAATTTGTGGCGATTCTCCCAAAACTTCAATTGAGAGATAAGCTCTCTCCAAGATCTCATTTCCAGGCACGGGAAACACAAAGGCAGTATCCGCTTTTAGAACAAGTCCCTCTTCCGTGGAGACAGGTGCTTCGTTTGGATCTTCTGATTTTTTAAACTTGGAAACTTCATGGGGCTTTTTTTCTACCAAGTTGGGAGTGAGGATCTGCTTTGTAACACTCGCCTGCTCCAAATTCTCTCCGACAAGGCCCGCTGTTTTTAAAATGGCATTTGGATCGGAAAATTGGAGTGCAAATTTTTTACCTGTCTTTACAGCTGTTACTGTAAGAATCGATGAATTTTTATCTATCTTGACTAAACTAACTTCCGCTATACTTCCTGCTGCATTTTTAACTTGGTTTGCCAGCTCCGACAGACTTCCACCCGAGAAATTTACTGTCTCTTTTAAATGTCCAGAATAGATCGTAAAACTTCCTGCCGGGAGTTTGACGTCTGTATCTACTTCCTGTCCCGATATCTGGTGTTTGGAGGCAAGTTCGAGGATTTCTAATGCACGATTTCCCGATTTTGCGGAACGTGAAGCCTCGCCTGTAATGACACCCTCTTCCGAGGAGCTGACAGCTTTGGTAGCAAAAGGTGCAGTAAACGAGACCAGGGCACGTGTTTTTGTTTGGAGATTGGTTGTGTGGTTCTTTAATTCGCCCCAGACTTCGATTTGAGCCTTGGCATAGACATTTTCCGTCTCCCACCGAGTGATAGGACGTCGCTCCAATTCAACAAGCTTCTTTACTATATCGTTTGTGTTTTGGCCTGTCATTAGCCCAGGCATCGTGTAGGCTGGCATCTTTGTCTGGTCCTCTGAATTGAGTGTCGTCGATTTCTCACAAAGGATTAGGAATTTACAGAATTTTTTCCTTCCCAAATCCTAGAATTATGACTGCTTACCCTACCGAAAAAATAGAAATGGGGAATCCGAATATCTTTTTTGACCGTGAATTGTCGTGGGTCGACTTCAACTCCCGAGTGTTGGAGGAAGCGAAAGACAAATCCAATCCACTCCTCGAGAGATTAAAATTTTTATGTATTACAGAATCCAATTTGGATGAATTTTTTATGGTTCGGGTTGCTGGGCTACTCAACTTAAAAAATGCGGGGATTGAGGAAAAAAGTTTAACTGGAAAACGAACCTCGGAAATCGTATCCGAGTTATACGGTAAAGTTGGGAACTTTGTCAAAGAACAATACGAAACCTTAGACGAGATCCTAAACGAACTTAAAGAAAACAAAATCATCATCGTCCAAGATCCAAGTGAACTTGCGGGTGATGATATCCAATTTGTAAAAAACTACTACAAACGAGAAGTTTCGAGTATTCTAACTCCTCTTGCTATCGATCCTTCCCACCCCTTTCCTCATATCCTAAACCGCACTTTAAACCTGGGAATCACTCTCTATTCAGATGATGACAAAAACAAAGTAAAAGAACTCTTTGCCATCGTTCAAGTACCAAGTGTACTTCCGAGGTTTTTACAACTACCTGCTAATTCTGAACCTGAAATCAGAAGATTTTTTCCATTGGAAGAGATCATTAAACTCCACTTAAGTGATCTCTTTTATGGTATGAATGTAAAACAAATCCACACTTTCAAGATCGTAAGAGATGCAGATATTTCTATTAATGAGGAACAAAATATTGGCGACCTACTCACAACCATGAAGAATGAATTGAAAAACCGAATGTGGGGAGAAGCGATTCGATTGGATGTCCACTCTGGCGCAGGTCATATCAAAGATTTGCTTCGTGGTCTCATGGAACTCGAAGAATACCAGGTGATGGAGATTCCTACGCTACTCAGTTTGAGTGACTTGATGTATTTCCAATCACTTGATAAAACAAGCCATCTCAAGTTTGCCTATCCGATTCCTAAGTCTGGTTTTGCGACTAAAAAAAGTGAGTCTATCTTTTCCGAAATCCGAAAGAACGACCACCTCCTCCACCATCCTTACGAGAGTTTTAAATCCATAGAAGATATGCTAAAGATTGCAAGCCAAGACCCAAAGGTGCTGGCGATCAAAATGACTCTTTACCGAACTTCTGGAGATTCACCAATTATCCAATATTTAGGTGAAGCAGCAGAAAATGGAAAACAAGTAACCGTACTTGTAGAACTCAAAGCTCGGTTCGACGAAGAGAGAAATATTCGTTGGGCAAAAAAATTAGAGGACAGTGGAGTTCATGTTGTATATGGAGTTGTTGGTCTAAAGATCCATTGTAAGATGTTACTCATTGTTCGGCGAGAGGATGACAAACTGAATCGATACGTCCATTTAGGGACAGGAAATTACAATTCAACAACAGCAAGGTTTTATACAGACCTAAGTCTATTTACCGCTAACCCAGAAATCACAGAAGATGTGGCAATTCTTTTCAATACGATCACTAGCTCTGGTAAAATGCCTAGACTTTCAAGAGTGTATGCCGCGCCGGTTTTTCTGAAAGAGGAGTTTTTGAGACTCATTGAAAAAGAGAAGGAAAATGCTTCGAATGGGAAGCAGGCTCGGGTCATATTTAAAATGAATTCCCTAGTAGATCCCGACATCATTCTCAAGTTGTATGAGGCATCTCAGGCGGGAGTGAAAGTGGATTTAATCATCCGTGGAATTTGTTGCCTGAGGCCGGGACTTATTGGTGTTTCAGAAAATATTACGGTAAGATCCATTGTAGGTCGCTATCTAGAACATTCTAGAATCTACAGTTTTGAGAATGGAGGAAAACCAGAGGTGTATTTGGCATCAGCCGATTGTATGCCGAGAAACTTTCAGCGCCGAATCGAAGTTATGTTTCCTATTCTAGGAGAGAAACAAAAGAAACGAATTGGCAAGATATTAGATCTACTTCTCCGAGACAACACTCAGGCAAGAATTCTGGAATCGGATGGATCTTACACTCGTCTCACACCTGGAGACGATGATCCCGCTTTGAACTCACAAATTGATATGGTAGATATTTAAGGACAAGTTATGGAAAACACAAAAATCCAATCAGATTTAACAGGACTTATTGGCGAAAAAAAAGTATACTTCAAAAATGATGGAAAGTTCGACGAACAGACATTCAATTCTTATGGAATCGACAGAACCAAAGTATATCCTGCTAATTACGAAATATTACTTTTCCCTGAGACAACAGAGGATGTTGCAAAAATTGTAAGTTATGCCTACCAAAATAACCTTTCCGTCGTTCCTTCTGGCGGAAGGACAGGTTATGCAGGCGGGGCGGTTGCAAAAGACAAGGAGATTGTCATCTCTTTAGCAAAAATGAACCAAGTGATGGATTTTGATCCATTCCTCGGAGCTCTTCGGGTCCAAGCGGGTATGATCACCAAAAATCTACACAAAGAAGCCGAAGAACGCGGGTTTTATTTTCCAGTCGACTTTGCCGCAACGGGTTCAAGTCATATCGGCGGAAATATCGCAACCAATGCGGGTGGTGTTCGGGTTGTGCGTTACGGTCTCATTCGCGACTGGATACTGGGACTAACTGTTGTTACTGGAAAAGGTGAGGTTTTTGAGTTCAATGGAGAAATCTTAAAAAACAACACTGGTTATGATTTAAAACATCTTTTTATAGGTTCCGAAGGAACTCTCGGAATCATCACAGAGGTTGTAGTTAAACTAACAAAACCACCTAAAGATATTCGAGTGATCTTCTTAGCAGTACCTGAATATAAGAATATTCTAGAAATATTCAAAGAAACACATAAGTTTGATTTGCCTTTACTTGCCTTCGAATTTTTAACAGACTATTGCTTAGAAAAAGTGAAAGAACATTTGGGTATTCCCGATCCGTTTCCTACACCTAGCAATTACTATGTATTAATGGAATACGAAGTTGCCGATGGAAGCGAAGAAGAAAATCTCTATTCGATTCTGGAATCGATTACAGAAAAGGAATTGATAACCGACGGATCCGTGGCTCAAAATACGAGACAGAATGAAACCTTTTGGAAGTATCGTGAAGGAATTTCAGAATCACTCTCCCTTGCCTATACGGTTCATAAAAACGATATATCTCTTCCTCTTCGCAATATGGAGGCATTCGTTACCGAAATGACTGCTCTTTTGGATTCAAAGTACAAAGGGTTCTCAATTGCGCTATTTGGTCATATCGGAGATGGAAATCTACATTTAAATATTGTAAAACCTAAGGATCTTAGCGATTCTGATTTTTTCCAACTTTGCAAACAAGTAGATCCTGAAATGTTCACTTTAATCCAGAAGCACAAAGGTTCCATATCAGCAGAGCATGGAATCGGATTGCTAAAGAAGAATTACCTGAATTTTTCCAGGTCCCAGTCTGAAATCGAATCGATGCGGGCAATCAAAGCAGTTTTTGACCCTAAAGGAATCATGAACCCTGGGAAAATTCTTTAAATCGCAAACATGGCTGTTAAAAAAACCTCTAAATCCAAACAGAAAGGTAAACCAGAGTCTCGTCAGAAATCCACCAAACATAAGCTAGAGTTGAGATTTTTAAGATCTTCAGATTACCAATCTGTTCAAAATATTATGGAACAGGTTTTTTCGAAAGCTTTTGACGGTGCCTGGACCAAGGAAGAATTTGAAAGACAGATTGCAATTTTTCCAGAAGGTCAAATTGCCATAGAAGATCGCGGAGAAGTCATAGCGGCCGCTATATCTATGATTGTGCGATACAGTGACCATGGCGACCGCCATACATACCATACAATCACCGGCGGCGGCGGTTTGCCAAACCACAATCCCGATGGAGACACTTTGTACGGTGTAGACGTATTTGTAAATCCAAAGTATCAGGGACTCCGTTTGGGCAGACGGTTGTATGACGCAAGGAAAGAACTTTGCGAAAAATTAAATCTAAGACGAATCATTGTCGGTGGTTGGTTGCCTGGATACAAGAACTATGAGACCGAAATGTCTCCGCAAGAGTATGTAAACCTTGTTAAACAAAAGGAGCTTTTTGATACAGTACTTAGCTTTCAGTTGGCAAACGATTTTCATGTTCGTAAGATTGTCACAAATTATTTCCCTGCAAACAAAGGTTATAGTTCGTATGCTTGTCTACTCGAATGGTTAAATATCTACTACCAAGAAGAAGAAGCCCTCATTGGCGGCAAAAAAACAGTCGTTCGTGTTGGTGCAGTCCAGTGGCAGATGAGATCCGTAAAATCGTTTGAGGATATGGTTAGCCAAGTTGAATTTTTTGTCGATACGGTAGCGAGTTATAACGCCGACTTTTGTTTGTTCCCTGAGTTTTTTTATGCACCGCTACTCACACAGTTTAACAAGATGAGTGCCTCGAACGCAGTTCGAGCATTAGCTGATTACACCGAACAAATGCGAGACGAATTGATCAAATTAGCAGTATCTTACAATATCAATATTATTACAGGTTCTATGTTTGAATACGAGGAACAAGAACTTCGGAATGTTTCTTATCTCTGTCGAAGAGATGGAACTAGTGAGGCACAGTACAAACTGCATGCGACTCCAGATGAAAGGCTTCACTGGGGTGTGATCGGCGGTGACTTACTTAGAGTGTTTGAAACTGATGCAGGAAAAATCGGAATTTTAATATGTTACGATATTGAATTTCCCGAATTGACTCGGATACTAAGAGAAAGAGGTATTGATATTCTTTTTGTTCCTTATTATACGGATACCAAAAATGGCTATCTACGAGTTAGGACATGTGCCCAGGCTCGGGCGATTGAGAATGAAATTTATGTTGTAATGACTGGGTCCGTAGGGAATCTCCCCAATGTAGAAAATATGGACATCCAATATTCTCAATCGGCAGTTTTTACTCCTTCCGATTTCTCGTTCCCTCATGATGCGATCGCAGCGGAGGCAACGCCAAATACAGAAATGACCCTGATTGCCGATTTGGATTTGGACCTTTTGAAAGAGGTTCGAAAAAAAGGCTCCGTCCGGAACATGGCGGACCGCCGATTGGACCTATTTCGAGTGGAATGGCTCGGAAAATTGGGATGATTTTGTTTTTTTTGCGTACTTTTTAAGCAGTTTTTAAAAATTGCTCGATTTCCTTTGCAGATCCGTCTAAATGGGTACTATGTTCAGACGACTTGTTCAATTTCTAGGGGTCACCCTGTTGACATTGGCTCTGGGCGTAGCATTTCTTTCGGAAGAAAATGTTTTTCTGAGAACTAGGACAAGCAAGTCCGTGAGATTGGGTGGAAAATCTGGGCAAATATCTGGATCCCAGTTCAACCTCAAATCCTCATTAGAAAAAACAGACGGTTCTTCTGGGGATAAGGACTTAGATGAACTGGACTCGAAGGGGAATACAGGACGTTTTGTACTGTATGACAACAAGTATCTTAGTAACTCTAAGTCCTTCCTTTCCAAATTTTCTTACATTCTATCAGACCAATATCTGAATCTACCACCACCCGTATAATTCCTCTCTATACCTTAAGCCCGTGTCCCTAATTGGGGGCGCGGGACGTTTTTTTATCCATTCACATTTGATTGTGTTTCTCAATTGCCAAAACTCCTTGACTATTCTGGTGTTTTTATACACCAGAATAGTCCCTTTTTTTTGTAATCCCACCTAGCCGAAGAGAAAATTCCCATCCGTATCGATCGAAAACATGAAATGAAATAATTCAAAAAAAGAAAAAGATTGCAAAATCGGGGTCCTAACGCGCTCTGGACATAGATCTATGAAAAGTGTCTTAAGAAAATTGGCTGCACTTGCTCTCGTTGTAGCGGTTGGAAATCCTTTTGATAGTGATCCGTTTGCGTCTTCAATCCCCTCCGACTCAAACTTCCAAAATTTAAAGACGTTTCATTCTAGAATCGTTCCTCCAAAAGAGGACAAAACTCTTGAACCGCCGGATATCTGTTCTATTGAAGAGAATGCTACCCTATCACGTTCCAGAGCGGACTTCTTAGATTTCTTTACAACTGAAAACAACGACCAACTCATTAGTGACATAGTTTTCACTTCATCCTATCTGATCTCAGATCGTCGTTTTTCCCCCAATCTGCTTTCTTCGCTTTTGTTAAACCTCCCACCTCCACATTCTTTCAACTAAAATTCTTCCAGCACTCTCGTATCATCGAGCTTATCTCTAGAAAGATGGGATGAGTTTAAAATAATACGAGGATTTCTAATTTTTAAATATTCGGTACCATATGTCATTAAACTACAAAGTTGCAATTTACGTCTCACTTATGGTCGTGACGTCGATTCTTCCCGAGGAAAAGAGGTCGAACCAAGCGAATGAAGCTCTTCGAAAACAATTAACCGTTGGGGATCCTAAAGCTTCTCTCGGTTCTGAATTGTTTCCGGAAGATCAAAAGTATGCAAAAGAGATCGATTTGGAAACCGCAGAATCTTTGTTATGGAAGAACAATCTTCTGCTTATTGCATCCCGATTTCAAGTCGATGTCAAAAAGGCTGGGATTCTCCAAGCAGGTCTCTATGCAAACCCCAATATTGCTATCGATCAAAGTATCTTTGCAGAACCTACTCAGAGATATTTCGACACAACAAGATCAGGGCAATCGGTTGTTCAAGTTCAACAGGTTTTTTTATTAGGTGGAAAAATTGATAAACGAGTTAAGCTCGCTGAATTAAATACAAAAATCTCAGAACAAGAATTCTATGACTTAGCAAGAGCATTGGTGACCAAACTTAGAAGGCTTATTTACACCATTTTCTTTTACAAAAAAGCCATCGTATTTTACGATCAAAGTGTAGCTTCTATTGAAAAGACTGTAGAATCATCCGAACTTGCTTATAAAAGGCGTGCCTTACTGCAAGCAGAACATCTTCGCCTCAAGGCTCTACTTTTCTTTTTGAAGAAAGAGAGAGAGGATCTTGCTATCAAAGTATATGAAAAAGAAGCCGAACTCAAAATACTTTTAAATGATGATTCCTACAGAGACGCACGCGTTGAATTCATTCCTAAAATCGTGGAAAAACAATTAGATAGAATTGTTCCGGACCAAGCAAAACTGGAAGATTTAGTTGAAATTGCAAGGGAAAATAGACCGGATTTAAAGAAAGCATTACAAACGTTACGATACGAAGAAGCCAATCTTGAACTTCAATATGCCAACGCAATTCCAGATCTATCGTTTGGACCTGTTTATAATAGAGGAGGTACGGCATTTCAGAATTATTGGGGAGTAACCGCTCAATTGTCCGTACCTATTTTTGATAGAAACCAAGGAAATATCCAGGCTGCCGAAAAGGCAATTCTCGTTCGCAAACAAGAGTTGAAAAACAATATACTCGAAGTGGAAAATGAGGTGGCTGTCGCCTATCAATCTGCACGTATAAAAGATGCACTTTATAAAAGGTTCATAGATGCATATATTAAGGATTATGGGAATTTATCTTTGGATATGATCATGAGTTACGAAAAGAAATATATTACGATATTGGAATTTGCAGATTTTTTTGAAACCTACAGATCTAGTGTCGTTGAAATGTTAAAGCTTCAAACCGACAGGATGGAAGCCATAGAGAATGTGAATTATGCCATTGGGAAAGGTATCTTTGTCCCAAAATTAGAAAATCAAACTTCTCCAGCTAGCGAGGAATAAAATGTTAGTAATCTTAAATTCATTAAATGTAAAAGCAAAGCTTCTATTGGCCGCCGGAATAGTTTTAATCTTTATTGCGTTGATGTTTATGTTGTTTTCAAAAAGCGCAAAACCTGTTCACCAACATCCCGAGAAGGCAGAAGTCCTTGATGATGGTTTACGCATCGTATTTAAACCAAATAGCCCAGGACTTGAGATAGTTAAATCGACAGTCATCGGTGGTGGCGGTGAATTTGTGAGCTTAGAGGCACCTGCAAGATTAATCGCATCCACTTCTCCGTCTGTAAGTAATGGTTCTCGAATTATACTCTTCGAATCTGCCGAATTAAACGATCTTTATGTTGGATATATTCATGCGAAAAATAAACTCCATCGCTCTAACAAAAATCTAAATCGAATCAAAGATATGTTTGTCCATCGGGTTGCAACGGAAAAAGATTTAGTTGAATCGGAAACTGATTCAGGAAACGATGCCGCAGAACTTGCTGAATTCGAAGGAAAGTTGAGGGCTCAAGGACTAAATCCGAGTGAACTAAGCACAGCCGGTAGCTTAAAAGCTTGGATAATTACAGACGTACCTGAATCTCAAATTTCCACATTAAAGAAGGGAAAAAAAGTAAAAGTAGTTTTTGCTTCTTTTCCAGATGAAGAATTTATAGGAACAGCAGAGGCCATCGGAGATAACGTAGATCCACTCACGAGAACAGCTAAAATGCGTATTATCGTTGTTAACGAGAAATACCGGTTGAAACCCGGGATGTTTGGAGTGGTAAAATTTCCTGAACAAACTGGTGGAGATAGTGTAGTCTTACCTTATACAGCGATTGTAACAGTAGAAGGAAAAAATTATGTTTTTGTAGAAGAACAACCGCTAATTTTTAAAAGACGAGAGGTTGTCTTAGGCATTTCGACGAAAGAAAGAGTTAATATAATCGAGGGCCTTTCTCCTGGAGAAAAAGTAGCCATTCAAGGATCTATCCTTTTAAAAGGACTTAGTTTTGGTTTCTAGAATGAAGAAAGTTCTTTATTGTGTAATCTTTCTCTTTGTGCATCTTACATATTTGCTTTCGCAATCATCGCCCTTTCCGAAAGACAAAAACGGAAAGGATATTGAGCCCGACTGGTCACCCACAAAGAATTCCAATTCAAAAGTTATCGATGATGAAAAACTCAATTCTAAAAGTCTGGATGAAAAAAAATTGCCTAAAGTGACGAATTTCTGGGTTTACGGCGCATCCATAGGATCACCAGCCAGTTTGAATTTTAACCTCGGTTATTATTTTAAAGATATCGTTATTCGAGGATCTGGTGGAGTTTGGGGACCAGATTGGAAAGGTGGACAATTTGATCTAGGTTATTCGTTTTGGAAAACACCTGTTCTTTCTCATAGCATTTCAATCGTTGGTGGATATTTTGAGGTTAATCCTTTTGCTCCAGAAGTTGGGCGAGGCGGTCAGTCTTCTTATCCTACTGGCTTAAATATACCTGGTTACAATAAAAGGGATCCCTCGCAAGAAGATCTTATCATCCGGTCTTATATAAACTCTATCGATCCTAATGTTGGAACATTTCTAGAATACGAGAGTCGTGAAAGACAAAAAGTGCAACTAACGCAGAGATACATTGGACTTACCTACGATTTTCTTTTAGGAAACTTTTTTTTACAATTAGGTGGAGGCGTCGGCCAAGGCGACTATAGGAACCCTCAATTATTGCTTCAAATGGGATACCTTTTCAACACAAGAGAAAACAATGATTAAAAACTTTATTGAAATTGCACTTAAGAATCGAATTACAACCATCATTGCAGCAATTGTTTCCGTTCTTTTTGGATTATGGGCCTGGATCGATATTCGAAAGGAAGCTTACTCTGATATTGCGGATACGCAAGTTCGACTCATAGCAAAATTTCCTGGAAAAGCTGCGGTAGAAGTGGAAGAACGAGTGACTCTTCCTATTGAACGGGTATTAAACGCAATTCCTAAGGTCGCCGTTAGACGATCAAGAACAATTAATGGATTAGTTGTTTTTCAATTCGTATTTGAAGATGGTACGGATGATTACTTCGCACGAATGAGACTCATGGAGCGAGTAGCCGACGCAGATATACCAGAAGATGTTCATCCAGCACTTGGTCCAATGAGTTCACCAGTAGGAGAAATTTATCGTTACGTTTTAGAGTCATCAGAAAACCACACACCTATGGAATTGAGGACGATTCAAGATTGGATCGTTATGCCAAAGATGTTGCAGATTCCTGGAATTGCTGATGTGGTTACTTTTGGAGGATTACCAAAACAATATCATGTTGTAACATCGCCTGACAAACTCATTCGGTACAAATTAACCATTGGGGATGTAATCAAAGCAATTCAAGAAAATAATTTGAATACTGGTGGAAATTTACTTTTACAAGGTGAACAGGGTTTTCCGATTCGATCTCTTGGAGCCATTAGAGATCCAAAACATCTAGAAAATATTGTAGTAAAAACCGTCAATGGTGTACCAGTTTTTATACGAGATTTAGGGTCGGTTGAAATTTCGCACCCCATTCCAAGCGGGGTCTTGGGTTATACCATTCAGAATGATGAAGAGGGCATTATTGATGTCGATTCGTCTGTCCAAGGTTTGGTGGCGATGCGACGATGGGGTGATCCGAATGAAATGGGTGAAAAAATAAGAGATAAGGTAAAAGAAATTAATGAAAACTACCTACCCAAAGGAGTTCAGATCAGAAACACTTATGATAGAACAGACTTAGTCAATTATACACTTAGAACAATTGGAAAAACTTTAATCGAAGGAGTTGTGGTCGTTAGTCTAGTTCTGATATTCTTTATCGGAAGTGTGAGAGCATCATTAGTCGTTGTGGCCACGATTCCTTTTGCCATGCTGTTTGCATTTTTACTTATGAATATGACTGGCATTCCTGCAAGTTTACTTTCATTAGGTGCAATAGATTTCGGAATCATTGTAGATGGCGCTGTAATTATGGTAGAAAATATCATGCGACGTTACAGGGATGCCACGCCCGAAGAAAAATCCCATGGCATATTAGCATTTACTAGAGATGCAGCATCGGAGGTGGGAACTGAGATTTTATTTTCCATTTTGATAATCATTCTAGCTTATCTTCCTATTTTTTCCTTTGAGCGCATTGAAGGTCGTCTTTTCAAGCCGATGGCATTTACCATTTCGTTTGCTATTTTAGGCGCTCTGATATTTTCGATGGCTGTTATCCCAGTGATAATGTCCATTATTTATAAAAAGTATTTCGAAAGTAAAAATCCAGGACCAATCGAATGGCACAACCCAGTTTATGACTGGATTGAAAGCAGATATAAAAGAATTATCGAGTTCATCGTCGATCGTTCAAAAAAAGCAGTTCGTTATACCTTTAGCCTGGTTACCATTTTACTAGCTATTGGAATGTTCTCTCTCGGAACCGAATTCTTACCAGAGATGGACGAAGGTGGATTCAACATCCGTATTTTTTTCCCAGTTGGAATTTCGCTTCCAGAAGCTCGAAAATTCATGCCTAAAATTCGACAAACTATTTATAAAAATGAACAGGTAAGTGTCGTTTTATCGCAGTTAGGTAGAAATGATGATGGCACAGATCCATTACCACCAAACAGACTAGAAGTTTTAATTGGCTTAAAAGACTACGGTAAATGGAAAGAAAAAATTACCAAACAAGAATTGTTACTTCGTATGAAGAATGATTTAGAAGCGACCCTGCCTGGCGCACGGGTAAGCTTTTCGCAACCTATTATGGATAATCTTTCCGAAGCCATCATGGGTACGATTGCCGATTTGGCAGTTTTTGTCTCTGGTAACGACCTTAAAATTATGCGTGAAATTGGAAACGAAGTACTCAAAGAAATTAAAGAAATGAAAGGTGCGAGTGAGTATGGAATCGAACAAGAGGCAGAAAGTCCACAACTAACAATTAAAATTGATCGAGAGGCAGCCGCAAGATTTGGTATAAATGTTATTGATATTCAGCAAATGATCGAAGCTGCCATCGGAATGCAAAGAGTAAGTACTTTGTACGAAGGGCCATCAGATACGCCTCCTAAAACTCCTGCGAGATTTGGAATTGTTGTTAGGTTTTCTAAGGATTACCGTGCTTCAAAACAAGCAATTGAAAATATGCCAATTATTTCGCCGAAGGGTGAAAGAATCCCTCTATCACAGTTAGCAGACATAGAAGTGATCGATGGACCGACGATGATTTTTAGGCAAGAAGGTCGAAGAGTTGTTACGGTAAGAACAAATATCCGTGGTAGAGATCAAGGTGGGTTTGTTTCGGAACTTCAAAAACGAGTTAAGAAGAAAATTAAGTTACCCGAGGGCTATGAAATTCGATTTGGTGGTCAATATGAAAACTTATCTCGAGTTGGAAAGAAATTAGCCCTAGTAATCCCAATTACAGTTCTTATCATTTTTGGTGTTCTATATCTTTTATACCGAAATTTAAAATATGTATATGTTGCTTTAGCCTGCATACCATTGTCACTCTTGGGCGGAATATATGCACTTTTATTACGAGGCTACTATTTCAATGTGTCTGGTGGTGTTGGTTTCATTTCATTATTTGGTATAGCAACAATGGCGGGCGTTTTATTCGTTTCTCGAACGAATCATCTCTTAATTGAAGAACCAAATATTTCAACTAAAGCCGCAGTTAAGAAGGCAGCTGTAATTCAGCTAAGACCAATGCTTATGACCATGTTACTTGCTTTGCTTGGGCTAATTCCAGCAACCCTAGGAACAGGAGTTGGCTCTGATGTTCAAAGACCCCTAGCAACTGTTATTGTTGGTGGGCTGTTCTCTGCAATGTTTCTTGTTCTAACAATTCTTCCTTCACTGTATTTGGTTGTTGTAGGAGAAAGAAAACCTACAAAAGAAGAATTAGAGGAGCTTAGTCAACGAAAACACATACCTTTCTTAGATTTTGTGGATGAGATAAGCCAGGAACCATATGAAGAAGAATCCGAAAGTGAGCCAACACCAAAAAAGAAAAGGAATACGAAAAAAAGAGGAAAATCGTAAACGGATCAAGGAAAGTTAGGGATTAATTAAATTATAATACTCATTATTTTTCACCGGACGATAGATCTCCTTTAAATTCGAATCGAGGCAGCGGCTACTACAAGTCGCTCCACTCGACTTCTTTGATATTGGTCTGTTTCGAAGACTGAATCCATCGATTCTCTTTGAACGAATTCTAGCCGTAATAAAGAAGGTTGCCAGTTCAGGTAGTCAAAAGTCAGTGTATAACCATTTGTTAAAAATCCATGCTGAGTGCCCGTTTGAACCAACACTTGTTTAGGATCATAAAATCGTTCAAAGCGTAGACTAACACGAAAAATATCCTCGTATCGAAAACTTGCCCAAAATGTTCCATGATACCATTGTTTATAGGATCTGGCTTCTCTGCTGACATAGATAGGAATGCTTGAATTTGCCTGATTCCACCAGGGTTCATAAGAACCAGACTCCTTAGATTTTTGTGAGCCAATGTCACCCGATATCGCAAGAGATAACCAATCGTATACTTTCCATTCTACAATTGTATTGCTATAAAATCTTGTTTGCTTTCTTTCCGAGCTAGGTGCTTCATTTCCTGCAAACTGATTTGCGATAATCGTCAGCTTAGGACTAAAAAAATATTTAAATTGTGTTCCAAAAGATTTATCTTTATTTTGGTCGGTAATATTTTGCCATCCATTCATGACATGAAATTGAAAGTGAAGTTTATCCGAAAAAATTGTAGTGAGTCGAACTCCAGCAGAATAGTACGGAACGTAATCTAATGCCATTGCTCTAGTGTAATTCCAATTTTCAGAGGAAATCCAACTTTCATATCCTATATGTCCTAAATAAATACCTACATCTACCCAAGTGTTCTTGGAGAATTTATAACCTATATAGGCTTCTTGAATATGTTTAACCGAATTTTTATTCGGGCCCACTTCATTTGCGTAGTTTGAATTTACAGAAGTTCCAGCTTGGAGAGCAAGTCGACCTCGAAATTTTTCTCCTTCCCATTTTGCATCAACAAAACCTAAATTTAAGTTGAGCTCATCATTTCGAACCGCTTGTGTAGAGTATAGCCTATCTTTATTTTTAGGATAATTTAAGTTATGTGAGTAGTATGTGTCTCCAAAAAAACCGAATTTTAAACCATTCTTTTTTTTTTCTTCACTGACAATTTCTTGAGCAGAAAGCGTTCCAAAAACGTGCGAAAAAAAAAACAGAATAAGAAAAAAACAAAATCTTTTAATCATATGAATTAGCCCTACAAAATTAGGGCCAAAGGATTACTTTATTTTATTTTATTTTATTTTTTCAGCAACTCTCGAATCTCTTTTGGAAAACCAATGAGATCTTCAGGTACCTCAATTAAGCGCTTTCGATAATTTTTTTTATAAGATTTTTTAAATTTCGTATGGCAAGCCTTACAAGAATCTTCGGGAGTATTCTGAGAAAGATTTGTATCAACGATTTCTTGCCATTCAGCCCTTTCTTCTGGCACAGCAAGACTAGGAACTTTTGCCAAAATTTTATTCAAATAGTCAGCGTTTCCTTTTTTATCATACAGTTTGGTAGCAGGCTTTGTATATTCCTCCATAAAATCATGAAGGTTCATCTCTATCTTTTCAGAATTCTTTTTTTTCTGCGCTTCTAATACAAAGCTGAAACAGATAACAGTTACTAAAATACTAAATGGAATCGTGAATTTCATAAATCTCCTGGTGGAAGAACATTATGACAGGTTTGCAATAGAATCAAGCCTGTTTTTACGCAAGAGAACCTCATTTATCTGGAATTTTTTTAAGGACTCTTGGTTTACCCGACCCGTATATTCATCCTCATACAATCCTAACTTCGATATAAAATCAGCATCAAAGCCAGCGAGCTTTCTCGTATCAGGCAAATACGAATAGCCTTTCGCCCGTCTTGGAGTAAAGGGAAACTGAATCAACGATTGGTAGTACGTCCAGAGATCCTGATCATCTGGCTTCGATTTAGTTACAATTCGTAATCCGCGTTTTACATGTTTGATCTCGTCTTCAAAAATAGTTAGCATTATATCTGCCGTTTGGTGATCTCCAAAATAACGAAAGACCTTGGCATAAACCTGTGAATAGTCTAAATTTGCGCCTTCAAATGAGAGAGATAAAACTGCAGAAAAACTTTCAAGAGAATGAAACTGTCCAATTTGTTTCCAAAAAATATAATTGAGAGGAATATCTCCAAATTGAATTCCAAAGTGATTCATTCGATCAATGTAAAGCTTCAGATGATTTTGTTCTTCTTCAATCGTTTTGATAAATCCAATTTTTGTGGATTTGGGAGCATCTGGGAATGCTAACAAGGCCCAAGCAAACAGCTCGATTGCCATAAGTTCATGATTTGCAAAATGGTGTAAAGTAAGACCACGATTAGAAGCTAGATTGAGATGTTCTAAACGTGGAATTTTTATCTTTTTATCAGAAAATTGAATCGATTTTGACCGACTTGGTTTCTCAAGGCGGATAGAAATCGATTCCTCTTCTTCCCAAACATTTGTAGGAGGCATAAGTTTATCCTCTAGCGACTCAGAACGTAACAAATGCTTTGCGTATTCAGAAATTTTCATTTAATAAAGAACTTTAAAATGATAAACGAATTTTATACCATTCTATTGATCCAATAAAAAGAGAAAGAAAGTTTTTAAATAATTTTCACTTGAAGACGATAGATTTATCATGATTTTATTATCAAATTTTTCAAAAACAATCTTTTAGAATGAACTGAAACATGAGTGAACATTTTTTTGAATCCGTTTATGAAGTTGTGAAAAAAATACCTAAAGGCAAGGTGACGACCTATGGGCATATTGCTCTTCTTTTGGGGAAACCAAGGGCAGCTCGTGTCGTTGGTTATGCTCTCAATGCTCTCCAAAAAGATTTAGAAACGTCAATCCCTTGGCAGAGAGTAATCAATGCGAAAGGACAAATATCTTTTAAAGGGGAAGTTCTTCGTGCAAACCTTCAAAAAAAACTCCTAGAAAAAGAAAAGATCGTTTTTAACACAAAAACCGAAAGCGTTGACTTTGAAGTTTATGGTTGGTTCCCTGGAACAAAATGAAAGAATTGCCTATTACATTAACAATTGCAGGTTCTGACTCTGGTGGTGGTGCCGGAGTCCAAGCAGATCTAAAAACTTTTACCGCATTACACACATTTGGTACGACTGTTTTTACTTGTTTAACAGCGCAAAATCCCGATGGAGTTTCTGATGTCCATGAAGTACCGATCGATTTTGTAAATGCTCAATTGAATGCTGTTCAATCTTTTTTTCCAATAAAAGCAGCAAAGACTGGGATGTTATTTTCCGAAGGCATTATAAAAACTGTTGCAGAGTTTTTTTATGAAAACCCTGAAATCCAATTGGTCGTTGATCCAGTAATGGTTGCCACTAGCGGTGCAAAACTATTGTTAGACGACGCAATTAAGTCACTGGTTGAAGAATTGATCCCTTTGGCCAAGTTGATAACTCCCAATTTGGATGAAGCTTCTCTTTTGATTGGAAAACAAATCCATGAAGAAGACCAGCTTGTACCCATGGCAAAGGAAATATTTGAAAAATTCAAGATTCCCGTACTATTAAAAGGTGGTCACCTAGCTAATACTTCTGAAGCAATTGATGTTCTTTATGATGGAGACTCTCATTACACATTCGTAAAACCATTCCTGAAAGATCGAAATACCCATGGATCGGGGTGTACATTTTCTTCAGCGATTACGGCATTTTTAGCGCGTGGTAAAAAATTACCGGAAGCGATTGGCCTTGCAAAAGAATACCTTCACAAGTCTATCGACGAATCGATTGTAACAGGACCGACAATGCATATCAACCATTTAACGGATTGATAGCAGGCAAGACAGGCAAAATCTATAATTTTGAAACAAACAAAGATTCGGTATCTAATTCTCAGTATTCGATATTTAGCTCTTTGATTTTTTTATCTAAAGTGTTTCGATTGATTCCTAAAAATTTAGCAACACGTGTCTTAGTATAACGATACTTTTTCATTGCATACTGAATGAGTCTAGATTCAACTTCGTTTAAGACAATCTCCATTGCACGACCATCCAATCCATCTAATTGACTTGGAGTGAGTCGACCAGAGGCCAAATCTAAAGGCTCCCCTCCTTGAATGGTTTCGACAGTTGCAAAACTAGGAGTTTCGATAGCTGCCTCGTTTGTCTCATCAATATTTTGTAGAATGTCAGCAAAATCTTCTTCAGTTAAGGTTTCGTCCTGGCTTAACACTACGGCTCTTTCAATTACGTTCTCAAGTTCTCGAACGTTTCCAGGCCATCTATATTTTAATAAAAGTTTACTTGCTTCCCTGGAAATACCTTTGATCACTTTATTATTATCTTTGGTATACTTTTCTAGAAAGTGGTTGATTAGAAGTGGAATGTCTTCCGTTCTTTCACGTAGGGGAGGTGTATTTATTTTTACAACATTCAATCGGTAAAACAAATCTGCGCGGAACTTCTTTTCTGCAACCAGTTGCTCTAACTCGGCGTTCGTTGCCGCGATGATTCGAACATCCACCTTCTTAACCTTAGTTGAACCAATAGCCTCGATTTCCCGTTCTTGTAATACTCGTAAAAGTTTAGATTGAAGATTGAGATCCATCTCACCGATTTCGTCTAAGAAAATGGTTCCTGTATCTGCCATCTCAAATTTTCCTTTTTTATCTGTAACTGCTCCGGTAAAACTCCCCTTTTTATGCCCAAAAAGTTCACTTTCCAAAAGATTCTCAGGTATTGCGGCACAATTGATTTTGATAAATGGATTTTCCGACCTCGAACTGTTGTAATGAATTGCGTTGGCGATCATCTCCTTTCCAGTTCCAGACTCACCCGTAATTAATACAGAAGCTCTAGAATCGGCAACCAGTTGAATTTTTTCAAACATCTTTTCCATTGAGGATGCTTTTCCGATTAAAGAACCAAACTTATATTTATTTTTCAACTCTCGTTTGAGTTGAATATTCTCTCTCGAAATTTCTTTTTTTGCTTCTTCGACTAACGTTTGAATCTTTATTGATTGGGATATAATAGATGCAACAACTTGCAAAAAATCTAAAAACGACTTTAGATCCGTATGTTTTTGTTGGACAATAAATGCATTCACAACTCCTAAAGTGTTTTGTTCACTTAAAATTGGAGCACACAACAAACTGACATTATGTGGATCGTGTTTAAAATGCGAAAGATAACCAACTCGATTTAAGAAAGCAGGATGGTTGGCAACTGACTCTATGATCATTGGTTCACCTGATTCAAATACCTTTCCTGTAATTCCCTCTCCAGGTTGGTATGTTCCTTTATCAAACTCCTCAGGAGATAAACCCGAAGCTGCAACAATACGAAGAAGACCTTCTTCTTTATTATGGAGAACAATACTTCCCTTTTCCAATCTAAGTGAGCGTTCCATTGTAACCATAATAGAATCAAAAACTTCAGTTTGATCTAAGGAGGATGACACAACTTTTGCGATTTCAATAAGCGTTGCTTGGATCCTCGTCCGTTGCTCTAAACTTCTAATTGTCTGTAAGTTTTTAAAAATTTGTCCTGCTTGATTTGCGAGAACACTTACAATTTCTAACATTTCGGCAGTGAATGCATTCAAACGATTTGAATCTAAAGATATTACTCCAATAATTCCGTCTTCAAGGATCATAGGAGCGACTAACTCCGATTTGATATCTTCCTTAACCTGAATGTAGTCCGGATCTTTTGAAACATCGTTAACGAGTTTTGCCTTACCAGTCGAGGCAGCCATTCCGGTAATCCCCTGTCCAATTTTAAGTTTGGTCTCACGCAGGATTTGCTGGTTCATGCCACGAGATGTTACAGCATCCAAAACTCCAGATTTTTCATCGATTAGCATAAGTGAGCCCGATTCGACCCCGCAAATTTGGATGCAACGATCCAAAATCAATTCCAAAAGACCATCCGGGTCTTGTGCAGAATTCATGGCCATGGCAACGTCATGGATGGATTGGATAGGGTTGATTTTCTTCACACTCATTTTTCTGCTCTTAAAATTGACGGTTCGCTTAAAAATAGACCAATATTCTATGCATATACTATCATCATAATGCTAATTTTGTAAGCAATTATTTGAAATCTGCGACAATTGGTCTCAATAATTCTCGAAATCATGCGAAAACCTTATATTTGCTTATACTTTAAGCACAAATCGTACCAGGTTGATCGGAGAAATGGGAAAATACTTGTAGGACCACAAAAAACAGATTCAAATAAGAGGGTTCTATGTCCCAACCAGTGATCGAAGAAACTCTCTGCCTGCTATGTGCAGAAGCACAAATACCTGATGGAGTTACCAGACAAGGTCGATTTTATTGTCGGACTTGTGATAGGGAGTGGATTCTAGAAAAACGAAAGATTCCGAGGATTGGAAAAAATGTACTTACTTCCAAAGAAAAAACAGAATTTCTCTTGGATAACCTTTCCCTTTTCAATTCATCAATGGGTCTCGATGATCTTATGTACCGATTTACTGATCTTATCCAAGAACGACTCAAACGTGATAAGATTGCAATTTTTATCACAAACCTTGAGTTAGGTGAAATATCGTTAGCTTATTATTCAGCACCACAAAAAAGTTTACAAAGAGCTATTAAACGGATTCGTTTAGACTATGACCTAAGCTATGGTATCCTAGTTGAAAGTATGGCTAAAAGAGAGTCTTGTTTTTACCATTTGAAAGATCAAACACATCCATTTTACAAATTCTATTCCGATTTAACTGGAACCAAATCACAATTAATTATCCCGATAATCTATGCAAATACTGCAATGGGAATGTTAGCCGTAGACTATGACGATATGGATGACACAAGTTTTATAGAAGATCAAGAGATTCTTGAATTAGTCGTTGGTCAATTTGCAGTATCTCTTCGTAACTCCCTTCTTTACTCTCTTTCTCAAAATCAATCGAAGAACTTTCAAAGTCTGCATACAGCAGCACTTACTTTAAGTAGACTGTATCTAGACAATCACGATGAAATGATACGAATGATTCTACTAACACTTGCAGGTATAGTTGAATCCCATATTGCATGTTTGATAGAGAGACCAAAAGACTTAGATCACGTTCGTATTTTTAAATTATTTAGAGATTTAGAAAATTTTCATATTTCAACTGAAACATTTCAACTAGAATCAAAAAGGGTTATGGAATTGTTTCATAAAAAGGAAACGCTAATTCTTGATCCTGATGACCAACCAATTTTTAAAACATTGGCAGTGACAGGGAAGGAACTAGCACTCATTCCCATACTACTAGAAAATGGAACTGAATGTATTTTTATCTTAGCAAAACCTGATTCCAGGTTCCCACAAGATGAAATGGAAGCACTCAATGCTTTCGTATCCCTTGCTCGTATCACAATGGAAAATGCAAATCTTTATGATAATCTCTCCAAAAAAGAAAGATTAGAAAAAGAGATTGAAATCGCTAAAGAAATCCAAACTACATTGCTACCGAGAAAACTCCCGGAAATCAAAGGATTTTCCTGTGGCGGATTTATGCTCCCAGCGAGGGGCATTGGTGGAGATTACTACGATTTTATCTTATCACCCAATCGATCAGAACTCTTTGTTTGTATTGGAGATGTGAGTGGAAAGGGTGTTGCGGCTGGTTTAGTGATGGCAACAGTCAGAACCATCTTACATTCATTAGTAAGAGTCAGGGACTCACCTTGGGAAATTCTAAACGATATAAACAACTATCTTTATAGCAGCTACAAGGAAGCAATGACACCTAGATTCATGAGTATGATTCTAATGCGATGGAACATTGAATCTGATGAAATTCTTATATCGGGAGCAGGTCATGGGAATTTTTATCTCTATAATTCTCTAGATAGAAAACTCCGCTCGATTGAGACGGGTGGGGTGATTCTTGGTATTTCACCCGATATAGACCCACATAAAAATCAAATTCGTATGTCGCTAAATCCAGGGGACACAATCCTTATGTATACAGATGGAGTCACCGAAACCTTGGACCAAGCAGAAGGACAATTTGGAGAACTGAATTTGGAGCAAAGTTTTTTAAGTTGTGTAGACAAGGATCCTAAACTGATTTTAGAATCCATTTATAGCCAGTTGCAGAACTTTGCAAAAGGCAATGAGCAACATGACGATATTACGATGGTTGCATTAAAAAAACTATGAAACCCGATAGAACAAAGATAGATAAAATTTTTGAATCTGTGATCAGTAGAATGGGGATTGGTTTCATTCACTTTTTACAACATTCTCAATCAGGTTTTTTATTGGCTTACTCAGGTGGGAAAGACTCAAATATTCTATTCTTATTTTTCCAATATTTGGTAAACCATTACAATACGAAGCCTCCTTTGCTTTTTTATCTTTCTCATGGAATAAGAGAGATTCCAGAATTCGAAATCGAAATAGAGAATTTTCTCCGTTCCACCTCGTATCCCTTCGTTTTTGTAAAAAAAAAATTCCTAAACTGGCTAAACGAATCAAACGAGGACTTGAAGAAACGGGTCGCCTCTTTAGATACCATACGATACAAAAATTAACGAATTCTGATTATCCAAACTTTGTTACAGGTCATCATCCAAAGGACTTTTCAGAATCTTTATTTTTACATCTAACGAGAGGTGGTGGAAAACGTGCTTTCTACACATTACCTCCATTTGACGGCTCTCGTTTTCTACCACTTGTTTATTTTACCGATGAAGAACTCGAAATACTGACCGATTATGTGATGCAACAGAAAATGGTATTTGAAGATCTTTCCAATTTTGATACTGGTTTTAAAAGAAATCGAATTCGACATGAAATCCTTCCACTTTTAGAAAAAGAAAACTGGAACCACTATAAAACATATTGGAATTTCCATGAACAAAAAGATCTTTTGTATCAATTCGGATCCAAAAATAAGCCTGAAATCAAATCGAATGGACTTGTATACAGAATCCCTCACCAAACATGGATTCTGATCGATTCTGCTTCAAAAAAAGAGCTCTTGGATTTTCATCTAAAACAAATGGGAATTTATCCACTTTATCGATCGGGATTTGAAAATTTTCGCATCCAATCAGAAGGTGAAAGAGCGTATCTTGAAAATAAATTATATGTTTTGTACAAATCAAAGTTTGGTGATTTATTTATTATCGGCAAAAAATCACCTCTCTTCCTGAGACCAACTTCCAAGATAGAGGGAGATTTTCTTTCGATTCAATGGAACGATAGAGAGTTTAAAATCTACAATCCAGACGGTAAGTACAGCTTAGGAACATCCAAACCTGGAGAAAAAATTGAAATCCGATCGGGAAAAAAAGAAATCTCAGAATGTATGCGAGAGAATGGGATCCCATTTTTTTTAAGACCCTACCTACCAATTCTGTATTATGAAAATCGTCCGATTCAAATTCTTTTTTCGCTATTTTCAGAGTCCGAAAAAAACTATCCCAAACGTATTTATTTAGAGTTTAAAAACGAATGAACCCATATCACAAAGTATCACCATGGCCCGACACAAAGTTTTTTACTTCTTTTGCAGACTATAACGAAGAAGAAGATTCGAAAATGAAAACAATGGTTGCCTTTTTGGGTAGGTCCAACTCAGGAAAGTCCTCTCTTCTCAATGCAATTTCGAATCAAAAGTCGTTGGCAAAGGTATCAAAAACACCTGGGAAAACCAAATTAATAAATGTTTTTAAAACCGATCGAGAATTTTATATGATCGACTTACCTGGATTTGGTTATTCGAAAGCTTCACACAAAGAGCATAAGGATATGATGAAACTCATTGATACTTTTTTAAATGTATCAAAAAATTTAAAAATATTATGTATCCTTTGTGATTCACAAAGACCTTTCCCTGATGAAGAGATGCAAATGGTGGAAGTTTGTTTTACAAAAAAGATTATACCTGTTGTTGTAAGAACCAAAGCAGACAAATTAAATCAAAGTGATTTGGTCCAAAGTCGAAGGAATATGGAAAAAGCAATGAATGAGATTGGGAGTCCGTTTCCTGTCTATTATGTGAGTACGACTTCAGGGAAGGGAATGTTAGAATTAAAAACATTTTTATTAGAAAAACTCAATATTCAAATGTAGATTTTTTCAATAATTTCCCTAACTAAGCTCTAAACAAAAGTATCTAGCAATCCACCAGGTTTCGAATCCTCATTGAAAGAAATCATTCCAAATACATTCGTTATCATGGCTTTTCGGATGTCGGTAAGCATAGAAAAAGTTTCCTTCAATTGCTCTTTAATTTTCAGAGCACGGACTTCTTCTTCCAACCTAGCCTTTTCTCTTTGAAGTTCTTTTGTTCTCTCAGAATCTTTGCCTTGGTCTTGGATTCCTTTTGGCGCAAATGGATTATCTTTCAGTGATCCAGAAACGCTATCTAAACCCAAATTTGGCTTTGCCTTTTCCGATTGTAGCCTTGATTCAAGATCCCGAATTCGATCTTCTAGATCTTTCTTTTGGATTTTTTCTTGTTTCTCTTTTGCAGAAGGATCGAGAACCTTTGATTTTTTTTCATCTTCCGCTTCGGCTTTTTGGATGGAGAAAAGGTCTTCGAATTTTTTGCCGTCAGAATATGGCTCTAGAGATTCCTCTTTTGGTTTCAGTCGTGTATGAGCTTCTGTTTCCCCACTAACGGCCACCATTCGGCCATTTCGAAATTCATAGTTGATCTTGACTCGAATGGACTCGATATCGCGCCCTTGTTGGATGGCTTCGTTTTTGAATTCAGTTACATGGCCTAATTCATGTGAGATTACGTGCAAAGGTGAGAGTGTCTCAGGAGCTGACTCCAATCGTCCATGACCAACGTAGGCAACCCTTCGGTCCTCTGCCGATGCAAGTTGGGAAATATGTCCGGATTCGATTTTCATAATCTCAATCTATGCAGTACTTCGGCATTTCTTCTTACTAAATTAGACCGTTTTGGTGCGGAAGGAAAAAAATTTCTACAGGGAAGGTCTTTTGGATGGCAAAAATCAGGTTCCGGAGCGTTGAAACAAGGAAGGCTTTTCTTCCCAAGTTTCAAACACTCCGAATGTCATTCGTTTGAATGGTAATCGCCTTAGCGATTTCTAACACAACGGACGTAATTTCTATCCGTTTTTACAGAATTCCGTTCTACTCCATACGACTCCCGGTCAAAGGAAACCGCAATCGCTGTCTCCCCTGGGATGTCATCTGAGTTGGACCAAGAAGTCCAATAGTCAGCTTCCTGAGTGGATGGGAAAAATACAAGAGTTGCGGCACGACCAGGCACAGTAAGTCGTTTGAGTTCCAGAGGACTTGGTGCCCGCCAATTTCCGCCCTTGGAAGCACATGCTCCAAATACTTCGCTAGTTCCCGTTATCGCAATGGGAGAAAATCCTTGGAGAACCTGAGGAAAACCTAAGGAATTACAAGCATGGGTTTTCGAATCACAAAATCCAAGCAGACGAGCTCCAGCACGGTTTAGATCTGCTGGATTCAAGGCTGAGCCAGAACCAACGGCACCCAAACAATCGTTTTGTTCTGCACGATACCCTTGCCCGAACGAACACTTGTCCCAATCTAGATTGGTTACGGTATCGGTCACTGTTCCATCCCGATTGTCCCGAAGGGATTGGTTTGCAAGAAGTCCTGCAACGAGAACATTTGCCTCATCTGCACTAAAACCATAAAAATCGTCGACTGGTTTCATTTCGCAATTGAGAAAGAAAAGAAAGCCGAAAGCGGCAACTAAGTTCTGTATATATTTCATCTTTGGCCCTCCTAAAAAATATGGTTAAAGTTGATAAATAGCTGTCTGTCTTCTTTAGACACAGCGTAGTCGAAATAGATCACCGTTGCTTGGTTCCATGGAATCCTCAAGCCAATACCTCTTGAGTGTTTGTAATCCTTTAGGTTGGCATCCACAGTTCGATCCCAAACTCGACCCACGTCGTAAAAAGGTACCAATTGGAAGTCAAAATGTTGGCCTGCTATGTCGGCTGATGCGAATTTCCAGCGAATTTCAAAGTTTGCATACGCCATAGTTTGACCAACGAAACGATCTTGTTTGTAACCTCGAATTGTAGTTCGACCACCGAGACCAGATTGGTTGGTTTCTGTTCCCCACATGTTTCGAAATTCGTAGAAAGGTGCATCTCCGTTGGTTTGTACCATAGCACCTCTTGCTGCAAAAACCAATTTTTCTAAAATCTCTGGTGGACGGTTTGTAACCCAAGTGACTGGACTTAGGAAAATTCGACCCGAAACGAAATTCTTATTATATTCGTAATTGGACCCGACAGCTCTACTAGATCTTTCGTGAGTGTATTCTAAGAAGAGACCTCTATTTGGGTCTGGTTCAAAGTCCCTTGTATCATATACAATACCAGCTCGTAGTGTATTCGTATAACCACCATTAAAACCAACAATCCTTTGGTCTTTTTGATCACGCGTAACACGCGTTTCCCCTTGTGGAGTTCCAATTTCCGTGTTTGGATACCCTATAGCAAGAAGTCCGTCTGGCGATCCAAGTCTTGCTTCGTTGTATTTTCCATCAAATGTTCGAATGATTTGTTTGGAAAATCTGGCGCCTGTTACGGCTCTTACAGTTCCACCGAAGAAACTATATTCTCCAGACAAACTGAACTCTGGACTTTCGATATCATATCGATTGTATTTGTTATCACTTACAACAGGAGCTTCTCCGATTCCGACATCCCCAGGACGACGGAAGGAAAGGTTGTCCTCGTAGGCGGCAAACGGAGCGTTTCGTACAATTCGTCCCGAAGGATCGTTTCTTTCCAGATATTGTAGAGGTTGCATTGTACTTTCCCCAATTCCAAAATATAGGGAATTGGGATTTCTTTGGTAAATTAGGTCCGCTCTAAGTCGCCACTTCGTATCAAAAAGATAGGGAGCATCCAAACTAGCCCAATGGTATGGTGCATTCCTTGTTGTGTTAAAATACTGAGCAAACACTCGATAGCGATACGGAGTGTATTCAAAAAGAGGAGATGTCTTTTCTCCATTATAGAAATAGAGAACACGTGCACCGTATCCAATACCTACGTTTGGATCCGAGTTGATCAAAGGAAGACCTGTAAAATAGCCACCCTCTTTTTTATTTTTAAAATCCCTTTCACTGAGTCTTTTTTTCTCAGAGATTTCAAAAGGGAGGTCTGTTCTAGGTGCACGTTCTTGTCCGTACACATTCGAAACAAACAGAATTAGAAAAAGAAGAGCTAAACTTCTCATGGTATTTAAAAACATTCTCCACCTATTTGTCAAAGAAACTGCCTTATGATTATGGAAATGGAAAAAATGTCAAATGAATTCAAAAATTTATGTCATTTCTGGTTCAATTCTTTGCAAAACAAGTAAAACATCGTCTTGGCCCACAATTTCCCCTACCGCCTTCTTGCATTCGAGAACTCTTGAAGTGTAAGGAGATTTTATTACATTTTCCATCTTCATTGCTTCCAAAACTATGAGTCCTTCCCCATGTTTGTATTCCTTTCCAACTTCGCAAAGCAACTGAACAACTTTCCCTGGCATAGGACTTTTGATTTCAGGTGAATTGTCTCCACCTATGGAAAAATCTTTTTCGTATAGTTTTCGTGACCAGGTCTCTCCATTTGCATGTAAAAAAATTTCATTACGAACTTGTAAAACGGTCAATTTATTGCCATCTACTAAATGAAACGTGCGAGGGATTCCCGCGGAGTCCGTTTTCTCGAATGCTTCCAAAGGTCTTTTGATTAATTTGTTAATATCAAATTCTTCAATTTGTTTACCTTGAATGACACGAACATACTGTCCGTCCAATGTTACAGAAATAGACCTTTCTTTAGCCTCGAAATGAAAGTTCATGCAGAAACCTCCCAAGAGTTTTGGTGTGATTTTTTAAGGAAGACGGTGGCCGCCAATGCTGATTTGTAAAGATCACCAACATTTTCCTTGAGTAATTTTGTAGAATTGTCTGCTATGTAGTGTGTGGAAAACTGTCCTTTTAAAAATCCTTCCGAATTGATTAGCTGTTTCAAAAATGTTACATTGTGTTTAGGACCAAAAACAATTGTTTGGTTGAGGACTTCTGTCATTGTTTGTATGGCAAGTGACCTTGTCTCGGCCCAAACTATGATCTTTGCAATCATAGGATCGTAAAACATCGAAATTTCGGACCCACTTCGAACCCCAGAATCGATACGAAGGCCAGGGAAGTTTGGAAATTGAAGGAAGTGTATCTTTCCAATCGATGGCAAAAAATCCTCCTGAGGATCTTCTGCATAAAGTCGTACTTCTAAGGAATGCCCTTTTTGGGGACGAGTCTGTTTTTCAGGAAGCTCCTCTCCTTGGCAAACGCGAATCTGCCATTCTACCAAATCAAGACCCGTTGTCATTTCCGTAACAGGATGTTCTACTTGAAGACGAGTATTCATTTCCAAAAAATAAAATTCACCTGATTCACCTAATATAAATTCTACGGTTCCAGCACCTTCATAATTTACAGACCTTGCAGCAAGGATTGCAGCATCTGCCATTTTATCTTTGAGTTCTTTTGGAAAATTGGGTGCAGGAGTTTCTTCCACCACCTTTTGGTGTCTTCGTTGCATAGAACAATCTCTTTCATGCAAATGAATGATATTTCCAAAACGATCACCGAAGATTTGAAATTCCACATGCCTTGGGTTCACAATGTACTTTTCGAGTAAGATACGGTCATCACCAAATGAGGAAATTGCCTCTCGTTTTGCAGAAAGAATAGATGTCTCTAACTCCTCTTCTGAATTGATACGTCGCATTCCTTTTCCACCACCACCAGCACTGGCTTTTGCCATTATAGGATAACCTATCTTTTTTGCTTCCTTTCGAAAGGTATCCATATCTTGTGAGTCACCCTCGTATCCAGGAACAACTGGAACTCCTTTCTGTGCAACTAACAGGCGGGAGCCGATTTTATCCCCCATCGCAAGAATTGATTCGGGTTTTGGTCCGATGAATCGAATGCCTTTTTCAGTCAGTTGTTTGGCAAAGTCCGTATTTTCTGAAAGGAACCCATAGCCAGGATGGACGGCGTCTGCTCCCGTCTGCAAACAAGCATCGATTACTTTTTCTATATTTAAGTATGAGGATCTTGCGTCTGTACCGCCCAAGGCAAATGCCTCACTCGCTTCCTCTACAAAGGGAAGGTATTTGTCTGGTTCTGAATAAACGGACACAGTTTTGATTCCCATTTTTTTTGCAGTGCGAATGATTCGCAGTGCAATCTCACCGCGATTGGCAATCAAAATTTTAGAAATTGGTTTCATGAGTAGGATCAAAGTGAAGGAACTCAAGAAATAAATCAAGGAGAAAGAAAAGAAGCGAGTTGACCCATTGTTATAAGGTTCTATCTCTTTCTCATGAAGAAAATTTGGAGTCAAATACTGGCTTCTGATCGATTGTATTTGTTTTATTTTGCTACTGGCCTACTTTACTTCAGTTTGTATCGAATCTTATTTTTGATTACCTACCAGTATAGGGTGGAAACTTGGGATTTTTTCATTCTTTTGAGAATTTTCTTTCTCGGGATCCGCTTTGACCTTAGCACGGTTGCAATACTGCTCGTTTTTTTTGTGCTACTTTCAAAAATCAGAATTCTCTCAAAATTAAATTCATTTCGTTTCCTTTGGATTTTCGGACCTATCTTTATTTTGCCAATCGTCAGCTTACATCTATTTGCTGATTTAATTTATTTTGAGAACGCGAACAAACACATTGGATACGAGGCGGTTGTTTTTTTAGGAGACCTACCCATTTTAACAAAATCGATTCTAAATGAGAATCCTTTGTCAGTTAGTGCTCTCGTTTTGTTTTTAGGTTTTTATATTTGGATCATAGTCAAAATTTCAAAAATTAAAGGGCTTCAAAATCTCAAAGATTCAAATAGCAACCTTCTAAGCCAATTCACAAGGGCCTTCGTTTGGATTTTATTTTGTTTTTTAGCATTTCGTGGTGGCATCCAAGAATCTCCTCTACGAGCCAGTGAGGCAATTATCTCAAATGATCCTTTTCTCAACCAACTTGCATTAAACGGCGTTTACACCACAATTAATGACTTAAAAAGCCAATCAATTCCTAAACATTTGAAGATGACTCGTGATGAAGCCGTTGCCATTGTAAAAGATGAAATAGCTTATCCATCTGCAGAGTTTTTAGGGAATAGTGAATTTCCTATCTTGAGAAGAACCATTCCCAATTCAAAATCTAAAATTAAAAATATTGTTTTAGTGATCCAAGAATCTTGGACAGGCAAGTATGTGTGGCCAGTAGGAACAGGAATTTGGGAAGGAAAGGAAATCACACCTAACTATAACAAACTGGCGAAAAAAGGACATAGTTTTAGCAAGTTTTATGCAAATGGTGGACGGACCTCGAATGCACTTTTGTCAATACTAACAAGTATCCCCGATCGGCCGGGGTTGACGGCTATCAGAACACCTCAAGTTTTAAGCCAATTCTCAGCTCTAGGGAACGTATTTTCCAAATTGGGATACCATACTTCATTTTTAACGGGAGATGATTTAAAATTTGATAGTTTACAAACCATTTTACCCCATTTTGGATTCCAACACCTAATCGGAAAACAGGAAATTTTCAAAGATGGACGATTTTCCTTAGGAGCATGGGGTTTCGATGACGAAGTGCTCTTTACATTGGCGGAAGAGGAAATGGATTTATCATATCGAAACCAAAAACCCTTCCTTTTAACGATTCTGACAATGACTACGCATTATCCGTATAAGGTTCCTGATATAAAATTTAATCTGTTTGATAGTCAAATACAAGACTTTGACTATTTAAATACATATCATTATTCTGATTGGGCCTTAGGCGAATTCATAAAGAAAATTGAAAAGAAGGATTATTTTGATTCGACCGTATTTGTTTTCGTAGGCGATCACACACACCATAGATATCTGTCCTATTTTGAAGACCGAATGGTTCCCTTTTTGATCTATTCTCCTAAAAACATAAATCCAAAAAAGGATGAGAGGATTGCGTCTCAATTGGATGTTTTGCCAACTATATTAGGTTTTTTAGATAAACCTGTGGATTTTTCAGGATTTGGAAAAAATTTACTAGATCCAAATGTAAAATCGGGCACAACCTATTTTGCGTATGGATCTGCCTGTGGTTGGATATCTGAATCAAAGATCTTGTACCAAAGTGTAGATGGGAATACACAATTTATCTTTGAAATGAATCCTCCTTATGGAGCGGATAAATTGTGTAACCAGGATCCTAAAAATTGCATTGTAGAGACAAATAAAGCAAAAGCAATTTTTAATTTGTCTCTAGATCTTATGAATCAAAATGCAATTTTCCCTAAAGGAAACGACTAAGGTACTCCCGGGAAAGAATCAACGTATTGAATTTTAATGTCTGGAAAACTAGTTACGATTTGTACTTTAAAATCAGGAAAACTAGTTACCTCTTGCCATTTTCCACAATCACTCGGAAAACTCGAAACTTTTTGAACCTTTAAGTCAGGAAAGCTTGAAACAATCTGAACTTTGATGTCTGGAAAGCTGTTCACAAATTGGACCTTTCCTGCCAATTTTTTACCTTTGTAAGTACAGTCAGAACCGACAGCACCTGCGAACAAATTGAGGGTTGTGAAAAACAGAGAGATGGTAATTAGAAGTTTCATGGCTTCTCCTTCACTTAATTTGGGAAATTTATTGATCGATTTTTTTCAGAACTTGTCAAACATTTTGTTCTATGCAAAAGACGGAATCCATACTATTCACACAATGCCTCCAAAACGACTTTACATCCATTTTAGACAAATACGATCCACTTCCTAACTCTCTGCACATTGGTTTTAGCGAAGCAAATCGACTTTTGGGAGTAATGATCGAGGATGGACCTATATTTTCACTGATGGATTGGGCGTATGAAAAAAATCCGGAAGACCTGAAAATCATTCATATTCGTGATTGGCATAATGCTGACGATCCCAGACAAATGGACCACCTACAACAGTTTGGTGCTCATTGCATTCAAAATACGAAAGGGGCCGAATTTGTATTCCAACCTTGGATTGATTCTTTACCCAACAGACACTCGATTGTGAACGCATCGGGGCTAAATGATTTTGTAGATACAGAGCTGGGAAATTTACTGCAACCCTATGCAAATCAGAAACTAAGAGTCGGCATAACCGGTGTTTGGACGGAAGCCAAAGTTACTTTTCTAGCCTACGATTTAAAAACAAGATACCCGAATTTTGAAATAGCAGTTTGTTCGGCATTAACAGCTAGTTCTTCTCTAAGTATGCATTTTATTGCTCTTGATCAACTGAAACAAATATTAGGTGTTCATGTTTTTTCTTCAATTGGATCTTTTACAGAATTTTTAGCAGGTGATCAACCGAGTTTAGAAAAAAGAATCATCTCACACTCAAGAATTTCAAGTGAAAAGATAAAACTCGATCCCAAGTATCCAATTTCGGAGTTAGATAAAAAAATCATCTTATATCTCTTTCGTGACTGCAAAGAAGTTATTTTTAAAACCCTCGACGGAGGTTTCTCTGGTAATGTTGTCCTAAAATCAAACTCGATCGATCATTTAGGTCATAAACAAGTTCCATGCGTGCTAAAAATTGGCAATCGGGACTTGATAGCCAAAGAGAGAATAAGTTTTGAGAGAATCCAAGAAGTTCTTGGAAACAATGCACCTTCGATCGTAGATTTTTGCGAATTGGAAGATCGTGGTGCTATCAAGTATCGTTATGCCGCAATGCTAGATGGGAATGTTCGAACCTTTCAAAAGATCTATGCGACTATGGAAAGAGATTCTGATTTAGATTCCATTATTGATATTGTTTTTTCGGATCAATTGGGAAGACTTTTTGAAGCTGCAAATTCTGAAAAATTAAATTTGTTAGAATATTACGATTTCCAACCAAAATATTCAAAATCAGTAAGGGCGAGAGTTGAGTCTTTATTAGGATTTCCTGCAAACACAGATCAGTTGGAATTGTTACCTGGTGTTTCTATTTACAATCCGTGTCTCTTTTACGAGAAAGATCTCTTAACCCTGAATGAATACAATGCGATGAATCATAATATGTCTTATGTGCACGGTGATTTAAATGGCGCAAATATAATCATTGATGCTCAGAATAATGTTTGGCTTATTGATTTTTTTCACACACACAAAGGCCATATTATTCGAGATCTATTAAAATTAGAAAATGACATTCTTTTTATCTTTTGTAAGATCGAATCCGATAAGGAACTCCGAGAAGCAATAGAACTTTCCAAATTTCTAATATCTTGGGAAGATCTTGGCATCCCTCTTAGTTTTGAGCCGCCTGAGTTTATTTCTAACCCTAAATTAAAAAGAGCATACCGCGTGATCGCAAAACTCAGATCTTACTATCCAAAATTGATTAAACTCGATCGTGATCCATACCAAATGTATGTAGGTGCTTTGAGATACGCGATGCATACTCTATCCTTTGATGAAAGCAATGAGTTCCAAAGGAAATGGGCACTCTTTGTTGGCGCAACTCTGATCCTAAAGATAAAATCTTCAATTCAAAAAACAAAAGCTTTGAGAATAGATTTTTTAAAGCCCAATTCAGAAAATGCAAGATTCCAGAATTTAGGTCTTACGATCCTACCTGGTCGTAAAGACAGAGGAAGGGTTTTGGCGGAGGATTTGGAAGATATAAAAAAGGAAGGCATTAAAAATATCTTAAGTCTAATAACCGAACAAGAATTATTCGATTATGGAGTTTCGGATTTGAAGAGCATCTTTCAATCTAATAATTTGAACCATCTCCATATTTCCATTTTAGACCAGCGAGTCCCGTCGATTCCACAACTCGAATTGATTTTGGATTGGATTGAAGATAAAATTTCAAGAAATGAGAAAGTCATGATTCACTGTGTTGGTGGTCTTGGAAGATCGGGAACAATTGTTGCAGCTTATCTCATGAAAAAAGAATCATTTAATAAGGAATCAGCAATTCAAAAAGTAAGAGAATCCAGAGGTGAAAGGGCCATCGAATCTTTAGAGCAAATCCAATTCTTAATGGATTGGGAAAACCTACTGGAAACATCTAGAGCTAGGCGATAAACCACCTAGCAGAGAAATTACGATTCACTATAGGATTTTTCTCGAACCATCTTGAGAAGTTCAGGATAAGAGGATGCTCCAAACTGGACTTTTAAACTGATAAGCACAGATTCCAATTGTTCTTTTGAGAGGGACAAAGATTCAACAATCTTTAGGAGAGGAACTCCTTCTTTAAGTTCACGGATCACGCGTTTTTCTAAAAAATTCAAATTGCCGTCATCAACTCTCTTTGATGTAGAACCAAACTGTTTTGATGTTACAAAATGTCCATCCGAGGCAAGTCTTAAACTTTCAATAAGTGAATTTGGACCATCTGATTTGAGTAGGTATCCATCGGCCCCTGCCTTTACGCAAGATAGGAATGTAGCCATATCGTCTTTCATGGTATAAACGATCACTTTTGTATCCGAAGACTTCCTCTTCAACTCAAGTAGCACATCATATCCATTAGATTCCTTTAATCGTAAGTCCAAAAGAACAAATTGTGGGTTGAGTTCAGATATCTGAGAAAGAACTCCCGTAGCATCTTCTGCCTCCCCGACAATCTCAAAATCGTCTGTATCCAGGAATGTTCGTTTAACGGCAGTCCGGATAAGAAGGTTGTCTTCTATAATAAAAATACGCTTTTTTGTTTTCATCATAATATTAGTATACTCAGTTTTCCCTGACCTTGCTATAGGACTAACCCTAGTATATTATGGAAAATTTATTGATTTTTAGCATTCTCCAAAAGTAAATCAAGCTCTTGTTTTTTGGACTGCATCAAGTCTTGCAGGAATTTCTGCATTTCTTCCCAAGAAGAAAAGTCTTTTGGATTGTAAATTCCCACTTCCATATAACCAACATAATTTCCAGATTGGTATTCTTGATAACTCGCAACCCCTGACTTCAATGCTACATAAACAGGAATTTTTTGATCGAAGGCAATTTTGATCATTCCCTTTTTCAAAGATTTGATATCTTCTGTATAAGAGTTATGACCTTCTGGATAAACAATGTAAGAAGTTGTCTTTAAACCTTGGATTAAATTTTTAACCGAAGCGGCAATGGACATTGCTTTAGAATTGTCAAAAACCTGAGAGCCCATAGCCTTCATCCACCAATAAGCAAATAAAGCTTTTTTAATAACCTGATTTGCTAAAAAAGGTTTCCTGATCGCATAACAATCATAAGGAAAATCCATCTCGTTCACATGATTTAAAAAAATCATATGTCCCGTGTCTGGTACGTTCATTTCATTGAATATAAATATCTTTGTCTTTGTGAGTTTTTGAACATCTTCTGCCCAAACCTTAGTTCCAGCTAAAAATTCTTGAATCCTAGCTGAAGTATTTCCTGTAATGGCTCTGTAGATACCGCGAATAAGATAAGGACTGGCCTTTCCAAATACCAAGAGGATAACACGAAGGTAAACCTTCATCACCAAACGACCATACTGAACGCTGAGTCCATGTAAGTTTTTTTCAATCAAACTATCAACTATTGGAATTTTCGCCATGATTACCACTTAGACAAGTGGTGGAAATTTGGGGAAATAAAAAAGCCCGAGAGAATTCCCGGGCTGTACGAAAGAACGGTGTTAGATAATAAGACTACTGGGCCGGTGACCCACTGCCTTGTGGTTTATTAGGAACATTGAGAGCCTTTTTTCTCTCTTGGTCATATTTAAAATAAACCATATTGTTGGAATCAATTTCGTAAACTCTTCCTCTAACATCTGCATGATCCACTCGGTATTCATCTGGAACACGGACATCAAACATGGCTTGGAGCCTATGATCAAATTTTATATAAGGGTTTTTTGAAAAATCGTAGGTGGTTCCGTCTACTTTCACTGGTTGGCCTTCTACCACTGCTCCATTTTCATCCTTGGTTGCTTCTGTTTTTGCAGCCGAATTTTGCAGATAGTAGTTATCGTATGGATACTTCAATTTGTAAATATTGATTGCGTTTGCTTTTGAATCTCTTGCTAGATTGATGGCAGCAAAGTAATTATCAATGCGATACTTTCTGTGTGAAGGTTGCAATTTTTGATGTTTCTCTAAGTTCTTTTCAACTTTAAGTGCCGCAACTCGAGCTTCTTTTGCAAGACCCAAGTGTTTGTAACCCAATTCCATGTTTTGTTCGATGGTGTACTTATTGTACACATAATGAGTTTCTTTTGCATCATACATTCTTCTAGAAAAGGGAGCTTCTCTCGGGATATCCATCACATCATGGCGGAAGTAAGAACCCTTTCCATATTCGATAGATATATCAAGTAAGGCTTTGTCCATCGGATTGTTTGGATTTTTTCTTTCCATAGCAACTTTCATCATCTCTTCTGCACGAAGCACATAGAGTTGAGATAGTTCTTCTGTCATCTTCTCTATACCAAGTTGGCATTCCAAAAATCGTTGGTAAGCTGCAGAATAATTCCCTTCAAAATGATACTGAAGTCCTTCTTGGTAGATTCGTTTTGCTTCTCCGTATTTCATCATACGGAAGCCTTCTTTACCTTCAGGAGCATTGAGATCGGCGGGTTTCCCTTCAGGATCTTCACCCCGAAAGTTTTTGACTATCGGCTCTAACTCACGTAAGTATGTGAGGAGTTCGATTCGTTTTTTATACGATTTGTTTGCGACTGATTCGGCAAACATAGGTGTTTGCACGACAAGGCTCGCGAGTAGAATCAAAATGGATCGTTTCATATCTATGCCGTTCATTTTCGTTTCCGTACTTTCCTTTTTTGAAAGAATCTATCAAGTAAATTCGGGGTTACCCCTCTAGATTATCGGAGATTTCTGATATTGGATTGACAGATTGTATTTTAAATTTCAGCCTTTTCTTATATTTTTCCTATGTCCCAAGCCGCCGCCCATTCTAAGAAAATCTCCTTCCGCGCCAAAGAGTCTACAGTTTGCCCTGTTTGTGATGAAAACCACCAAAAGGAGCAGATGTTCCAAGGGGGAGGAAGGCTAATTGCAGGGAAATTGGCCCAAGACCTCCGCCGTTTGTACGAAAAAAATAAAAAATTCGGTCGGGTCAGTCCTTTAGATTATGTCATCAATGTTTGCCCGCGGTGTTATTACGCTAGCTTCCCAAAAGATTGGTCCACTTTAACTCCGCCTGAGAATGAAGCGATTCGAATGTCCACGGATGTCCGAAAGAGTTATATCGAAAAAATTTTAGGTCCACTCAACTTTCAAGAAGACCGTCATATTGTTCATGGAGCTGCATCTTACTTACTCGCTATGGATTGTTACCAATTGCGAGGTGCATCCTCAGCACCTACTCCTAAGAAGGCGGTCTGCGCTATCAGAGGTGCTTGGTATTTTTCAGATTTACATGAAGAATTTCCAAACTTTGGATATGACAAAATTAGAGACCTTCTCTATCAAAAAGCGGCGACGATTTATGGTTATACCTTAGAACTCATGCAAAACGGAAATGAGCCCGTTGACCAAGCGGCGGGAATGCTTGGACCGGATACTGACAACAACTGGGGATTTGATGGAGTGATTTATTTGAATGCCTTCCTAACCAAAAAATTCAAAGACCAACTCGCACCAAAACCAGAAGACCAAGTATTATTATTATCTCGTGCAAAACGTACGCTGGCAAGATTGTATGGTTCAGGAAAGGCAAGTAAAGGGAAACCAGGTCCCATTGTTGAAATGACGCGTGAATTGTATGACGAATACAATGCCATATTAGAAGAATTAGGTGGAGAAAAGTAGGGCTTGCCCAATTATTGTTTACTTGTTTCTTATGATGGAGGATGTTTCCACGGTTGGCAGAGGCAAAAGAACTTTAGAACCGTCCAAGGTAGTTTAGAATCGGCACTCGCAGTCATTCTAAAAAATAATCCGCACACGTCCCTCTCCGTCGCAGGGAGAACGGACACTGGTGTTCATGCACTAGGAATGGTTTGTAATTTCAAAACACAATCACCTATTGAAAACCCGCACCAATTATTGGTATCACTGAATGCGCTCTCAGGTGAAGGGGTAACAACAACAAATATATGTGAGGTGCCAGATGAATTTCATTCCCGATTCAGTTGTACGGGAAGAGAGTATGTTTATAAAATTCATTATAGCAAATACCAAAATGTATTCAGCCAAGGAAGGGCAGTTTGGGTCAAACACCCAGTCAATTGGGACCGAGTTCGTGCAGAACTAACCCACCTAATTGGAGAAAAGGACTTTCGCTCCCTCGCAAAAGCTAAATCTATGCACGGGAAAACTTCGATCCGAGAGATTTTTTCCGTGCATTTAGAGAGGATCGACGAAGAAACCTACCAATTCCGGATCAAAGCAGACGGTTTTATGCACAATATGGTGCGAATTACAGTAGGAACTTTACTAGACATAGGGAAGGGCCGCCTAGAATCTAGATCTATAAGCTCCATTTTGGAAGAAAAGAATCGATCGGAAGCAGGGATAACCCTTCCCCCACACGGTCTTTACTTTGTCCGTGCTGATTACAAAGATTATCCACAGATTCATGAATTGTACAAAACCTCTCTTCCTTAGTTTTTCTCTCAGTCTTTTCCTTTTTTCCTCCGGAATGTTTGCTCAAACACTGGAAGAATACAACAAACGGAAATATGAGATCGGAGGTTGGATTGGTGCAGCAAATCCCATGCCTGGAACTCCGACGGTTCAGGTTTTAGATACGGCACTTGGGGGAGGTTTTTACTCTCGAATGCCCTGGCCTTCTATTTTTTATACGGAGTTCGGTGGCGGTTATACAGTTTTTCTTTCCAGATCCGAAAGAGCTCTCACAGCCATTCCACTCTATGCGGCCCTCGCCTATAAAATTCCCTCGGAATTGCCCATTCAATTTTTTGTAAAGGCCGGAGGTGGATCTGCATACGTGGTCGCTCGCCCTGCGGACACTGCCCGCTGGAACCCCCTAGCCTATGCGGGAGTTGAAGCAAGTTTTATTGCAGGAAGAAGGATTCGAATTGGAGTTAGATTAGATTATAATAAAATAATTGAAACCAATCTGGACGTACCCGATCGTTACAGATATCCGCTCGCGAGTCCATTTGATGATCCAAGACTATTTAATGCAGCCAATTACCGTCTGCAAAACGTAGATTTCTTCTATTTTGGTCTAACAGTTGGGGTCTTATTTTGATGAAAGAACTGTTTCGCACCCGTAAGTCTTTTGTTTTACTTGTCTATTTTTGTTCTCATCTCTTCCTCGGGAATTGCCGAACTGGTTTGGATTTGGGTGATGAAACCAATCTTCCTGTTGTATCCACACTATTTAACAATCGCATGTTACTGTTGTTAAAGGGAACCTACTCGACTGACGCACCATTGGAATGGGCCGAGTTAAATGGCGGAACAGGGAACCTGTATTTGGATGACCAAGGTGCAGGCTTTGATCCCACTTTCAACTTGGATGGTCTGCCCAAAGCAGGTGACTTACAGATCTTACTCGATATCGGAGAAGTTCGTATCTCAAGTAAGTTCGAAAAAGGTTTTAATGAACTGACTCAAATTCGGGACTCACTTGATTCGAATAAATTTTGGGATTTTATTGCTCCCAACCGTCAGGTATTTTGCACAAACACATACTCTCTCGATGGGAATACTTGTCTTGAAAACAATGGTATCGTCAAAGCGCAGGACTTTTTCAATGGAACGGGAGCACAGTTTCCTTCAAATGATCCATCGGCAAATACAGTTTCGCTTACAGACGCAATAACCTTCAATCAGGCAACTGGTGGAAAGATAATGGGAAGGCAGTACTACTATGCTGGAATCTATTTTCGTTCTCTTGTGACAACCTATGCCAAAAACGGGAATGCTCCACTTATCATACGATTTGATAATAGACCCAATATCCCTGGCTCCAATATTGTCCCAAGGAATAACTATACACCGGGCACTGCGACCGTTGCCAAAGCCGATATCGTGCCTAAGATGTTCCCAGCTCTCTATTCGCAAAGACCCACCCAAGCCGATATGGAAATCCGTGACGGGTTTGATCCCTACATCCTTGAAGTCCGTGTCAATATAAAAGAGAACTTGATGGTCCACTCGTATACCGCGGCATCAGGAAACGTCATCACATTTGTTGGGTTCAGTGATAGCCAATTTGACCACAGGGGAGAGGGAGATGCCGGGGGAAACCTTCTCACCCGGGCAAGGGTCATGTATCCAGAAACCGCCTCCAATATAACAATCACAGGTGGTGGGAATTCCCTCCGCCACCACTATGGAGTGTTTCGAATCCTAGAAACAGAGTTAACCAATACACTCCCACTTGCGGCAACACCGGCAAAGTCTGGAGCAAGGATTCGTTATCTAAACCCAGGCGACTACAAGCTAGTTTGTTTGCATGATGCTACAAAAATAGACGGTTTTCCAGATACTGTCGTTAGAGAAACTACATTTTCGATTCCTGACTTCCCTTTTCGCCAGACGTACAATGTTGACCTCAGCTGCCCCTGAGGTTTAAAAAATTTATTAACTAAATCTATTTTCCTTTTTTTCAAAAGGTACTAATCCATACTATGGTCAAGTCATTTGTATGATCAAAGCATCTTTGAAAAAACTCGCGTCCTTCCTTTTTAAGACAGACTCTGAAAGATCTGATTTGACCTTTCCTATTCGATACAAACTGCTATTAATTACATCTGCAGTGTTGCTACTCTCGATGTCTGGAGTGATTTTTCTTGCATCCTATTTTTTTAGAAAAGACAGCGAGGTTCGCGTAAAAGAAAATAATATAAAAATCAACGAGATCTTATCTCTCAAAGTAAAATCCGATCTCCAATCCATCAAACAAGATATCCAGATTACATCGTCTGCAATTCTTCGAAGTCCAAACCTGACTGAAACTATTTCGAAAGAGCTGTTTTCGGCGGACAAAAATTTTCTTTTGGTTGGTGCATACGATTTCAATCTAAACCCAAAATTTGAGACACTGAATGATGATTTCTTAAAGGATTATGACTACCAAAGATCAGAAGTCCAAGCAATCGTTAAACAATTCAAACCTAAGGTTAAAAAATCGTTTTCAGGAACAACTGTTATATGGAACGCAAGCCCATATTTTCGACACCCAATTTTATGTATTGCTTTTCCTTTATCCGAGTCCAAAGATACAGGAACAATTCTTTTAACTCTTTTCAGACTTGATAGTTTACTTGATGCATTTCAAACATCTGGCCAAGTTGAAACTTTTTTAGTAAGCGAGGATGGCAGTGTTCTTGCTCACCCGGACGCAAAAATTGTACTTTCCGGTTCCAGTTTGAACGATTTACCGATTGTTGAACGAATGAAAAAATCAACGGTGGACAATGGTCAGTTCAGATACCAATCCAATGATGGAACATGGTTCTTAGGTTCTTTCAAAAAACTAAGCTTAGGTGGAGTTGGTGTAATTTCACAAGTACGTGAAGAAAAAGTATTTGCAGAAGTTAATAACATCCAAAAAAGAAATGTTTACTTACTCATTGTTTCACTGGCACTCGCATTTATCATCGTTTATATTTTTGCAAAATCTCTCTCCATTCCTATTTTAAATTTAGTGTCTGCTTCAGAAGAGATTCGTGCTGGAAATTACCATATAACTCTTGCAGCAACCACAAAAGATGAAATCGGAGTTCTAACTAGCTCTTTCGTTCGAATGGGGCGAGGACTTGAAGAAAGGGAAAAACTCAAGGATTCATTTGGAAAATTTGTGAATACTGATATCGCAGAACTTGCAGCTAAAGGCAAACTTGCGATAGGTGGACAAAGGAAACATTGTGCGGTATTTTTCTCCGATATCCGAGGATTTACATCCATTTCAGAACGTCTCCAACCAGAAGAGGTTGTTGAATTCTTAAACCAATATATGTCTGAGATGGTAACCTGCGTCAAAGAAACGGGTGGAACTGTAGATAAATTCATTGGTGATGCAATTATGGCAACCTGGGGAGCCCTTCGGAGCACAGGAAGTGATTCCAAAAACGCTGTTGAAACCTGTATCAGAATGCGGGAACGTATGCTCGAATTCAACAAAGGAAGAGGAAGCACAAAAAAACCTATCATCAATATAGGCTGTGGAGTTAACACTGGATATGTGATCGCAGGTCAAATTGGAAGTTCTGAAAAAATGGAATTCACAGTAATAGGTGATACGGTAAATTTAGCCTCCAGAGTCGAATCTTTAAATAAAGAAAGTGGTACGGATATATTGATCTCTGAAAACACCTACAAAGAAGTAAAAGATTTTTTTACCGTTGAAAGTATGGGCGAAATAAAAGTGAAAGGAAAAGAAAAACCACAAAAGGTTTATGCAGTTTTAGGGCGAAAATCAGACAAAAATACACCAAAAAACCTGATCGAATTACGCAAGTTACTCGGAATAATGCCCCCTGGGAAAAAAAAGTAAATTATGAAATTAGATGCTCGTGACAAACTAGTTCTCTTTGCTTTAGTATTTATTGCAATTTTATTTTCATGTTTATTCTATCTGGATCTCAATCGAAAGATAAATATTGGAGATCGAGAAGTAATTGGCTCCATACATTTCAAGAATAATATCATTCAAAGAAAGTTTGAAGATGAAGTTATCTGGGAAAGACTAAATAATAATAGTCCTCTAACGAATAGAGATACAATTCGGTCTGAATCTTTTTCTGATGCAATTATCAGACTCAAAGACGGAACCGAAATCAACATCGACGAAAATAGTATGTTTAACTTGGACTTGACGGGAGAATCTCCGAATCTGGAGTTTAGTCAAGGTTCTCTTCAAATTAAAAAAGGTTCCTCCGATGATCATCATATTTTGATTACAAGTGGTGGTCAGGAAATCAATGTAAGGTCTGGCGATGTCAAACTAGAGAAGGCTGAAAAACAGAATTTAAGTCTTTTTGTGGAACGGGGCAATACTACGATTAAGGACGGAGGCAAGGAAGTAAAAGTTTCTGGAGGAAAAAAAGCCGAATTTAAATCAACTGGCTTAGAAATTAAAAAGATACCAGCCCTCCTTATTTCACCGAGTTCCCAGAAATTGATTTTAAGCCAAAGCACTGAGACTTCCATACTTTTCCAATGGAAACTTGAAGATGAGTTTTATAACCCAACGATTGAAATATCTAGATCCCCAAACTTTCAACTTACTTTGATTAAGGAGAAAGTTTCAGGTGATCAAGCTAGCTTTCGACTTAGAGAAGGCACCTACTATTGGAGAATTCTTGTCACAAGTAAACAAACTAACGAAAAGGATGTGAGTGACACGGGTAAGTTTTTTGTTTCGAAGGATGAACCATTAAAGATTGAATCGCCTGAGCCAGGAAGAGTATTTAGTTATGTAAATCTTCCTCCCTTAATTGGATTAAGATGGAATTTGATACCAACAATAAAATCTTATAGAGTAGAAATTTCAAGTGACTCACAATTTCAAAATATAACAAAAAACTTAAATACGGATTCCAACCAGATATCATTCGATGACCTCCAAGAAGGTAAATATTTTGTCCGTGTAATAGGAATTTCAGCTTTTTCTGAGACTAAAGATAAAGAGAGTCCATCCACATTTTTTTCTATACAAAAACTATCAAGTTACCCAAGTCTCAAATGGATGAGACCAGGTAATGGCTCTGAAATTTCAAAAGAGGAACTTTCCCTTGGCAAAGCTATTCTTATTTGGGATGGAAATCCGGAATACAATTCCTACCAATTACAAATTGCACGAGATACAAGTTTTAAAAATACCTTGCTGAATGAAGTAGTTCCATCCAATTTCTATACTTTAAATCCAGGTGTATTGAAGGAAGAAACATACAATGCGAGAATCCTTGGGAAAACCTCGGATGGCAAAACTTCTGAGTGGTCTGAAATTCTTAATTTTAAAATCACTAATGAAAAAACCAAAGTTGAAGAAAAGGAAGTTTCATCTTCAGATACTTATTTGGAAATTCTTTCCCCGTCATCTAGGATTGTTCAGATGAAAGGCAAATCTAGTTTGGATTTTGAATGGAAAGCGAGCGGTGACTTTGATCGATTTGATATTGTTATATACCAACACAGCGGAGAAAAAAAATCCGCAATTTACAAGTCTTCGACCAAAACAAACAAATACAAACTTACAAATCTCAACATTCTAGATGAGGGAAGTTTTAGCTGGGACATAACAGGAATAAAAAACGGGGCGAGTGTTTTATCAAGAAAGGGCAATTTTATTTTAGCCCTTGACCAACTTAAGTCATTAAAACCAAATGATATAGAATTTATCTCACCCAAACGAATTTATAGATAACCATATGAAAGTAACCAAACTAACGTCGTCTTATACGATGAATTCAGTTTCACTCCGAATATTTCTTTTTTGCATGAGTCTGATCGTTTTAGGACAGATTCAAATATATGGAGAAGACCTAAAGCGCGTTGTAGCATGGAAACCAATTCGAGAGGCATCAGGATACCAAATACAAATTAAAGATAAAAAAGGGAATCGTGTTGTAGACAAACAGATCGAAAAAAGTTTTTATTCGGTCGAGGATTTGCCTACAGGAGATTATGAAGTTAGAACTGCACCGCTTAATCTTTTCAAAAAACCCGTTGTTTGGTCCAATTGGAGAGAATTGGAAATCATAATTTCAGAGCCACCTAAAGTTACGATAGAGGAGAGAAAGCCCGCAATTCTTATCGAAAAAAAGGATGAAGCCCTATCCAATCAAAATGATTCAAAAACAAAACCTCAAACGATTGCAATCAAAGGGGATAATTTTTTAGATGTAACCGAGGTCGAAATCAAAAAAGAATCCTACAAAATTCCTATTTTAGAAAAAGATACAATCAGCAAACAACAGATAGATGTCAAAATCGAAACAAAAGGTGCAAAGCCTGGAGACTATGATTTAACTGTCACAAACCCCTACCAAAAACCGAAAGTTATTTCAAATTTTTTAAAAATAGAAAATGCTAATACAGAAAAATCGGCCACGAAAAAAGAAGACACGGTCGAAGATCAAGCTGCGCTCGTAGAATCTAAGAAAACTGAATCACAAAAAGATTCAGATACACCATCAAAAAAAGAATCGAGTCTACCTGCGGGAAAACCGCTAAACGACTACTCATATGAAGAAATGATGAAATTTTTGGAATCCAATGTTGCTGAAAATTGCAAACAGACAAAGATCCCGGCTATTACCCTGGGAGAATGCAATAAAACATTCGTTACTGTGAACGAGTCGACCCTTTTGAATAAGAATATTTTTGCATTTTACAAACTAATCGGAACCAACTCATCGGATCGTATGAGTGCTTACAAACACTTCGGTGAAAATTGTAAACCTGGTTTTAGACCTGCAAAGGAAAAAATGGATGAACTCTGGAAAAACAAGAACAACTTAGAACCAGAAGAACGTCAGTTTTTGGGCAATAGTTTGCAAAAAATTACAAACTGTCCGTAGAATTTTTTACTTCTTTTGCTTGTAAGTATAGAATTGCTGAGTCAAATGATTGGAATGAAGACTTCTCGACTCTTACTTTTTTCTATCTTTGCCTTGGGTTCTATTGCCTTGGTCGCGGAGCCTTCAGTTTTGAATCAAAATGTTAAGGATGTCACAAACAGACTCCAGGATTTGGCGCTTTACCCCAATTTAGCAAAAAAAAGGCTCTATGGTGCCGTCGGAAAAACAGGAGCCATTCGATTTGATTTAAAATCAGGAGAAAATTCTCCGCAATCTCTTGGCATTGGAATCGCGACAGATGGAACTTTGAAAGAGTTCTTACTTACTGTCTATTCTGGAAATGGCCAAGTAGAAAATCCCATCATTCTGCGAAAGGAAAAAGTAACTGGAGAATCACAATGGGTATTTGAGTTACTTGCTCCACCAGAGGAAGTGACAGTAGAGATTCAGAATTTAGCAAGCACACAAACTGTCTCCGTAGTTGAAATTGTGCACGGGTACTATTTTGGGTATTCGGTCGACAAAGAGAATCAAACAAAGCCACAACAACAGAATCCAGTTCGTCAAAATACCTTAGACTCAGAAAAACTATCACCTAACGATTTGCAAAATCGTGTCGAGTTTATTCGGGCTCCTATTACTAAAGACTAACTAAATTTTTGAAGATATAATCTGTATAGGCATCATAACACGAGGGAGACATATGGCCTGCATCGCTGAACTCATTGCAGGTATACGATTTATCATCATTCATATTCCAAAGTGGGATCTTTTTTCTTTCGTGAAATTTACGAATCTCTGGAAACCATTCGTCGTATACGGTCCCTTCTTTTCCCAAAGCGACAGAAATCTTTTGGCTTCTAATATGATCCATGTAAGGAAGAGACAATCGAACCCAAATCACGGCAGAGGGAACACCAAGTGACTTTGACAAATCAATAGAGTTTTCCAAAAACTCCAAAGTTGAATGCGAGAATTGAAACGGAACAAGATACGATTGGAAGTCTCCCGCTGCCGATTTTTTTAAAAGCTCTTGTGGAAGTACAGCTTCATGAGTACCTGGGGTTAAGGCCGAACCTTTTCCTTTTTCCAAGTCAGAATACAAGTTATTTCTTAAATCGCGGTAAGGATATAAAAAGGTTTCCTTATTTTTAGCTCTGCCAATAATTACTTCCAATTTGGGACGATATTGATATGCACGAAACATACGTTTTGCGATAAGCGTTGAGATTTCGTCCGTAGTAAACTTTGAAAAATGTTTTAGAACAAAGCTCACATCCAAACCGTTCGTGAGAGTCTCATCGACTTTTAGAGAGGCAACGGAATTGTACAGTTCTACTGAATGTTCAAAAAGAATAAAATCAGGTTTCACCTCATCTTTCGCAAACTTCTCCATCCATTGGAGAGTATAATCGGACTTTCCACCTGGAACAGAAAAGTTGAAAAGAATCCAACCCGGATACCTTCTTTGGATATAGTCATTGTTAAACAGTAGAGCTCTGGAATTTCCAAAATAAACTAAAACCTTTTCCCTTTTTGGATTTGCCAAATAGAGCTTAAGGTCTTCGTAAAGATCATTCTTTTGAATGTAATTGATATCTGAAAGGGACTTAGAAAAGTAAGTATGAACGTTTTCCAATAGCAAAAGTTTATCTAAACAAAAAGCAACTAGGATCGTAAAAAAGGGAAGAAGAAGAAACCTATGTTTAATCAAATCCATCTTTCATTTTCCTCAAAATTTATAATAGATAAACTCGCCACCATCTTGAGAGAGGGTAGCCAACAAAAATATTGTTACAACACCTAAAACCGGAACAAGAATGCGGTCAAACTTTCTGAATCTTTCCCAATACTCGGGAAAATATTGTAGATGGTGAAAAAACAGAAGTGCTGACGAAGTGTATATCATTCTCTCTAGGTTTTCAATATGTCGGTATTGAAAGGACGAACCGGACCCAAATAGAGATGAAGCTCCTACCATCCATTTATTTTCCGTGGTCATTACCAAACCCTCAAGTCCTCCAGAAAAATGAGTGAAGATACCTTTGAAGAGAATGACCATCGAAGTGCCATCATTTGATCGAAACATCAAACCTGAAATAGAAAAAAGTACAAATACAAACAGAGCTTTCGCGACGATTAACACTTTGTTATTTTCGGGCGTAAGTTTCCAACCTAGACTGCCTTCCAAGTATCTTTCCGTCGCAAGAATCAGTCCCCAGTAAAATCCCCAACAGATAAATGTGTAATCTGCTCCATGCCAAAATCCACCTAAAGTCATAATAATAATAAGATTTAGATAGGTGCGCATTTCACCTTTTTTTGAACCACCTAACGGAAAATAAATATAATCTCTGAGCCAAAAAGAAAGAGTGATATGCCAACGTTTCCAAAGTTCTCGCCCAGACGTAGCGAAAAAAGGAGCCTTAAAGTTTTCAGGTAGCTCGAAGCCCAAAAATAACGCGATAGATCTAGCCATATCGGTAAGACCAGAAAAGTCGCAGTAAACTTGAATCGAATAACAAATACCAGCTATAAATAACGAAAATGAATTGTATTCGGCAGGTGCATTAAAAACGGGAGTGATAGTTAGAGACATTGGGTCTGCAACTAATACTTTTTTGATGAGTCCAGAACAAAGCAAATATCCTGCTCGAAACATCTTTTCTTTGTTTGGTGAAAGATTCTCTAAGTTAGGAAAAAAATCCGTCATCCTCATGATAGGCCCAGCAATTAACACAGGGAAGAAGGCGACAAAAAGATAATAATCTAAAACACCAACAAGAGGTTTTTTTGGTTCTCGATACGTATCCACAGCAGCGGCAATTACTTGGAAGGTGTAGAAGCTCACTGCGAGTGGGAGTGCAATATGTATCAGGTTTGGCACATCAGCAAAAAAGGGATAGTCGGTGATATCAAAAAGCACTCTACTAAAAAAGTAGATATACTTAAAAAAAGCTAAATTCAATAGATTTAAAGAAACAGATACCGTAGTCCAAAACCTATTGCCAGGAGTAGATTGAATCTTACGCAGAAGTAGATAATTGACTCCGATAACAACAAGAAAATGAAAGGTAAGTAGGACGGAAAAATATAGATAGAACAAAACCCCGGAAAGTAGTAAAAAACTCTTTCTATATGTCTTTGGAATTGCCCAATAGAAAAGATAAACAACGCTGAAAAAGATTAAAAATGGGATGGAATTAAAAAGCATATTAACTTAAGAATTGTCTTTCCCAGTAATCTTCATCAGAGGTAGATGTCAATCCTTCTTTCATTTTCATAAAATCCGTTTCGTCATCCAACTCTTCTGCTTTTTTCCACTCTGAATAAAACTCTTCCGATGTTATCCTCTTTGCGCGTATCCTTCTAGCGAAGCTTATGATTTCTTTATCCGATGTGACCACCAAACATTGAGCAGGAATCGGACTTTGGCTTAGATACCCAATGATTAACTCATCAGCTTTTTTTTCATGACTGTAATGGATGGACAGTCCGTCCCTTACTTCCGAATAACAATCAGAAATAAGATCTTTTTTCCCGTCAAAAAAGACGAGAATTTCCCGATTTTTTTTGTTCTGGTAGAATTGGTTCAGTTTTTGTAGAAGTCCTGTTCTGGCTTCTTGGAGGCGGTATTCACCCAAAAAAAACGCAAGATCAGGAAATTTGTAGATCAGGTTCATGCCATCGACAAGGATTCTTTCGCGAGTGACCACACCCCTATTGAATCGACTTGCCAATTCAGATAAAACCAAAAAAAAGGAACCATGGCGAAAAAAATCATTATTGTTGGCGCATCAAGCGGAATCGGAAAGGCTATCGCGCAATTGGAACTTCAAAACGGATCTTCTGTGGTTCTTTTGGCAAGGCGGGAAAAGGCTTTAGAATCTATTGCGAAGCCGTTCAGCAAAGGAAAAGAAAAAAAAGCATATGCGTTAGCTTTTGATGTTACGAAATTCAGCATGGCAAAAAAAACCTTTGAAAAGGCAGTTTCTCTACTGGGAGGTCTTGATGAGATTTATTACGCTTCAGGAGTCATGCCAGCCATAGAAAAAAACGAATACAATACTTCCAAAGATTTGAATATGATCGAAGTAAATCTTTCTGGTGCCATTGCGTTTCTGAATCCAGCAGCGGAGTTTTTCTCAAAACAAAAATTTGGAAAAATAGTTGGGATTTCATCTATCGCAGGAGAAAGAGGAAGAAAAGGCAATCCTGTATATAACACATCAAAGGCGGGACTCAACACATATCTTGAAGCACTTCGCAATCGATTATCTGAATTCAACGTGCAAGTAACCACAATTAAACCTGGTTTCGTGCTCACTGAGATGACTCAAGGTTTAAATCTTCCCACAAAAGGTCTTTTGAAAGCTATTTCAACTGAAGATGCCGCAAAACAAATTTTAACTGCTGTAAATCAAAATAAAGATGAGTGTTTTGTTCCCGGAATCTGGGCTCTTGTAGGATTGATTATTCGCAATATACCAAACTTTATCTTCAAAAAAATGAGCATATAATAATGGCCAGAAAACAAGTAAAAGGATTACCGTTTTTAAACCTTCCTAAAGCAACAAAGGTAGAGGCATGGGGTATGAACTCTTTCTCAAACTCACCCGTCCTCTTTCCAGAATCAGAAGAAGAAATCCAGAATATATTTATCTGGGCCAACCAAACTGGAAGCAAAATCGCCCTTCGTGGCGGAGGAAATAGCTATGGGGATGCAGCTATCAATTCGGATGGCATAGTTGTTGATCTAACCAAATTTAATAAAGTTTTAGATTTTAATTTGAAAACTGGGGTCATGGTTGTTCAATCTGGAGCCCGCATTAAAGATCTATGGGAAACGGGCATCGAAAATGGCTTCTGGCCACCAGTGGTATCAGGAACCATGATGCCAACATTAGGTGGCGCCCTTTCCATGAACATTCATGGAAAAAATAATTTTAAAGTTGGAACTATCGGCGAACATATAAAACAATTCTCTTTTTTAACTGCCAAAGGAGAGATTTTAGAATGTTCTCCTAAAAAAAACTCAGATCTTTACTATTCGGCCATTTCTGGGTTTGGAATGTTAGGTTGTTTTTTAACAATTCATATCAAAATGAAACCAATATACTCGGGAAAGATGAAAATTGATCCCGTCTATGTAAATAATTTCGAAGAGATGTTTTCTTATTTTGAAGCGCATTTCAAAGACGCGGACTATCTAGTAGGTTGGGTTGATGCATTTGCGAGTGGAAAATCATTAGGTCGAGGTCAGATTCACAAAGCAACCAACTTAAAAGAAGGTGAAGACCCAGACTTTCCTGGAAACTGTCTACTGGAAAGGCAACACCTACCTTCGCGATTGTTTTATGTCATCCCCAAAAAATGGATGTGGATACTTATGTGGCCGTTTAGTTTCCCATTGGGTATGCGACTCATTAACTTTGCTAAATGTATCGCAAGTAGGCTAGTAAATAACAAAGCGTATTACCAAGGTCATGCGGAATATGCTTTTTTATTGGATTATGTACCGAATTGGAAATTTATTTACAAACCAGGTTCGATGATACAATACCAAGTATTTATTCCCAAGGAAAATGCTAAGTCCGGTTTTGAAGAAATCTTCACACTTTGCCAAAAGCGTAAGATCGTAAACTACCTATCTGTTTTCAAAAAGCACAAACCGGATCCTTTTTTACTAACACATTCCGTAGATGGATATTCAATGGCTATGGACTTTCCTGTAACAAAATCCAATAGGGAAGAACTTTGGAAACTTTGTTATGAGATGGATGAGATAGTACTCAAAAATAAAGGTAAGTTTTATTTTGCAAAGGATTCCACACTTAGAAAACAAGTTGTAGAATCATTCTTTCCAAAAGAAAATCTGAAAAAGTTTTTTACCTTAAAGAAAAAATACGATCCAAAAAATATTTTACAAACAGACCTATACAAACGAGTGTTTTTATGAAATTAGATCTTAAATATTCATTCGTTTGTATAAAAAGTATGCGGCTGTAATAAATAAAACGGGGGTAAGCCATATGCCAAACCAAATCGGAAGCCCCCCATTTTCGGCTAAAGTCTTTGCCGTTGAGTTTAAAATATAATAAAAAAGTACGACTGCGATCGTTAATCCTAATGATGCGACACCTGCAGACCGTTTGGTGATTGCACCTGCTAAGGCACCGATTGCGACAACAACAAAACTCATTAAAGGTAAAGCAAATGCAGTGTGTTGGTGGACCTGAACATCTCGGTAGGGAATACCTTTGATGATTCGAGATTCAATTTCATCAGCTAATTCAAAAAAATTCATCTCTTCTGGATTTCTTGTAGGTTTGGAAAAGTAACGAAGATCTTCTTTAAAATCATAGGACTTTTCAGGAATTCTGGTTCTAGAAATGATTTCCAAATCCTCATTGAAACGAACTTCCTCTACGTCATATAAAATCCATGAATGAGGTTCCGGAATAAATTTTGCTTTTTGGGATGATACAGTAAAAAGCGGCAAACCTTCTGGAGTGATCTCAATATAATTAAATCCTCCCTTAACCATACTTTCCTTTTCATCAATCCAATACACATAGTAGAAACCATTTTTACCTTTAACATGAAATTGGTAGACAAAGTCGATCAATCGATTAGATCCCTTTGCCATAATAGTATATTCAATTTGGGCAAGGCGATTGGAGGGAATAACAACCAACTGACCAAAAATTGTCATTACGATCCAAACAATGAATCCAAAAAATAAAATTGGCGTTATGATCCGAATAAAAGAAACACCGGCGACCATAATTGCAACGAGCTCTTTGTTTACACTGAACTGCCCAATAATAAAACAAACGGAAAACATCAATGCAGGTGGTACGACTTGATCTACCATGGCTGGCACTGAATATAAAATATGCAAATAAACGTGGGACTGAGAAACTTTGGATGATACCAAATATTTCATCGTGTCCGTAAACTTGTAGATTATGATCATCGAAGTGAGCATAATCAGCGTACCCGCAAAGTTCTTCAAGAAATCAAAAAATAAGTACCGATCTAAAATACGGAAAGGAATAAATTCTTTTTTTAGCCACTGAAAAGGATATAACAATTTTTGTGTTTTCATATCGACTCAATAAGAAGTAAACTCACGTCATCATTGAATGGTTTGTTGGAAAACTGCAATGCATCAGAATACACAGCGCTCAAAAAATCCTCACCTTTTTTTTTCTGATTCTTTAAAATGGAATGAAAGATATCAACTTCACCAAATAATTCATCCTTGTCGTTAAAAACTTCGATGAGTCCATCTGAATATAGAAAGAATCTTTCCCCATTTGTAAATTCAGCTTCATAATTTTTTAACACGGGAGTTAAATAAGAAACGATAAGCGTACCTTCGCCCGCCAAAAATTTTGCGACACCGTCTTTGTCGATATAAAGAATGGGAGGATGACCCGCAATCGAATAATTGATTTTTTTCTCTTCTGGATAAAGATATAAAACACAAGCACTGATATGGTTATTTGGAACTAAATCTTGTAATTCCTTATGAATTGCTTTGAGACAGGAAGCAGGTTCTAGGTTTAGATTTACATGAACTTTAAAGGATAGTATTGCCATAGCCGAAACCATGGCAGAAGCAATTCCATGGCCTGACACATCCGCAAAGAACACTGCAAGCGATCCATCCTCTCGTTTAACATAACTGATTGCATCTCCACCTACTTTGTCGTACGCCTTAAAAAAAGATGAAATTTTGATACCCTTTATTTTTGGCCAATCAAGGGCGATCAGATTCGACTGGGTTTCTTTCGCTAACTCTAAGTCATAAGAAATGCGATCATGGAATTTTTTTAATTCAGATTCGGAAACTCTTAACTTTTCGACTGAACTTAAACGAACGTTAAGAGTGAGATAAGAGACCAATGCCGGCGTTATTATTGCTGAGAGATAGAGTGGCAGATCAACAACTGGTTCCTTGGTGTAAATCCCAATTAGAATACCTGTCGAAGAAACAGTACTCAGATAACTCACCAACAGTTTTCTATCCACAAAACTCACGCCGATACAGGAAATAACCAAAATCATTCCGACCAAATAACCAATATAAAGCGAATTCCAGTACAATAGAATCAAAGAGTGAGCACTCATGGTATAAAACAACACGAGCATAATTGGCTGAATAAATCTTCTAATCAGCGGAACAAAAAAAGTACCCACAAAGAAAGCCAAGCTAACTAATGAATGTAAGATACGCAACCACTTAGGATCATATAAACCGAGATCATCCGTTGGAGCAAAAATACCAAAAGAAATAAATACAAAAAATACTGCTAAACATATGCGAGATATCTTTAACATCTCTTCTTCCAATCTAAAATCAGAAATTTTTTTTGTGACTTTACTAGGATACTGATTCATCTGGAACTTTTTTCGCCATATTTCGATTTAAAAATTTCTGGTAGAAAAGTTGGCTTTTGTGATTCGAAATCAAACCAAATAAAAGATGCATTACCAGTTAAAACACATTCATCAGATTCATTCCACATAGAACAGACTACATCAAACGCACGTGAGGAGATAGATGAAACTTCTAAAGTGATTTCTAAAGTTGCAGGGAAAACAACCTGTTTGCGATAATCCATGTCCAGATGAGTTAAAACGGGTCCAGATTTAAGTGGTTTTACAGGAGAGTCCCATAAAGTTTCTTTCGTAAAATAATCTGCTCTTGCCGATTCAAAATAACGAACGTAAGTCACATTGTTTACATGCCCAAAAGCATCCATCTCGCCCCAGACAACATTCTGGATAAACTTATGACTGTATCGAATCGGTTTAGGCATTCTTCTCTAATTCCAAAACATGGCTATCACTCGGATCGTTTGAAACTTCCACGATGGAATGACTACCGTATTCTCTCAATTTGAATGGAATCTCCCTCCAAATCAAGTCTAGTTTTTGATGTTCCGGAATTTGAGAAAGAATTAAAAAAGGAAGCTTTGAATCTACAGCAAACCTATGTAATGATTCAAGCATCTCTTTCATTCTCAAAGGTGTTTCAGACCAATACGTATAGGGTGGATCCAAGTAAAAAACATAACCCAATTCTTCTTTTTTTTCCCATTTTAGAAAATGTTTAGTAGCATCTTTTCGGAAGAGCTGAATATTCGGAATGCCTCGAAACAGTTTGAGTAAAGCGGAAAACCGATCTTGGTTCAGCTCATAGAGGTATACGTATTTTGCATCTAAACTATAAGCTTCTGCGGCAATCTGCCCACTTCCTGAAAAAAAATCAAAAAACAGAATATCCGAATATGATAAATCGTGCAGCATAAGCTTAGATTCGATCAGTGAAAAAATAGCTTTTTTTACAAGACTATTTGTAAAATTCTGATGACCCTGGATCTCGGGTGGGATTGGCAATTCTTTGCCCTTCCATTTACCCAAACTTACACGAAGACCTTTCATTTATTTAAACTGTATTTTAATTTTTGGAACATGGACTTCATATTTTCACTTAACGCTTGTTCTTCGATTTGCGAGAGTATACGTTTTGCTTCTTCGATATTTTTGAGCTCATATGCTGATGTAGCGTAAATATACAATCCATCCGCATACTTGGGACTTTGTTTCGCATGTTTTTGAAAATCTTTTCCCCATTTTACAATTAGGTCGTTCTCACCAAATACTAAGGCTCGCTCCATAAACAGATAAATAGCGTTCCAAAACTGGGTGGAGTTTAGAAACTGAGGATCGGGAGATTTGGGAATATTTTTTTTGAGTTTTGACCAACTGGATTCAGTTGAAACGTATAGAAAAAAAATGCGTGGATCTTTTTCAGTATTTGAAGAAGACAAGTGGTTCTCAGCCAAACGTGAAACGGAATCGTAATTCCCTTTTTTGTAATCAGCAAAGATCGTACTGAAATCGGAATCGTCCGCAAAAATGGATGAGGAGCAGATAAGAAATAGATAAAAGCCAACCTGTATCAAAGCTACAATTCGGTAATATTGGAAGATCCACACATCGGACAAATCAGTTCCCAGGAATCCAAATATTCATCCTCTCCTTCCGCTTCCCATCTATGATCGCAATCTTCACAGGCATAGGTCACCCCATCTTCATTGAGACTCTCAGCATCAAATTCATCGTCGTCAAAAAAATCGTCTTCCATACCGTTTCACTAAATCACAAAGAAAAAGCCGTGTCAAGAGGGGGGACAAAAAAAAAATGGGAGGAGAGTATGTCCATATACACACGTTACGAACCACACCGTAAGAAAAAATCCAAGGGACCTTGGGTTATTTTTTTCCTTCTATGCATCCTATTTTTTTTGGGATATACATATCGTAAGGAAATTTACTTTCTCTTTGCCAAAGATCAAAGTGTTCGAGCGGAAAAAACAAAAGAAAAAATAATCGAACTTTGGAAGTCGCAAAATCTCAAAGAAAAAGATATCGAAGACTTCCAATCGATTGCCCAAACGTACTCGGAAAAAGACCCAAAAGATCCCGTTGCCTTTCACTTGATTTCTCGAAGTTTGTTTTGGACCCTTTACAATCTGGGAATTCACTTTGATGCATCTAGTTTGATTCTCCACCTAGGTTCTGATTTTTCAGAAATGATAGGCCAGTCACAACTTGCTGACTCAACTCTTGACAAAATGTTTTGGAGTGCTCGAAAGTCTGAAGCTCTAACAAACTCCGATTATACGGACTTTGAAAACAACCGACTCCTTTTATTTTTATGCGAAACTCATAGATCCGTAAAAAGACCGTCCGCCTTAATATCTGAATATGGGAACATCAAAACAGATTCACTTTCGCCTGAATTGCTGCCGGTTTATTTTTGGCTATTAACGTATAATACGATGCAGGCGGGTGATGCTCAAGGTTTAGAAAAAATTATAGCAAGTTCAAAAGATCCTAATTTTAAAGGTGGAATCCAATTTTCACCTCGAGAGGAAAACTTTCTTTTAGGTCTCGGGAAGTTTTATAAAAAAGACTATGTCGGAGCACTTAGCCTATTACGATCAGTGAAAACAAATATCCCTGATCGAATTACAGAAACGGCCATTCTAACGGAAGCGACGATTTTCCATTTGCAGAATTTAACGCAAAAAGGTATCGATCTCTTAGAAGAGTATTACAACGAAACAGGAAAAAAGAATTCTGAAATTCCAAATATAATAAAAAAAATGATTTTGGAAAGACCCTCAGCCAAAACAAAAATAATTTTGGGAACGGAATAAATGAACGATCGAGTTGAAAGAAGAAAATTCCTAATTCTGTTTTTGATATTTTCTTCTTATACATTAGTTTCCTGTGGTCTCTTCCATAAGGGAGTACCCAAAGCAGGTGAGTTTTGTTATTTAATAAAAAAGCCTTATGAGTGCCTATTTGTAGACTTTCAGAAAGAAGAATTGGTATATGCTGAAAGTAATATAAAATTGATTCCCCAAAAACAAAGGTTACTCTATCAATTTGTTTATGCGTCTAATGTATATGAGCTGTCGATTTCAACAGAAAATAGAGTGGATATAAGAAACACAAAAGATCCAAACGACTTCAAATTTTATATGCGCAAAAAAGATAAATTTCGTGAGAAAACGGGTGGTTCTGAATGAACAAATCAATTTCCGAAATCCAATCAGATATCATTGAAGAATTCTCTGAACTTTCCGATTGGGAAGAAAAGTTCCAATACTTGATTGAACTTGGTGAAGAACTTCCCAGTTACCCCGAAGAAAAGAGAACCGAAGAATATATAGTTCCTGGATGCCAATCCCGTGTTTGGGTAGCCCCAGAATTGACAGGCGACCGATTGAACTTCTTCGCCGATAGCGACACGGCACTTACAAAGGGATTGATTGCAATCTTGATTCGAGTCTTCTCGGGCCAAAGGCCAGAAGATATAGCAACCGCATCTTTGGGGTTTATCGAGGAGGTCGGGCTTTCGAAATTTCTTTCCATATCCAGAAGAAATGGCCTCAGTTCGATGGTTCAAAAACTAAAGGGGTTTGCAGACAAAAAATCTTAAATTTCCATTTGCTTTCTAAATAAAATCGGCTAGGATTCTCTCCTACCATCACGAGCTAGGAACCATATGAGATTTTTGATTTTACTTTCCATTTGTTTCTTTTTTTCATACTGCGGAAAAGATCTTTCACCATTTGGTGGACCACCCGAAGTCTCCAAATTAAACCCACGCACCAAACCAGAATGGCCAAACCCCAACTGGAAGGAAGTGAGTCCAGAGTCAGTTGGTATTTCCAGCGCAAAACTAAAGCTAGTTGAAGATTATACCTTTGAAAGAACTGGCGATGAGAACAACCGTAAAGGAAAAAGAACCGATGGTCTCGTGATCATTCGAAACGGAAAATTGGTTTTTGAGAGGTATGCAAGAAATTTTGATAAAGACAAGATCCACTTAACATGGTCAATATCGAAGAGCATTTTGCAAGCTATGGTCGGTATCAGTGTGAAAGCAGGACTTCTAAAATTAGATGACCCGGGTTACTATCATTACGAACCACTGGCACAATCTGAATCTCATAAAAAAATAACAGTAAGACATTTATTGAATATGTCCTCAGGCCTCAGTGCCGAAGAAGGATACGAAAGTGGTCCGCTCAAATCTTCAGTAATTGCGATGCTCTACACGAGAGGCAGGAAGGATATGGGAAAATTTTGTTCAAATCTTCCCCTTCGATCTGAGCCAGGTACACATGTTTATTATTCGAGTTGCGATACCAATATCCTGTCTGCAATACTAAAGAATATTTATCCAGAAAATGAGTACAAAGAACTCCCATTCCAAAAATTATTTGCACCCCTAGGAATTACACAAGCTACGTTTGAAAGAGATGGTTCTGGAACATTCGTTGGATCATCTTACTTGTATTTAACGGCGAGAGATTTAGCAAAAGTAGGATATCTGTATTTAAACGATGGAGTTTGGAACGGCACAAGGATCTTACCGGAGGAGTGGGTAACATTCACTCGGACACCTGCGCCTGGCTATAAATCAACTCCCTATTCCGATGATTTAGATGAGGACAACTACACATCCCACTGGTATGCAAACACAGGTGTGCCCGAAAGAGGAATTCACGAACCGTGGCCAGATGCCCCCAAGGATACGTATGCAGCAATTGGACATTGGGGTCAAATGATGTTTGTAATTCCAAGTCTTGATATGGTTATCGTAAGATTTGGTGATGATCGCGAAAAAGCATTTATTAAAAACGAATTTTTAAAACTAATCAAGGAATCCGTAATACGTTAGCCATGAAGAAAAAAATACTAATACTTGTATCTACCCTACTATTCATTCTGCTTGTATGGATCCAATGGAATTGGAAACACCTGGCAAGTTTTCCCTCAATCATCTCCAGTTTTTATTCAAAAGAGTTTTGCTCATGTTATTTTGTTACTAAACTTTCCGAAGAACAATGCCATAATTTTGCAAGGCAATGGGTACCAATTTCAGAATTCAAATTAGATATAGAAAATAAATCAGTTACTGTTAAAGGATTAGGTAGAACGAATACAGCGAAATACCTCGACGAAACTTTTGGTTGTACCTTACAAGACTTAGATTAGGCGAAGATGAAATATTTCTAATGTATCACCGTTTGACTTTGTTTAGCGGTAATAGTTCACAAAAATAAAATTGATCCCAAAGATCAAACCTTTGGCTTTAATCTCATCGGGTACGACTCCAAAGTTTTGTCCTCGGATTGCATCCATACAGGATTCGTCCACAATTGCTTGACCTTGGGAACTTACCAAACGAACATCAATCACATGACCTAAGTCATTTAACATAAATAGAACTTTGGATTGACCCTCTTTGATTCCTTCTTTTCTTACAATTCCTGCCATATCGCGATACGCATAGTTTCCACCGCCAGGTGGCGCGTAAGATTCTTCTATACGTTTCAACATACTTTTAAAGTAATAATAACCGGCTAGTTGTTTGGTGGGAACAGTAAGTGCCTTTGATCCATCCCATCGAAACAAAAAATCCTGTTGAAAGCGGTAGTTGAATGGTATCTTTGTCATCTGCCCAGAACTTGCTGATTGGTTGGGAGACTCCTCAGAATTCGATGTAGTTTTGGGATCCGCTTTCAAGATTCCAACTTCAAAAAGTTCTTCCTCTTTGGTTTGTTCTGCTTTCGGTTGCTGTTTTGAAGGGGACTGCGAACTACTTCCAAAAATAAACTCACGAAATGGAGAAAGGGTATGAAAACCTTGTTTTTCCGTTATCCCACCACCACCACTGGAGTCGCGATTGGAAAGTGCTTTGTATTCATCTTTTTTATCTGGATTGATAAACTGCTGTTCGACTAGGACATCATAAATTTTTTCTTTTTCTTCGATGCTTAATTCTTCTGTCGCGTTTTCTGCACCTAACATACGCCACAACATATTCCGAGTAATGAGATGTCCCAAAATAAGAGAAGAAATCAAAACTACTAAAGCAAACGAAAATAAAAGTCGTTTTTCACCTTCTTCCTTTTCGGGGAGTTCAAAATTAAAATAAAGAGGGGGCATCGTCCGGTCTCTCCTTATTTCCTGGATTAGGAATCCCTAAATGTTCATAGGCTTTTTTGGTGGCTACTCTACCTTGCGGAGTACGATCAATTAGTCCAACTCTCACTAAAAATGGTTCATAGGTATCTTCAATAGTTCTTTCTTCTTCACCTAACACGACAGAAATGGGTTTTATACCTACAGGCCCACCTGAATATCTATTGATAAGAATTTCCAAAATCTGTCGGTCCACTGAATCCAAACCAAGTTCATCCACACCCATACGATTGAAAGCAAATTCACAGGTGGGTAATTCGATGGTTTTTTCATTTTTTACTTCAGCAAAGTCTCTCACACGTTTTAATAGGTGGTTGGCAATACGAGGCGTCTTTCGACTCCGCCGGCCAATTTCTAGAGCTGCCCCCTTCCCCAATTGAAGGGCAAGTAGGTCTGCCGATCTTTCAACAATGATCTTCATCTCCTCATCCGTGTAAAAATCAAGTTTGAGATGGATCCCAAATCTAGATTTGAGAGGGTCACTAACAAGCCCCGAACGAGTCGTTGCACCCACTAATGTGAATGGTTGCAATTGGATTTGCAAGGCATTTGCGGTCACGCCCTCTCCTACAACCAAATCCACAAAAAAATTCTCCATGGCAGGATAAAGTAGCTCTTCCTGCTTTTTGATAAACCCATGGATTTCATCTATAAACAAAACTTCATTGGACTTAAGAAGTGTCAGGAAACGAACCAGATCTGCCCCCTTGGAGATGGCCGGGGCAGAAGTGGGTGTGAAGGCCACTCCCAGTTCATTTGCAATGATATTGGCTAGGGTCGTTTTTCCAAGCCCAGGGGGTCCTGAGATCAGGACATGGTCGAGTGAGTTTTTTCTTTTTTTTGCTGCTTCGATATAAACAGAAAGGTTGGAAATTACCTCTTTCTGACCAATAAACTCAGAAAGTTTTGTAGGGCGAAGGGATGGTTCATCTTCGCCCGGCTGATTCCAATCTTCTCTTAAAGACACCTCAATTTGGTTTCTGCGCTGGAGTGATCGAAGTCAAGATTTCATTTTTATTTCTCATAATTTTTATCTCTAGTCGTTTGCCAATCTTCGCGGTTCGGACAAAATTGATCAGTTCTTCTGGTGACTGGATCGTTTTCCCTCCAATCTCTATGATGACATCATCCAGTTTTAAGCCCGCCTTATCCGCAGGTGAGCCCTTGATGATTTGGCGCACCAGAGCTCCTTTATTGTCCTTGAGTCCCAATTGTGCGACGTCTTCTTCCGAGATCATGTCGAGACCTACTCCAAGCCAAGGACGGGTTACTTTCCCATTGAGTTTTAGCTCTTCGGCAACTTTCCTTGCTTCGTTTATCGGTATCGTGAAGCCGATACCAACGCTACCGCCCGATTGGGATGCAATCATTCGGTTGATTCCAATCACTTCGCCTCGGATATTTAGGAGAGGGCCCCCACTATTCCCCTGATTGATTGCAGCATCGGTTTGGATGTACGAAAGACCGGAACTGTCTATGCCCCCTCTCTGTACGGCAGAGACTACTCCTACTGTGAAAGATTGTTCAAATCCAAGCGGTGCACCGATGGCAATTGCCCAATTTCCAACCTTTACCTTATTCGAATCTGCTAATGGAATTGGCTTTAGATTGGACTTTGGAGCATCGATTTTGAGCAATGCAATATCCATTGTTTCATCAGATCCGATGAGTTTTGCTTCAAAGGTTTTTTGGTTTTTAAATTTTACGGTAAGTTTGTCCATATCTTTGATGACATGGTGGTTTGTCATAATATAGCCATCTTCATTGAGAACAATTCCTGATCCGAGGCCCGTTTGTTTTTGAGTTCTCACTCTACCCGAACCACCGTTACCAGGTCGTCCAAAAAAGTGATCAAAGAAGGGGTCTCCCGAAAAGGGATGTTGTTGGAGTGCAACAGTTCTCTCAGTAGCAATCGAGACAACGCTAGGCGATGATTTTTCAAATACCTCTTGGAAGGCATCTTCCAAGGCAACCGCCTGTGTTTGTGCTGGGGAAAGTTTATCAGATCCGTCCGCCTTTAGTTGGAGTGGGTTTTGTGAGGAATCGCCGCAAGTTATAATGGGAGATAAAAAAGTCCCAATCAAAAGAAAGGTGAATGCAATGGCAACCAAACGAAATGGATTTTTTTGACTCATAGATTCTTAAGTTCTTCTCCTACAGTATTTGACCCTAGAATCAACTAGAAAGTTTCCAAGAAACTTGCTAACACTAGGTTCGAACTTTTGTAAAAAAACTTGAACATATCGTACAAGCGGATTCTATAAGGACATGGCAAAAAAAATTTTAGTTCCCCTACTCCCAGGATTCGAAGAGATGGAAGCAATTATCCTCATCGATGTACTTAGGCGTGGTCAATTGGAAGTATTTTCTGTTTCCAATTCCAGGGAACCTATCCTTGCCTCAAGAAATACACTTCATATCGCCGATTTAATTTTTTCTGAGGTAGAAGGGAAAGTATTCGATGCTATTGTTCTGCCAGGTGGCCTCACAGGGACTAAAAATTTGATGGAGAATGAATCTGTGAAAAACCTCCTCATTCAATTCCATAGACAGAAGAAAATGATCGGAGCTATTTGTGCTGCGCCAAACGTACTTAGGAAATTTGATATTATCAGAGATGATATTCCGTTTACAGCTTTCCCAACAAGCATCAGTTTGGTGGAATCTAATAAAAGTAATTATTTAGAAGAAAGGATTGTTTCCTACGAGAACATCCACACAAGCATCGGTCCAGGATCTGCCTTTGAATTTGCACTCTATCTTTTGGAAAAACTGACTAGCGAGGAAACTATGATCGAAGTTAAAAAGGGACTGTATCTGCCCGACTCAAAATTATAAAAGTTTTTTAACTCTCTCTTGCCGAGACAAGGGATGCCAATGCTGCTTCTTCAGAATCAAAAACTTCAAGATGGCTTTCCATCCCAGTAAGCTTGAATACCTTTGCTACCGATCCGTGAACGCTGCAGACTTTTAAATCTCCGTGGTATTTCTTAAGTTTGTACATTGCCGTGACAAGGGTTCCAATTCCCGAGCTATCCATAAAGGGAACCTTGGCCAAGTTTACAACAATTTCATATTGTTGGTTTTTGATTTTTTCATCCAGGACGTCCTTTAGTTCTTTCGCATTGTAAAGATCCACCTCACCTTCCAAAGTGATGATCGCTACTTTGTTCTTGATCTCTTCGTGGATTACCATTTGGTTTTAGTTTGCATCCTGAAAGGAATTGAAAAGGAAAAAATTACATTCGGAAAACGCCAAATGGCTTTCTTTCTAAAAATCTTGCCGAAACAACAGAGAGAGCTCTTCCCAATGTCTTCCTTGTATCGGCTGGATCCAAGATTCCGTCATCCCAAAGTCTAGCGGAACTAAAAATAGAGGAAGATTTTTTTTCGTAATCGGAAAGAATCGGAGCCTTAAAGGAAACTTCCTCTGCTGACGTAACAGACTCTCCTTGTGTTACCTTTTGGTCCTTCTTAACCGTCCAAAGCACATTGGCTGCCTGTTCTCCACCCATCACTGAAATTCGAGCATTCGGCCACATCCACAAAAAATCTGGAGAAAAGGCTCGACCGCACATACCATAGTTACCCGCTCCATATGACCCACCTGTTACAATAGTTAGCTTCGGAACAGTCGTAGTGGAAACTGCATTTACCATCTTTGCGCCGTCTCTTGCAATCCCTTGGTTTTCATATTTTTTACCGACCATAAAGCCAGTAATGTTCTGCAAAAAAAGAAGTGGTATGCGTCTTTGGTCACATAGCTCGATAAAATGAGCGGTTTTTAGTGCCGACTCGGAAAACAAAACTCCATGATTAGCAATTATGCCAACTGGATATCCATAGATTTCGGCAAAACCTGTGACGATGGTTTGGGCATAAAGTTTTTTAAACTCAAAAAACCGTGAACCATCCACCAAACGACTGATAATCTCTCTTGGATCATAGGACTTTCTCGAATCCTTTTCGATAATTCCATAAATCTCTTCGATTGGATAGAGTGGTTCTTCTGTTAACTTAACTACTGATTTAGGTTTCAGATTCAGGTTACGTATGATGGATCTTGTGATTTCGATCGCATGCGTGTCATCTTCCGCATAATGATCCGTAACACCCGAAGTTCGGCAATGGACATCGGCACCGCCCAACTCTTCCGGTGTAACTTCTTCTCCTGTCGCCGCCTTCACTAGGGGAGGCCCACCCAAAAAAATCGTTCCATTTCCTTTAACTATGACCGATTCGTCTGACATAGCTGGAATATAGGCTCCTCCAGCCGTACACGAGCCCATAACAACTGCTATCTGAGATATTCCTTTGGCACTCATATTCGCTTGGTTAAAAAAGATTTTCCCAAAATGATCCCTGTCTGGAAATACTTCGTCCTGCATCGGAAGGTAAGCACCACCTGAATCGACAAGATAAATACATGGTAAAAAATTCCTTTCTGCTATTTCTTGAGCCCGAATATGTTTTTTTACAGTGAGCGGATAATAAGTTCCACCTTTGACCGTCGCATCATTTGCGACGATCATACATTCGATACCTTCAATTTTACCGATTCCAGTGATGATACCTGCTGACGGCACCGAATCAGCATACACATCTTCGGCGGCTAAGGTAGAAAGTTCCAAAAATTCAGTACCCATATCAACCAAGAGAGCTATTCTTTCTCGGGCAGTCAATTTTCCTCTGGATTTATGTTTTTCCTGAGCCTTAGGTCCACCACCTAATTTTACTTTTGCGATTCGATCACGTATGGGGACAAGGGTTTCTAGATAGTTGGTTCTATTTTCTAAAAATTCTTTGGAATTCGGTTGGATTTTCGAAATTAGAGTTTCCATCTTATTCCTTATTCTGTTTGTGAAAGTTGAACTTTTTAGTCTTTTTATGAGAAAAAGAATCTATAAAGTAGTGAATCTTTTCTGAAACTTCCTTAGAGCATTCTTCCATAGGAAGGTGTTTGCACGGTAGGACATTCAAACTGCTGGTTCGCATAGTTTCTTTGATATATTCCGTTTGGAAAGGGGATATGCGATAATCTTCGGAACCAATAAAGATTTGGCGAAGTCCAACAAGTGCCTTTGCACCTTCCTCAATTTCACGCAAAGCATGTGTCGACCGATCTACATTTCTGATGAATTCCAGAGTATTGTTCCGAGTTTTGCCTTGGAATAGTAGGTGGAACATATCTTTGTCCCAGTCCTTTGGGAAAACAAAATCTTTTTTTACAAGAAAGAGTTTGTAAAATAGATTTAAAAACGGTGGTCTAAATAAAAAGGAAAACAAATCTCCCAACAGAGGAAGTCGCAAAAAATGAAGAGGAAAATAGAATCGAAACTTGGGTAGGTGTAAAAACCCATTTAGGATAGATACGGTTTTAATTTTTTCAGGATGGTCTTTCAACAGAAAGCTCATTATTGGGAGCGCATAATCAAAACAAACGACGTGAACCTTTTTATCAGCCGTCACTTCTTCTAAAAAATGATAGAGGTAAAATGCCATCATCCGGTGTGAGAGTGGCGTATCTGGTCTAGAACTAAGTCCTATTCCTAAAAAATCAGGTGCAATCACACGGTAGTTTTTTGATAACTCCTCCAGAACATATCTATAGTTATATGAAGTTGTTAAAAAACCATGGAGAAGGATTACGATTTCTTCACCTTTTCCTTCTTCACGATAAAAAAAGTTTTGTCCTTCAACTACAGCAGACTTACCTCGATTAATATGATTGAGGAGATTGGGGCTCAAAGTTTACCGTCCAAAGAATCTTGATAGATTTTTTTCAAATACTCTTCTTCAAATTCGGCTAAGTTGATTCCTCGTCTTGCCATGATCTTTTTTGTATCGGAAAGAAACTCAGTCAGCCGGTATTTTTGGCGGCCATCAATCCAATTGAAGGGTGGGTTGTATCCGCTCACTCGATTTTCGACAACATTAGAACCGATATCAAAAACTGTTCCTGTATTGGACATTACACCAATTGCTAGTTTTGTAAATGGCCCAATCACGCTACCAAATTTTATTGTACCAGTATTGATCGTTGCATCACCTACTCTAAGCTTAACGATTCCATAATTATTCTTCAAATCACTGGTCGTAGATAAAGCCCCTAAATTAACCCAGCTAGAAACAAAACTATGTCCTAAAAAACCTTCATGGTGTTTGTTAGAAAAATCTAAGATAATTGAATTTTCTACCTCACCACCAATCCGACACTGGTTTCCGATAAGACAGCCACCCGCAATTCTTGCACTGTCTACTTGGGTGTGTTTGCCAATGTAGAGTGGACCTTCTAAAAAACTAAAAGATCCAATCTTTGCACCTTCATCAATGAGAATCGGTCCATGAGTTGTATCAAACACAACCTGTGGATAGATGTTTGCATCTGGGTGGATGTAAAGGTGTTTGTCTTTCCCAACAATCGAAAATTGATGTTGTTTGACCTTGTACTTTTGACGGTATTTTTTCCAATTTTTATCTAAATCGAGGGTTTCCTCAATAAGAGACGTTACAATTCTTTGCAACTCCCAAGGAAGGTAGATATCAGGAGTTACCACCAAATCGAAATTAGATTCTTGCCAAGGAAGAATATCTTCATACCTACGAAACAAAAGCTCAGAAAAACTTGGATCTGGTGATTTGTAGTAAAATTTGGCTTTTGGGTATTTCTTTTTTAGTTTTTGAAATAGAGAAAAACCACCCAGACTCCACTCTAAAAAGCTGTGGAATCGGGAAATCGGATCCAAAACTCGAGGACGGTTTGACTCATCAAATAGTATCTTCATTTGACTTAATTATTCAACCGTAACCGATTTTGCTAAATTCCTTGGTTGGTCCACATTGCAACCTCTAAGAATTGCTATGTGATAGGAAAGGAGCTGGAGCGGAACCACTGCCAACAGAGGAACAAGTGCATCAGCAATTTTAGGAATTTCAAATGTATAATCAGCCATAGATTTGATTTCCTTATCACCCTCCGTTACAATCGCAATCACCTTTCCTTTTCGTGCCTTAACTTCTTGAATATTGGAAACAACCTTTTCATAGGAAGAATCCTTAGTTGCAATAAATACGACTGGCATATCAGCATCGATCAGCGCAATTGGGCCATGTTTCATCTCGGCAGCAGGATAACCTTCTGCATGGATATAAGAGATTTCTTTGAGTTTGAGAGCACCTTCCAGTGCTACAGGAAAATTAAATCCTCGGCCCAAATAAAGGAAGTTAGAGGCTCTATAAAACACTTCCGAAATGATTTGGATATCTTTTTCTTTTTCTAAAATTTTTGCGAGTTTATCAGGAACAGAATCCAACTCGAGTAAATGTTTTTGATAATCACTCATCGAAATGGTTCCTTTCTTTAAACCAAGATACAGAGCAAGCATGGTAAGAATCGTAACCTGACTTGTAAATGCTTTGGTAGACGCAACTCCAATCTCGGGACCCGCATGTAAGTAAGCTCCTGCATGAGAAGCTCTTGCAATAGAGGAACCAACCACATTACAAACCCCAAAGATAAGTGCTCCTTTGGATTTTGCAAGTTCAATGGCGGCAAGTGTATCAGCTGTCTCACCTGACTGGGATACGGCGATTACAATATCTCTTTCCGTAACTATTGGATTTCGATAACGAAATTCCGAAGCATATTCGACTTCGGTTGGAATTCGCGCAAGATCTTCGAATAAATACTCTCCGATTAAACCAGCATGCCAAGAAGTTCCACATCCGATCAAAATCAATCGGTCTGCATTTAAAAACCGATTTAGGTATTGGTCCACACCACTTAAAAAAAGATGGTGTTCTCTGGACACAAGCCTTCCCCGCATCGCATCCCGAACGGATCTGGGTTGCTCAAAGATCTCTTTTAACATAAAGTGGGGGTACCCGCCCTTCTCTATGTCTTCCAAATCCATTTCTAATTTTTGAATGAAAGGAGTTTTAGAAACATTTTCTAAATTTTTTACAACCAAACTACCATCTTTGATCACCGCCATCTCTTGGTCATTGAGATATATTACATTATTCGTATATTCGATGATGGGAGTTGCATCGGATGCTACAAAAAATTCATCTGTTCCAAGACCAATGACTAAGGGAGAACCTTTCCTTGCCGCAATCATGGTTCTTTCTTCCTCTTCCGCAAGAACAACAATCGCGTAAGCTCCAACTACTTCATTGAGCGCAAGTCTTACAGCTTCATCAATAGAACACTTGTTTTGTTTTTTAATTTCTTCGATTAAGTGGATTAGTACTTCCGAATCCGTATCAGATAGAAACTTATGGCCGTTGGATTCTAATTCCTTTTTGATAGATGAATAATTTTCAATGATGCCATTGTGGATGATTGCAAGTTTGCCATCCGAACTTAAGTGTGGGTGCGCATTCCGATCACTTGGCTCCCCGTGAGTTGCCCAACGGGTATGTCCGATTCCAAGACTTGCTGAAAATTTTTTGTCCCCAATAACAGCCTCTAAATCGGATACCTTTCCTTGTTTTTTTAGGATTTCCAATTTTCCATTTAACAAAGCTACACCGGCACTGTCGTATCCACGGTATTCTAAACGTTTTAATCCTTTGATTATTACGGGCAGGGCTGCCCTTTTTCCTAAGTATCCTACGATTCCACACATGTTTTTACCCTCTTTAAGGTAAGACTTAAGTCATTTTTAGTTTTAGTTTCTATGATCACACGAAAGATTGGTTCAGTATTTGATGGTCTGATATGAATCCAAGAATCATCAATAAACATCCACAGCCCATCTCTTTCAGAAATAATTTTTGGTGAAAATTCTGATTTAAATTTGTCATAGAGATTTTCCAACGACAATCCATTTGAAAGCGGGAAGGATTGTTTTTCCATGTAAAGATTTGGCATGCCATCTAACAAAGAATCAATGGATTTTCCAGTCTCCGCCATCAAATTTAAAATATGCGCAATTCCTGATAGAGTGTCTCTTCCAAAACTTGGTATACTGGGATCGATTACACCGCCATTTCCCTCGCCACCAAAAATCGCCTTGGACTTTATCATCTCTTCCACGACATTTGCCTCACCCACCTTAGAACGAATTACAGAGGCGCCCAGCGATTCGGCAACAGCCTCATTGATAAAGGAAGTGGAAAGATTTACGATCACTTTCGAATTTTTTTTTGCATGGGTGAGTACGTTTTGTAATGCCAAAGGCAAAGTATATTCTTCTGAAATGGCTCCCCTTTTCGGAGAAAATAATACCAAACGATCTGCGTCTGGGTCCAAAGCAAAACCGATATCTGCCTTGGATTTTTTGAAATGGGGCTCTACAACTTTTAAGGCTTTGGCCGTTGGTTCTGGTGGCCTTGGAAACGTTCCATCGGGAGTACAGTTATGAGATACAACCTGGCATCCCAATTTTTGGAGTAACTTTGGAATCACAAAACTCCCCGCTCCTGAGACTGCATCCACAAAAACCTTAAATTTCTTCTTTTTGATTTTGGCTACGTTCACTCTGTCCAAAACAGATTGAATATGCAAATCGATATAGTCTTCGCCTGATTCTACATATCCTTTAGGATGAATTTGTTCTTTAAAAAAACTTTGATCTCGAATGATAGAAAGAAGCTTCTGATTCTCTGAGGCAGAAAAGAAGAACCCTTGTTTGGAAATAAATTTAAAGGCGTTCCACTCCATTGGGTTGTGGGAAGCAGAGATCATAATCCCACCTTTTGCTTTTGCGAGATTGACAACTGCTTTGGTAGTAGGAGTTGGCACAAGACCTAAACTTAAAATAGATGAGTGATTGGCCAAAAGTGCGGAAGAAAGTAGGCTTTCAAAATACGGACCACTGGGCCTAGAATCCCGCCCTATAACAACAGTTCCACCTTCCATCATCGTACTAAAAGCACGTGAAAAAAGTAGAGCCTCACCAAGCCCAAACCCTGACTGAACCTTGCCACGAACCCCAGAAATTGAGATCATCAGAGAGGATAGATCGAAGTTTTGTGTTACCAACATATAATGATATCAAGGATGGCAAAAAAGCCAAGGGAGTCTATCTTTTTGCTTAGAATTTTAAAAGAAGAAGTAGGAAGGACAAAGAAGGTAAACGGTTTGGGCGATGACAGGATTGAACTGCCGACCCGCTGCTTGTAAGGCAGCTGCTCTCCCAGCTGAGCTAATCGCCCGTCGTGATACCATTAAATGAAGAGGAGGTTTTTTGTAAATCTAGTTTTGAAATAAAAAAGGCCACACTAGGTGGCCCTCTGTCCTTTAGCTATAAACGAAAGTTATGCGGCCTTTGCTTCTCCAATAGAGTTGATGCGAAGTGCCATACGGGATTTTTTTCTATCCGCATTTTTTTTGTGAATGAGTTTTGTTTTCACAGCTTTGTCTAGGCGAGATGCTAGTTTGCTAAAAACGGAAAGAGCTTCCGTTTTATCACCTGCTTTGATTGCTTTAAGCAAGTTACGCGCATAGGTACGCATTTCTGTGCGATCTTCTGCATTTCTAGTTTTTCTACGTTCGGTTCTACGAATATCTTTCTTTGATGATTTTAAATTAGCCAAGGAACATTACCTACAAGGAATTTTTACTTATTTTTTGTGTACCCACTTGGGGGTCAAGGCGAAAGAGGATTTTTTTGGGCCCAAATCTGCTCTCCTAGACCTCTCTTTCAGGAGGAAAACTTATGTTCCACGCTTTGCTTTGGATTGACCACGAACTTGCCATTCTTTTGAAAGAAAGGCACCTCGACCAAGGGCTCGTCTTACGATTGGCTCTCCTTTCACTCAAATCCTACGATGTTGGATCCCTGTTTCTAGAGACAACTGAGGGCAAACACCACGAACGGGTGGAACTCTCTCGTTATGATTTTTTTTGTCTGAACGAGGTTGCAAGGGATAAGGAAGTTGACCCGAACTTAATCCTATCTTATGCTTTCACAGAAGCAAGTTTGGAAATCTTAAGATTGTGACCCCAGATCGATCAAAACAACAATATATAAAAGTCCACACGATCGACGAGATTGACCCGAACAAATTGTCGATCTCACAAATCACATCGAGATATATCGATAAAGATAACAACCGCTATGCTCTGCGTTTCAATAAAGAGACGAGGCGAATTGAGATTATAAAACTAGGAACCAACCAAGGTTTTGAAGTTGTCAAACAAGAACCGAGACCTTCCCCGGAAGAGAAACCTCTGGTGGAGGAACCAGGAGGGCAGACGCCCATTGCAGCTCCGCAATCCACTGTTCCAATATCCGAAACTCCCATAGAAAAACAGGTTACAAACCCAAGCCCGATTATCATCAAAAAAAATCCGACACCAGAATCCAAACCAGTTCTCTCTGAAAAACTCGCAAAAGTTCTTGAGATGCAAAAAGAAAAAGCCCAGGCACAAACAGAGGAAGGCCTTCTTGGCGCTGACATCGAGTTAGATATCTTCCAACCTGGTGAAATGCCTCCTAGTCCTTTGTCGAGTTCCGAAGAACCCAAGTTGGAAGAAATAGCGGAGGGGCACAGAGAAGACGAAGAACAAGGCCCATCTCTAAATCCAAATGAGAGGACTCATTTTTTAACTCCCAACCAAAGGATCGAAGAATTTATAAAACAACTCGGCATCTACCGAGAACGTGCCAACGCAATTATCAAAAATCTCCAATCTTCCCGCATCTTTGAGATCACAGGGGATCCTTCAGAAAACAAAAATATAGTTGGAAACTTTGCACGAGAGATGGAGGCACGTGTCTTTGAAGCAATGGACAAAATGGTCGATCTCCACAAAGAAATGACATCTTACCCAAGGCCCATTACATACTACATATCGAAGGCTCCATTAGACAAACGAGAAGAGATGAAACTTATCGATTCCGACAAAGAAAAATTGGATAAATTACATCTTTTCGAAATGCAAAAACATACCGAAAATATTGTAAGAGCTATGAAGGACCTCAGCCTACAACTGATGAATATCCTCACCATCAAAACAGAAACTCAGGTAAAGCAATTGCAATACCCGAATCAATTGATGTATGTGGATGCTAAAAATGCCTCTCTTTATTTTGCACAAGACTTGGACAAATCTATACTAGATGTAGAACACTGGAAAAATTCGAAATGAAAGAACTCTCAGAAAACGAAGCTAAAGCAATCTTAGAAAAAATTCGCGGGGAATACAAAGAACATGGAAAATTAAACCCGAAAGCTTTCGATGCGATTGGGTTTGAACAAAGATACATACAGACATTAAAACTTCGTGCGAACATTACAAAATTCTTAAATGATGAAGTAGCGTTTTTGGAACAACTAAAAGGAAAGTTTCAACAAATAGTTGCAAAAAAAGAAGCGGCAAAAGCACAAACTCTCAATCGGATCATGGACGAATCTTTGGAAAAACTATCCGGATACAAAAAGGTCGATTTCCACCCATTAGCGAGTGTAGAGATTCGTTACTTCTACGGGGCAATTATTGATTTTGCAGAAGCCGATCTACCTGTTTTAATCTATATTTTTAAAGGTACTCCCGAGTATTCTTTCTTACAGGATGCAGTTCTTCAAATTGAAAGGATTGGAGTTACCAGACGAGGGCTTCCTTCTCTAAAAATCCAGGAAGTCATCAAAAGTATGTTAGATGCAAATGGGAATCCACTTGTCGTTGAAAAGGTTTCTCAGAACCTTTTAAAAGACGGATGTATTGCTCTAAAAAACATAGTTTTATCTATCGGGGATTTAAGAGCAAAAAATCGAATCAATACAGATATGATTGTTAACGTGAGTGACCGGGATTATCCAAAAGCGGCTGAATACTACGGTGGCAGGAAATTTGGAGAATCCTTGGAAAAAATCGCTGAACGATGTAAACAAATCATACAAGATTTTCGAATGAATTCCTTGCTAAGTATCGAAGCATAATTTCACTGTGGTCATGGCCACAGTGATTTTAGGTGCAAGCGACACCATTGAAACAGAATTTTCTGGAGAAGAATACAAACAACTTTCACCCACGGAGAAATACCACTCCCTACTTTTCCGATCTGTTGACAAACTCTTCAATTTTTTAGGCACAGACAGGAAACGTTTAGGTCCACATCTAACTGATTTTGTTTCGATTGAGGCCCAGTCCTTGGGTCGAGAGGGTTATGGATTTGCTATCAAGGATGCAAATGACCTAGGATTTGGAGGACTTGCCTGTCATACGGTAGACTTGGGAGGAGCCAGTGTGGGAGGTGCCATCCAACAGGCATATACTATTGTCGAAGCAAATCCAAATGCAGTAGTTCTCGTTGCGGCGGCAGACGTACCTAAATCAGTCTTTAAACAAGTATCAGATTTAAAGCGACTAACAGCCACAGTTTGCCATAAAGATTGGGAAATGCCTTATGGTGCAACCTTGATTGGACTCTATTCTCTTTTATGCGAAAAGATGATGTTTGAGTCCGATATCAATGCGACGGACCTAGAAGAAATCACAAAACAGTTTCGCAACGTTGCAATAAATAACACAAGAGCCTTCCAATACCAAAAAGAGCTAACAGACAAACAATTAAAAAAGCCTCTGGCTGGTGTATATTCAACTCCTATGATTGCCATTGTAACAGACCACGGATTTGCTACATTAGTAACCTCAGATGAAACCAAACAAAAGTTAATTGACGCATCAATCATAAAAAAAGATTCAAAACATGTTTATATTGCAGGCTCTGGACATTCTGCACATGCAGAATACCTAATTCAAAAGCAAGACCTTCGAAGCCCTGCAGCTCTTGCCTGCGAACGTGCAATCGCGCTATCTGGTTTTGGAAGAGAAGAAATAGACTACGCTTGGATTTATGACTGTTTTACGGGGATGATCATCCATGAAGCGAGTTTGTACTTTGGTATCCCCGCAAAGGACGTCTCAAACTCTCTCAAAAAAGGAATGATTCCCACTGGAAAAAAAGAAATTCCAATTAACTTGGGCGGAGGCATCCTTAATTACCAAGCGGCGATGTCTCTCTCGGGTGCTTGTGGTCTTATCGATATTATGAGTCAGTATGGTCTTGCAACAGATCCGATACCCAATACGATGTCCGAAGAACCGAACGTAAGTCTTTTGGGAGGGAACGGGGGAATAGATAGCATAAACTCGGTGGTTATTTTTTCAAAGACCAAACCAATGAATCGGGCAAGAACTCCGATTGTCACAAAACCATTAACCGTGAATATTCCGAAAGTAACAGAAGGAGAGACAGGAACTATCGTCAGTGCAACGCCTGTGTATTTCAATCCAGGCGGAGATAAAAAACCTCCGTATCTCTTAGTGGTTTCTAGAACGACAGAAGGAAGTTTGATTCTTACCAATCTCTATGATAAGGAATTTAAAGAACTTACTGATTCCAGTCCCAGTGATTTATTCCATAAAGAAGTACGGTTCCAAAAGATCGAGGGAAAGATACAGGCTTGTTTGACTTTCTGAAATAGCAATTCAAGTTTAGATCTTCAAATTAAAGTAATTAGATCTATGAGTCCAAATCCAGCAGCAGAATATAAAAATAAATTGGATACTACGGAATGAAACTTGTAATCCGGATGCTTTCGAAACCAAAGATGGAGAAATAAATGTATGATTAAGAATATATCGAATGAGTTTCTTAAAATTAACTTAGTATCTCCTGCAAGCTCTGGAGCAATTGCAAATAATGGAAACAGAAAAAAAGGTAAATGTAAAAAAAGCCAAATAGGATACGCTACGTGATCCTCTAAGTCTTTCAAAACTAAAAACAATTTCCATTCTTTGTGTCGAATTGCATCAAGTTCGTGAATAAATATAAAGCTTGTCGCAAGAAGAAAAAATATTGATTCCATTTGGTTGATAGCTCCTGAACTTGAGAAGACCAATCAGATCAAGAATAGATATCAATTAAATTTCTCTTCAGTTGATTCAAATCAACTTTTTATTCCTAAACCGACTCATCGTTTCCTTTGTAATTCCCAAATACGAGGCCAAAATTTTATCTGGAAATAATCCGATTTTTTCATGTGAAGATTGGATAAAATTTTGATACCTTTCCTTAGGTGATAAGGAGATCAAATTGATAACACGCGTTTCTTGTTCTAACATATAGTTTTCGATAATTTCTCTAAAGAAATTCGAAATCTCAGTATTTATTTCTATCAAGTTGCGAAGAAAAAAGTAATCAAATTGAATCACAGAAACTTTACTTACTGTTTCAATGTATTCAAACGCATTTTTACCAAACTTTAAAAGTCTGATGGACTCACAAAAATCTCCTTCGTCAATTAGGCGAATTACATGATTTTTGCCTTTGATTTTATAGTATTGTTGAAGCTGTCCAGATACTACGAAGAAAAATACTCTCTCTTTCGTGTTAGGTGAAATGAGAACAGACTTTGCGGGAAATTCTACACTTTTAGAAGCATTTTTTGTTACTTCTAAAAGTTTAGATAATTCCATATTAGGAAAATTGTTTTAAAAAACGAAGATTCCCAGATTGGAAGTAACGAATGTCATGGATTCCATAGCGCATCATTACCAACCGGTCTAAACCCAAACCAAAAGCAAAGCCTGTCCATTTTTTAGAATCCAAGCCAGCATACTTCAATACATTTGGGTGCACGAGTCCACAGGGCAATAGTTCAAGCCAACCGCTGTGCTTACATACAGAACATCCATCTCCACCACAAACCAAACATTGGATATCTAATTCAAAACCTGGCTCAACAAAAGGGAAATAACCTGGTCTGAGTCTCGTTTTAATTTCTTTACGGAAGACCCGAGAAAGGAGTGTCTCCATTGTATAGATCAAATGTGCGATGGAAATATCTTCGCCTACTACCATCCCCTCTACTTGGTAGAAGGTATTTTCATGGGATGCATCCACCTCTTCATAACGGAAGACACGTCCTGGTGCAATGATCCGAAACGGGGGTTTTAACTTACGTAGAGCTCTAACTTGGATTGCTGAAGTATGGGTGCGAAGCAAGTTCCCATCCACCGTATAAAACGTATCCTGCATGTCCCGAGCAGGGTGATCCTCACTAAAATTGAGGGCGGCAAAATTATTCTCATCCGTCTCAACCTCGGGTCCGTCCATGATGGAAAATCCCATAGAAGAAAAAATATCTTCGATTTCGTATTGGATTTGAGAAATAGGATGGATCGATCCAGTATCTGCAAATTTTGTCGGACGTAGTACATCAAAAATTTCTTTTTTTAACTCATTCTCATAGAAACTCTCTTTTAAATTCTTTTTTTGTGATTCAATAATTGCTTCGAGTTTTACTTGAGCTTCATTTGCGAGTTTGCCGATGGATTTTTTTTCCTCAACAGATAAACTTGCGAGACCCTTTAGAACAGCCGTAAGTTTTCCTTTTTTACCAATATAGATGTTTTTTGTCTGATCAAGATCTGCTTCGGACTTGGTTGTTTTGATGGAAACTTCGGCTTCCTTGACAAGAGATTCTATTTCTAGTTGTAAACTCATTTATTCACTCGGCTTGATATAATTTCTTTTAATTCTGGATAGATTCCACCAAATGCTCCATTGGACATGGCAAGTACGATTACTTTGTTTTTTGCAAATGCTGGTAAGTGTTTTTTCAGGAGTGATGGAATCTCCTTTGGCGTATTTGCATAGATAGCTGGTTTTTTATTTTTAGTTTGGATATCCTTGACCAACTTCTTTACATCTAGCTTGAGTTTTTTTGCTACTTTGTTTACCTGGTAGACCTCAGAAATAATTACAAGATCAGAACCTTTAAAACAATTTGCAAAATCCTCTTGGAAGACATTTCGATGCGAGGTTGCACTCCTCGGCTCAAACAGGGAGACTATTTTATAACCAGGATAGGCTTCCTTATGTGCTTTGATTGTCTCAAGTATAGCAACTGGGTGGTGCGCAAAATCTTCAACGAGTAGACTAGATTCAGTTTTAACTAGGGTCTCTTGTCGCCTTTTGACTCCCGGGAATCTAAGGAAGGCGTCAATAATTTCCTCGCGCCTTTTTGGCGCGATTTCTAAACAAACTCTGATGGCTGCTTCCGCATTGCGATAGTTATGTGCACCTATCAATTCAGGTTTTAAAACCTTTTTAGATTTCAGATCCTTTAAAATTCCCTTTGTGTAACCTAGTTGGGAATTTCTTTCACCAAGTTCAAATCCTTCTGTTTTTATATAAACAAGATTGGAGGTGATCTCCTTTAAGTTTTTGGATCCATTCCAGAAAAAAACCTTTCCATTTCCAGGGACTAAGTTTAACAAACGTTTGAACATGGTTTTGATTGCATCGATGTTTGCGAAAATATCCGCATGATCAAAGTCAAGAGCATTCATAACCAATAAAAATGGTCTATAGTGCAAAAACTTTGAACTTTTATCAAAGAAAGCGGAATCATACTCATCACCTTCTATTACAAAAAATTCGCCATTTCCAAGATCAAATCCTGGAAATCCATCCTTTCGAATTCCTCCCACAAACAAACCAGGGTTCAAACCTAACTCTTGCAAGATCCAGTGAATCAAAAAGGTAGTGGTCGTCTTTCCGTGTGTACCCGAAATAACGATCGACTTTTTATTTTTTAGAAAAAAATATCCGATCGCTTGAGCCATACTCATGTATTCTATTCCAGAATTTAATACTTCTTCGACCTCAGGGTTCCCTCTTGAAATCGCATTCCCGATAATTACAAGGTCTGCATCTTTTAAATTTTCTTTATTGTATCCAGACTTTGGAGTAAGGCCCCACTCCAAAAGTTTGTCAGACATAGGAGGGTATAAATTTTCATCCGAGCCGGAAACATCATGCCCTTGTTTTTTTAACATATAGGCTAAATTGCCCATAGCAATTCCACCAATTCCCGTGAGAAATATTTTCAAAAGAGCACCGTCCGAAGAACATTATAAATAAGTAATGGAATAGAAACTAAAACCAGGAAAAATAACAGAACCTTTAATAAGAAAAATAGAAAGTCAAACGAAGACCAGTCCTTCTGAGATGTAAGATAAAAATATGCTAAATGCAAGGAATAGAAAAAACCTATTACAAGCAGAAAAAGAGGAATCGGGTTGGGAAGAATCCAAAATATAGCTGTGGAAGAAAATGGCAAAAACGAAATTAGGAAAACATGAGGTGGCGGAGCATCCCACTCAACCGACCTATCCCTTGTCATGTGATAGATTCGAAAGCTATCGATTAAGCGAATTAGCAAATAGAAAACTAGATAAAAAAGGAACAAACTCACCATACCTTGAGTAAAGGTTAACCTTGTTTCTTCATCGATGGTTGTAGCTTTAAAAATTAGTATCTGAATGCAGTTTCCAAAAAACTTAAAAATCGGTGCAAGGATAAACAGCTGTAAGTGGGCAATCCACAAATCTTTCCCACCCAGTTCTTCCGTTTGGAAATAGGATTCAAATGCCGACTTTGGAGAAAAAAACAAATCGCGTAAAAGAGCGAGCCTAGGTTGTGTATTGGTTTCTGATTGCACCTTATTGGATTTTCTGGCTAGGACGCTCATAACGGGAAGCATTTTTCACTCGTTCCATCGATTCTATGAGCTTTAGGAATGAATCTTCCTTAATGAGAATGGGTGATTCTAAAAATCCTGGGGAAATCTCTCTTTGGACGATACGGTAGTTTTCGGAAGAGCCTTGAACAAGACCAAAGAATGAAATTCGAATTTTCCTTCCTTCACTCGGTTCAATCCAAATGTTGGCCTCGGGATCTTTGGTATTGATTGAGGAGGACGTTGGTGCTCCTGGCTCATCCAAATACAAGTCTGCCCGTAACCCCTTTATGATCCCATCCCATTGATTCCCTAAATCTGGAGAAATGACAGCCCGCTCTTGTGTCGTCCGACTCCATTTGTTTATGTAATTGCCATACTGATTTTTTTCGGCAAAATTTTGTACCTGAACCAAATTTCCTTGGCCACGGAACTCAATTGACTTCAAATAACCACTACTAGATGGAACCAAAGATCTTTCTCGAAAAGCAAGGTTTGTAGTTCGAAACTTTTCTATGATATAGTTAAATGGAGCAATCACCTCCTCACCTACAAGCACTGCAACCCGACCTTCATCGGTTGTAATTTTTTTACCAAAGATCAGAATCTTATTCTCTTTGCTATCTGGATCAAAACTAGAATCATCACTCAAAATGAATTTAGGTCCAGATTCATCCAAACAATAGCTCGATTTTACTTGGTCAGTTGCCTTTTCGATAATTTTGGTTTTTAATGCACTGAGTTCAGAAAAACTATTTTTAACATTATAATTCGCTTCATAAAAGTAATCTTTTCCTTCGTTGGAAAACGATTGTGTGTACAGAGGTTGTATTTTCCAAAGAGTATCTATAGAGGAAAATTTAACTTTTTCTCTCATAAACCTTTTTCCTTCCCCACCACACCAATCTTCAGTAGGAGGGAGATACAGTATCGTTTTCCAATTCTTTTTCCAATAAGAAGTTTCTGTAATATTTTCTGGCCTTTCTTCCATATAAAAGATAATACCAAAGAGTAAAACAAATGCTGAAACAATGTAAAGATACTTCAAATTCATCTCATTAAACTTCTGCTAAAGACTTTTTTCGTCTAACATAAACATAATACGACCCGATCGAGATTATTAATCCCGGGAAGAAAAAAACACCGATAGCCCAAACAACTAATTTTTGATTGTCCGTTAGATTGATAGTTTGGATATCTTCTTTTTTCTCTGGAATTTCAGCCACTGCCACATCCAAAAACAAACCTGTCACGGAAACAGTGGATAACTGGACATTCATCAAGTAAGGAATAAACTGATCTGTTATCCAAGATGTTCCTGAATGTAGAATGATTTTTCCTGTTTTATCACCTGTTAAAGATAGTGGAGATAGAACCAAAGATAGGATACGGTTATCTTTTTTTTCTGCTCCATCCATTTTGCCATTTTTATTCTCGTCAGCGTACACTTCGTATCCAGATTCAAGAATTGAATTCGATTTGAATAAAAAGGGACCAGTCCCGGTTGATTCCAAAGTAAAATATCCACTATATGGAAAAAGAATACCCATGTCTTTTTTTTGAATCAATTCCGTTAACTTGTTTTCTGGAAATCGCTTCGCTTGGACGAAACCAGGTTTCTCATCTCGTTCCACAAGACCAGTGTTGTGAAATTTTACCCCAGCTGCCGTAAGTAGCCATTCTAAGTTTTCACTTCCCTTCGGTTCCAAAGTGATCAGAAGCTTTCCATTCTTTTCTAAAACATAATTTTTGATCGCCGATTGCGCTTCGGCAGAAAAAGGAACAGTTGGGCCTAAGATCACAACCATGTCCGCATCTTCGGGAAGTTTTGCGGGCCATCCTTGCGCAAAACCCCATTCTGAAACTTTAAAATTGAGGAAGCTGAGACTCGAGACAAAGCGATTGACCTGCTCGTTGGGGAGAGGCTTAAAACCAACGCCAAATCTCTCACCGTTAGAAGTAGTAAAATATACTTTTTTTTGTTCTGTTGTTACATTTAAGATCGCTGCAACTAACTTGCGTTCTAAATCTTCCAAATCTTTCGGCTCTTTTGCAACTACACGTTCTTCGGCAAAGGGAGAGCCCAATGAAGTGAGAGTTAGCTTTTTTGATCTAACAAAAATAGTACCGTTTGAAACCTGTCCAAAATCTTTTAGTAGATCCACTTCAACGTCTGCATTGATAAACTGTATGGAAATCTTTGGATTTTCTGACCGAATTTGATCCAAGAGTATTTCAATATCAGGCCTCACTCTCGTAAGAGCAAAAGCAGACATTTTATCCCCGTTTGGTGGCCCATCTGCTTCAAGCGGACGTGGGTAGAATGCCGTAATGGTTACCTCTGTAGAGATTTGTTTTAACAAATTTTTCGAGACAGAGGATAGAGAGAACTTTCCTTGCGAACTGAGGTCAAAATTGTAATTCCGTTTGATCGCAAAGTAATTCACAGCCACCAAAATGGGTAGTAAAATCAAAAAATTCAACACCGCATTTTGTAGAAGGGAGTTTTTAGATTTTGCTAGGTGGCTTTGTGCCTCAAGGGAAGCTCTGCCAATTTCTAGTAGTACAATCTGCAATAGGTAGAGCAAAGAAAAAAGTACGACCACCAAGAGCAAAAATTCTCTAATTTTGGGAATGGAACTAGCTTCTTCAGAGAGTCCAGCAGTTGGCTTAAATTCAATGAGATCTCGAATGATAGAAAGGAAAAAAGCAGAGATACCAAGTCCATAAGCAAAATACCTGGATTTATCTTCCTTTCGAACTCCATTTATGTACGTTCTGTACATAATATCGAAGGAAAGAAAAAGAAAAATTAATAAATACCATATAATTTTTCTTTTTGGCTCTGTAATCATTCCATCGAACAAAAAGAAAAGAAATAAGGATAATACAGAGAAAAAAGGTAAAACTCTTTGTAAGGAAATATTCATACTAACCTCTCCACCTTCGCGATTCTAATACCTTCACAGTCATATATAAAAATAAAAAAGTACCAGATAGAAAGAATACAATACTTGTTAAGGGCAGAACTCCTTTTGAAAAACTGATAAAATGTGAGAAAATATGTAAGTGAAACAATACCTTTCTCGTTGTCGCTTGGAATAAATGAGAAAAATATCCTACAACCCAAAGTGTCAAAATGATTAGAACCGAGATAAGTAGCGAAATCATTTGGTTCTTTGCTAAACTGGAACCAAAAAGTCCAATGCTAAATGTGAAAATTCCTAATAAAAAAACCCCAATGGTTCCCGAGGCTACTATATACAGCGGAGCCTTCCAAAACGAATACAACATCAAAGGAAATAAACCATTTATAAAAATTGTTATGATACCACATACAGTTGCACCAAACAAAAATTTACCAAAAATAATTTCTAAATCTGTTATTGGAGAAGTAAAAAGTAACTCGAGAGTACCTTTATTTTTTTCCTCTACAATACTACCCATGGAAAGGATCACCATTGCGATAAGAATTGTAGTCATAAAGGAAACAAAAGTTACGATAGTCGCTTCTTCATAATTTGCTCTACCATTAAAATTTAAGATCATAATGAAAAGCGCATTTAGAAAAGCGGTTCCGCCTAAAACCAAGGGGCCCATAAAAGTTCCAAAAAAAAGTTTAAGTTCTTTTTTGTAGATCCATACTGCACTTTGCCAATTCATATTTTCTCCATAAATATCTGTTCCAAAGATACATCTTGCTTTTTTAGAGATTCAATTTGAATCCCTAAGGAAATCGCGTTTGTAAATAAGGATTCTTTAAACTGTTTCACATCCGGAGTTTTGACAAGAAAACTCGCTTCTTCCGCAGTAGAACTAAGCTCTGATACATTCATATTTGAATTCAATTGAAGTAAAAAGTTTTTTAGTTCTGACGTCGACTTTCCAGAAAGACCAACTTCCCATCCAGCAAGCCGATTCATCTCTTCTTCTAGCTTATTTAGACTAAGCTCTTGTTTCAGCATTCCTTTATGGATAAATAAAAATTTATCACAAGTTTTATAGATCTCACTCAAGATGTGACTGGAAATAAGAACCGTATGATCTCCCGCCAAACTTCGGATTAGGTTTCGAATCTCCACAATTTGTTTTGGATCTAAACCAGAGATAGGTTCATCCATAATTACTATTTCAGGATTGCCTAATATAGCCTGGGCTATACCCACTCGTTTCCTATATCCGAGAGACAAAGTACCAATCAATTTTTCGGACACTTCTTTTAGATTCGTTTTTTCAATTACTTTTTGAATTTCAGATTGAATGGAGTCATCGGGAATTTTTTTAATCCGGCCAACAAACTCTAGATAGTCAATGATTGATAGGTCCTCATAAAGGGGAGGTGTTTCGGGAAGGTAGCCTATCTTTTGTTTGGCTTCCAAAGGAAAGTCAAAAATAGACTTACCATCAATGCTCGCATCACCGGCACTAGGAATGAGAAATCCTGTTAAAATTCGAATGGTTGTCGTCTTTCCTGCTCCATTCAAACCCAAAAGTCCAACGATTTCTCCTCGTTCGAGTTTAAAATTGAGCCCAGAGATGGCTCGTTTTTCCCCATAAAATTTCGATAAATTGCTGACTTGAATCATAATATTAGATTTCTTTTCGTTATACCTGCACCTATGAACGATTTCTTCAAAAAAATCAAAGGCTTTTTCAAGGATGATGAGAGCTTTTTTGAAGCAAAGCAACTTCTTGAGAAAAATTGGCACAATTTAACGCCAGACTATTTCAAAAAATTACTAAAATCCTTAAATTATGCGGCTTTCGTCATCGACACGGCAGGAAATTACATCTTCCTAAACGAAGAGGCAAGACGGCTAGTTGAATCCAAGAAACCTTCAGAATCAAACATTTGGAAAGATATCCCAGGGCTCGAAGATACCGATTTTGGGAAAAAACTCGCACTCTCCATGGAAACCCAATCCAATTTACATTTAGAGATCAGGTTTCCTACGAACCAAGTTTGGTTTGAAATTCAAATCATTTCTCAACAGGATTATAGCCTAATCATCGCCAAGGAAATCTCGGAAAAAAAATCGACTGAGATCGGATACAAGACCGTACTTACAAAGAACCGGGCAATCCTAAGCTCTATACCAGATGATCTCTATGGAATCCACAAAGATGGGAAAGTAATCAATTATAAAAAATATCCGGATTTTACTGGATGGGATTCTTTGCCGGACAGTATGGACATACAGTTTTCTTCTATAGACAAACTGTTTCCGGAATCTAAATTGAAGTACATTCAAAACTTAAATCTCGAAACTGGTAAATCAGAAACATTAGAATATTCTATAGATGAGTATGATGGAGAAAAATACTACGAAGCTCGTTTCACTAAAACGGGAGAATTCGAGATGTTGGCAATTGTTCGAAATATCACAGATAGAAAACGCGCGGAAGCCCTTAAAAATGAATTCATAAGTCTTGTAAGTCATGAACTGAGAACTCCACTAACTTCTATTAAAGGATCAATCGAACTTTTACTCGCAGGAGTCGCTGGAGAATTATCAAACCAAACTAAATCTCTATTGAATATTTGTAAAAAAAATACCCAACGGCTCGTTCGATTTGTAACCGATCTCTTAGATATAGAAGCCTTGGATTCAGGAAACATCAATTTCAAATTCAAAATATATTGCCTTCAAGAAATTACTCAAACCTCTGTTGATGGAATGAGAACTTTTGCCGAACAATATCATGTTTTACTCAATTTAAAAAGATATGATGGTGAAACCTTCGTCTATGTGGATGAAGATCGATTGAATCATTGTATTACAAATTTAATTTCGAATGCAGTAAAATATACTCCCAAGTTTTCTGAAGTAGAAATTACGATTGAAAAAAAAGAGTCGGTCGCACAGATCCAAATTAAAGATAACGGTCCGGGTATTGACCCGAGTTTTCAACCTAGACTATTTCATAGATTTGCTCAAGGAACTCCTCCGAAAGATAAACTTGTAGGAGGATCAGGGTTAGGTCTTTCGATTACAAAAGGGTTTATCGAAGCAATGAAAGGAAAAATCTATTTTCACACATCCGATTTGGGAACTACATTTACCATCGAACTTCCATTAGTATCCAAACCGATTCCCACAAAAAACTGTGATCAATAAATAATGATAACTAACTTAAAAACTATCCTTATTGTGGAAGATGAAGAAGATATCATTGAGATTTTAAGAATCTCCCTTGAGTTCAATAGCAGTTTTGATGTACATTTTGCCAAAACTGGACCAGAAGGTTTACAAAAGGCCATTATCTTACAACCTGATTTGATTCTGTTGGATGTACTTATGCCTGGAATGAATGGGCTCGAGTTGATCGATGAATTGAAGATATTTCCTGAGACAAAATCCATTCCCGTAGCTTTTATTACATCAAGAGTATTAAAAAATGAAATCATTGAATACCAAAGGAGAGGGGGGATCGGTGTTATCGAAAAACCGTTCGCCCCACTTGAAATCGCAGAAAAAATCCAAATCCTGTGGGACGATTTTAAAGAAGAGAAAGCTTTATAAATTTCTATAAAAGAGTTTCACATTAGCTGTTAGGTGAACTTTTATCAGTCAGGAGATAAAAAAGAGGACCAAAACATCCAATAGCCAGAGTAATGAATAACCAAATCCAAGGATTTCTGCCTTTTGATTTTGCATCTCTCCAAATCCAAACCAAGATCAACCCCAAAGAAATGATTAAATCAACAAAGACTTGAGCTGTTCCGAATGATTTAAATTGAGCTTCAAAGATTGCAAGTACTCCATCAAAATACACGGCCAAACCAGTTAAGATTCCAAAACCAATCGTAACGATAGCTAAAATTAATTTCTGCATTTTTTCCTCATTTACAAAATAATTAATCTCAATTATAAATAATTTAGGTAATAATTTCCATTACCTATGAGGTAATAAAATTTATGATTGTTTCTCTTCAGAATCGTAAGACTTTCGGAGATAATTTAAAGTTTTGGAGAAAACTAAAAAAACGAAGTCAGTTGGAATTGGCTTTGGACCTTGGCATTTCGGCAAAACATTTGAGTTTTGTGGAAACTGGTAGATCCAAACCGAGTCGGGAACTAGTTTGTAAGATTGCATCTGCCCTGAAACTTCCTCTGCGAGAACAAAATTTATTTTTAAATTCAGCTGGATACAATTCGGAATTTCGAGAAGCGAGTTTAGATAATAGCCAACTCAGTATTATTAAGGAGTCCTTAGAAAGGATGTTGGAAAATCACAATCCCTATCCGGCTTTCGTTATCAATACATCTTATGATATTCTAATGAAAAACACAAGTTATTCAAACTTAGTTGCTTTTTTGATTGGGAAAAATAAAGCGAAAGAGTTCACGAATGTCATGGAATTGACATTCCATCCCGAAGGCTTATCAAGTGTTATCGAAGATTGGGAGTTAATTTCTAATTTTTTACTTTCAAGGATTTGGGATGAAATGATTTCAACAGGTAACCCGAAACTTGAAATTCTCTATAAAAAACTAATAGAATCAAAACCAAAAGTTCCAAAAGAACCTTTACAATCTAAATCAGAATACAACTTGCCAGTACTTTCTTTGTCCTTAAGTAAAAATAAAAAGAATTTACGATTTTTTAGTATGATAACAACATTTGGAACTCCACTCGATCTTACCTGCCAAGAACTGAGGATCGAGTCTATGTATCCAGCAGATGAAGCTACCAAACGTTTCTTTCTAAGAGGATAAGATTAGTTTTCTACGAAATCTTTTAAAATTTCCTCTTGTCTTCCCATCAAACGGACAGAAAGACGTGGACCTACCTCAGCAACAATTCTAGATGCTACGTAATTCCCCCACCTTGCTGATTTTTGAGTAGAGTATCCATGTGTAAGACCATATAACACTCCTGCTGCGAAGGCATCACCTGCCCCAGTTGTATCAATGGGCTTGACAGGAAATCCAGGAACTAAACTAATTTTACCGTTTTCTGCAACGTAAGCTCCATCTTTACCAGCTGTCATAAATACAAGGGGCGCAATTTTTGAGATAAAAGAAATAGCTTCCTTAGGATCTGACTTTCCACTCAGAGCCACCCCTTCTTCCGTATTGCAAAAAACTACATCAACATAATTTTTTGTTAGTTGGATAAATTCATCCCGGGAACGATTAACGCAAAAAGGATCACTGTAGGTAAAGGCTACTTTTATATTATTTTCTTTCGCAGTTTTCATGGATAGTTCGCTAGCTTTTTTAGTTGAATCGCCATCCCAAAGATATCCTTCTACATAAACAAACTTACTTCGCTTTAATGTCTCTAAGTCGATATCCTTTGGTGCCAACGTCGTTGAAATTCCCAAATTAGTTAGCATTGTACGTTCGGCATCAGGTGTAGTCAAAACTACGCAAGTCCCAGTATGCCCCTCTTTGTCTGGAATAGTTTCAAAAAGGATTCCAGCCTCTTCCATATCCTTTTTATAAAATTCTCCGTAAGTATCATGTGTCACCTTACCAGTGTATGCACAAGTACCTCCACTATTTGCAATAGCGATCATTGTGTTCGCGGCACTTCCACCAGATCTCAATTCCTTTTTTACATCATGTAAATCTGCAAGGAGAGTTCCTTGTTTTGTCTCATCCACCAAAGTCATAATTCCTTTTTGAATCTGTTTCTTTTCGAGAAAATTTGGATCGATAAATGCAATGATGTCTACAAGCGCGTTTCCTACGCCAAATACGTCGTATTGTTTCATGCTACCATCTGGCAAAACCTACCCATTCTAGTCCGCATTTTTTTGATTGGGAAGGGAATTGACATGTGCTTTATTCAAAAAATCTTTGGATAGATACCTAAGGGAGGAATCGGGTGCAATTCCCGGGCTGACCCGCAACTGTAAAAGAGATTTTCTCTTAAGCCAGATCTTCCCCCGATAGATTCTCCTCGTGGACTAGGTGAACTAACAAAATGGGGCCCCAGGTAACTTTACTTATATGGCGACCCCAATGAGATACTTTTTTTTTATTATTATTTGTTTTCAAATTCCGCTACTAAGTCAAAGCAACTCAGAAAAGAATTCCAAAAACGAATCAGCTGTAACTCCGATTGAGGTCAGAGCCAATATAGATAAAAAATCTTCGAATCAAAATTTTCAAAAAAATCCAACTGGATTTCAAACAGAGATAACTCTGGAAAATCAAAATTCAAGGTATCTGAGTTTACCAGATGTTTTAGAAAAGGAGGCTGGCATTCGCATCCGGTCCTTTGGTGGGTTAGGTAGTTATTCAACTCTTTCGCTTAGAGGAACTAACCCTAACCAAACAAAGATATATTGGAATGGAGTTCCTATCAATAATTCGTTAGGTGGAGAGGTAAATTTGGCTGACCTTCCCTTTGATAATTTAGATAAAATAGAAATATTCAAGTCAGGTACTCCGACTGGCTTTTCGGGATCCAGCATAGGAGGTTCTATCAATTTAGTTTCCAAAACTAAAATTGACTCGCCAATCAACCGTGTCAGTCTTATGGGCGGAAGTTTCAACACAGGAAAACTTACAGCAACGCGGATGGACTCTTTTTCCGATGGTTCTTATTTTTTTCAGGCACTTCATGAAACATCCGATCAGAACTTTAGTTATTTGAATAACAAAGGAACATTATTATTCAACACCTACGATGATACAATCGATCGCAGGAAAAATGCTCAGTTTCGCAAAACGGGCGCTACAGGAAACTTAAGTTTTACAGTAGGAAAAACGAATATTTCAATTTTAAATGACTACATACACCGAAACCAAGGGCTACCGGGTCCAGGCAACCGACAAACAGAAAAGGTTGAGAGAGTTTTTTCTAAATATTCTGGGGCAGTTGCCACGGAAACTAGGGAGTTTTTAATTCAAAATTTAAATTTAGAAACCAAACTCTTCGGATTTTCAACCAGAGATGATCTTTTTGATCCAAAGTCTGAATTTAGTTTTGGAACACCTAACTCATTTACATCGAATCAACAGTATGGGATTCAAGTTTCACCAACACTTTATCTATTGGAGTACAACCAGATTATAAGGACTTCAATTCAAACGGATCAGGAATTTTTCACTCGATACCAAAAACGACCAAATCATGAAACGGAAAGAAAGGAGCCAAAAAAAAGAAGGGATAGCCAGAGTTTTAGTATACAAGATGAAATTCGCGTTTGGAACAACAGAATTTTTTTTGTTCCCCAAGGCCGGTGGGAAAAGTATGAAGATCGATTTGGAAAGGATGAGCAGTCTATCAGAAATTTATTGACTGATCCTTTGGTCGATCCCTTTTACAAAAAGACAGAATTCTTCAACCCCAGTTTTGGAACCAAATTTATTATATTTAAATCAGCAACATCAGAAATTGGAAATTTAATAAATATCAGTCGGGAGTTCCGTATTCCAACTTTCATTGAATTGTTCGGTGAAAGAGGGAGTATCATTGGAAATACAAACCTTCGCCCTGAACAGAGTAGAAATGGAGACTTCGGATTCTACTTACAAACAAAACCAAGCGAGAATTGGAACATTCAATCTGATATATCATACTTTCAGAAAAGAATTTTTGATATGATTTTATTTTTACCAAATTCACAGTTTACTCTTCGTCCGGAAAATGTGGACCAAGCGATGATCCGAGGTATTGATACCTCAAACAGAATTGTCTGGAAAAAGGGATTAAAATGGAATTTCAATTATACCTACCAAGATGCCAGAAACATATCCGACTCACCCACATTAAATGGAAAATTCCTTCCCCTTCGCTCCAAGAGTCACGTGTCGACACTTCTTGCCTACTTTTCCAGTTGGGGAGAAATAGGTTTAGAATATCAGTATATCGGTGCGAATTTTCGAGACAGAACAAATGAATTCCTGGGTTATCTGCCTGCAAGACAATTCGTAAATATATACATTAATTATATTCCTTATAAAAATTTGGATACAGGAAATGAATTTTTAATTGGATTTGAAGTGAGAAATTTGCTAAACACTCGGATTGAAGACTTAGTGGGCTACCCTTTGCCAGGCAGAAGCTATTACCTAACAGGAAGTTATCGGTTTTAAATTTATGAAACAAATTTACCCAATCTCATCAATCAGAGTTCTTTTTTTCTGTATTCTTCTATTTCACTGCAATAAGTTAGAAATAGAAAAGCCAGACCTAATACAATTTTTACTTCTCTCATCTTCGCCAACCTCAGTTGGAGTAGTTACTTCGGATTTTAGTAGTGGGGGCAGATTCAAAACATTTGAACCCAACTCTCTCACTACTTTCCCAACATCGATACCAATTCACTCGGATGCGGTTGGAAGGTTTTTTTCAGAAAAAGTGTATATTATAAATCGTTTAAACAGGGATAGTATTCAAGTATTAAATCCAAATTTAGCATTTATAACAGAACAAGAGTTCAGTGTTGGCCAAGGTAAAAATCCACAGGATATCAGTGTTTATAATGACAAGTATTTCGTTAGTCTTTACAATTCTTTGGAGTTTCCAATATATTCTCGAATTTCCGGAACACAAATAGGATCGATTTCCCTCGAACCATACCGAGAGACCTTTTCAAGTTCGGGTATTCTTGATTCCTCTGTTGAATCTTCTCACATGATACAATATCAAAATCGTTTATTTTTACTCCTACAACGATTAGATCGAAATGATGCCTCCGGATTTTTACCACCTAACTCAATTTCGTATCTTTTAGAGATTGATATGGATTTAAATTCGGTTGTTCGAGTTTATGATCTACCAGTAAGAAACCCTTCCAGTAAAATTCAAAAAATTGTATGGAACGGCGAACCAGTCTTGGTCTTTTCCTGTGTGGGTCGTGTAGGCTTCCAATCGCAATTGGACGGAGGTTTAGTTGCCTTTCATTTAGGTAGACGAGAATTTTTGCCAAATTTAATCTACTCCGAAACTACCGCAGGTGGTGACATCCTATCATTCCAAATAAAAAATGAAGAATTGGGCTATGCTTCCATTTTGGATGCAGGGTTTAATAAATCAATTCAGGTATTTCGGCCAAGAACGGGTGAACGGATTGGCACACTTCTCTCGATTCCAGGTAACATCGGGACGAGTCTTTCAGGGCTCCACCTCACACCTGATGGAAAACTTTTAGTAGGCTCAACTGACTTTACCAGACCAGGAATTTTAGTTTATGACACAAACCAAGGGAATATCTTACTGAACCCTATTCCAATCTCCGTTGATCTAACCCCCTTCGATATCTTCCAGTTGCAAAATCTACCTTAAAAAAATATAATGGAAATAGAAATAGGAAATTTAATATATGTTAACTCTAAATAAGCATCCCAAAGGACCTTTAGCTAAACAAGTTTTACTCGTAATTTTGGATGGAGTAGGTTTCACCAAACAAGACGCAAATGACGGAAACGCGATTGCTAAAGCTAATATGCCCACTTTAAAAAATCTTTGGGAAAAGGAACCTGTTTTACTTCTCAAAGCACATGGAACTGCTGTTGGAATGCCTAGCGATGACGATATGGGCAATTCAGAAGTTGGGCACAATGTACTCGGTTCGGGTAGAATCTTTGACCAAGGTGCAAAATTGGTATCGGAATCTATAGCATCTGGTCGCCTTTTCTCTGGCGATACATGGAACAAATTAATTCAAAATGCAAAGTCTAAAAACTCAACTCTTCATTTCATTGGACTCATTTCCGATGGAAACGTACATAGTCATGTCGATCATCTAAGGGCTTTGGTTGACAATTCAATCCGACAAGGAATCACCAAGATCAGGATTCATATTTTGTTAGATGGGAGAGATGTACCTGAAAAATCAGCACTTGACTATGTAATTCCATTTGAAGCATTCCTTGACCAACATAGGAAAAATGGTGTGGATGTGCAGATTGCATCAGGTGGCGGTCGTATGGAAATCACCATGGATCGATACGAAGCAGATTGGTCTATGATCGAAAGGGGATGGAGAATACATGTAGAAGGCGAAGGTCGTAAATTCCAAAGTGCAGTAGAAGCAATCGAAACATTTCGCAAAGAAGATCCAGCCGTTATAGACCAATACTTACCAGGATTTGTAATTGCAGACAAAAATGGAAAGCCTATAGGTCAAATTAAAGAAAGCGATAGTGTAATTTTTTTCAATTTCCGAGGAGATAGAGCTATCGAAATTTCACGAGCATTTACTGAATCCAATCTTCCCATCAAAAGAAATCAAATTCCAAATGTTGAATATGCAGGAATGATGCAATATGATGGAGACTTGTTTATTCCCAAACAATACTTAGTTTCTCCTCCTGCCATCGACAGAACTATGGGTGAGTATTTGGTAAACCAAGGTATTGCTCAATATGCTCTTTCTGAGACACAAAAATATGGTCACGTTACTTTCTTTTGGAATGGGAATAAATCAGGGTATTTTGATCTAAAATTGGAAACATATGAAGAAGTTAAATCAGATGTAATCCCATTTGACAAAAAACCAGAAATGAAAGCTAAAGAAATTACCGACAATTTGGTATTGGCTCTCACCTCTCACAAATATCCATTTTTACGAGTCAATTATGCCAACGGAGATATGGTTGGTCATACGGGAAACATGGATGCCACCGTAAAAGGACTGGAGTATTTAGATTCTTGTATCGAAAGACTCAAAAAAATATGCGAAGAAACGAATACAATTCTCTGTATAACTGCAGACCATGGTAATGCTGACGAAATGTACCAATTAGATAAAAAAGGCAAGGCTCAATATTCGAAGGAAGGTATACCAATACCAAAAACAAGCCATACACTAAATCCCGTGCAATTTGTACTCTTTGATCCGAATCATCAAATTAAATTAAATTCTAAAATACAGAACCCTGGACTTGCAAACGTTGCTGCAACCGTTTTAGACCTCCTTGGTTTTGAGGCGCCTGAAGGTTACCATCCAAGTTTAATCAAAAGAGGTTGATTTGATTGAATTGGAGAGTTTTTAATTTCATTCTATTTTTTTGGATTCTTTTTTTCGGAATCCAAAGTTGCAACGAATTTGAAATTGGGACTTTTTCCGATGATACAAAACTTCAGATTCGAAAGGCGTTAAGAGCTGAAGGTTTCTATGGGGTCGTTCTGATTTCACAAGATCAGGACATTTTGTACCGTGATTCCATAATTCCAGATCCAAAAAATAATCCAAAACAGCTATATCAAAAACATAACTATCCAATAGGTGAGACTTCCAAACTTTTTACTGCAACCGCCATTCATATTCTCAAAAAAGAATCTAAAATCAAATTAGAAGATAAAGTAAAAAGCTATATAAAATGGTATCCCGATCCCAAAACGAAAATTTCGGATTTACTCCGCCACACATCAGGACTCCCAAAATTATTGGAAATCATCAGCGATTTTGAAGAAAAAAAATCAGTGATATCAAAGGCACAAGTTCTAAATGCTTTTCGTGAGTCAAAAAAAAATCCAAGCTTCTCCGCAGGTGAATATTGGAAGTTTTCAAGAATAGATTATGTTTTATTAGGAGAGATTATTTCGATCGTTGCCCAGAAGACTTATGCGGATTTTATGAGAGAAAAGATTTTTTTACCTCTCGATATGAAATTAAGTTCTGTGGATGATAAAGATCCCCTGCTTGGCAATAGCGGTATTTTATCTTCGCCTGAAGATTTACAAAAATTTGCATTTGCCTTTCAGAAAGGAAATATCTTAGAAAAAGCGGATAGAGATTCGATAGTAAAAAAAACCGTTTTATCCGATCCAGTATCCGAAGATCCGATTTCCTTCGGCGAAGGCGTGTATGTTGGTGATTATTTCTATTGGGGTTACGGCAAAGAAAAAAATATCGCTAATTTTTATTATCACGATCTTAACAGTAGAATTTTTATAACAATCGTAAATCCGTTTGGCGGCACAAAAGGTGATCTTTCATCAATCAAATCTTCAATAACGGAAATTATCTTCAATGCAAAAAAGCTAAGTTTCACAAAAACAAAAAAAGAGGATGATCAATCTATTTATATTGAAGATCTAATGGCTTTAGAAAAAGTGCCTTCACTTGGGATAGCAGTATATAAAAATTATGCTCTAAGTTGGAAAAAGAATTACGGTACCAAAACCAGCCAAACTTTATTCCGAGCAGGCTCTCTGTCAAAAACGGTTACAGCGACAGCTATACTTCGTTTGGTGGAAGATGGAAAGTTAAATTTATACTCTAATTGGACACCCAAACTCAAAAAATACAAAGTGGAACTTCCTAACAACAAAAGAAAGCCAAATATAAATTTAGATCTCCTTCTATCCCACACTAGTGGATTGACTGAAAAAGGAAATTGGGATGATCCGATCAATCGAAATAAACGAAAACTAAAAGATATTCAAGATATCAATAGTCAAAACAAGTCCAATGGTTTAAAACTGTATTACAAACCAGGAACTAAGTCTCGTTATTCGGGTGGTGGTTATAGTATCGTCCAGGAAATTTTGACCGAAATCACCAAATTGAATTTTCCGACTCTTATCGACCAGACTGTGTTCCAGCCTCTAGGTCTGAAAAGAAGCACATTTCGCCAGAATTTAGAGGAATCTGCGGACCGAGTGGAGGGAAATGATTCCTCGGGAAATCCATTGCCACAGAAGGTTTTCGTAACACCAGAACTATCATCTGGTGGTCTCTGGACAACACCGGAAGAAATCGGTAACTTGTTTATTGAGGTTGCTAAAGCGAAACAGGGAAAGTCCAGTTTCTTGACGGCAGATTCGGCTCAGTATCTTTTAGAACCAAAAATGAGTGCAGCCAACCTCACCGTTCATGCCCTAGTCGCCCATGGATTTTTTTTAAACCGAACAGGAAGAACAGAATATTTCTTTCACGGAGGTCATACAACCGGGCATAAATCTTTGGCACTTTTCAATGCGGAAAAGGGATATGGGATCGTAATTATGACGAACTCCGAAAATGGCTCCAAACTGATCTGGAGGATCCTTCGGGCAGTTTCCGTTCGCGAAAAATGGGACAAATTTGTAAATTAATCTGATTGACCAATTGGCAAAATTGGCTATCCTCAAAGCGATTCAATGGAATATACAGAATCCAAAATTGATGGCATAATTGTTCTTAAACTATTCGGCAACTTAGACATGTTAAATGCCGGAATTTTAAAAGAACGGATCCGAGAATCAACCGCAAACAAAGAGCACAAATTTATCTTCGATTTAGGCGGAGTCAATTTTGTAGACTCTTCAGGTTTTGGACTCATCATGTCTCTCAATGACAAGTTGGCAGACATTGGAGGCGGACTTAGAATCGTCAACGTTTCCAAGACAATCCGCCAGATCTTTCGGATTTCAAAGATAGCCTCTGTGATCCAAATCTACGAGACTACGGAAGAGGCCCTAAAAAGCTTCTGATTACTTAGCTGCCATTTCAGCAGCCTTCATTTTTTTCCAAAAATTCTTTAATTTTTGAATTTTAGGATTTTCGGGAGCAATTTCTTCCAAACTGAGTAGCACACTCTCCGCTTTCGAAACATTGTTTTGATGCATCAAAATTTCGGCTAACAGCAATAAGTTTTTAAAGTTTTTAGGATCGCGAAGTCTCAATCTTTCGGCAAAGTCGCAAGCCAAATCAAAATCACGTTTTTGTTTGTGAGCGAATGCTATATAAAACAAAAAATCGGTGTCACCCGGATTGATTTTTAGATACCGGTCTGCTAAAATTATGGCTTTCTCATATGATCTAGATTTCATATAAAGTTTTGAAAGTTCTCGTAAACAGTACAAATCTTCTGGTTCACTCTCTAAAGCAACTTCTAGGGAAATAATTGCGTTTTCCCAATTTCCCTCTCGATATGCCTGTATTCCTTCGCCAAGTTTTTTATAATAGGATTTCTTTTTATTCGAGCTTTTGAGAATTTGATTTGTTTCTTCCAGAAAACCTATCCTGAGCAAGCTCATATCATCGGTTAGTTCACCCGTTGTTAAGATAGATTTATATATTTCTTCAAGATTTCCCATACCAGATCTAACATGACTTAAAAATAAGTTTTCATCATCATTTATTACGCGAAGTTTATTTTCACTGGATGTTAATATATCATCTCGGCCGTCAGAGCCAATAATTAGAACATCACCAGGTTTGAGAGGATACACTTGAATAACAACTTCATCACCACTCATTTCAGTAAAACCTATCTTACGAAGAGAGTGTTCTTTCTCTAAAAACTCTGCATGGCCATCACGGTATAAAACAATCCATGGGTGTTCAGCATTTATATAATAAAGAGTTCCAGTATCTTCATCTACTAAGCCCATAATCGCAGAGAGTAACATGTGACCATCAAAACTTATGAAAACGTTGTGGATTTCTTGAAAACATTCCTTCAACCAACGTTCCGGATGACGGTCTTGCATATAGCGTAATTTTTGAGTTCTTGTTAGTATTGATTTAAAGACCGTACCCATTACGAGGGCACCGCCTGCCCCTTGGATGGATTTACCCATCGCATCTGCATTTAGAAACACAGTGTATTTTTTACCTAAAAGCAAAATGCTATCAGAAACTGTTAGGTCACCGCCGATCTCTGATTTTTTTCCTCTGAAAGAAAATTCCTTCATTTGGCGTTCTAAAATTTTGATGGAGACGGTCACTGACTTGGAAAAACTTCCCCTAAGAGGTTTTATAAGAAGCGAAGTCAAAAAATAATCACCGTCTTGTTTTTCTTTTAATTTCTGAACCTCGGAGAGAGTCTCGTTCAACTCACGAGTTCTAGTCTCAACTTTCTCTTCTAGATGATTTTGGTGTTCAGATAATTCTTCTTTCATTCCAATAAAAACACGTCCCATTTGCCCAATTTCATCTTTTCTACTTGTTGGCAAAGTTTCCGGCTGCCACTTGTCCAAGTCGATCATAGCTGATGTAAGTAACTTAATCGCATCTACCATATCTCGAGAAAACATAAATGAAATTAAAAATATTATTCCAAATAACAATATCGATGCGATGATAAAAAAGACCCAGATTTTAAATGTTTTTGATTCTACTTCATTTTCATCTATTAGAACATGGAAAACCAAATCTTTTAAAGTGTTCTGTTTTCCATGATAGGGAATCTGAACAAGGTAGAAAGGTTGCCCATTATAAACAAAACGACTTCCATCGGAATACGAATTTATATTTTCTTTTAAGAAACCTCGGAAGGTATCAGAACCTGTGGTTCTAAGTTTTCCATCTAAAAAAATTGCCAGGTGAATTCTATCGTCTTTAGAGATGGTTTCCGTAAACTTATCATCCACAACTTGACCAATTTGGATCGTACCCTTTCCAAACATTGGGGCAGCAAGACGAAACCCCAGACCACTATGCCCATCCTCTAAACTTGCTGAGATTTGACCAGCTAACGCATTTTGGATGATGGGCTGATTGATTTTATTATCTCCATAATCACCTGGGCGATGCACCCGAAAGACCACTTTGCCTGCTTTGTCACCAATCTCAAATACGGATAAGCCATATCTATCCATGATTTTGCGTAAATAGGGAAGATTGGAATTTAAAATATTTCGATTAGAAAGTCCGTTTTCCAAAAGACTCCTTGTGACTGGATTGAAAGTGATTTCTTCCAAGAGAAGTCTGAGTTTTTCTTCTTTAAATTCCAATTCTCTCTGAAAATTTCGAGAAAGATCCTCGGCCCTTTGCGTCTGAGGAATATTTTTTACCGATTGTAGCAAATAGGCAAAACTTGTAGTGAGTGCAATGACAAGAAGGATTTGACTTACACTCAGGATTAATAAAAACTTATATCGTATACTCATAGGAAACCAAGGTTTGGATTCCAAACTACACCAAGGCAGTTACAAAAATATGACAATCCTTTGAAAGGATTGTGTATTCAAAGAAAAACTTAAATGAAACCAAATGCGATTCTATTTTTGATCTTAATTCTTTTGTTACTTTTTTATCTACTTTGGGAGTATATTTTTCACCAAAGAAACGTTAATCGCTTTGAGTTCAGGATCCATGTAAATGGGACGAGAGGAAAGTCAAGTGTGACCAGACTGATTCGTGCGGGTCTTGCAGAAGGTGGTTTTTCTGTTTTTGCCAAAACTACGGGAAGTATGGCACGGATGATCCTGCCCAACGGTTCTGAGATCTCAGTAGAGCGTTTTGGAAAACCAACAATACTTGAACAGCTAAAGGTTTTAAAAACTGCTGCTAAAACAAAAGCAAATGTAATCGTTATTGAGTGTATGGCACTGGAGCCAAAATACCAATGGGCAAGCGAAAACCAAATGATTCAGTCTAACATCGGTGTGATTACCAATATACGAGAGGACCATTTAGATATTATGGGACCAAAAATATCTGATGTAGCAAAGGCTATAGCTTCGACGGTTCCCCTATCTGGAAAACTTTTTATTCTATCTACTCCATTTCGTGAATTTTTCCAAAAAGTCTGCAAAGAAAGGAAATCCAAATGTATCGAAGTCTTTGATTCGAATCCAAGTTTGATTCAAGATTCGGATCTTTCGGAATTTTCTTATATCGAACATAGAGAAAATTTAATCTTGGCACTTACCGTATGTGAATCCTTAGGTGTTCCCTATAAAATTGCTTTGGCTGGGATGAAAAAAATGAATCCCGATCCAGGAGCCTTAACCATAACCAAGGTTCATTTCTTCGGAAAACAATTCTCATTTGTAAATGCAATGGCCGCTAATGATCCGAACAGCACATCAATTATATGGAAAAACTACATAGAAAAATCAGAAAAATATTCTGATCCTAAATATATATTTTTTGTTATGCGAGAGGATCGACCAGAAAGAACAAAACAACTCCTTGAGGAAATTTCAACTTGGCAAAATGTAAATGGGATTATTTTAGTCGGACCCGGCTCCAATCTGAATTACTCAATCCTAGAAAAAAAGTCAAATTCTGCAATCCCTGTCTATGTTTGGGAACACCGAAGCCCAGATCAGATTTTTGAATCTCTGATTTCAATCCTTCCTGAGACTAGTATTATATTTGGAATGGGAAATATTGTTGGTCTTGGATTTGAACTTTTGCAGTATATCAAAAATAGAGCGGAATCAAAGGCGTGAACGAAATCTTACCACTATCCATAGGCCTTAGCCTACTTGTGTCCTTACTATTTTCAGAGATGTTTGGTTTATTGGGGACGGGACTAGTTATTCCAGGATACTTAGCATTAAGTTTAAATGAACCTAAGAATATTTTACTGACTTTTTTTATTGCCTTTCTCGCATACCTTTCTGTAGAAATCCTCTCCCAGCTACTAATTATCTTTGGCAAACGAAAAATCGTATTACATTTATTATTCGGATACTTTTTTGGTTACTTACTCAATTTCCAGATACTTCCAAATATTGAATCACCCTTTCTGAATGAGCTTCATAGTGTTGGATTTATAATTCCTGGGCTAATCGCCATTTGGTTCGAAAGACAAGGCGTTTTAATCACCTGCTCCATTCTGGTTATCGCCAGTGTTTTGGTAAAAATTGTTTTAATAGCCATTTTAGGAAATGAATTACAAATCCAATGATTACTAAAATTTATTGGTCTCCATTTCAAAGATCTAAAATGGGAATCATTCTGCTTTCCATTTTATCCGTCATAGGTCTGTTATTCGTAGAAACTTGCAAAGTAAAGAAAGAACAATCCTATTTTAAAAAAAAACTAGCGGCTTCAAAACTCGCTGAAAGATCCTTCAATGCGATTCGACCAGAACTCATTAAACGAAAAAATTCCGATTACCTAGAGTTCGACCCCACAAATTCAGGTTTGATTGGTGAATTTTTAACACCCATTACGAGTAACAGTGGTTCTTTATCAGCTAAACAAACATCTATAAACCCAAATTTTGCGGCATTATTGATTCACTATTTCAAAAAGTTAAAATTGGAAGAAGGGGATACCGTAGCCGTTGCCGTTTCTGGATCTTTCCCTGCGTTAAATATTTCCGTATACTCTGCCATCCAGACTCTTAAATTAAAACCGATTATTATCACTAGTGCTTCGGCATCTCAATTTGGTGCCAATTTACCTCAGATGACTTGGCTAGATATGGAAAGGGAACTTTTTGAACTAGGATTTTTTTCATTTAAGTCGAGTTATGCATCTATGGGAGGAATCCAAGACAAGGCAGTTGGACTTACAAAAGAAGGAAAGGATTTAATTCGCCAAGCTATCAAAAGAAATTCCATACAATTTTTGGATTCAAAAAATTATGATGATGCCTTAGAATCCCGAATCAGGATCTATGACGAACTCTCTAATCAAAAACCCATAAAAGCATTTATCAATGTAGGTGGTGGAACAACTATATTGGGAACGAATCTCGGTAAACAGGTGTTCAAGACAGGATTGATATTAAGTTTACCCGAAGAAGATCATATTCCGACTTCTGTGATATCTAGATTTTTAGAACGGGATATCCCTGTAATCAACCTAATCCAAATCGAAACTTTGGCCAAAAGATTTGGTATGCCAATCTCCCCCAAAAAAATACCCAAACCAGGAGAAGGCAAAATTTTTTATCAAGAAGAGTACAATCCAATTCTCTACATTGGCGTTTTTATATTTATAATTCTTGGTCTATATGGTGTAACAAGATTGGGTGTGGGGGAGAAGCATTCGGACTACTCCATTCCAAAATCAAAAGGAGTTTAAATGGCTAAAATTATCGTTCTTTCCTTATTTCTTTTCTTTTTCATACGTTTTATCAAAAGACTCCTCATTGCACCAGCAAAACTTGCGGAAGAAATTAGAAGAGGCCAGGAAACACAATTCACTAAAAATGAAAAAGATATTTCTGACCAAGGTAAAATTATCGAGTAAACTTTTTCATTTCCACCGATGATAAAGGTAGGATGAGATACTTTTGCATTCTTTCTTTCATTCTTTTACTCGTTAACTGTGGTGTTCCTAAGGGCGAGTTTGGATGGGCCATAACGAAGATGGAAGAATTGGATTTAATGGAAAAACAAATCCAAACCATCACCGATTATAAGATGATGAGAGACGGTCTTATTTTCACCCCTTCCGACACAATCCACTATGTATACCAGTTTTCCAGATATCCGGGACCAGATTTGGACTTTCACATCTCACTAAATCGCTATGAACTTGATTATGTGGAAATAGATATCAAAAAGAAAAAACCCGAGCCAGACAGCTCTGCAATCCGGGACGAATTTTCTCTTTTAAAGACCGGGCAATACTTATTAAAAATTGTCCATGAAGGTGATACAATCGATGAAGTATACTTTCGAGTATTGCCTGAAGAGGGTTATACCAGCGAAAACTTAGAACAAGAATTAGCTGGCGATCAAACGGACGAAATTATTAAATATTCCCGCTAATGGGTGGGATGATATTTCCTGTAACGAGTATTTTTTTAACACGTTCCAACTCTTTGAGTGCTACATTAATCTCTGTTTCTTTTCCAATTTGAATTATGGTGTCATAGAAACTTAGCGCTTTTTGAAAGTCTCGATTCTCTTCTGATATCGCACCTAAACGAAAAAGGATTTTTACCAATGGAATTTTATCTCTTTTGGTTTCCAATACTCGAATCGCTGCCTGTTTGTCTTCTATCTTAATATCCATTAAACGATACTGCGATAGTGCATCATCTTCGGTTGTTATAAGCAAATCTCTTTTGAGTTTCTGCTTTTTTTCAATAATTTCTTTGAGTTCTTTTTCTGCGTCTATCAATTTGGTATCCAATTTTTTCCATTGTTCGTATGCCAAATTGAGTTTATTCTGCTCTGGTATAATTCTTCTGTTCTTTCGATCCTTTTTGCTGAGTTGGTAAAAAGCTATAGACTCAAGCTCTAAATACTTGGATTCTTCAGTTACCTGCGGATTCCAATCACGACTATTTCGGTCCAACCAGTATGTTAAAAATTGAGATGCCTTCTCCACGTCACCAATATGATCTGAGAAAAAAATTCCCATTTCATACGCAACTCTTGTTTTTTCCAAGGAATCTGTACTCGATTTAAAGTAGGAATCATAGTATGAACCTGCAAGAATCTTTCGTTTTAAATCCGCATTGAGAGTCGCCAAACGTAAGTATGTTTGATTAATCTTTGCTAGATCCTCTTCAGTTGGATTTTCCTTTTTTAAAAGAAGTGCTAAACTCCTTTCGTAAAAATCAACCGCCTTTTCCTTTTTACCATCTTGGCGGTATTGTTCCGCTATATCATTTAAGACCAATGGATTCTCGTTCCAAACCTTAAATGCACGTTCTAAAATCAATTCATAGGCAAAAAAATCGGTGTTCCTCTTATAATCAAAAAGAACATAAATTCCTTTCCCAGCTACACCTGACTTATTTACAATTTTCAGTCTTTCTTTGTTATCATCTTCTATTTTCTTAACTACATTTGCCAAAGCATACAAATCGTTTGATTCGGCTTCTTTTCGCTTCTGCAAGTATGAATTGTATCGATTTTGGATAGAGGATTCATATTCTTGTTTTATGGATTTTAATTCACTTTCTTTCGTTCGAATATTCGTTAGTTGTTGTTCTTTAACTTGTCCGATCGATGCTAGTGATTTCCCAGATCGTATCCAGTCACTTTCTAGGATATGAAGATCATCTTTTGCCTTTTTGAATTCTCTTTCTTTCTCTTTGAATTGATCGTAAATATTTTGGTGGTCTTCCGCAGATTTTGCATCATAACCCAAAATATCCTCTGCCTTCCAAACACCTGTTCTGTATTCAGTTTCTGTTAAGTCCAAGGGATGGTAACGAAATGCCGCCAAATAATGCCTAAGTGATGCAGCATACTTCTCTGAGTCTTTGTAGAGTCTTGCTAGGCGGATATGCAAAAAATATAAAACTGGAGAATCCCTGACAATATAGGTTTCCGATTTTTTATGAGTCTTTTGCCAGAGAAGCAAACGGATATCATTGGATTCAGTTCGTGAATTGTAGATGTTGCGTTTTTCTCTGTCCTCCCAAATCCGTTTTTCTTCAATGAATTGGCTATAGTAACGTTTGAGAAGACCCTCTGCCTCTCTGATTTTTGTTTCAGAGGATTTTGGTCCCGTTTCCTCGGGAAGGCCCTCTGAAACTCCATCAGGCACCACAATGGGTGCATCCGTTCCGTCGATAGAAGGAGGTTTTGGCTCATCCCGAAGAGCGATCCCCGAATCTTCATCAATCTTCAATCGCTTTTCGGAATCAAGAGCTTGGATCTCTTCGATTGAGATCACCTGAAGTGGTGTGAAGTAAAGATCCTTGAGAGGGTTTCTCCTGTCTTCCTCGCCGGCGGATAGGTTTGGGACAGTCAGAAGGATGTAAATCAAAATGGATTTTTTCAGATATGTGACAAATGAGTTTCGAGAGCTGTCTGTCAAAGTGTCCATTTCCATCCTACCTTTCCTATCGGAGAAAAAGTCAGTTTCCGAAACCAAAAGGTGTTGAGTTCTTTCGAATTTCGTACTTTATTAGAATCCGAGTTTAGGATTCCCCATGGCAAAAAATATCATCGAAAGGTATCTCGTTTTAAAAAACAAATACCGCAATTACGATACAAAATATGCGCTCAAACGGATGCAGTCCTTTCGCCTTGCCACCCAAGAACTTTCAAGAAAAGGTTATGAAGTTGCTCTAGAACTTTTGGGATCCATCAATTTTGGAATTGTTGAACCAACTTCAGATGTCGATTGTATTCTACTCATCGAATGCGATTTGCACAAAGACGAAAGTTCTTGTCCAAATCATTGCCCCAACCTCAATTTTGTAAAAGATGAAATTTCAAAATTTGTACAAAAAAGATCGGCACCCGAAGCGTTTAACATTGAATATTTGGATACAATCAATCTAAAATATGTGGAAGAAAAAATAAGAACCGATCAAGTATTAGGAGATGAAACTCTCTATTGCCTTCTTTTTTATCGTAATATAGGAAGACCCGTAAATCGCCCCCTATTCATTCCCTATTGTGATCAACTGGAAGAAAATCCAGACTTTGTCAAAGAAATTATCCCTTGGGCTGCGGAAGCGCTAGAAGGTTACCTCAACACAAACCAACACAGAATGTCATTTAACAAATACAATGAAAGAATACGAGCTAGAGGTCTTGACCTGCCCGAAGGATTGCAGCAAGAACTACAAGATTATATGGAAGGTAAACATTGAAATTAAATAAAAAAGTGAATAAAATCACCCTACTGACTTCTAATTTTAAACTCTCTCACATGATTCTCGTGATTGGTTTAACTCTCACGCTTTTCCATTGCGGAAAATCCGAAGAGACAGAACCCTCCTTGGAGAAGAAATCTGCACCATATGAAAGTTATGCGGCAGAAGATAATCTAGACTCACCCTCCCCAGAATCTGCCAAAATCATTTCAGGTTCTTCTGCCTCTCCTGCATCCAAAGATTGGATCCAAGAACAAAAATCGGAAAACAAACTCGGTGGACTTTTTTTACCATTTCCGACCAATCAATCCCGACTTTTGGAGTATGAGGTAATCCTACTTTATGAATCTAACGATCTCATTCAGACTAGAAAGTCTCTAATTGAATTGATCCAAAAGTATGGATTTTTAGAATCAAGTTCGGCATTTAATGCGGACGATCCAAGTATGTCTGTTCAAGTGAAAGTCAACGCATCTATGTTATATGATGCCTTACTTGCATTTGATACACTTGGAAATCTTATTTCCGAAAATATATCTACCATCGACCACACAGAAAATCAAGTTTGGCAAAATCGGAAGAACACAAGAGAGAGTTTGCGTCTAAAGAGAAAAAGTCTAGCGAGTACGAACGTTTCCACGGAGTCCAAAAATTGGGAAGCCATCGACAACTCATTAACTGCCAGTGAAGATGCTAAAGACCTTGCCGAACAAGAAATTTGGAAAATCCAAGACCGCGTCAAATGGGCAAAGGTGAATCTAACTTTTTCCACACCAAAAGCAAAAGATAAAATCATCATCCCAACCTATCAAAACGCACTTGTAGGAATCTTGAATTCATTTTTGACGCTCACTTACTATCTGGTATGGATAGCTCCGTTTCTATTGTTCATCGGTGGAATTGGATGGGGAGTTTATAAGGGATATAAAAAATTACGAGCCAGATGAGTCACTGGCTTGTATGTAGTTTGAAGACCATATTGTATTTAAGATTTCAATTAAACATAACAAACATTATGCTTACCTAGGAAATAATACTATCTTGGAGAATTTAGGCCGAGTCTATTTCCATCACAATCGGTAAAAATTGCAAAAAAACCATTTTGGTCTGCATGTGGGGTTTTCGGTATGATTATTTTTCCCCCATTTTGCGGAACCTTTTCTAAAACATTTTGCAAGTCGTCCCCTGCGTTTAAATAGATTGTCACACCGTTTGCCGAAGGATTGTATCCTTCTGCTTGAAGGATTATACCAACATTGGCTTGGCCTTCCGTCGGAAAAATACCCATCTTCATTCCGTTTACTTCCATTTTTTCTATTTTGATTTCGAAAAGATTTTCATAGAACTTTACGGAACGGTCAATATCGGTCGAAGGAATTTCAAAAATACCAACATAACTTTTCATTTCTTTTTCTTTGCTACCACAGTGGAGCGTACTTATTGCAAATAGGATTGGGAATAAACTAACTAATATTCTTTTCATACTTTCTATCCTAACCGTATTGCTCTCTTTGGAATTGTAAAAAAACGACAAAATCAAATTTTATTTGTAAAAAAGAGAAGAAAGCTTCATACTTTGATTCTTTAAAAGTTCTTTTGGAATGATTCCTGTGAAATCCTTAAAGTCCTTTATAAAGTGAGCTTGGTCATAGTACTGAAATTTGTGGGCAAGTTCTGTTAAGTTTTCTGACTCTTGGTTCAACATAAATTTCAAAGCAGCTTGAAATCGAATCACCTTACCCATTTGTTTTGGACTCACTCCGATGAATCTAATGAATTTTCGTTCTAGCCTTCTACGTAAGGAAAGGTTATCGCTCAGGATAGTACGAATCGACATACTTCCAAAACTTTCAATCATTGAATCAAGAGTCGATTGAACAAGTGCATCAATTTCTATTTTACTTGGCATTTTATTTCGGATCCATTCTTCTACGATCTCGATTCTTTTTTTTGTGTTTGATGCGTTCACAATCCGATTTTGGAATTCAGTTACTTCTGATTCGTCGAATATTTCAGCCAGCGGTGTTTCTTTATTGGCAAAAACATTTAAATCCTTTTTTGCCAATTGGGCAAATCCATACGGATAGAATCTTACGGAAAAGGTATTTACATAACCCGTTGGTTCGATGTAAAACGGATCCATTGTTTGACCGAGAAACATCGCACGGGGCTGTAGAATAAAATCCTGTTCCGAAGTATATCGTTTAATATCATCCCCAAGGATGAAGGCCATTTCAACCAACCCATCAGGGATAATTCTTTGTTTTATAGGATTATCAGTTGCTGGCACAACTAAAGTCCAATAGCAATTTACAAACAAATCAAGATCGGAATTCGGTTGAAACGTTTCGTATTCCATTTTTTTGGTTTTAAAACTACGGATACATCGATGCCTTCGAATTTACATTTTCTAAGTGACGGATATCCTTTCCTGTATTGAGTCGCACTAACTCTTCCGCTACGTTGACTGCATAGTCTCCTAACCGTTCCAATGCGAGTATGATGCGATAAACATCTGCAAACTCTCGTTTGTCCATACTTTCATCGGCTCTGTATTTTTTAAAAGCAAGGTCGCACAAGGAATTGAGTTCTTCCTCTAAACTATTAACACTTCCCATAAATCGTTCTTTCTCTTCGACAAGGGATTCGATCGCCATCCCAGCAAGTGTGGTTACGCGAGACAATATCAAGGTCATCGGCTCTTCATTTTTGAAAAGACCCTTTCGAATGGTTTTGTAGCGAAAGACTTCCGCACAGTTGACTACCTGGTCTCCCATCCGTTCCATATTCCTAGTTATTCGAATGGCAGAAAGGGCAAACCTCAGTGGGTCTTTTTTAAGAACGATATCGCTATCCACTTCCCCCATTCCTAAAATGTTACGGTTTGTAACAGCCTCGAGAATTGCGTTTTGGGAAAGGTTGTCATTTTCTTTCTCAAGATCGTCGATCAAATCATCACGTTTGACGATTTCATTCGCCAAATCGTAGTTATCTGCTTCCATAGCTTCACTAAGAAGGATCACTTGTTCTAAAACAAGCTCTGCCATAGAGTAGAGATTTTTCCGTAGATAGTAAAATTTAGAAATGATCATCCAGTTCTCCCCTAATGGCAATAAAGAATCTGGACAAGTTTATGTTAAACGCTAGAAGGTGCCAATTCGGAAATTTCTTCCGCCGTGAGAATTTTTTCGATATCGATCAGGATGATGAAACGGTTTTCCTTTTTTCCAACTCCCGTAATGTAACGGGAAGATATGCCTTTGACCGAAGGGGGGGGCGGGTCCACTTGACCTGCGGGAAAATGGACTACGTGGGAAACCTTGTCTACAATCACGCCAACCGACTTCCCGCCAATATTGATGACAATGGCTCGGTCGAGGCTCTCACTTGTGTTCTTTACATTCAACCGTTTGGCAAGATCGATCATCCGAACTACCTTCCCTCGGATGTCCATGATCCCTGCAAAAAAATTTTTGGATTGGGGAACTCGAATGAGATTGGTGATTTTTACAATCTCCTCAACAATTGTGATGGGAATTGCATACTCTTCATCACCTAAATTGAATATAATATACTGCTCGTGGATTAAATTGGATGCGCTTTCTTTTGCCATGGATTCTATTACGGATCTAAAAATAGACGTATCCGTTATAGAAAAAATATGAACCAATTGAAAGAAATGACAACACTTTTGTGAAAAGTACAGATCGTTTTCTCACAAGAAAATCCAAAAGACCTGCAACCATTCCCAGGCAAGCGATAGTGATACCTAATACGACATAATCATAATAGGAAATATAAACTAAATAACCAAATCCAAGTCCCAAACTGAAATCCTGAAGGTCTCCCCATATTCTCCGTTTGAATCGTTGCCAGGGCGTTCCTCTGGCCCTACGTGCCTCTCTACGACGCCTACGCCACCTTTGGAATCTTGTTTCTCTGACAATTCCAAAGATCGAATCGTATTTGGTGGATGCGGGAAATCGACGGACACGGTTTTTCTTTTCTTCTTCGATATCTGGTAGATACGGTGGGTAGATTTCATAGGCTCCGCCGAGACTTGCTAGAAGGTCTGGATCGGGGAGGCTTGCAAAGTAGTCTCGGAAAGGCCATAACTTTCGAAAGACAGGATAAGCCCTGCCGAAAGATATATCCTTTTCTTGGAGTACAACTCCATTCTTGACCGTAGCTCCATAGATACGGTTTTTTTCTTCTTTGATCTGTGCAGACAGCCGAACCAAACGCTCGTGGAAGTTGAACTCAGCTTCCAGAACGTCCCCCAAAGGTGTTTCCATACTAAAGGCTCGGATGAAACCTGGTGTGCGGGGTTTCTGTTTCCTCCAGATTTGCTTCATACGAAACCTATCGGAGGATTTAGAAAGTCACTGAAGGAAGATTATTTCTTCTTTTTGTGTCGGTTGGCTCTACGTTTTTTCTTTCGTTTGTGTGTTGCGATTTTTCTACGCTTTCTCTTTTTTCCGGAAGGCATTCCTTCCTCCTTATTTAAGCCTGTTCTGTCAAATTTCTAGTCGAGGTACTTTTGTAAAACTTTATTTTTACGGATATTGGAGAGCATGTTTTTGATATCATTGACTCCCTTTCTGGAAGTGATCATCAAAATATCTGGCTCTTCCACAACAATCAGATCATCTACTCCCAGAAATGCGATGAGTTCTTTCTGAACAGAAGAAATATTTCCAGTTGCCTTGTGGTAAAATACCTCTTTTCCTTGGTGGTGGTTTTTGTCTTCGTCTCCAGGAAGGATTCGTTCCAAAGAAAGCCATGAGCCCACGTCATCCCAATTGAATTCGGCTTCGACCATTCGTATCTTGGAAGATTTTTCCATGATGGCCGTATCAATCGCTTCCGATGGAAGGACTTGAAATGCTTGTTTGAGGTCTCCAAAATTCTTAAAGGGAAAACCAGATAGGAGCGGGTTTAAGAGATGAGGAGCATGGGTCTTAAATTCTTCCAAAATCGTTTCTACTCGGAACATAAAAATCCCAGGATTCCAATAAAAGTTGGATTTTTTAATATATTTCAGCGCGGTTTTTATATCCGGCTTTTCATAAAACGCTTTTACCGAATAACCAACATTTGTTGATTTGCCAGTCGCAATATAACCATATCCGATTTCCGGTCGATTTGGTTTTACTCCGAGAAGTACCATTCCATGATCCGTCTCCGATAGCGCTTTTTCGATGGTTTTTGTAAATCCTTTGATAGGATCGATGAAAGCATCCGCCGACAGAACAATCAGGTTGGGGTTTCCGAATTTCTTCTGAAAGTGAAGGGCAGAGAGTGCGATGATGGGGGCAGTGTTTTTCCCTTCGGGTTCAATGATAAAATTATTCGATGGGAACTTGGGATCTTTTTTTAGAATTTCATTTTTGAGACTCGCATTGGTTCCAATAAAGATTCGGTCCAGAGTGGTGATCGTTAGGGCACGATCAATTGTCTCACGAAGAAGTGTTTTGTTAGAGTATACTTTTTGTAGCTGTTTTGGTGAATTGGTGCGGGATCTAGGCCAGAATCGTTCCCCTTTTCCGCCAGCCATAATCATCACCACAGGAAGTTCTTTGGGTTGTTTTGCCATAGTTATGAAGACCAGGTTTTCGAACCGTTCTTGCCCGAAAACCTGAAAAAATTAGGTAGTTGTGCCTTCTTTTGGGCTTTCTTCCGAATGGAGTTTGATCGGTTTGCCAGGAATGATCGTGGAAATTGCGTGTTTGTAGACGAGGTTCTGTTTGTTATCATTTTCCAAAATGATGGTGAAGTTGTCAAAACTCACTACCTTACCTTTCAAAGGAACACCATTTAACAAATAAATAGTGAGATCTATTTTTTCCTTACGAGCAGTGTTTAGAAGTTGGTCTTGGATATTGTTTTTTGCCGACATTGGAAATTCCCGAGTATTTTCTCTATTTTTATTCTATATTTGTATAAAGTTGGACAGCTTCTTCATAAGAAATGGGCGAAAGGATTGGATCTTTTTTGAACCAAGTTACCTGCCTCTTCGCATAATTCCTATGGGACTGTGCCAACTCTTCAATGAATGTATTACGCTCTAACTTTCCATTTAAGAAATCAAGCGCAAAATTATACCCTAAAGTCCGAAGTCCAGGCGCATCTTCACCGTATTTCTCTCGGACAAATTTTGTTTCCTCTAACATTCCTTCGATGAGATTCGGGATTCTTTCATTGATTCGTTTGTAGAGAATTTCACGAGGTGGGTCGAGCCATCTACCAACGAGTTGGAGGTCGCTTCGTTTTTCAAGATAGCCTCCTTCTAGTTTCCTAGAAACTTCTGACCAGCGCGAGCCTGACAAAACAACCTCCAAGGCTCTCCGAATCCTATAGCCATCATTTGCAAATAGAGATTCCAAAGCCTTTGGATCTTTTTCTCTCAAAATTTTTGTGGCTTCTTCCAAAGACAGTTCATTCACATATTCCTTTGTGGATTGGGTTACATTTGGTACGGGAAACATTCCCAATAGAAAGGCTCGCAGGTAGAATCCAGTTCCTCCTACTAAAAAAGGAATTTTGCCTCTAGATTCGATCGACTTAATTGTAGTTTCTGCCCATTTGCAAAACAGACTGGCATTAGGTGCCTCATTCGCAGACAAAAAACCAATTAAGTGGTGGGGGATCTCTGCGAGCTCGCTTGGGGTTGGGGCAGTGGTGCCCACCGAGAGTTCTCGATAGACTTGCCTGGAATCAAAGGAAACAATTTCGAAACGGTCGGGGTCGAGGTGGAGGGATACGGCCGTTTTACCTGAGCCAGTAGGTCCCCCCAAAATGGGAAGAATCACTCCTCTTCCTCTGCTACGACCTCCTCGTCTTCTGCCTCTTCCAATTCTTCTGTTTCTTCCATAAGTTCGTCTTCTTCTAGAACTGGTTCTTCCTCTTCTTCTACTTCATATTCCGATTGTCGGAGAGCCGCCATTCTGGATTTGATAGCAGGTTTTGCCAATTGGTCTGCTCCACATTTGGGGCACTTCTTCTCTGGCTTATAAAGATCGTAGAATTTTGTTCCACAAGAATAGCATGTAAATTTTTTACCCAGTGGACCAAGTGCAGGATCGATCTTTGGAGCAACAGGTTTGCCTTGCTGTTTCTCTTTAGCTTGCGCCGCAGGTATTGACTTACTTGCGACAGTTTCCTTAGCCTTAGGCACGGGTTTTTTCTTATCTTCCTTTTTTGGCGCCGATTTTGGGGAAGATTTCTCTTTAGCCACTACCTTTTTTTTAGGAGGTGGAGACTGTTTTTTGACTGCTTTTTTTGCGACCATAAACGTACTTTTGCCAGTTTTGGGAATACCTGGTTTGGAACAACCTTTTTGAAATTGGACGGTTTTCTCCTGGAACAAAATTATAGGAAAGTATTTTTTTTCATATGACGCATTTAAGTGTAAATGTAAACAAAATCGCCACCCTTCGAAATTCACGAGGTGGAAGGATTCCAAGCGTACTTGGAATATCTGAAATCGTTCTGGATGCAGGAGCTTATGGAATTACAGTGCATCCCCGGGAAGACGAAAGACATATCACCAAACAAGATGTGTTCGAACTAAAAGAGTTTTTATTAGCCTATAATAAATCAAACCAAGTTCATAAAGAATTCAATATAGAAGGAGAACCGAGTGAGAGATTTCTTGAACTGGTTCTAAAAGCGAAGCCTGACCAAGCGACTCTGGTTCCAGTTAAACCTGGGGAAATCACTTCGGACCATGGTTTTGATTTAAAAGAGGAAAAGACAAAGTCAAAACTCCGCCAAATCGTCCAAACCCTCCAAAAGGAAAAAATCCGAGTCTCCCTCTTTATGGAGACCGATGTAAGTCAATATTCCTTGGTTAAAGAAGTTGGTGCTGAACGTATCGAACTCTACACAGGTCCATTCGCCCATGCTTATGACCACTCGGAACAAGAAGGTAAGGATATCTTTCAAGAGTTTGTAAGGGCAGCCGAGGCCGCAAACGCTTTGGGACTTGGAATCAATGCGGGACATGATTTGGATACAGAAAACTTAAATGTGTTTTCTAAACTTCCTCATCTATTGGAAGTCTCAATCGGTCATCGGTTGGTTTCGGAGGCTTTGGTCATCGGAATGGAAGCAACCGTGAAAAAATACATCCAGGTGCTCAGTTGATGAAAAAAATGAATTCTATTTATAACTCTTTCGCTAAATTGCGTAAGCGACTGTAACCAGGATCTTGCTCTAATAACAATTTAGCGGATATTTCCAAGGCGATAGCAAGACTTGCATCCGCTTTTCCTTTTTTCTTAGCAAGTGCAATCTCCCGAGAAAAACTGAGAAGCCCTTCTCGACCTAACGATTCATTTCCTGTCTCCGCCGCAATTTTAACTTTTTGCCAAGCTTCTGTGATGGATGACTTTGTAGGTTCCCTTTCTTTTCCGAATTCTCGTTTATGAAAGTACGAAGTGTCCCATATTTTTGAAAAAGGATCAGCGCGCATTTGATCTTTTAAGAGTCGGTCCTTGTATACAATTGGAGATAGGATTTTGGGTTCTAATACAGATCGTTCATCGGCCGTGAGGGTCGAAAGACAGCTCGACAACACCCCCTTTTTCCAATGGTCTTTGGTCAAAAGTCCAACATCTGCAAGAAGGATCAGAGAGGATAGTTCCAATGGTTCTTTTTTCCGACAGGCATCCATAACGATCGAAAACGTCGCCATCACCTCTCCCTCTTTTGAAGATTTTTTTAAATCGGGGAGATTGTTCGATCTTTCCGCAGAAAGACGGAGCATATTTTTGTAGAGACTGTCATTTGGGTTTTTTTGCAGGGCTTTTTGGAATGCCGTGTAACTCTCAGAATAGTTTTCACGATTGAATTCAATAAGACCCCAAGTATAACATATAAATCCATCATCCGTATCGCGAGTTCGACAAACGTATCTTAAACGAGATAGAGCGGTTTCCCTTGATTCCGTGGATTCCCAAACATCAAGAAGGACCTCTTCTAAAAACGAAAGAGTTTCCAAACTATAGGGGTCGTTCGTCGGATTTTTGGACGGCTGGGCACAGAAAAAGAGACTCCCAAAAAACAGAAAGAATAAGCCGAATCGCAACTTCACTGAGTCTATCTTACTGAGAATCCAAGAATTGTCCCGAAATTTTTTGTGTTGCAGTGACTCGGAAAATGAAATTTCTTAGGATTATTAATCCACAAATCTGAGAGTTCCCTTGAAACGAATACTTTACTTTCTTTCCTTCTCCCTAATTTTGAGTTTCGCATTGCCGGTTGGCTTTATTTCTTGCGAACCTGAAGCCAAAAAGGCTCCCAATAGGGTTACAAATTTTACCTATCAGGATTTTGAAAACGTAATCCAAGCTGTCGACAAATACTACATAGACAAAACCATTAATAAAAACAGAGCGTTTACAGATGCGGCCGTATTTTCCGTGTTAAGCCTTCCGCACCCCCTTTATATCTTTCCAGAAAGTTACTTCAACGAAAGAGAAAAGTATGAGGACAAGGAAGATCTTTTCCCAGGTAAATCCTTCAAAATCTCTCCCTCAGACAAATTTGTCCTATTTGATCCAGACTACACAATTGTAGAAAAGATGCAGAAGGAAAAGTTGAAGAAAAACGAAAACAAAAAACTAAGCGATGAAGAGCTAAAACGTTTAATTGAAAAAGAAAAACTTAAGAAATCTGTAATTTCCGCTAAATGGGAAGAGATCAATTTTTCTAAAAAAGAATTTGATAAGGTGATTTCCTACTTACGAGACAACCTAGATAATTACAAAACACCTGTTTTAAAAGGATTAGCAGAATTAGATGGCGAACTTCCTGAAGAGGAAGAAGAGAAAAAAGAATTTACCATGGAACAGGTGTTCCTTGCTGCAGCAAATGGATATCTCAACTCACTGGACCCGCACTCCAATGTTTTCTTAAAAGAAATTTGGGAAGAGTCCATGGCAAAGATCAATGACGGCTCTTTCGAAGGGATTGGTGCCATCCTGTCTGGTGGCGGAACTAGAGAAGTCATCGTAGAAAACCCGTTAGAAGGTAGTCCTGCAGTCAAGGCTGGAGTGAGAAGTGGAGATACAATACTTGCAGTTGATGGTAAACTCATCAAAAGTCTTTCTCTGGACAAAGTCGTCAAACGAATCAAAGGTAAAAAAGGTACAAAAGTAGTCCTTACTTTGAAAAGGAAAGGTGTATCTGGAAACTTGGATATTGAAGTTATCCGAGATAAAATCACTATCAAAAACGTAACCTACCATCTGTTAAAGGAAAATCCGCAAGTTGGTTATATCAAACTCACAGGATTTGTAAAAGCACAAGGCGAAGAGCCCGTTGACAGCCAAATTGTAAAGGGGCTACGTGCTCTCGAAGAAGAAGCAAAGAATAACAACAAGGAACTTAAGGCTATTGTTCTCGATCTACGAAACAATTCAGGCGGATATTTGGATCTTGCCATTGATATTGCGGATATGTTTATCGAAAAAGGACTTATTGTTTCAACTAAAGTACCTAACCGAAGTCCAGATGAGGCATATGCAAGGATGAAAGACATAACCAATCTTCCATTGGTTGTCTTAATCAATGCAAAATCGGCATCAGCGTCTGAAATTGTTGCAAGTGCTATACAGCACCATGGCCGAGGGATTTTAATGGGCGAGCGAACATTTGGCAAAGCAACAGTTCAAAAGCTGATGGATCTTCCAGGTAACTCAGATTATGTGCTAAAAATCACAAACTCAAGATACTATTCTCCATCTGGAAAAACCATTCAAGTTGTTGGTGTTTCGCCAGATATCGAAGTTTCTGAGGAACCAGATGGTAGTTTTCCATTCCGCTACAGAGAAGAAGATATGTGGAACCATCTTCCCAAAATTCCGTATGATGGAGTAGTGAAATCCAAGTTCAATATCGATGCAATCAAAGAACATGCAAAGAAAAATGGGAAAGCGGACAGTTTTTTGAAGTCTCACGCAAACGATGCTATCAAACCAGATTATATGCTTATCCGAAGTTTGGATTATATTGAAGGTATGTTGCACGCCAAGTGACAAGAATCCAAACTGATTTTTTAATTATTGGGAGTGGGGTGAGCGGGCTATTTACTGCTTTAAAACTTGCCCCTCTCGGATCCGTAGTTGTTGTCACAAAAAAAGCAGACTACGAATCAAATACCAATTATGCCCAAGGTGGGATTGCCTCTGTTTTTGATGATAAAGACAAATTTGAGGAACATATCCAAGACACTTTGGAAGCTGGAGCTGGGCTTTGTGATTTGGAAGCAGTCCGAGTACTTGTGGAAGAAGGTCCAAAACGTGTTCGGGAGTTATTAGATTTAGGTGTCCCGTTTACAAGAACCCAGTCAGGCGAGCTGGACTTGGCTCGAGAAGGTGGACATAGAAAAAACCGTATTGTACACTCTCACGATAGAACGGGAAGCGCAGTCGAACAATCACTCCTCGACCATGTACATTCAAATTCGAATATTCGCATTTTAGAAAACCATGCTTGCGTTGATCTCATTACCCGCCACCATCTGAAAGATAAGGACCACCTACCACTACGCTGTTATGGTGCCTATATTGTGGATACGGAATCGAGTGAGGTATTTCCAGTCCTTGCCAAAAAAACAATTCTTGCCACAGGCGGTGCTGGCCAGGTTTACCTACACACAACTAACCCAAGTATTGCAACCGGTGACGGAGTAGCAAGTGCCTATCGGGCAGGTGCTATCGTCAAAAATATGGAATTTTACCAGTTCCACCCTACTTCTTTATTCCATGAACAAGGAAATAGTTTTTTAATCTCTGAAGCAGTCCGTGGTCATGGTGGAATCCTGAGAGAAATTAATGGTCGCCCTTTTATGAAAGACTACCACGAAATGGGGGAACTTGCCCCTCGTGATATCGTAGCACGAGCGATAGACGATACTATGAAAAAACGTGGGGAACCTCATGTACTTTTGGATATTACTCACAAACCCGCAAACGACATCATAAGTCATTTTCCATCCATCTACGAACGATGCAAAAAATTAGGAGTGGATATTACTACGGATCCCATTCCCGTCGTTCCTGCTGCTCATTATATGTGTGGTGGAGTTTCGACAGATTTAATTGGAAGAACCAATATAGCAGATCTTTATGCCTGTGGCGAAACAACCTGTACCGGTGTCCATGGAGGTAATCGTTTAGCATCCAATAGTCTCTTAGAATGTCTTGTTTTTTCACACCGCATTGCCGATGATATACAGTCACAAGGTAAACTGGATTATGCAAGCGAGACAAAAGATATCCCTGCATGGAATAAAGAAGGAACAACCAATACAGAAGAATGGGTGCTCATCTCTCATAACTTAGTAGAGATTAAAACCATAATGAGCAATTATGTGGGAATTGTACGTTCGGATATGCGATTGGAACGAGCCTTACGAAGATTGAAATTGATATCCGAAGAAGTTAAAGATTATTACAACCGAACAACCGTTTCTATTGGACTTTTGGAACTCAGAAACCTTGTAAAGGTCGCTGAACTCATTGTTAGATCAGCAATCCTTCGAAAAGAAAGCCGAGGCCTTCACTTTAGCACAGATTATCCGGAAGACCGCAGCCCCTCAAGGATTGATACTATACTCCAACATGCTTGAACAAAGTGTTTTGTAAAAAAATTTTTGTATCTCTTGTCAGAATATACACTACGTCAAAAATCATACGTTCGTTTTTAAAGTGCGAATTAAATTTCGGTTTTTCAGTTTACAAATCTTCATAAATACTTCAACTTCACCCTACGAGATCGATTCGTTAGTTGGTACTACCGAATGCGAATCAGTCTCAAGTATTATTAAGGTGAACCTATGTTTCAAAAACTAAAACTAATCGCTGGAATGCTACTATTAGTTGCATTTGTAGTGAATTGCCCAAAAGAGAAGGATGATGACGACAATACAATCACAGCGCTCTTACTCTATCTAAATGACCAACAAAGTGGAAACTGTGCTACGGTTACTCGTGGAACTCCTTTTACTGTAAGTTTATCTACGGTTCCAAAAGGTGGATGTTCTCTAACTCCAACTAGAGAAGCAACTCTGAATGCGTTTAGAAGTTCTATCGGGCGGATTATTTCTGTCTATGAAAGAGCGGGAAGCGGATGCGACACAGATAGAACCTCTCAACAAAATACACTCAACAACATCAATACTTTGCTTACAACAACGGATGCGCAAGCAGCCACTGACGCAGCTACAAAAAGAGTATTTGTAGTTGGTAGCCTCATTACAGAAGCTGCAAAAACTTTGGAAAATGGCGGATACAACCTCGCTAGCACAAGATTAGGGAGCACAGATGACCTCTTCCTAAATACTGCGCATACGTCAGCTAATGCTACTTGTAAAGCAGCCATCAAAGCAAATGCAGCTAACGCTGCTATTATTGATGGGATAGCAAATAAATCCATTGTTGTTTCTTCCACCTGCCAATATGGTACTGGTGCAAATGCGAATCAGCAGTGTGCTTCTCTCAACGAGCAGTTCTAACTTCTTTTTCATTGGAAGTCCCTAAGGATGGATACATCCTTAGGTTTCCTATTCCATCTTAAAAAATCGATTTAATTTCTTTTTTTATTTATGTATTGCGACAGGCTTTTTTTTCAATTAATTCTTCCATTGATTCTCTCAATCCAGTCTTGTTCTCCGATCTCCTATGATTCTTTTAAAAACCAAAATTTGATTCAATGGAAGGAAAAGAGTCTCGTAGTCCTCGTTTCCACCTCAGAGGAAGTTCCAGGTGTTTTTAATGACCAGCTTTGGATTCGCGGAGACCTTAAAGACCCGACCAAATCCTTTTCTCTTTTTAATGAATGGACTGACCCAGAATCGAATCTCCCGAAACGCCGTTTGTGGCACGGTCCGAATAGCCACAAACTTGTGGAATGGTTTGATGCGAACACCAATGGTGTCTGGGAGGAAAAACACTACTTTAACCAATTTGCAATTCCCAAGGTAACAATAGGCCATGTCGCTCGTATTGACTTTGACCTAGACGAAAACGGTACAATTGACCTAAGCTTTTATCCTTATATTCGTTTTGAAAGATTCGATGAAAAGGGCAATTGTATAGGTGCCATTGATGCAAAAGTTCTTAGGCCAGAATTGTTTTCTGAATTTTTAAAAACAAAAGATATAACCATTCTAGGAAAATTTAAACAAACATCTGTTTGCTGGAAAAAGGAACCATGGAAATCTGGCAGTAAGGATTATATACCCGTTTATTGGAATTGAAGAAGGTATGTATCCCTCCTATCCAATGTCCAATTCGATCAAAATTTCTTTAGCCTGTGCTACGAATAGTTTCTCTTCCTCTTGGGTAAAAGGTTTGAAAACATTCTTTTGGAACCGCTCCGCGAGAAATGCGTATTCGATACATCCTGCAACGGTTAACTCTGGTTTTGCTTTGCCAGGAAAGATTTTGATATCAGATCCATCAGGAACAACTAACGACCTCGGAGGTATTTTTTTCCCGCCACGAATCATACAACCTGCCGCAATTTGGGAACCATCGCCTATCTCCGCATTGTCGAGAACTATTGACCCTATACCAACAAGGACGGCCTTTCCTATGGTACATCCATGGATCATAACATTATGCCCCACGAGAGTATACTCACCAATTCGGATGGGACTTTTGGAATCCGTATGTAGGGTAGAATTGTCTTGGATATTTACATAATCTCCAAGTGAGATAGTATTCATATCAGCTCGAATCACAGCACCAGGCCAAATAGAAACTGAGATCCCAAACTCTGTCATTCCAAAGGCTGTGGCATTGGGGTGAATGAATGGATTATTAAATTTAGGTAGATTAAGTAAGGTCATACCTTCTGGTTTAGTTGAGATTCTGAATTTCGCAACCTATAAACGTAATGTCGTCTTGGTTCGAATTTCCCCTTGTAAATTGATCGAGCTCCTTTAAAACATTTGTCATCGCAGTTGATAAAGGTTGTTTTGCGTTCTCTTTTAAAATATCATAAAGCCGGTTTTCTCCAAAAAGTTCTTTTTCTGGATTGAACTGCTCAAAGATGCCATCTGTAAAAAGGAAAAATCGATCTCCTTCTTCAATAAAATGTTCCACCAAACGATACGGAGCGTGGTCTAAAAGGCCAATAATTTTGCCTGTTCTTGGAAGGGTTTTGATCTCATCGACTCTCTGTTGGATTTGGTCGGGGTGACCTGCAGATGCAAATAACAACCGTTTGTTTTTTAAATCAATATCACAAACTGCACAGGTAAAAATAGTCTGTACATTGCTATACTTGTTGATAAAAATCTGATTCATATGAAAAATCAAATCATCTGGATGGTCATAGATTACTTTCAGCGATTCATATTCTGCTTTAATTGCCATTGTAATCAATGCAGCTTGGATTCCATGTCCCGTTGCGTCTGCCACAAAAATACGATAGTAGTCATGTTTGACTTGTGTTAGATCATAAAAATCTCCACCAACCTCGGACATTGAATTGTAGTGTGAATGAAAGTTGATTCGAACGTCAGCCGTCTTGATTTCTGAAAATAGAGTTTTTTGGATTTTTTTAGCAACACTCAAATCTTTTTTAATCAGGTTCAATGATTCATCCAAATTTTTAGTTCTTTCGCGTACTTTTTCTTCGAGAGTCAAAACAGCTTCATTCTGTGCCTTAGCCTTTTCTTCACGAAGTTCATTGATCCGATTTGCCAAAGCTAAAGACAGGATAGCCGCTTCCAAAGTAGAGCCAATTTGATTTGAATAAATTGTAACTAAATTAACTGGCAGAAATCCATTTAACATCAATGTATATAAAAGAATTCCAAAGAGAAGAGTTGACCAACCAAACAAAAACAAACGAGCTTGTTTATTTCCAGAACTATAATTCAATAATGCAACAATAAAGACTGTGGAAACAAAAACTTGGGCAATCAAATTTCCAATACGAACAGCAGTTCCCAATGGCAGATACGAATAAGGAACTATTATATAGAAGAAGGCAATGATTTTAACAGCTCTAAGGAATATATTTGCGAATGGATTGAATTTTTTTAAATTCAACGTCTGTTGAGCAAATGTCCAACCGCTCAAAGCCGAACATACTACGATGATGCTACCGATTCGGTTATGAATTTCTGGATTTTCCAAGGTAATCAATTGATTGAGGATACCATTCAGATACATTTGCAAACAGAGATTAAAAAAAATAGAAAGACAATACGTTATATAAGCAACTTCCCGTAGGATAAAGAAGACAAAGAGATTATACAAAACCATTATAAAAATAGTTCCATAAAAGAATCCAAGTATTGTGTTTTCGATGTTTTCTTTTAAATAAAAACTCTCTTTCGAATAAAATCTTATTAGATAACTTATATTAGATGATGTTTTGGTTTCAATTAGTAGAGTTTTTGTCTCGCCTATTTTCCAATCCAATTCAAATGCAATTGACTTTGAAAAAAGCTCCCACTCGCTATGAGGTAAAAAATCTCCACCAATTTTAATTGGCAATGGTTTTCCGTCTTCGTAGATTTTTACAGAATCCAAAAGCGGATTCCCCAAATCCAAAACCAAGATGTCAGACTTAGTCGTATTGGTTGTTGTAAGTTTTACAACAACAGGACTTGATTGAAAACCCAAACTCAGACTATTTTTGAATACGGTCTTCCATTCGATTGATTTGTTTGAAAAAAATTCTGTAAGATTGCTTTTATCAGATATATTACTATTTAGAATTGTGTAATCTAGGTGGTCCGGCGAAATACTATCATTGGATATATACTTTTGGATCTCTGGTCGCCCACAGGAAAGGAAAAGGAGAGCTGTCGCAAAACAAAAGAAATAAGACCACATGAGATGGCATCATCTGGCCTTAATTTTTTTAAAATGTCAAAGCAATTTTAGCGAATCGCAAAACCGTTCGATTTGGACGTATTTACGAGGAGGTCTGAAATTTCTTTGAATCGATCTTGGGTAAAGGTTTTATCATACGACATAAGCTGAAATCGATAGGTGACTGATTTTTGCGATGTTCCAATCGAGTCACCTCGATAGATAGTATGAACCCACATTGACTTTAACTCTGGAATCTTGAGATCCGATACAATTTCCGCCAAACGACTCGTAGATTCCGAATCATTCATTACAACAGAAAGGTCCAGTTCACCTTCTGGAAATTGACTTGGAGCCTGAAAATAGGAAAACCGTCCTTCCTTTTCCCAAATTTCCACTAGATACTCCAGATCTACTTTGCCAATAAAGGCTCGTCGTTTTAAATCAAATTGGTCCGCATAACGTTCGTGTAAAATGCCAAATTCTCCAATAAACCTGCCATCGTAAATGTATTCTAGACCTGCATTTGGATGGAAGTAATTCCTTTCGGTTTTTTTAAGAGATCCCTTCCTTAAATTTAAAAAGGAAAAGAGTTGGAAAAACTTGTCTCGTGCAGATAGAAATTCAGTTTCAATTCCCTCGAGATCCGAGTGCTTAGATTTTGAGATTATGGCCACACCTAATGTTCGTTTTTCGGAAGCAAGTTCCTTACCGGACGACTTAAAATAGGTTCGACCTATTTCAAAAATTTGTACTTCTGGAAAACGATCTTGGTTGGATACAGCTTGTCGAATTAGACCTGGATACAAACTTGTTCTCATATAGGATTGTTCCTCGGGCATATCGTTGGCAATTCCAAGTGCATCGTCAGAATTGGAAGTTTCAAACTCAGTATCTTGTTTCGAAGAAAAAGAATAATTAAAAACCTCGTTGAATTTTGCTTCCAAGGAATAATACTGTTTGATTTTTCTTTCTAACTCTCGGAGAGGATATCGAATTGGAGTTTCGACAGCCATTTTTAATGGAATGGTTTGAATCGATGCATATCCGATTGTTCTTCCAATTTCCTCTACCAAGTCTTCAGGAATCGTAATATCATAGTTATGTCGGAACCTAGGAACAATAACTTGGATTACATCACCTTTTGTAGAAACATCAAATCCTAAGTTGGTTAAAATCCTTTCAACTTCAGATAATGAAATCTCTTTCCCTAATTTACGTTGAAGGAATGTCAGACTCGTTGCAATCGTAACTTGTTTATCAGGACTGTGATTGAAACCAACAGGTTCAAAAGCAAGCAAATCAGGACACCCATTTTCTTTAAGCAATTGAACCGCCCGTCCAATAACAGGAAGGCAGGTAAAACTATCGAGTCCCTTCTCATATCTGACAGCCGATTCAGATCGTATGTTGGTCTTTCTAATTCCAAAACGTACGTCTTCTCTCCTAAAGACGGCAGATTCCATAACAAGTTTAGTAGTAGTTTGAGAGACGGCAGAATCAAGTCCTCCCATAATCCCAGCGAGAGCAACTGGCTCACCACCATTGCGAATTACCAAAATATCTTTCTGGAGTTTTGGATCTGTATCATCCAATAATAAAAAACTCTCTCCCTCAGATGTCTTATCTACTGAAAAAGAATTGGACTTACATTTAGCTCGATCAAAGAAATGATTCGGTTGCCCAAGCTCTAACAAAAGATAGTTGGAAACATCTACTACATTGTTTATGGATCGAATTCCACATTTTTCCAGACGTGATTTGAATTTCTTTTGCGACTCTGTGATTTTTACATTTTGAATTGAAGAAATAAAATACGCATGTGCATGATTTGTAGACTTTACTTCTAGTCCATCATTCCCCTTTTTCCAATCGATAGTAGAATTCCAAACAGTGGAATCCAAAGGCAAATTCAATTGGAAAGAAAGTTCTCTTGCAAAACCAAAATGGCTCCAGAGATCCGGCCTATGTGTGATCGATTTGTTATCGATGACCAAAATCCTATCCTCCCAATCAAAATACTGGCGCACCGAAAGCCCTAGTTCGGTGTTAGAAGGTAGAATCAAAACGCCAGAAGACTCGATTGCCATTCCCAGTTCTTTTTCAGAACAATACATTCCAGAAGATGGAACTCCACGAAGTTCAGAATCAGCAATCGTCTTTCCATCTAACACAGTTCCCGGCAAAGCCAAAGGTACGATATCTCCAACCTTTACGTTTTCCGCAGCAGTGACAATCTGGTACGTTTTTTTGCCATCAGAACATTTGGTGACTCGTAGTTTTTCTGCATTGGGATGAGGCGAAATTTCTGAAATTTTTACTGTGATAACAGAGGAAAGGTGAACCTTAAATTCTTCGACTTCATCGATTTCACAAATAGATGTATATACCTTGTCCAGAACAGTTTCAAAGGGTAATGATAAAATGGGTGTAAATTCGTTTAGCCAGTTGACAGAGAGTTTCAATGGGAATCCTCTATTGTAGAAAAAGAAAAAAAGAACTCTGGGTCAATCGGAAATTCTTTAAGAGTTCAAGAGAAATTCCAAACAATCTTCTGAACTCATGGGCTTTGCGTAATAAAATCCTTGGATCATATCGACCCCGCTCTCTGCAAGGATTTGTACTTGAGATTCTGTTTCAGCTCCCTCCGCAACCACCGTCAACCCTAAGTTATGTGCTAGATTCGAAACAGCTAGAATAATCGTTCGTGAGTCCTTATCGGAAGTAAGCTCAGAAACGAAAGATCTATCGATTTTTAAACTGGAAATCGGAAGTTTCTTAAGATATCCCAAACTACTGTATCCAGTTCCAAAATCATCTATAGCAATTTTTGCACCAAGTTTTCTGATTTCTTGCATGATACGAATAGCAGCATCAGCATTTTCCATAACTGAACTTTCCGTAAGTTCAATTTCTAATTCTTGGGGATTTACTTTATAGAGTTTTAGATTTTCAGCGATCGTAGAAATCAGTCTCTCATGTTTAAACTGTTTGGTGGAGATATTCACTGCCATAGAAATTTCTTTAACACCTTTGTCGCGCCAAGACCGCATGGTCTGGATCGCGTTTTTGATGACCCATTCCCCGATCGCAAGAATCATACCCGTTTCTTCAGAAATTGGGATAAAAACATCGGGAGAAATCAATCCTCGTTCGGGGTGTTTCCACCGTATCAAGGCTTCTACTCCAACTGGTTTTTTGGTATACAAGTCAACTTTTGGTTGGTAAACCAATGTGAATTGGTTTTCAATGATAGCTATCCTCATTCGGTTCTCGATTTCCAAACGTTCGGCGACCACTGTTTGCATTTCTTGCGTAAAAAATACGTAACAATTTTTACCTTGTTTCTTGGCAAGATTCAAAGCACTATCCGCATTTTTTAACAAAGTATTTGAATCTTTACCATCTGTTGGGTATAAGGCGATCCCAATGGATATATTTACAAAGATCTTTTCCCCATCCAGAATAAAGGGATGATTCATCGCATCCAAAATACTTTCTGCTACAACGGCGGCGTCCCGTTCATTCGATAGGTCCGGTAGAACAACAGTAAATTCATCTCCACCTTGTCTTGAAATCAAATCATACACTCTAATACTTTCGCGAATCCGATATGCAACAAGTTTGATGATTTTATCACCAAATTCATGCCCTCTCGAATCATTGATGATTTTAAAGTTATCCAAGTCAATTGCAAGAACTCCTACCAAGTTTCCATGCCTTCTTGCTTCTTCAAAAATTGGAAAGAGTTTATCAATCAGTGAATTTCGATTGGGAAGATTGGTCAGTTGGTCAAAAAAAGCTAAATAGGCAATCTTTTCTTCGGCATGACGTCTTTGTGTGATATCTAAAAAGGCGACCGCCAAACCGAAGTTATCGATGGGAATAGGAGTGGCTAATATCTCAAACCAAGTAATACGATCATCTTTGATCATCCCAATTTCTAAGTTTCGTATAACCTCTTTTAATCGGAGTGCTCTCATCAAACTGGACTTTCTCGGATAAATTTTACTCCCATTCGGCTGGATCAAGGTATACTTACGAATATTCAATGTTCGGTTGAGGGACTCTCCGTCTCGGATATCAAAGTACATCCGAGCAGTTTTGTTCGTTTCTATAATTTTTCCTTTCGCGTCGGTAATGGCAATCCCCATCGGCAAATTGTCAAAAATTGATTTGTACTTTTGTTGTTGGAGGATAAATTCGAGAGATAAATCTTTTTGAATCGTTATGTCTCGATCAAATGCCAAGATAATTTCCGAATCGCCCAAAGGAATAATGAGCCACATGATCCAAACTTCATCACCAGATTTGGTGAGAAGTCGATTTTCAAAATTGATGATCTTTCGTTCATCCTTAAGCGATTGCAAAACCTCTCTTGAATTTTCTAAATCATCTGGGTGGATAAAATTAAAGATGGGCTTTCCAATCAACTCCGTTGAGGGATATTCTAAAAAATGAGAAAATCGTTCCGTAACACTGACAAAATTCCCATTCCAATCAAAGGATTGAAAACTATCTGGATAGAATCCGAGAAGAGTCTCTAATGAAATATTCTTTAAAAAATTCGCTTTGTTTGCATCAGGTTGCATGCATTTCTTTGCCTAAAAAGTAAACAGATTCAATGGAACCTGGGAATTGGAAACCTTCAAAGGGAGACCAACCCGATTTACTTTTTATCATATCTTTCTGAAATACAACCGGTTTTTTTAAATTTAGGACAGAAAAATTTGCCGCATAACCTTCATTAATGACTCCAAACCCCTTTCCGAATCTATCAGGTAAATATGGCTTTACAAAATCTCCCGGATTTTTTGAGCAAATTCTAGCAATAGTCTGCATCGGAATCTTTAAGTTCAATATCATATAAGTGACAAAAAGTCCATAGGTATCCAATTGAGAAATTCCGCTCATACCTTTCAGTTTTTCTTCAATGGAATGAGGAGCGTGATCCGTCGCAAGGTAGTCAATATGACCTTGGAGTACACCCTCTACCATGGCCTCTCGGTCTTCAGGGCCTCTGAGAGGAGGGTTCATCTGAAACCATTTATAATTTTCTTCCGTAAGCATGGAGGTATCAAAAAAGAGATGTGTAGGTGTAACTTCACAAGTTACCTTTACTCCTCTTTTTTTTGCCTCTACAATCTTAGCTAGACCCTCTTTTGTCGAGTAGTGGCAAAGTTTACCGTTCAAATTGTACTTTTCTATTAAGTATAGAGCAAAATCTGTTGCAAGAGTTTCTGCCTCTTTTGGCCGACGAGATTCATGGGTAGGTTTGTCTTTGTTTTCGATAAGTACCTCTGGATCTTCGCAATGAAAACTGACATCTTTACCTACATAGTGTTGGATTACATCTTCTAGACTCTGATTGTTGTGAAAAAAGAGCTCACCTATGGAGGGCCCCATAAACGCCTTATAGGGAACTCGTTTGGATAGAGGTCTTGTCTCTGGACCAATTCCTGCATATAATGTTATATGAATGGGTGATTTTTTTGTGAGAGCTAGCTTATTAGCATATGACTCGTTGTCTATTGGTGGAATTGGATTATTTGGCATATCCGCAACATGAAGGACTCCCCCGTTGATTGCGGCAAGACTCGCAGATGTAAAATCTTCCTTATAACAATGTTTACCTGATACATCTTCCCGTCCATGGATATGGATATCACCAAAGCCAGGAAAAATTACAGATCCCTCAGGAAATTGTCTCGCATCGGATTCGATCACTTCCCGTTTTACTTCGGTTATAAGCCCACTTTCCTCATCAAAACATATTGTTCCGTTGTATTCTTCTTCGTGTGTGACAATCTTTCCTGCAATTTTTAACATTTTCATCTCCTAATTATTTTATATTATGATTCCCATTTGGAGATAATTTCCAAAATGTCAGATCCAAACTTCTCAACTTTTGCAGGGCCCACACCTTTCGTCGCCCCTAATTCGGAAAGTGTTTTAGGTTTTGATTCGGCGATCCGTTTGAGAACCGGATTCTGAAATACCATAAACTTTTTCCATTTGAGTTGCCTAGATTTTTTGTCGCGATAGCTCATCAGGTCTTTTAGAATCTGTGAATTTAAAGTGGGTGGTCGTTTTATTTTTGTATTTGAAGATGTTGTTTCAGTTCCATTTACGTTGTGGTTTGTACTTCGTTTGAGACTTTGTTTGGTAAATTGTGGTAGATAAAGTTTTGGGTATTTATTCCCGGCTACAAAAACCTTTTTGATGTCTACCCAAGCTTCTAACTTAGATATAACAGCCTCTTCCGGAATTCCTTCAAGATTTGCAAAAAAAGAATTTTTCTCCATTCGATATCGCAATACATCTTTTGTTCGTTTTCCTACCAAAGTCTTTGCAATGATAGTTTTTCCAAAGACGGCTGGGTGTTGTTTTAAGAACTCGAGAATCACTTGCTCATCCTCAGGCAAAAAATCGTATTTCTTTTTCTCTTCTTTCTTTTGAATTTTAATCTGCTCTGCACGAATGAACTTAGTTCGTTTTAAATTTTGCCCTGCATCCAAGCAGATATCACAATTTCCACAGGAGGAAATTTTCTCTCCAAAATAACGACAAAGTTGGATTTGCCGACATTCCTCTTTGTTTGCGTATTCCTTAATATGTTTAAGTAGACTATCTCCACCTTTGAAATTTGCCTCCTTGGAAATCATAAAGGCTTGGGTGGCAACATCTCCAGCTTTGTAGAACAAGACGCAAAGGGAATCCTTCCCATCTCTACCGGCTCTTCCGGCTTCTTGATAATACGCTTCCAAAGAAGCAGGAACCTGATAATGGACCACCAAACGAACATCAGATTGATCCATACCCATACCAAACGCATTGGTTGCCACAAGGATAGGAACTTTCCCTGAGCTATATGCATTTTGAGTTCTTTCTCTTATTCCATCTGTTCGACCTGCATGGTATTTCCCAACGGAATACCCAAAGTCTTTCAAGAGCTCGTAGGTCTCATCGGCTTTTTTCCGAGTTGCGCAATATACGATGGCTCGACCGACATTGCCACTGGGTTTCCTCCAAGAAGAAAGAAGTTCGAGAAGGCGATCTGCTTTTTCCCGTTCCGAATCTGGATATTCGACCGAAAACTTTAAATTGGGACGAAAAAAACTAGATACCACAACGTTAGGATCCATCATTCCAAGTACAGATTGTACATCCCTTCTCACTTTTTCTGTCGCAGTTGCCGTGAGTGCTACTATGGGAAATTTTGGTTGTGGGTGTCTCTCTCGTAAAACATGAATTTGACGGTATTCTGGTCGGAAGTCATGTCCCCATTGCGAAACACAATGGGCCTCATCTACAACCAAAGAAAAAATAGACATCTCTTTAAAAACCTTCTGAAAGCTAGGGGAAAGTGCCCGTTCTGGTGAAACGAGTAAAACCAAAATCTCTCCCCGAACTGCCTTTGAAAGCACGAGCATTTGGTCTAGTTCGTCCATCGTAGAATTGCAAAAGGCCGCAGGAATCCCCTTTGCCAAAAGACTCTCCGTTTGGTCTTTCATAAGGGCGATGAGAGGTGATATAACTAGAGTTACTTTTTTATTTTGCAGGCTTGCAGGGAGTTGGTAGATTAAGGATTTCCCAGCACCTGTTGGCAGAATGGAAACTGTATCCTTACCTTCGAGAATGGAATGGATCGAATCCTCCTGTCCTGGGCGAAATTCCCGAAACCCAAATCGATTGTAGAGTTCTAGTTTTAAATCCAATCCTCTCTAAGTGTATTCAATTAGGAGTTTGGTCAACGAGTTTCAGATGAATTTTTCGTTTTTTCAATTTTACAGATTCGAAGCATCCAAAAACCTAATGTAGATCGATGCTTTTTAATACCTTTGTATTTTTCCTATTCTTTCTAACTGTATACCTGGTATTTCTAGGTTTCGGTTGGTTTGCCAAAAGCAATCCGAAAGCCCTGCGTGCCCAGAATCTCTGGTTACTCTTTGCCTCCTATTTTTTCTACGGTTGGTGGGAGTGGTTTTTTTTAGTTCTGATATTCGTCAGTACGGTGATCGACTATATTGCAGCACTTTCCATCCAAAGATCCAAAAGTCCTCTCAAACGTAGGGTCTTCCTAGGAATCTCTATCATCGCAAACCTAGGGCTTCTATTTACAATGAAGTATTACGATTTTTTTGCATCAAACCTCATCGAATCGTGGAATGGGCTTATGGTTCTTTTGGGAGGAACACAAGCCACCGACTCGAGTACATTCCTTTTACGAAATATCGTCCTTCCTGTTGGAATTAGTTTTTATACGTTCCAGACAATGTCCTATACCATTGATGTATATAGAAAACAAATCGAACCAGAAAGAGATTTTTTTGACTTTGCTCTGTTTGTGAATTACTTCCCACAGTTGGTTGCAGGCCCTATCGAGAGGGCAAACGAACTACTACCACAACTGAAAAAACCTAAATTTCCAACTTGGCAGGGTGTCCAACTTGCCTTCTGGGATATCCTGCTCGGATACTTTATGAAAGTCTATGTAGCCGATAATTTGGCAACTTACATTGATCAGGTGTATCTGGCAGGAAAAAGCCTCTATGTCCAAAATCCAGAACTCATCCAAGCCGCGGATGGATCCCAGATTTTTGTGGCAAGCCTTGCTCTTCTTATGCAGGTCTATTGTGATTTTGCAGGATATTCGTTTATTGCCCTTGGAACATCCCGTCTACTAGGCGTTACATTGACTGTAAACTTTGAAACACCTGAGTATTCCAAAAATCCTGTTGAGTTTTGGAATCGGTGGCATATCACCCTAAATCGTTGGTTTCGAGATTATGTATATATCTCACTTGGTGGAAGTAAATTTGGAAAGTTCAATCAATACAGAAATCTATTTATCATCTTTTTTGTATCCGGACTCTGGCATGGAGCCAACTGGACCTATATCACTTGGGGATCCATGCAGGGAATCTATACAATTGCTTACTTAATCTTTTTTGCAAAAAAAGTAGAACCGAACCTCAATCCTTCTCTAAAAGAAAGGATAACTTCGATTTTCACAGGTCTTTTTTCCCGACTTTTAATTTATACTTTGGTTGCAATCAGTGGCGTTGCCTTCCGTAGTTACGACTTACATATGATGTTAGTCTACTTCCAAAAGATGTTTTGTTTTTGGGATTGGAATTTTACACCTGGAAATGGTATAAAAGAAACTGGAGTTTTATTTGCAGAATACTTTAAAATCTGTTTTCCACTGTTTGTTTTAGATGGGATTACATATTTTAAAAAGGAAAGGTATTGGGTTTTTTTAACCCACCCACTAGTTCAGGCGTTTGTTTTTGGCTTTATCGGGTTTTTAATTTTGACTCGCGGAATTTTTGGAAAGGAGGTAATTTACTTTGCGTTCTAAATTTTTAGGAATAGGAATTGCCTTTTTATTCTTTCTTGGGTTGGAAGTAATTGTTCGTATAACAGATATTCACTATTTTGAACAACCTGAGATCTTTTTTGTAAATCTCAAAAAAAGATTTGTCGAATCAGGGAAAGGTACGGCTGACATTATTATTCTGGGAGATTCGCGCTCTATGGCCCTTGCAGGCTACAAAAAAGGTGATGGTAGCCAATATGAGATATACAACCACAGTCTACCTGCGATGGGTCCTAAATACTATCGATTCTTTCTAGAGAAATATCTCGAGAAAGGAAACAAAAAACCAAAGTTAGTTCTCTTTGCAGCATCACCTAAGCTATATTCTGTGGGATATGGTCCACCACTTTATGATCCGGATGGAAAGTCTGTTAAACAAAACGAATCTCTATCCGAGTATTTCCGTCGAAGATTCCAAGAAGGAATCGAAAAAAACTTCTTCCGACCACCTACACCTTCCACTATCATAAGTTACAGTGGGAAACAAGATGATGCCAACCAGATTTTATGGGAGTTTTTTGGGCATCGGTACCTCCACCAGTTTAGCCTTGGGGAATTGTGGAACCAATACGACGGTGTAGAAAGACTCTTCATCACGGCAAAGGCCCTTCCCTTGACCTACCACTCCTATCGATTCCGGGGTGCGATTCGAAACACTCTTAGTCTAAACGACTGGAAGGTAGATTCCGACTTCAAGGACAAATCTCTGTTTTGCGAGTCTTGTGATGCCATTGAACGAGGATTATGTGTTCCACCTATCTCCCAGAGGCAAGACAATCTTATGATCGAAGACCAGATTGAACGACACTTGGGTAAATACAATATCTCAAACCGAGTCAAACCAGAGATTGTCTACTTTGCCAGAGAACAACGGGCCAAAGCGATGGATGCGGAAAAAAAAGAACCCGTCCCAAGTTCCTTTTTCGAACCAGACTTTATCGTTCTGGAAGACCTCATCCGATTCACAAAGGAACAAGGAATTGAATTTGCATTTATCTATATGCCCTGGATGGAAGTTCGAGAAGAATCAGCCGAAACTCAGTTTCGTTTGGCAAAACTGAAATCCTACGTACAAACCCATCCAGAAGTTGGAGTATTCTTCTTTCCTAAATCATCGTATCCATCAGAACAGTTCGTCGATGACATCCACTACGACTGCCGAGGAGAAAAACGAGTCAATCAGGAATTCAAGGAACACATTCTCCCAAAAATAGTTCGTTTTTTGGATTCGAAACAAAAATCCAATTGATTTCCCTAAACCCACGAGCGACAATGAAGCACTTCAAACGAAGATGAGGATTCTATGGTTTCCGTTAGGAACAAATTAATTACCGCAATCTGCATTTTTCTTTTTAGCCTTCCCGTTCTAGGGCAAGATCGATACGCACTGTTTATTGGAACCAATTACAAAGGCAATACGGCAAAAATTCCCGAGCTAAATCTCTGCGAAAAAGATGCAAACTTTCTAAAAGACAAGATCCAATCCAAAGGCAATTACAAAGATATCAAAGTTCTCCTTGGAGCCATGGTCACAAAAGACAACGTCCAGAAGGCGATTGCGAGCATTGGCAAACAAGCGGATAAGGATGATTCCGTTTTTATCTACTTTTCCGGCCATGGCATGTATATGAAAGATGCCAAGGCAAAGAACGGTATGAGAAACTACCTGATTTGTTTTGACAGACCTCATATTTCCGATGAAGAACTCAATCAATATCTCTCCAGTATCAAATCACCAAAAACTGTCTTTGTAATGGACTGCTGTTACTCTGGCGGGATAGCGAACAAAGGAAAAAATACACGTGGCGCTGCTGATGTTCCGATTGGGCAAGGCAATGACGGTGTTGTCCGCCAAAACTCCGAAGATTATTTTTTCCAAGACAAGGCAGTGATATCTTCGTCTGATGCAGACCAGACTTCCATCGAGGTCGGTGGAAATATCAACCACGGTATCTTTACTTATAATTTTGGAAATGCTCTCGATAAGGGTGACTTGAACAATGATAAGGTGGTTACCGCCTTAGAGGCCTTTTTTGTCGCGAAAGAAGAAACAGTCAAGATGGCACGGAAGTTCAATCATGAACAAACTCCACAGGTTTCTGGTAACGCGGCAGGAATCCTTCTATCTGGATCGCCGAAGCCAGTGACACCACCTCCGCCTCCACCAAATATCGTAGTAAATACCCCGGTAACAACGGAAGAGACAACTACTCCGACAAATACCAACACGAATACAAGTACCACGACAAACACAACGGTCCCTGTGAAACCAGAACCAGAGGTTGCGCCACCAAATGAGACCACAGTTGTGATTCCACCGATTGTAAATGTCGAACCGCCAGCTCCGCCCTCCATCACAACCGGAAATATCCTGATCCGAACAACCATTATCAGAGATAAAAACTACGGCAGATTGTCCTCATCATCACCCTATGACCTATTGAACCGGAAAAAAAATACAGGAACCTCGGCAGGGAATCCTTCCATTAGAAATATCAAAGTACTCGTGAATGGAGAAGAGTATAAGTCAACGATCTCCACTGAGAAATCCAAGACTTGGGGGTCTATCACCAAGATGGGCACTCTCGTTCCAGGCGATATTTACAATGTGAAAATAGACAATCTACCGGCGGGGGTCCACCAAATTGAAATCCTTGCGGACCAATACCCGGTTTACAAAACGGCAGCAGCAGTAATTCCGAAACAAACGACAAATGTAGACGCCATTAGCTCGATGGATGGATATGGAGCTATCAAAGGTCGTGTTTTTTTCAAAACCCTGGACAATCCGATCGAAAAACATCCGATCTTTATGCCTACGATTGTTTCTACAAATCAGGTTCCTAAGGTAACGACCGACAAAGATGGCACCTTTTGGTTTACCAACCTAAAACCAGGGAAGTACGAGATTCGTGCTAGTTTTATGGAAGAAATGAAACTCGAAAACTCAGAAATCCACGTAAAGTCGGGGGAAGTAACTACAGTAGAAATCATCCTAAACAAAAAATTGAGTTATACGAAAACAAAGTATTAATCTCCCACCTGATTCGGATGCCAGCAGCCTCTAATCTAGTTTAAGCTTTGGTTAGAGGCATTTTTACCCCGATTTAAATCGCTCGAAAGTTTAGAAATCGAATCGAAAAAGAACCGATTGATTAAAATTAATCTTTTTTTGATTATTTTTAATCTAAATTTCTGTTTTTTCTAATTTTTATAGAAATCCGTTCATTTTTTCAGATTTTTTCGATTGAATTTAATCTAGCTTGTTTCTACATTTAAGTCATATAAAGAGAAAGAGGAAATCCAAAGAGGTTTCCAATCTAGAGAGGATTAAACATGAAAACAACAAAAATGATCGCTACAACGGTTTTGGCTCTTGGACTTGCAACTGCAAACCTCCACGCTTTGGATACGAACGAAAGACTTGAGCTTTTAGAGTCTGCTATCGTTGAGACAGCAACAACTCCCGCTCAAAAATCAGTAGTATCTGAATACTTGGCGAATATCGCAAAAGAAAAGATGGAGCTTGCTGCTTCTCTAAGAGAAAGAGCAACTTCAACTCGAGGCGGTAAAATCATTAGCCAAAATCTAGAAAAAAAGGAACTCCTTCGTCGCGCTGAAAATCTTGAAAAAGAAGCATCGAAGTACAACAAGGTTTCTTTGGAACTCCACCAGGAGTCAATACAAGTCGCTTTGAAATAAGACTAAGGACCGACTCAATTTAAGGGAAAGACCAGGGAAACCTGGTCTTTTTTTATGCCCTCCGCCAAACAAAGAATGCTTTCCCTCCTGACCCCATATGTGACATAATCAATATATGGTTGACACCCCTCCAGAAATGCCGGAAAAACGACTTGGGCAGAGGTTTCTCGTCCCCATTGTTCTTTTGGTTTCGGCCTTCGTTGCCATCATTTTGGTTTTTCAGTGGGGAAACCGGGCAAAACCGATTCGGCAAGTTCAGTTCGAGGGATTGGTAGTACTTAGACCGGAAGATATATTCGAATTCCTAGGTTTAGAAAGAGAAGCGCCGGATACGAGTCATTGGATGGAATGGGAAACCAAACTACTATTACATCCTCGAGTTCATAAAGTTCAAGTGAGAAGAGACCCAAAAGGCTTTTTGCATATAAAGATAGAGGAGAAGGTCGCGGAATTTGTAGTACATATTGGAAACTCTTTATACGAGGTCGATGAGTCGCTTCAAATATTATCAAAAGATAGTGTTTTGGCAAATCATTTGATAGTAATAACAGGAAACTTCCCAATAACGACCGGCAAAATCGAAGGTACACAAATTATGGACATAACAAAAGATTTGCGACAAGCCTTAACTGCATATCCAAAGTTAAAAAATCGGATTTCTGAAATCACAATAGAAAACGATGGAGAACATCTTTTATTTACTTATTCACCTTCTCGTATTAAAGTATATTTAGGCGACAAACTCTCGTTATATAGTTTTAGAAAATTATACGCCTCACTTGCTTACTTAGAAAATGAAGGGATTAGTCCTAGTTCGATAGACCTTCGTGGTGAGGATGCAGTATACCATTAATATGACAGAAGAAGATTTCCCAATCATTACGGCTCTAGATCTTGGTTCCTCTCTTATAAAAGTTGTGATTGGGAGACTCGTAGGCGACTATGAAATTGAAATCATTGGAACTGGGGTTTATCCATCATCTGGAATAAAAAATGGATCCGTCGTAAATATAGAAACAACTACAAAATCCATCGTTGAAGCATTTGGTGATGCAGAGCTTATGGCTGGTACAGAAGTAGGAGCTGTAGTCGTAAATGTTTCTGGAAAATCCGTATATGGATTTAACGAAAAAGGAATCATTGCTGTAACCAATCGGGAACGCATCGTAACCGAAATGGATATCATGCGAGTGGTGGAAGCCGCACAATCTGTCCACGTTCCAGGCGACCAACAAGTAATCCACGTCCTCACAAAAGAATTCAAAGTAGATGATCAGGTCAATATAAAAGATCCGATTGGAATGACGGGTGTTAGACTAGAAGCGGAAGTACATATTGTCTCTTGTGGAAATACAGCACTAAATAATATCGACCGTTGTGTAGAACAATCGGGCCTTATGCAAGTAGATAGAGTTCTCTCCTCGCTTGCCTCTTCGGAGGCGATACTCACTACAGGTGAAAAGGATTTGGGAACTGCCGTTGTGGATATAGGAGCCGGAATTTGTGATATAATCGTTTATGTGGATGGTGGAATTGCTTTCACAAGTGTAATTCCCTTCGGAGGCTTTCATATCACAAGTGACCTTTCAATCGGACTTAAGACCACAATCGAAACCGCAGAGGTTCTAAAAAAACGATATGGTCATACGAATGTGGATGCCATTGATCCCACTGAGAAAATAGAGATCCCTTCTATCTCAGGTAGACCTAGTCGATCTTTATTCCGCCAAGAACTTGTTGAAATTATGGAACCCAGGGTTCGTGAGATTCTTGAAATGATAGACCACGAACTCGTTCGCTCGGGTTTTAAATCGTATTTGGCGGGAGGAGTGATCCTCACTGGTGGAACATCCCTTCTCTCTGGCATCGAACGTCTTGCGGAAGATGTCTTTCAACTTTCCGTCAGCAGAGCAAAGCCTGCAGGACTATCTGGTCTGACGGACAAGGTATCTTCGCCAGAATACGCAACTGCAATAGGCCTTATCAAATACTCGTCAAAAATTCAAAATTTGGAACAGAGAAATATTCATTCTCATTCCGATAAAGACAGTTGGATGAAAAAAGTTCGTCGTTGGATGGAGAACAATCTCTAAGGAAAAAACTATGTTGTATTTGGAAGAAGAAAAAACAAGCCCAGCTATTATAAAAGTCGTTGGAGTCGGCGGTGGTGGAATGAATGCCGTTACCCGAATGGTAAATGCCAAGATGACGGGTGTTGACTTTATAGTAATGAATACCGACGAACAGGTGCTACTCAAATCTCCCGTCGAAATGAAAATCCAACTCGGTAATAAAGTCACGAGAGGGATGGGTGCTGGTGGCGACCCAGAACTTGGGCAAAAGGCAGCAGTCGAAGACAAAGAAAGAATCATAACAGCTCTCAAAGGCGCAGATATGGTTTTTGTCACCGCAGGTATGGGTGGTGGAACCGGCACTGGTGCGGCCCCAGTGATTGCTGCGATTGCGAAAGAAATGAAATGTTTGGTCGTGGGTGTTGTCACCGTTCCGTTTGCCTTTGAAGGCAAACGTAGGGCTGATCTTGCAAAACAAGGAATTGAACAACTTCGTGCCAACGTGGATACTTTGATTACCATTCGCAATGATTCTATCTTTCAGGTAGTTGATAAAAATACTGCGGTCGATATGGCATTTCGAGTTATCGACGATATTTTGCTAAACGGCGTTCGTGGGATTAGTGATATCATCAATCATCCAGGGATCATCAATGTGGATTTTGCAGATGTAAAAACGATTATGAAAGACACAGGCGATGCGATTTTAGGTGTAGGTGAAGGCAGAGGAGATAGCCGAGTTGCCGAAGCCGTCGAACAAGCCATAAACAATACCTTACTGGAAGACTCGAGTATCCAGGGTGCAAAATCCCTACTCATCAATGTGACTGGTGGGAGTGACCTAACAATCCACGAATGGAACGAAGTTTCTCAGGTGATAACGGCACAAGCGGATCCAGATGCAAATATCATCATTGGACTCAATGAAGATAAATCACTAGAAGATCAAATCCGAGTGACAGTAATTGCGACGGGATTTCACAAACGTAAAGAGAGACAGATTCCAAGAGATCAGAAAGCCGTTGGTGAAGAGAACTTCAGCTCCCACGTATATACAAGAAAGCCCGATTCAAACGAAGCATTCAGTGGAAAAGAATCAGAAATTCCTAGAGGGATCCGACAGCAGAACCGAGGTTTATCGCAAAACAAATCTCCGTTTCAAAACTTTGGAGAGGATTATGACATTCCGGCATTCCTTAGACGAAAGCCGGAGTAGTCTATCACGGACGAACTTCCGAGTTTAAAATTGTTTTAGTTTGTATAGGACCGAATCGGGATAAACAGAGGTTTTCCCTCTTCTACAACAATTTTACTTGGTGCATTGTGTACGCCACCAGCCAAATCTACTTTAAAATTGTATTCACCAGGAGCTAAAAAAAACCGTTTGATTTGGAAGGTAGATGGAATGGTTCTCCAACAACGTAAGTCCGGTGCAATCGTCTGAGCAATCGTAATACCAGCGGCTGCTCCAGCGGCAAGACTGATAAGACCTGAAACCAAATCATCTCCCTTTTTATTACCACGAGAGCCTTCAATGGCTTTCGAAAGAGCCTCAGATGCAATTGCCGCCGCTACCATCTTCACAGCAAGTGAGGATAGGTTTTTGGTTATAATCGCCTGATAGTTATCATTGAAGTTGTGAATTGCTGTATCAGAGTAATCATTCATTATCTCAGCAGGCCCGATATCCACTCCATTTACGTAGAATTTTTTTGGTTTGGAACCAGCAGGATCCCTCTCTTTATAGATCGGTATCGGATTCTCTGCAATCGCCAAAGCAGATATAACGGCTGCTAAAGCAGCTCCTCCGCCAGATCCACGAGGGACGGACATCCCTCTACCACCGGCAGATGCGGAAGCAGAAATCGAACCACCATTTCTCATCGTAGCTTCGATTGCACCTCGGAGTGCCACCGAAAGATATTCATCATTGATGAGTTTCCCTCGAGACATTTTGATGGCGGATTTACCCGCTTCATGGATGATTACAACTTCGGTTAGGTTGTTAGCTGTTGGAGAGACAGCTCGCATCGAGCGATCGTAAGCTTGGATTTTATTTTCCCCTTGGCTATACTTTTGTTTGTCACGATCATCGCCTTCCCTTAAAGCCAAGAAATATCTGTCTCCTGCAAGCAAAGAACTCTGACCAATCAACTGCTCCATATTGCGGTACTGAACACGAGCGTCATTGTATCTACCTAGTCGCTCGGAGACATAGGCATCTAACAATCTTGCTGCATTGTTTTGTCTATAGCCTGCGGCTATAAATTTCATTTCTTTCAGGTCGAAGTCTAGACGTCGAAAATAGATCTTTGCATTTTCTAAATCGCCTAACACTAAATAATTGTAAGCGATATAGAATTTAATCATCACTCTTTCAAAGTCTTCGCCAACATAATTGGACTCATTGTCAGATAGTAAAAAAGACAGTCCCGATTTAGTAAGGCTCACCTTGATATTTTCTGCGATTCCTTCCGCTTCTTTAAAAACCTTATTAGATGTTTCGAAATCACCTTTGGAATGAAAGATCATTCCCGCTTCCATTAAAAAAAGAAGTTTGTCCTTTCCGGCAGCATCCTCGTAGAGAGCACGAATTCTTGGAATCGCAGAATCGTAATTCCTATTATAGTAATCATCCTCAGTTGCTTTGATAACTTTGGAATAATCACTCGCACAAGCTAAAGTAAGTAGAGAGAGAAATAATAATTTTTTCATCTAGATAATTTGATTAAAAATTACCAACCTACACCTTTGTTGCCACGAACTGCCAATTTTCGGTAGGATACTTTTTCGGACCAAACAGCAATCGTTGTCTCTACTTCCACGAGTTCGATATTGATCGACTGCTCGACAATTTTTTCACCCTTCGAAGTAAACATATTCTCATTGATTTCACAACGAACAAAGAAGTTTGGGCTTTTCAGTTTTCCAATAGAGAGACGGTTCGACGTAAGTCCCGATAGGCTGAATTGAATTTCATTCAAAGATTGTTCGCGAGTTTTTGTCCGAACCGTATAGACTTTGTTTTTGATCAGTTTTGCAACGAAAGCATTGTCAAAAAGTTCGGTCTGGATTTGTTCAGATGTATCATTCCTTGTCGGTTTGTGCGCAACGAAAACACCTTCTTCTCTAGGATTTTCTTTGAAATAAGTGCCAATTTCATCAGCCAATCGGTCTGCGGCCTTCACTAGCTCTTGGCTCGTAAGCCCACCCGTATCTGAAACATAATCATCAGCATTGTCCAAACGTTTTGGACCACTGCTACACTGTGCAAGAAAGCTAACTAGAAAGAGGGAAATAAGAATTTGTTTCATGAACTCACTCAAAAGATTATTAGTTAATTTGTTCCCTCAATATGCACTGAAAAAAACTCCGTTGTCAATTCCAAAAATCCAATTTGAATTCCTCTAATTTTTTGGAGGAAAACTCCTGTTTTTCCCAATCCTCCATTTCTCCGAGTTCTCGTGAGTAGATGAGATAGACAATTTCCTTCCAAAACTCCTCCTCTTCCCAATACCGAATATCCCTTTCCCGATCCAAATAGATTTCTTTCCGTAGCTTGAGAAACATTCGCTTTCTTTCCCGAGAAAAGGTAAGCGGATTTTTTGAAATATAATCTCGAAGAGAAACAAGCAAAAGTCGGCTTGGAGTCAAAGGGTGGTTTTGGAACAGTTTCTCACGCACCCAAACAGGAAAGATTTCTTCCTTAACTCGTGTAACTTCCGCTATCTTTTCTAACTCAGACAGTTCTGTATCTGATTCAATCATTTCTCTTTCTTTCACAAAAAATAGAAAAGCATTGTAGATAGCAAAAAGAACTTCACCCCTTTCATCAGGATAGTGTTTAAGAATCTCTTCATAAATCAAATCCCTGTTTCCTGAATAGAGAAAACTTTCCTTCCCGCGTAAGGTCTCTACGTAATCCCGCAAGTCTTCGGGATACCCGGCAGAAGTTTCCAAAGAAAAAGGTCGCGATTTGATTTGGTTCCATATCATTCTTGTAGATGAACTTGGTTCGTATGGATTTCGATCTTTTGTTGTTTTTTTCCCAAAAAGGATATAGACAAAGACCAAGATGATTAGGAAAAGTAATCCTATGAGGATACTGAGGATTGTTTTTCTATTGAGTTTCATTTTGAGTGTAGTCCTCTCCGTCCACTGCAGGCGGAAAAAAAAGGACGATATCGATCCTCAGCTTTTAAGTGTAATCCTCTCTCAGGCTTCCCCAATTGAATCTGCCTGTCAAAGGTTTATTTTGAGCGAGGCGGCTTGTGTCGCAACACCAGATTCTGGGATTGTGGTTTGCCCAAATCTGATTTCCTCTCTAAAAAGTAAAATCCTACCAACTACCAAAGCAACCGATTCTGTCGCTGTTCTCTACTTCAACTGTTTCACAGAAGCAAATATTTTATACAACTCAGCCAAAGGATGTGGTAAATCTTCCTTCAACACCAATGTATTGTATAGAGATACGCAGAGAGCAGGAACAGCGGACGCTGAAGTTGCCTGGAGAGAAGCTTTTGATCGATGTTCCTCTCGCAATAACAGATTCCCCGATCCTGGCACAGACCTTGCCAAATCAGAAACTACCCTTAGCGGGGATCCCATTCGTTAGTCTTTAGGAGCACTCTATGAGTTTAGTCACAAAAGATCAGTTAGCTCAAAAATTAAAACCGATCTATATGGATCACGAAATAGAAGGTAGAATCTTCCCTTTGGTAGAAGAGATCAATCGACTCAAAAAAGAAAAAAATGCAGTTTTGCTTGGACATAATTATATGACTCCCGATGTATTTTGGGGCGTTAGCGATATCATTGGGGATTCGCTCTACCTTTCTAAAATGGCAAAGGAAACTACTGCAGATATCATACTTTTTAATGGCGTTCATTTTATGGCAGAGACTGCTAAAATACTATCACCTAACAAAAAAGTCTTAATAGCAGATCTAAAAGCTGGATGTTCCCTTGCCGAATCCATCACCAGAGAAGATGTCAAAGCTCTCAAAAGAAAATATCCAGGTGTTCCAGTTGTTACTTATGTCAATTGTTCCGCAGAAGTAAAAGCGGAGACAGATGTTTGTTGTACATCCGCAAATGCTGTTCAAATTGTTAATGCTGTTGAGGGTGACACAGTTATTTTTTTGCCTGATGAATATTTGGCAGGGAATGTGCGAAATCAAACACATAAAACGATTATCTCTCACCCTGGCAAATGTATGGTACATGAAATGTACACCCCCGAAGATATTCGATCCGCAAAACGTCTGTTTCCTGGAAATTTAACTGTAATCACCCACCCTGAGTGTCATGAAGATGTAGTCAAAGAAGCTGACTTTTCAGGTTCCACATCTCAAATGGTTGATTTTATTAAGAAGTCAAACACTGACAAAATTATGTTAGTGACAGAATGTTCGATGGGGGACAATCTGCGAGCCGAATTTCCAGAGAAGGAATTTGTATCTACCTGCCAAACCTGCCCTCATATGAAAAGAATTACTCTAGAAAAAGTACGAGACGCACTTCTATTAGAACAATATGAAATCCACCTAGACCCAGAAGTGATTCAACTTGCAGAAAAATCTGTGACTCGTATGTTAGAACTAAGTTACAAAAAGTAGGTATTATGTTTAGAGTTGGGAATGGAATCGACTTCCACAAATTAATTGATGAACCGTTTCGACCACTGATGCTTGCGGGTGTCGAAGTCAAATCGCCCTTTGCATTTTTAGGTCACAGTGATGCAGATATCATCTTACATTCAGTAGCTGACGCAATCTTAGGAGCACTTTCGCTAGGAGACATTGGACAACACTTTCCCGACACGGATCCAAAACTTAAAAATATGGACTCAAAAAAAATCATTGAGAAATGTCTGGAACTGATGAAAGATAAAAATTTTGATTTGGTGAATGTTGACTGTACTTACGTGGGAGACCATCCAAAAATAAATCCTATACGCGATGAACTGATCACATCCTTGGCAAAACTTTTAGAAATTCCAAAAGATTGTGCTTCAATCAAAGCAACTACTTCGGAAGGTATGGGTGCCTTGGGTAGAAGTGAAGGAGTCATGGTCATGTCCACCGTACTTCTCGAATCGAAGGCTAAAAAACAGTAGATACATTGTATGCCTTGCGAGGCAAACAGCGATCAAGCGACGATTAAGGAGCTTTTGGTTCTATCTTTGGAAATGAGGTTTCCAATTGTTTTTGAAGTTTTTCTCCATCTGATTTTCCAAAGAATAAAACATAGAGTTTTGAAAAAATTTGTTCCTTCGGACGAATCACGGTTCGAAGGACAAGCTGAACGTTGTTTTCTTTTTGCTTCGCAGAGATCGTCTCTTCAATTTTTGCATAGTGTGCGTATCCAACGGACTCGACTGTGGTTTGCGGTTCTGGCAAAAGATTCCATACTTTTACTTGAATCTTTACAGTTTCGCCGAGTCGCTTTTCTGCGACATCTTCGCCAACCAGTGGAACTTTAAAGGATTTAGGAAAGTAAGCTAGGGAGAGACTCCTAGGGACTGCGTCCCATTTCAAAGAGGTCTCCATCTCCGTCTCATGTGTAAGATCGCCCTGGCTTACGACCATCCCACCCAAAACCAAAACGAAAACCCCGAAGACTCTCAAATACCAAATCATATCTCCATTGAAAAATCTATTGCCCTAGGATCGATTGAAAATTATTTTTAGCGAACGAATGGGCTTTCGAAAGTGAGGGATTCTTTCTGTATTTAAGACGAGAAATATCATCGAGACGGGTTTCAGGACTCATCCAAGTTTACCTTCGGGAAAACCAACTCACGGCTAAGTCCAGCCCTTTTCCTGAAATTGTGGATGATGCAGTATTTTTTAAAATTCTGAAAGATCCGAATTATTGGATTTCGGGCGAACTAGAAGATAAACTAATCCAACAAATTTCTATGTCTGTCGATATCTCGGCGATATTGTATCACTTGGGTACCGAGACCCTGATCACAAGTGCTTTCGACTTACTTCCACTGGATGACTCTCGGATTGATATCCGTGAAATGATTCAAAGGATTCCAATTCTGATAAACCGTTTAACAAGAACAGCTTATTTGAATATTAAGTTTCTCACAGAAAACCATGTTCAGTTTGTTTTTAACTACCATTTACAATTTAAAGAAAAATGGTATGATGCTGTTTTTTTTCAGGGAATGTTGAACGGTCTTTCCGTACTTTTTGAACTCAAATCCTTTTCCATTCGAATGACAAAAACCAAACTCTTTGGAATCCACATGGCTCATAAAGAGCTTGGAGACGAGATTCAGTTTGGAGCTGATTCAAACGAGTATGAAATGGAATGGAAGGACGACCAACTCCAATTATCGCGTTCCAGACTTACGAAGGATGATATCACAAACAGGCATAGAGTTATGATTGCCTCAAGAACCGATGCCGAATTGGAAGAAATTTCCATCGTTGACGTAAAGGATGTAGTTGGAAAATCCAGAGAATTGGCAATCGAAAACCGGGACCTTGAAGCCGCAGTAGAGGTTTTAAAATCATTCAAACAAGAGTTAGAAAAAAAACAGAAGTCTATAGCAAAAGACTTAAAACTTGCCAAAAATATCCAGAAGGGATTGATTCCAGAGATCATTCCTGATTGGAACGGGATTCAATTTTGGACTGGGTTTTACCCAATGCAAGAAGTCAGTGGCGATTACTACGATTACTTTCCACTATCATCTGATAGGTTGGGTGTGTCCGTTTGTGATGTTTCGGGTCATGGTGTACCTGCTGCCTTTATAACAGCCCTCTCTAAATTGTTATTTTCGAATTACAAGCACTCCAAACCCTCCGACACCTTTAAAAATATCAATCGAGATCTTTTGGATCTTGTCAAACAGCAGGGTTATACAACATGCGTGTATGTATTAATTCATAACGACTATAAAGTTGTTTATTCAATCGCAGGCCACCCTCGTCCAATCCTTTACAAACACAAAACCAAAAAAGCTGAATCCCTGGATGGGGAAGGTACTTTTTTGGGTATGTTTCCCGATGCAGGCGAAACATACAAAGATTATTCCATTCAGATGGAGCCTGGTGACAAAATCTTTCTCTACACAGACGGAGTCACAGAGGCCGAAAATGATCAGGGGGAAGCGTTTGGCGAAGAACGATTGATAGATGAAATCCAAAAAGTAGGTAACCTTTCTATTCAAGACAGTATAGAAAAAATTCTCGCCAAACACAAAGAGTTTACCGTTGGCACAGATCCGATGGACGATATAACCCTACTCGGATTTCAGTTATCTCCTAGATTACCTGAGTTCAATGAATACAAAGGAAAGGGAGACCAGGCACTTCGGAGCAAAGACTACAAAACCGCCGTGAAAGAATTCGAAAAAGCCTATTCAATCCTACCTAGGGAGCTCGAAACACAACTTTCGTTTGGTCGCGCACTTGCCTACTCTGGCGAACTAGACCGAGCAATTTCTCTTTTAGAAACCTATAACAAATTCAAAACCAATCATTTTCTATCGCATTCTGTTCTTGGTTATTGTTATTACAAACAAGGTAACTATGAAAAAGCAGAAATAGAATGGAAAAAAGCTCATTCGATTAATGATTCAAATCTGTCTATTCTGTACAATCTTGCAAAAGTGTACGAAAAACTTTCCGATCGAAAAAAAATGAAGGATACAATTGAAAGAATGAGGCGAATTGAATCAACATACAAACACATTCTCCCTCTAGAAAAAAAATGGACATCAACATTGGATGGCTAAAAAATTCTTTTTGTTAGGTGTTCTTAGTATCTTCTTCCAATTCCAATTTCCAAAGGATCATAGTTTTCATAAAAACTTTGGATTGGAATGGGTCTATTTCGTGGGAATTCTAAATGCCGAATCCGGGGAAACATTTGGATATGAACTTTCCTTCTTTAGGGTGAAACTCAAAGATGAATCGCAATCCGAATTATATCCAGTGCACTTTGCGATTTCTGATGTCAAGAATCGCAAACACTACACGGAACAAATTATAAAAAGAAATATTGGTGGTCTATCTGGATTTACAGAATCCAAACTTTGGAGTGGGGAATATGAGGCAAATATTCTCAACAAAAATGAGTTCCATTTAAATGTTCATCCCAAATCCCAACTCATTTCCCTCGATCTCCATCTCCTAGGCAGTACAGGTGTATTTCCCCAAGGAAAAAATGGAATATCTCCCAAGTCTCATACAAACCCTGCTATCCACTCATATTACTACAGTTATCCGAGACTTGAATCAAAAGGAACCATAAAGGTAAATGACAACATTTATAAGATCGTATCAGGTATGTCCTGGCTTGACCACGAATGGAGCGAAGAGGATGGAAAATCAAAAGGCAGTTTCACACTCTCTTCTAAAGAGTCAGGTTGGGATTGGGTTTGTATTTCAACAGAAGCGGGAAGCGATTTTGTTTTCTTTCGTTTTAAAGAAGGAGTAGATAAACCATATTCTATTTTTGGCTCTATGAGGTCTGTGGATGGGAAGATTCAATACTTTGACAGTCCAGGCCAGGTTCAAATGGAACCAAAATCAAAATTCTGGAAAAGTCCAAATACAAAAATAGAATATCCTTTGGAATGGAAAATCGAGTATCCAGGAGGAAGTTGGGAAATCTCACCTTATTTCAATGAACAGGAGTTTGATGGAAGGAAATCAACTGGTATTGTTTACTGGGAAGGTATGGTTCAGGCAAAAAATCCTTCCGAAAAAACAAAAGGATTTGGATATTTAGAATTGAAGGGATACAAAAAAAAGAAAGACTGGTGGGAGTTCTAATATATGTGGAAGTACTTTCTCAAACGCTTTCTCCTAATCTTTCCTACGCTTTTGGGAATTACCTTTGTTGTATTTTTAATTTCTCATTTTGCTCCCGGAGGACCTTTAAGTAGCGAAATAGCAAAGATCAAAGGTTCTGCCAATCTTTCTGGGGCATCAACCAAACAAATTTCAAAAGAAGAAATCGAACTCATCAAAAAACGACTCCATTTGGACAAACCAGCTCCAATCGCCTATCTCTATTGGCTTGGACAAATTGTTCGGTTTGATTTAGGGGAATCTAGACTTCACTCCAAAAAAGTAAGTGAATTAATTTTTGAGAAGCTTCCTGTTTCCTTGATCTTTGGTCTTTCGGGTTTTTTTCTAACCTATCTAATCTGTATTCCGCTTGGAATACAAAAAGCCCTCAAAGAAGGAACAAACTTTGATTTTTTGACAAGTTTTGCGATCTTTTTTACATATTCCCTTCCGGTATTTGCATTTGCGATGTTACTTTTGTATGTTTTTGCGTCGGGTGAAGTTTTTTCATTTTTCCCGCTTGGTCATGAAGTATCAGATATGTATGAAGATCTTACCATCTGGGAAAAAATACAAGACCGCCTCCACCATATGTTTTTGCCCGTATTATGTTATGTGATCGGAAGTTTCGCTGTTTTAACACTTCTGATGAAAAATAGTCTTCTGGATCAAATCGCAAAAGAATATGTGCGAACCGCGCTTTCCAAAGGAATGAGTTTTTCGGATGCCATTTTTAAGCATGCATTTCGAAATTCTTTGATACCGATTGCAACAGGTTTTGGAAGTAACTTAACTTTAATCTTTTCTGGCTCACTATTCATTGAGCTGGTGTTTAATATTGATGGTATGGGACTTCTCAGCTTCGAAGCGGTTCGAGAAAGAGATACAGATTTGATGATGGGACTACTTCTAACGCAAAGTTTTTTGGGTCTATTTGGAAAAATCATTTCTGATTTTTGTTATGTTATGATCGATCCTAGGATAGAATTCGAATGAGTTTGATTTTAAATCCGGCAAACCAACGAAAATGGAATAAGTTCAAAGCAAATAAAAGAGCATATTACTCTTTGCTTATATTGGTTTATACGTACTTGATTTCTTTGTTTTCGCCAATCCTTATCAATAACAAACCTCTATTTGTTTACTTAGAAGGAAAAGTTTCTTTTCCAATCTTTTTCTTTTATCCAGAATCAAATTTCGTAGGTGAAAATTTAACAGAACCCAATTATAAAAGATTGAATGAGTCCAGTACGTTCCAAAAAGAAGGAAACTTTATGGTGTTTCCGCCTATACCGTATGGTGTCAATGAAGACAATCTAGATAGTTTGGAGGAAGGAAGTAACCCACCCAACAAACCATCCACCAAACATTGGTTTGGTACGGACGATAGAGGCAGGGATGTTTTTACGAGAATTATTTATGGTTATCGACTTGCCATGACTTTCAGTTTGATTCTTGTCTTTCTAGAAGTCATACTCGCCTCGATCATCGGAGGAATCCAAGGGTACTTTGCGGGGAAATTGGATCTATTTTTACAAAGGATCATCGAAATTCTTTCTGCGATTCCTTTTTTGTATTTAATACTGATTATGGGTGCTTTTTTTGGCAGAAGTTTCACTGTTTTACTGGTTACCTATGGTGCCCTCAGCTGGATTGGGCTTAGCTACTATATGCGTGGTGAATTTTTAAAGTTACGCAAACAACAATTTGTTGATGCAGCAAAAACTTTGGGAGCATCTTCCACATCTATCATACTTCGTCATCTCATGCCAAATGCTCTTACTCCTTTAGTTACCTTTTTCCCTTTTATTCTTGTATCTGCTATTTCTGTATTGTCCGCATTGGATTTTTTAGGCTATGGGATACCAGCACCAAACCCATCCTGGGGGGAACTCATTGGCCAAGGAAGAGAGCGCCTAACATCGTGGTGGCTAATTACTTTTCCGTCACTCGCTTTATTCTTTACAATTCTTTTGTCGGGATTTGTTGGGGAGGGACTCAGAGATGCCTTCGATCCGAAAGATAAGGTGAGTTACGAATAATGAAAACGGAGACTCTTCTTACCGTAAAAGATCTGTCGATCAACCTATCAAGTGAAGGTAAGTTACTCCCGATCCTTTCCAATATTCATTTTGAGATTCAGAAAGGTGAGACTTTTTCATTGGTAGGAGAGAGTGGCTGTGGTAAATCAATAACAGCACTTGCTCTAACTAAGCTTTTACCTTCAAACATAGCAAGTTATCCTTCTGGAAGTGTTGTTTTTGAGAATCAAAATTTACTCCAAATCAGTGAATCGTCACTCAGATCCATTCGTGGAAATGATATATCCTATGTTTTTCAGGAGCCATTTGCTTCACTCAATCCTTTACATAAAATTGGTGACCAACTAATAGAAGGATTTTTACTACATGATCTCGGATCTCGAGAGGAAGCAATACAAAAAGCAATTTATCTTTTAGAGAGAGTTGGTATAACAGATGCTCGACTGCGGATCCAACAATATCCCAATCAGTTTTCGGGAGGTATGCTGCAGAGAGTTTGTATTGCAATGGCACTGATGTGTGATCCCAAACTTTTGATTGCTGACGAACCAACGAGCGCGATCGATGTAACCATCCAATTACAATTGATCCAACTGCTCCGAGATTTAAAAAAAGATATTGGCATGAGCATACTCTTCATCTCCCATGATATTGGCCTTGTGAGTCATATTTCGGATCGAATTGGCGTAATGTATGCTGGAAAAATAATCGAAACAGGGACTGTTTCTGAAATCATAGACACTCCAAAACATCCATATACTCAGGCACTAATCAATGCCTATCCGTCCAACGATAGTTTGGGAAAAAAATTAACTACGATTGAAGGTATCGTTCCTTCACCAAGTACGTATGGAGTAGGATGTCGTTTTTTTGATCGGTGCAAAGACAGAAAAGATATTTGTAAATCCAATCCTACTCCAAAGATTCAAGTCAGCCAGAGTCATAGCTTAGAATGTTTTTTGTATTCAGAGGGAACAAATGCTTAAGCTCAACAATGTAACTGTTTCCTATAAACAAAAACAAAGTTTCAGTTTTAAAGAGAAAAAACTAATAGCAGTCGATCTTGTCAATTTGCAGATAGAAAAAGGTCAAATTTTAGGACTCGTAGGTGAATCAGGTTGCGGAAAATCAACCTTAGGAAGATTGATACTATCTCTAGTAGAAAAGGAATCTGGTAGTGTACAGTTCGATGGTAAAGATTTACAAAACCTAACACATGACGAACGATTTGCACTTAAAAAACAAATCCAAGTAATTTTCCAAGATCCTTACTCTTCACTTAACCCACGTTTCACTATTGAGGAAATAGTAACGGAAGGACTAAGTATTCATTTTCCAAAACTGACTCGAGAAGAAAGGTTGGAAAAGGCAAAAAAGGCACTTATAGAAGTCAATCTTCCCCCTGATATTTTAAACCGGTATCCGCATGAATTTAGTGGAGGACAAAGACAAAGGATTGCGATTGCAAGGGCTTTGATTTTAGAGCCTAGTTTGGTTGTCTGCGATGAAGCAGTCTCGGCATTGGATATTTCAACTCAGGCACAAGTTGTAAACAACTTGCTGGAGTTACGTGACAAATTTGGATTATCGTATTTATTCATTTCGCATGATCTAAATATAGTAAAACATGTTTCTGATCGAATTGCGGTCATGTATTTGGGTAAAATTGTGGAAGAAGGTTCAAAATCAGAAATCAGCAAAAATCCACGCCATCCATATACAAAGTCATTATTCTCCGCGAGTTTTGACTTAAAAGAGCGAGATAAAAAGTCTGTTGCCCTCAGAGGTGAGATTCCCAGTATTTTAAATAAACCTTCCGGTTGTTTTTTTCATACAAGGTGTCCCTATGCTAAGGATATTTGCATGACCCAAAGCCCTGAAGAAAAAACTACCTCATCGGGACACAGGCATTCCTGCCACTTCCCATTAGAATCAACGTAGAAAAAAGTCATGAGTTGGAAATCGATCCTAAAAGGAATAATTGGAAAACTTTTACTCAGTATCATATTTATTGGGTCGATGGGTATGTATTTTTTATTATACCCCCTTTTGAATGATCCAGACTATTACAAAAACATAATTCTCGAAAACGTTTACAAATCTACAGGACTTCAAATCAATTATACAAGTTCTGATCCTATCGTTTTTCCATTTCCAGGCATAGGATTTCAAAACGTTATAGTATCAAAGGATAAGCATGAACTCATCAAAGTTCAAGATTTAACAATTGAAATTTATTATGGAATTTTTTTTGGTCAAAGTTTACAAATTCGAAAAGTTTCTCTTCATACGGGTACCATCGACATCGTTCGAGAAAAAAATGAATCCTTCCCTATTCTTGAAAAGTTCCTAGCTGAAAAAAATCCAGAAGAGAACCAACCATCCGAACTTTTAGCTAACAAAAAAGATGTCTCAAATACTATTAAAGAAAAATCTACAGAAGATCTTTCCCCAATCCTTTTTTCCCAAATTTTTGCCAATTTGGCTACTGGTATTGAAATAAAAAATTTTACAGTTCTATTTAATGACAAACTTCTATCAAGGGTAGTAAAACTTTACTTTTGGGAATCACATCTTTATGTTGATAGAGATCTTCACGATTTAGAATTTTATTTATACGGCAAACTTAATCAAGACCCAATTCAACTAAAATCAAATATTCTTGTTACCAGTGATGAAATTAGTTATAAGAATCTCCGAGTAGAAGGAGAATTGTACATGGAAGATCTCCATGGCAATGACCTGAAAGACATACTGGTTATTTTCCCGCATGGGGATTTTCGCCAAGCTAGAGCAAATGGAAAAATTTCATTTTATAAAAGAGATTCCGATACATTTTCTATTTTTGTAGATCGATTGAATATTCGAGATCTCGCCATTAAAGGACAACCAGCTTTTGGCAACGCTTATGTCAGTGTAAAGATTACTTATTTTTATAAAGATCATAAGGTAGGCTTTGATAATATTTTGATAGATTGGAAGGGAAGTGCAAGAGTTTATGGCTCAGGATTTGTAAACTTTATTCCACCACCATTGTCACCTACAATCTCTTTTGAAGTGCGTTCAGATTATATAGATTTAGAACTCGCCAAACGTGTTGTTAGCATTTGGCTAGATCCAGATTTAGAGTCATCTATTCTTACACGAGGAATGGAAAATACTGCTTATGGGGATCGAATGCATGTTTATCTAAACCTTGACCTCAAACAACCAAAACTTAAGTCGACATTACTTGATCGTCTCGTAGCCAATTTCCATTATTCCAAATCTCTATTAAATATTAGAAAACTACAATTTACCGCTTTTGATGGGCTGTGCAATAGTTCGGGCGTTTTTAAATTTGGAAAACTCCCCTCTATCGAATTACAATCTCAGATAGAAAATATGGATATCTCCGCTCTTTTGTTGAGTCAATTCCAAACCTCCCCGATCGCAGGAAAGCTTTCATCAGAAATGGAAATTAAATCCTTTGGAACCCAGGAAGATGATTTTTTAAACAATCTAAATATTCGCGGAAAGGTTTCTGCGACAAATGGTCAACTTTTAAGTTATACGAATATACTAAAACCGATAAGTTCCATCGGCAGTATCATCAATCTGAAAAAAATAGATTTCAATCGATCTACACCATATAACACGCTCAATTTTGACTTTGTATACAATCAAGAAAGCATTGAGATTCAAAATTTTTCTCTTAAGGCGGATGGTATCGCTGGTTCTGGAGTGGGTAAAATTGGAACAAATAAAAAGATTGATATGAAGTTTACAATCGCCATGCCAGGAATCGCGGGCAAAGCATTAAAACTGCCAATTATATATAAAGGTACATATGGCTCAACTGCGCCATATATTGACCCGATTTGGCTTGGTTCAGTCTATGCGGGAACACTTTTTCTTGCAAGCCCTGCTGGAGCGGCAGTGGGTGGAATTGCAGGGTCAGCAATGTCTGACTATGTAGATAGGGCCGTCGACACAGTGTCGGGAACTGTGAATTCAAGTTGGACAGCGATGAAATCAGGTTGGAAGAATGTCTTTGGTGCTGAGGAAGAATCCAATTCCGATTCAAATAGAAAGAATGAAAAGACTAATGAGTGAACATTTCATACAAAATCATAGATAACATTTATTAGTTGATACTATGGTTCGGATGTCGATCGATCAAAATCGAATGGAGTCATAAATCGATTGGCAGATTCGAAGAATTTTTGGAGCCCTAACTCGATAGTCCATCTTATTGCATACATAACCAATGGCAATTCCCGCTTTAGGATCAACAAAACCCAAACTCCCTCCCATTCCAGGATGACCAAATGCTTCAGAATTAGGAGAAAAAAGTCCCAACTCTTCCTTTAAAAATCCCAGATTCCAAGCCATAGGTTTATGAATCACAATATCGTAGGAAAGTTGTCCTTCTTTTGTAAGTTCTTTCAAATATTTTTGGCTGATCATTTTTTTGGAGGTAATAACCTTTCCATTGATGAACTGATTGTAAAATTTCGCAAGGCTTCTAGCATCACCTATCCCATTTGCCCACAATAACTCGTGTTTGTGTAGGATAGGATCATTGAATTTTTCTAATCCTTTCCAACCTAAAGACGGATTCATGTAGGCTTTTTTTACTTCACCATTTCCAAAAAAAAGATCTCTGCCTGCTCTTCCTTCTGGGCCCTCACCTTTGAGAATTAAGGGAAAAACAGAAACAATCCTTTCTATATTGGATACAGGATAGAGTTTTGCAACTTGACCCATTTTTGAGTCTGGTAATCCTAAAAAGAGATCTAGTTTATATTTTTTAGCTATCTCCCTCTGAAAAAATTGTCCGGCAGTTTCTTTTGTTATTTGATGGAATAACTCAGCGGCATAAGCTCCCCAAATTTGAGCACCATAGCCTTGTTTGGTTCCAGGTGTGTAACTTGGCCTTTGGAAAACTAATGCCTGATAAACCTTCGTCGGTTTTTCCCAAAAATCTTCTATGTCTAGATTTTGGTCTAAAAAGTGGAGTCCCGCTCGGTGTTCTAACAATTCTCGGACAGTTATATTTTCCTTACCATTCTTTGCAAACTCTGGCCAATATTTGGAAACTTTTTCCTCAAAGTTAATTTTTTTACGGTCAGCTAACAACAAAAAGCAGATTGCGGTTAATCCTTTTGTAACACTAAAAAAGGGAACTATCGTACTCTCATCCCAAAGTATTGCAGATTCCTTATCTTTATAACCTGACCAAAGATCTACTGTCTTTTTTCCTTTATAAAAGACAGTGACTGCAGCACCTATTTCATCGCCACGACGAAAGTTTTCTTCAAACGTCTCTTTGACCTTCAAAAATCTTTTATCGCAACTACCTTTGACTTCCAAAAAAAAATTCCTTACTTTCAAAGCTTAAACATTTTTTTAGACTTTCATCCAAAAAGGAATTCTCGCTGTTAAAATTACTGCTTAAAGTCCTATATACTTTAAAAAAAGTATATCCAAATTTTAAAATTGAATTCAAATCAATCCTCATGTTGCCAAAAAATCCTATCAAAAGAACTCTCTATAGAGCAGTTACCAGTTTTTTATCAACAATCTCTGCTGTACTTATCAGCATCTATCAATCCACTTTAGATTTCAAGATTGAAGGAGAAGACCACTTACGGATTCTTTCTACGATGAAAAAAAATCATATCGTAGCAATTTGGCATACCTTTGTCGATGCGGCTGTATTTTGCCTCCACCACAGAAATCTATGTATCTACTCGGACCACCCTCGGACAGAAGCATACGAAAGAAGCAAAACTCATTTTCTTCGAGAAATTGGCCTCAAAACCCTTCGGGCGCTTGGGTTTGATATCTTAGATGCATCTCTTGGAAAACAATCCGCTGGAATTATGAATTTTATCAAAAAGATCCAATCTGGTACACCAGCTCTTGTTGCACCGGATGGCCCACATGGTCCCATATACGAGGCAAAACCAGGTGTGGTTTATATGGCAGCAAAGGCAAACAGCTGCATTGTTCCGATCGGTGTAGGCTTCTCTAGAAGGATTGTCGGAAACAATTGGGATGATGTGTGTTTTCCGCTCCCTTTTTCCAGAGTTGCACTTGTGATAGGAGATCCTATCTATCCCGACCTGGATTTAAGTGAGGAATCACTCGCCAAACAAGCGCTGCAGCTAGAAAAAACGATAGACTCTCTTTGTTTCAAGGCAAATGAAATCCTTTACGGATCACAAGCTTAAAAATAGACAAAAAAAATCTTCAAAGGGGACGGACAAGAAGAAGGGTAACCAATATAAAAGTTCCTAAGAGGAGTGTGAGTAACACAGGCAGAATTAAAAGCCAAAAATACTGTTTTCCCAATGCGATCATTAGTATCAATAACACCTGCAAGAAGGCAAATCCAATCGCAAAATACAAATGTTTTTTTTGAAATGGGCGAGGAGTCCTTCCTCGGTTGAACATACCACGTTTTCCCTGCCTCGAACTCATCCTTCGGTCTTGTGAAGTCGGTGACGATTCATCTTTCGTCCCACTCTCAGGCTGCAAAAAGTCAAAGTTTATATTCCCCTTTCGAAGACTCCTTTCAATGGGAGCTGGTATCAACAATTCTTCATTGGGTTTGATTTCTAAATTTTCCTTAGGTTCCATTTTTTTCCAATGCAGCCTTCAAGAGTTTTTGGTAACCTACTACTTCTCCACGAAGAATCTCGAATCTCATAGAAAGATAACCAGTATAAATTCCTACAAGCCAAAATCCTCCTATCTTCAATATTTCCTTTTGTATGCTATCAATTTCTAAATTTGGATAGAATTGAAAGTATAATATACTAACGTAAAAAAGATTCATCACAATGGTTCCAAAAATAGAGACTCTCATACCATAACGCAAGCTATTTGAAACAATCACAACGTAATTGATTACGAAAAACATGCTATCCTTTCCACCAGTGGGAATCATAACCAAAGCAACGGCTAAAAAGTCCGCAACCATAGTGATGTATTTAAGACTCGGATGTAATATTTGATCTTTGTTAGCCTTTAATAGGACATAGGTTACGCACAGATTAACTGCAATGATAAAACCGGCAACAATTGAAACATAAACCCAATTAAAAATTTCTTCGCGCCCTATCTCTACCGACCTTCCCGAATACAAAAGATAGGATAAGTAGGGGATAATCAAGGTGATAATAAACCACCGTACACCAGCTTTATTTTTTTCGTTTCGGATTTCCCAAATAACCTTATTTTGTGCGCTCATAAGAACTGTTTTGATAAATTCTCAAAAATTTATTGATTGTCTAGAATTATTTCATTGTGTATATTTTTTAGTGTCTCTTGATCAGAGAAATTTTAGAATTACCTACGATCCGAATTGTAAGATTGTCATGAATCAGACCAAACAGTACCACTACCTACAAATTTTAGCTAAACTTCTCATTCTTTTGCTTGGATTTTGTAAGCCGCCCGAACTGAATAATCCATCCGATCCCAATTCGAGATCCTTTTTCGAAAATGCTGCCTTACTCTGCGCTATCGGTTACTATCAATCTTGCAATCCATGTGTTCCTGCCCCAAAACCTTGGGATAGTTTTGTTGCGCCAGCAAGTCTTGGTCAAACGTTCGGATTGCGTACGTTAACTGATAGACAGTATAACACTTACGGGATGTTTCAATCGAGTAATAATTTTGGTTTCTCAGGTATACCATTTTCGGGAACAAATGGTACGACTACAAATGCATTTATATCGAAGAAATCTGCAACTGGTCTGACGATTTGGGATCGTTATGTAGGAGAAATATCCCAAACACGGTTTGATTTGATTCATCGGGAGAGAGATGGGCTTTACTTCTTTTTAGTTACGACTACAAACCTTCCTAGCCAAATCAATACATTTGGTGGAACCCCTGGAATATCTCAAAATTCCGTCGTTGGAAAATTCAATGAGGCGGGAGAGCTTTTATGGACAACTTATATCAACAACGGTAGCAATGGAAATTTTACGATCTTGGGAGCCGTTATTGATAGCCTGGATCAATCCGGTTTGTACGCAATCGGCAGAACAACGAATGCTCTAGTGGGAACAGGTACGGTCATAGGAACATCACTCGGAAACGATTGGTTCTTCCAAAAGATCTCATACGATGGAAATACGATTTCCACTCGGTATATAAATTTTCCAGCTCCCGTTTCCAATTTCCAACCGTTGCGCATTGTCGAACTTCCTAATGCAACGGGCTTTTATGTAATTGCTCTTGTAAGTGCGGACCTCAATGGGACCTTTACAAATGGGTTGAATACATTCCCTGGTGTGAGTGGAAATGTTGTTATGAAACTAGATCCGCAAGGTCAATACGTATGGCATAGGTATTTAGGCGATTCGGCAAATAGTCCAACGGATAGCGTACTAACAGTTGCCAACGCTTTACCAAATTCTAATTTAGTAACTTCAGCTGCATATTCTGGAAACGCACCAAGTTTAGGCCTGCCCCATCCGAACCCTGGCAATGCTTCTTCCATTTTTTATCTTTTAAATCCAAACGGTAGCCTTATCAATTCAAGTTTTTTCTACAATAATACAAATGAATATATAGTTGGCTCAAAAGGTTTTCCGATTTCGAACGAAAAAATTCTGATCTCAGGTGGCAAAGTCGATGTCAGTGGCAACTCTGGTTTACTCTATGAGTTGGACTCTTCAAATTTCCGAGAATCGCTCCGAATCACTAGAACAGGAAACGTAACCGCATCTGCTGTCAAACATTGCGATGGTTCGTTTACTGCATTAACTTTCACAACAACGGATATACCAGGTTCAATTCTACCGAAAGGTTCTGCATCGATCAATAGTTATTTCAGCAGGTTTAAACCTTAAAAATTCACTCCTCTTCATTCAGAATCGGAATCCCTTCCTTCTTTAGAATCTTGAGGGCATTGGTCGACTTAGATATTCCGTTACGAATTCGATAATCAAAACTCATATTTCCATCTAACTCTAATTCTGTGAAGTGAAATTGTTTGGCCCAAGGAATTTCGCTTATCTTTAAATCATGAGTGGTGACAAAAACAATGGCACCTTTGGCTTTTAGTGCAAATAACAACTCTCTCGTGGCTATATATCTTTCCTTTGAGTTGGTTCCCTTGAGTATTTCATCCAAAAATAAAATAGGAATCTGACGTTCCGAATCGGCAGATCGAAGAATCTCTGCAAGGCGGCGGACTTCCGAATAGAAAAAGGAAACTCCATCCTCCAGAGAATCTTGGGAACGGATTAAGGTATGGATTTGAAACGGAGGGAGATCCAATCCCTTCCCCGCAAACCTAGCGCCCGCCCGAGCTAACAGCAAGGAGACTGCCACCGAACGAAGATATGTGGTTTTACCGCTCATATTCGAACCTGTTATTACGACCAAATCCCCTTTCGAAACTGCATCCAAAGGATTTTTAACTGCGATTTCTTTAGAAATTAATGGGTGAACCAACTCCTTTGCCTTCAGTTTGTCTCCGTCGGAGAGATTTGGGAATTCGTATTCCGGGTTTAGGATCGAAAGGTTTACAAATGGCGAGAGAGAATCAAACTCGCGAATCTTATCCCAGTTCGTATTCCAAGTTCCACCAAAGTTTTGAACCCATTTGGAAAATCCTTCTACCTTCCAAAGGTCCCAAAGAAAAATTCCATTCAAAAGAAAATGTGGAAGTGGTGAAATCAAGATTTCAAAAGAATCACCTAAAATTTGAATGCGATTCAAATACTTTTTCGCTATCTTTTTTTCTCGAGATAGATAGAGAAACAAATGAGAAAATTCAGTCGTAGTCTTTGAAATTCCGGCAATCTGCTTCCATATCTTAAGGGAATCCTTTCGGTAACTTAGGAATAAAAGAAGATTTACAAATAAAAGTACAGTAAAAAGCGGAAGATTGAATACCAAAGAAAGGATTCCGTAAACCGGCGTTAGGATACTTAAGATCGGGAAAAACACTCGCAAAACCTTTCGAAATCCACCGCTCCAAAATGAAACTGGTTTTACAGAAACCTCCCCGTCCCACTTGGCTCTCGGTTCTCTCACTTTTGCATGTAAGTGTTTTAAAAGGATGAAAGGCTGGAATTTTTTTCTTACATAAGTCTGGACCTTGAATTGACGTACTTGAACTTCTGAAAGTCCAGCCCCATTGTCTAATATAACATTTATAAAATCTGAAAACCCTTGTTTGGTGGCTGTTGTGTCAAGGTAGGCAAAAAGTCCATTTTTATTGCACAAATCCAAGTCAATCGATAGAGGATGGTTTCTCACAGATTCCGGGTATTCCCAGGGTTCTCTGGATTGGATTTTTTTCAGGTTTACTGTTATTCTTGCTAGTTCCTGTTTTATAAAATAGGAATAAGCCTCCAAGGTATCAATTTGTGATTTGAGTTTTTGGTAGACTCTGACAAAAAGAAAAAAAGGTAGAAACAGTACGAAACCAAAAAGATAGAAAGAGAAACTAACTCTGACAAGGTAGAATCCCAAAAATATGGAGAAAAAGGTTAAAAAATAAAATAAGCGAAAGCGAGAAAGCTTTTTGAGTTTGTTTTTGAGATTTGGAATTAGGATTCCAAGTTTGGATTCTCTTTTTTGAAAGAAAACAAAACTTGGATTATTGAAATAGAGGTCGTTCGTAATTTTCTTCTTCTCGTCTGGAAATCTCTGTGTCAAGGACACGAATCAAACTACCAAGATCATTTAGTACCCATTTGTCGATAAGGCGTCCTTTTTCTCGTCCTGACCATTTGTTTAGGAACAAAAATCCAAAAAGATCTTCGCCATATTCGTAGGCAACAAAACGGCCGTTCCTTCTTCCCGTTGAATTTTCCAATCGAATCGTCATAAATCTTGTACCAAGAATCAGAGAAAAAAAAATAGTACAAGCAATTTTTTTTGCTAAAGGATTTTCCAGTACTCACGATACTCATATCGGGGAAAGGATAACTGCCACGGACGGCGGAAAACCCTTACAGAAAAAAACCCCACGAACCAACAAGCACGGAGGCTTACCATGGATTTTTATCCCGAAATGAACCTAGAGTTTAAAAGCTCTTTTGCCCACACAAACCAGTTTTACGCCAATACGGACGACAATTCCCTTCTCCCTAAAAAAGGCCTTGTTGCCCGAAATCTCCTCAATCTAGAGCAGATGAAAAAACTCAAAGAAATCCGCAAACGCCATCTTAAAAAATCAGCTCAGCGGGATAATTTTATTTGGGACTAAACTGATCCTAATTTCTGTAAAAATCTCTTGACCGTCTAAAAGTTTGACAATATTCTAAAGACCGCTTTTAGATGGAGAGATATGGCAAACAACCTTGCAGAAGTTTATAAAGAATCCGCCGAAAAATTCGGACCAAGACCTGCGTTCTGGTATAAAAACGCGCAGAAGGAATACACAGCCCTCACTTACAAAGAGCTCTACGAAGATGGTTTAGCTCTGGCTGAGGCCCTTGTAGACTTGGGTGTAAAAGCAAGAGACCATGTTGGTGTTTTGGCCGACAATCGGGTTGAGTGGATAGTCGCTGACTGTGCGGTACTCTTAGCTGGCTGTGCCAACGTTCCCAGAGGCTCTGATATCACGGATTCAGAAATTGTCTATATTTTGAACCACTCGGAAGCAAAGGTTGTCTTCCTCGAAAACGATAAGGTTTACGAAAAGTTCAAAAACAACAAATCCCAGCTAAAGACTGTTAAGACCATCATTATTATGGACAAAGATTCCAAACTCAAAGCCAGTGCGGGACTCATCCATTTCCAAGACCTCCTCAAAAAAGGCCGAGACCTTCGAGCCAAAGGCAAAAAGGAAGCCGAAAAGAGAATGGCTGGAATCAAACCAGATGACCTATTCACTTTAATCTATACTTCAGGAACAACTGGAATGCCAAAGGGTGTAATGCTTATGCACTCCAATATGATCCACCAGATGCATTACGTGGTTCCCAAAGTAGCCAAGGTTACACCAGACGATCGTATGCTTTCCATTCTTCCTGTTTGGCATATCTTCGAAAGAGTGGTTGAATACTTCGCTATCATTAACGGCGGTTCTACATATTATACGAAAGTAACAGAGCTTCGTAACGATATTCAAAAAGCAAGACCAACCTTTATGGCTTCTGCACCACGGGTTTGGGAAAGTATCTACAATGGAATCTACACAAAGATCAACGATCCTAAACAAACTCCACCCGTGCGAAGGCTTCTCTTCAATGTGGCTTACTTTTTTTCCAAACACTACTATGCATCAATTCGGTTTTTAAAGGGACTCGAAGTAGACTACGAAGGAAGAAATCCGGTCCAATCCCTGCTTATGGGAATTGTCTCGATTCTAAAACTTCTACTCACTGGTCCTTTTACGATAACAGCCGTTTCACTACTTGTAGCACTATTTGCCCTCCCAGAAGGAAGCGCATTGAAAACTCCGCTCTATACCCTTGCGGGTCTTGGAGTACTCTTTAATTCGTTAACGCTCGATCGAATCGTACTTTCCAAAATCCGCCAAGCAACAGGTGGCCACTTGCGAGCTACCCTATCTGGTGGAGGTGCTCTACAAAAACACGTGGATGCTTTCTTTATGGATATTGGAATAACGGTTTTGGAAGGATATGGGATGACAGAAACGGGTCCAGTGATCTCAGCTCGAACTTTCGAGCGACCGATTATGGGTTCTGTCGGTGATGTTGTTCAACTAAGCCAAGTTCAAATCCGTGACGAATCTGGAAATGTTCTCTGCCATATCGATGACAAACGCAATATTTTGAGTGGTAAGATGGGCGTAAAAGGGGTTGTCCACCTGAAAGGGCCTCAGATCATGAAAGGCTATTACAAAAATCCGGACGTTACAAAAAAGACAATCGTAGATGGTTGGATGAATACAGGTGATATTGGTATGGTAAATTTCAAAAAAACCATCACCCTGACTGGTCGCGCCAAAGACACAATTGTATTACTGGGTGGTGAAAACGTAGAGCCAGTTCCGATCGAAAATAAGATCGATGAGTCACCGTATATCAAACAGTCGATGGTAGTTGGACAAGACCAAAAAGTTCTTGGTGCCATCATTGTTCCTGATTTTGATATGTTGGTACCTTGGGCAGAAGAAAATGGAATCTCGGATACCAAACCTGAAAAATTGATAGCCAATCCGAAGGTTGTCGATTTCTACAAAAAAGAAGTTAGAAACTACAACAGTGTGAAAACTGGATTCAAAAACTTTGAGCAAGTACAATATGTAACTCTCGTGACAAAACCATTTGAAGTTGGTGACGAACTCACAAACCTCATGAAGATGAAGCGGCACGTAATTACAGAAAAATACAAAGACAGAATTTTGGAGCTCTACAAAAACAGTTAGTATGACTCCTTTTGCTGAAAACTTTCATGGAGACCGCATCTTGGAAATCAGGATGCAGTCCAATGAAAAAAATACATTTGATTTTGAAGCCTTTCTCCTATTCCAAGAAATCCTAAACAAACACGCAAACAACCCAAACTTACGTGTTTTACTCTTCACGTCTGCCCAGACTCAGTTCTTTTCCAATGGAATTGAACCAACTTTGATGTATGGAAAGTCAGAAGCGGATGTAAGAAAGTCCGTTGAACAGTTGTTAAGAACAGCCCAGACCTACTTCCATTTCCCCGTTCCAACTATCGCTGTGATTAATGGCCATTGTATGGCGGCAGGTGCCGTGTTTGCGTTGTTTTCAGACTATCGCTACATGGTGGACAAGGGTGGAAGGATTGGTTTTTCCGAAGCCATTGTCGGGCTCAATTTTCCATCCATACCTACCGTTGTTTTACAAGATTTAGTTGGTGTTACAGCAACTCGTGACTTACTTTTCACAGGCAAACAAATGAAAGGTGCAGAAGCTAAAGAAATTGGACTTGTGGACGAACTTTTCTCTGCGGAAGATCTGTATCCACAGGCTATGAAATTTGCGGAATCACTGTCCAAACTTACTTACAATTCTAGTCGTGGAATGAAGTCTGCGATGCGAGAACCATATCGTTCTCGAATGGAAGCGCTGTTTTCTTCGGATGCGGATCTATTTACAAAAGTGATTCTATCGCCTGATGGACAAGAAGGGTTTTTATCTCTCATCGAAAAACGAAGGCCAAAATTTGTGACGTAACGTGTGTCTCAAATGTATGATCCCGTCAAAGATGGAATCCACAAAAAGGTAACAGGGGTTCATTTTTCTGAAATCCAACCACCTCAGGAATTCAAACATTTAATTCATAGTTTTTGGGAAATCAAAACCAATCATCATTTAGATGAAGATTTTGTTTTGCATGTGATTCCAGATTCTTGTGTAAATATTTTACTCAATGTTTTGGAGCCTGAGATTGCCGCCATCACAATGCGTAAGACAGAGTATGTTGCGTTAAACTTAGGAAGGTCGTTTCACTATTCAGGGATCCAACTGTTGCCGGGAATGTGGAATGGCGATCCAAATGAAATTCATTATGGTTTTGTAAATTCACCATATAATGGAAATTTGCCTTTAGTGGAAGTAGCTAAAAAACTGAAAGGTTTGACATTTCCAGATTATATTCCCATCTTTTCCGATCTTGTTTCAAAACTTTGGAAAGAAAAAATCATCATTCATAACGAAGTACTTAGCCGAATTCTACTAGATATCGATGAGATCGAATCCGTGGAAGAAATGGCTGCAAATGTGAACCTTTCCCCAAGGCAATTGCAAAGGAAAATCAAACAATCAACTGGATTTTCACCCCACGATCTTTTAAAAATCTTACGACTACAAAAATCCTTCAAAGGAAATTACCTAGACCACTACGTAGATCAATCCCACTTCATTCACTCTTTTAAAAAAATAACTGGTTATACCCCAAAAGAATTTTTCAAACACTTTGATGTCTGATTTCTACAATACCTAAACTTTGAATTCGGCTATATTGATACTAACTTCAACAAGTACTTTAAACAAGGTAGGTTTAGTTTATGTCAATTCCCAATGCAATCGGCTGGTTTGATATCTATGTCGACGATTTAAAACGAGCAAAAAAATTTTACGAAAAAGTCTTTGAACAAGAATTAGTTGAGTTAAAGGATCCAACAGGCGAAACTCAGATGTTTTCTTTCCAGGGTGATCGAAATGCGTACGGAGCCTCAGGGGCTCTTGTGAAATCCGCCTATGCAAAGCCCGGTGGAGGGGGAAGTATGATCTACTTCAGTGTATTTGATTGTGCACTCACAGAAAAAAAAGTAAACTCTGCGGGAGGAAAAATCATCCGACCAAAATTTTCTATAGGGGAATTTGGATTTGTTACGATCTGTGAAGACACGGAAGGAAACACAATAGGTCTGAACTCAATGAATTAAGTTTTTGAAAAAACGTAGATCCGACGGATGATTTTGGATCTTCGGAGATACGGATGGTGGATTGATAGTTCTGATTTTTTACAGATCAATCTACCATCGTATACAGTTTGTTTAATATCCACATCAATACATTCCTGATCTGGATTCCATCTTTCCCACTTCTGTTGACTCTAGAAACATCCATGTGAGGCTAAACAAAAAGAGGATATGATGGCAGAAAATCACTATTATAATGCAAAAGACTTGGGAAAATTTGGCGAAATCGGACGAACCAATCCTGCACTCGCTGATAAATTCTTTGGATACTATAATGCCGTTATGGCAGAAGGGGCATTATCGGAGAGGGAGAAAGCATTGATCGCTCTTGCTGTCGCACACGCATTAAAATGTCCATATTGCATAGATGCCTACACTACAACTTCACTCCAAAAAGGAGCTGATGAAGCACAAATGAACGAGGCAGTTCATGTCGCAGCAGCAATGGCGGCAGGTATCAATTTAGTACATAGCGTGCAAATGCAGAACAAAATCGACGAACTTTCTTTTTAATCATGGATGTAGTTGAACAACTTTCCACCTTACAATCGTATTCGGGAAAAAATTTCTTGAATACTGTTGGAAAATCAATCCAAGCAAGATCGATAAAAACATTCCAAATCAATGTTGGTAAGTGGTGTAACCAAGCTTGTCGACATTGCCATGTAGATGCATCTCCCATCCGAACAGAAATGATGGATTTGGAAACGATCGAACTGTGTTTGGAAGTCATCCAAAAAACTCCTGGAATTGAGATCGTCGATATTACAGGTGGAGCTCCCGAAGGCAATCCTCATTTCAAAAACCTAGTATTAGGTGCTAAGAAGCTAGGGAAAAAGGTAATTGATCGGTGTAATCTTACGATCTTGGAAGAACCAGGTTACGATTGGTTGGCGCCATTTTTAGCCGAAAATGAGGTTGAGATTATCTCATCCCTTCCCTCTATGATTGAATCTACAACAGACAACCAAAGAGGAAAAGGTGTATTTTCAAAATCTATCACTGCTCTTAAAAAATTAAATGCTTTAGGTTATGGAACAAATCTTCCATTAAACTTGGTATATAATCCGAACGGACTTTTTTTAAGTGTTGGACAATCAATTTTAGAAAAAGAGTATAAAGATACTTTAATTAAGAAATATGACATCCATTTTCATAATTTATATTGCATTAACAATCTTCCACTAAATCGATTTTTGTCTGCGTTGATCCGTGGAAACAAATTCGAAATGTACATGGATACTTTAGTCAATGCTTTCAATCCCGCAACGATTAGTGGTCTTATGTGTTTGGATCAGATTTCAGTTGGATACGATGGAAGTGTTTACGACTGCGACTTCAATCAAATGTTGGAATTAAAAGCAAAACCATTTTCGCATATTCGAGATTTTGATTTACAAACCTTTCTTTCTCGAAGTATTGCCGTGGCAAACCACTGCTATGGATGCACAGCGGGTGCAGGTTCCAGCTGTGGGGGAGAAATTGCTTAAATGTCTATCCAAGTCTCGGCAGGAAAACCAATCATCGCAACTTTGTAAAAGCGGACATCATGGATCAATTAGAGATCATCGAATCAGGTGCTTCCTTAGAATCTGCAAAAGGAATTTTGATCCTCTGGCCTAGTACGGGAGGCAACGCCGGGAGCTTACGAATCCGTGTTGAGTCACTTTCGAGTGTTCTTACCAAAAGAAGACCATTGGTTCCCGATGGAACTGACACTAGAATTTGCAAAGTCAAGTGGTTGGGAATTTGCATTCATCGAAAATGCGCCGGATCATTTTTTTCCTCATCTTTTCTCTCTGTTTGGAATCTTATCAAAATGGATCTAAAGAAAAAGACTATCAGATAATTTTCTTTTGTTTACAAAAGAAAATTGGCATTTATCCTCATTTCATTCTATATCACGTTCTGAAAAATGAATTAAATTTGAGGTATACCATTGGAAACAATCTACTATTCCCTATTAGGTTACGTTAGTTGGGCACTTGTTCTCGGCTTTTCTTTAATTACTCTGCGAAGCCTTCAGGTTTTACTTGGCAAAAAAAAATCAAACGAGTTCCCGGCAGGTATTCCGCATGGCAGTCCTTTTGAATGGAGACTCAACCGGGCCCATTTGAATACTCTGGAAAACCTTCCGATCTTTCTAAGTATCGTTTTTGTGATTGTAAGCCTCGGTAAAATCGACGACTTTGTCAATACTGCCAGTATAGTGGTTCTTATCTCAAGAATTTGCCAATCTACCATCCATTTGATTTCTACTTCTGTCTGGATGGTAAACTTTCGATTTACATTTTATATGATACAAAATTTTACATACGCGGTTGTAATTGGAAGAATAGTGGCGTAAGTAATATCTCACACCCCTTCTCGTTTTAAATCACGACTCATCAGAGCTTTAACAACCTCTTTTGGGTCTTTATCTTCATATAACATACGATAAACTTCGTTTGTGATTGCAAGTTCTACTCCGAGTTTATCACTTAGATTTTTTGCAGACTTGGTGGTGATTACTCCTTCGGCTACTTCATTCATGGAAGCGAGGATGTCCTTGAGCTTTTCGCCTTTTCCCAATCGAAAGCCTACGGTTCGGTTTCGCGAAGCTTCTCCGCAACAGGTAAGAACCAAATCCCCCATCCCCGAGGGACCAAGAAAGGTCATCGGATCAGCACCCATCTTCAAACCCATTCGTGTGATCTCATTGAGGCCACGCGTAATCAATGCTGCTCTCGTGTTTTGACCAAAGCCCAAACCATCGGCAACACCCGCGGCAATCGCTATCACGTTTTTCAACGCACCGCCGACTTCTACACCTACAACATCGGGAGTCCAATAGGTTCGAAAGTATGTAAAGCTAAAGATCTCTTGTACCCGTTTGGCGGTGGCTTCATTCTTCGACGCGATGGAAACTATGGTAGGAACCCGTTTGACCATCTCTTTAGCAAAACTAGGTCCTGAGAGATAGGAAAGTTGTGAGTGAAATTGACCAGGCAACTCCGATTCAAAAATCTCTGACACGAGCCGAAGGGATTCGCTTTCAATACCTTTGGATGCAGAAACAATGGGAATCTTTGCGGGGATATGATCTTTGATCTCTTTTAGGATGCCAGACAGTGCGTGGGAGGGAGGTGCCGATACGATCATATCTTTATCGGAAACAACCTCAATCAAATTCGTGTTGGCAGAAAGCTTTTCTGGTAACACGAGATCCGGCATATGTTTGTTGTTGATATGATTTTCGTTAATAGAACCAGCCTGATCACTGCTCCTTGTCCAAAGGGTGACGTTATAACCCTTATCAGCCAATATACTGCCTAGTGCAGTGCCAAAACTTCCCGCGCCAATGATACCGATCTTCATTTCGATCCGTATTTTAAATCTGCTTTCCAAAAAGGCAATAGAAAATAATTTTAATATATGCTTTTGACGGATCTCCTCCGTTTCAACCCATTCAATCTCTTTTTGGCACCCAAGGTGGTTCCTAAGAGCAATTATAAGGTTACCCTTATCCTGAGTAATCTCAAAGTCATTATTCAGAAAGAAATTATTGAAAAAGACCCAGATTTAGAATCTTTAGAAATCACTTCATCCAAAGGTGAGATCATTTTACGCGGAGTCTATCGAATGGATTGGCTCTGGATTGCGCGAGTTTTAAAAATCAAAAGGATCAATTATCGGGTTCGCCTAAGACCCGTTTCTGTAAAAGAAAACAAAGCCCATTTAAAAATCATCGGTTACAGAGTTTGGGATATCAAAGAAAGAAAATTTGATTTTATTTGGTGGTTTAGTAAAGTAGAGCCCTTTCACAAAAAGAAAGTTCTAAATTCTATTATCAAAAATGCTCCCCACCTTCTCTCGCTAACAGGTCTCCAATGGGAGATTCTATTCAATCTCAATTTCTTTCTGGAGCAAGTCCCTTCGATCGCAGGAAAAATCGAAATCCAATATGTTGTAGGAGATAATAAGGAAATTTATATATTCGTTCGATCCTCTACTATCCTAAAACCTTTGGTCGATTTTTTTGGACCAGAATATGTAAAAATCGATTTTATCGAAGAGGATCGAGATATTACCATGCTATTGTGGAATAAAAGTTAGGAATTTATGAAACTCATTTATTTAACGGATATCCATGATGGGCTTCATGGACTCAAAAAAATCCTGCAAGAGACAGAAGCTGATCTTTATTTCTTCTCAGGTGATATCATTTACAAAGCTTTTTTTTCATACGATCGTATCATAGACTTCTGTGGAGTTCAGGAGGAGTTGTACTACCTGTTAAATGAAAGAAAAGATGATTCAACACCCTTTGATTTTACAACACTTGCCATTCGATTTCCTGAAAAATACTCTCAAGCTGTAGTAGAAAAGTCGCATAAATATCGAGATTTATACAAACTAGCCGCAAAAACGATGAAAGAAAAATACGAAATCATCGAAAAGTTGATTCAAAAGTATGCAAAATCGCCTGTGTATTGTTTGCCGGGGAATTATGATCTGGATCTTCAGTATACCGAACTTTATGAAAGAGATATGCATAGGAAGAATATTGAATTTCAAAACTTAAAAATTTCTGGTTATGGTGGAGCTCCGATTTGGACATCAGGAATTCCAGAAAAACTAACAGTTGTTTTTCATGAGTATACAAAAAATGGACAAAATTATAGTGAACCTGAGGATTTTTTCCGAGAAGAATTGCCAGATATCTGCTGGATCCACAACCCAGCTTATGGCTATTTCGATAAGATTCCTGGTGTTGGTAACTGTGGTAGCCAAGGAATCCGAAGATTTTTAGACGATGAAAATCCAAGCCTAGTTCTCTCAGGGCATGTGCATGAAGACCAAGGAATCAAAAAGACGAGAGATACTGTATTTATCAACCCGTCCAATTTTGGTGCCGTCGATTCTGTATATGGATTTCAAGAAGGTGGATTTTATTCAGAGGTTTTCTTTGCTGGAAAGAAAGTTGTACAATCCAATCTCTGCCAATTGAAAGAGGGAGAGATCACAAGACTTATTGAAGTAGACTGTTCAGAAAAACAATTAAAATTGATTCGCCAAAACTCTAATACATCAATTAGCCCCGAAGACTATATACGCGGAAATTAGTATGGTAACTTTTGTTACAATTTGTGGTGCCCTTTTTACCATCGCATTTTTTCTGTATGCCTTATCTGCCGTTGACAACAAATCCGTGGATAAGAAGGAAAAAGAACGAGAAAAAAGGGAGAACGATATTAGGCAAGGTGATCCAAGAAAACAATACGGAAAGGATTGGGATCCCAATCTTCCCAAACTTCGTCTATGTCCCGTTTGTGGGACCGTATTGAGAAAAGATGAATTTTTATATGCTGCTATTTCGACTTATACAAATACAGAAGGAAAAAAACAAGCCCAGATCTATGGATGTAAGTATTGTTATTTGATCACAAGTTCAAATCCATATGAATCACTAGGGCCACCCGAAGCCCAAAAGGATTTGTAACAATGTCTCTTGATTTAGACTCACAACTCAAAGGCCTAAAAGGAATTGGCCCAAAAAAACTGGAGGTTCTAGGGAATCATGGAATCCTAACGTATTATGATTTGCTAACGTATTATCCCCGCCGATATCTGGATCGGAATTTCACAAAAGATATCATACTAAAACAAGGTGATACGGTTACGTTGTTAGGTAGCATTTCGGATAGTTACATAGTCCATGGTAAAAAATCTAGACTCATTGTTGGTTTCAAAACAAACAATAATGAACGAATCAATTTGGTTTTTTTTAGAGGAGTTCAATTTTTCCATAAACTTTTTTCAATTGATAAAAAACTCGTGATCTCGGGAAAGTTAGACTACTTTAAAGGTTACCAGATCGTTCACCCTGAATATGAATTTTTAAGTGATAGCCAAGATGCAGAAGAATCTCTCCACGCAGGAAGGATTATACCTCTTTACCCGTCTACGGAAGAGCTAAAAGAAGAAGGATTTGATTCAAAAGGTTTTCGGAAATATATCCACCAAATTTTTCAGTTAGGCGAAGTGGAAGAAAATCTTCCCAAAAAATATTTAAAAAAACGATCTTTGGTAAGTCGAAATGATGCGATCCAACAAATTCACTTTCCTGAATCTATGGATTCAGTGGCGATCGCAAAGAAAAGACTTGCCTACGAAGAATTCTATTTTTTTCAAAGGCTACTCCTTTACAAACAAGCCGAACGACAAAAGATCAAACGGATTCTTTGGCCACTTCCCAGCTCCAAGATGCGGGCGAATTTAGAAAAAAATCTTCCCTTCGAACTTACAGAAGATCAAAAATCCGCAGTGGATTTGGTTTTAAAAGAAACAAAATCGGATGCACCCGCCGCATTTTTACTGCAAGGTGATGTTGGATCGGGAAAAACAGTAACCTCCCTACTCATTGCACTACATTATGTGGAGAATCAGATTCAAGTCTGTTATCTGGCTCCGACTGAAATTCTAGCGAGACAACACTACGAAAGTATCTATAAATTTTTGGGAAATATGCCGTTCCTTGGTATTGAACTTTTACTAGGTGGTGAAAACAAAAAGGTTCGTGCAGAAAAAATACAGAGAATAAAAAACGGGGAATCCAATCTCATCATAGGTACTCACTCCCTATTGGAGCCAGATATTTTATTTTCTGATCTAGGTCTTGTTATTATAGACGAACAACACAAGTTTGGTGTGGAACAGAGAGAAACAATTCGCTCAAAAGGTAAAAATCCAGATATCTTAGCCATGACAGCAACACCCATACCACGAACACTTTGCCTCACTCTTTACGGAGACCTCACTCAAATCATTATAAAATCCAAACCAAAAGGACGCAAGGCGATCGACACTCGCTGGTACAAAGAAGAACGAAGAGCTGGTATTTACAATTCCATTCGCAAGCACGTGGGCTCAGGAAGACAATGTTATATTGTATATCCTCTCGTAGAAGAATCCGAAAAAGTTGATTTAGAATCTTCCACTAAGGCATTTGAAATATTGAAAGCCGAAGTATTCCCCGAATTTCAGGTGGGGCTTTTGCATGGAAAGATGAAATCTACTGAGAAAGAAAACATTATGGGAAAATTCAAATCTGGTGAGGTCCAAATTCTTGTAACTACAACCGTCGTTGAAGTGGGAGTGGATGTTCCCAATGCGACAATCCTTGTTGTAGAACATGCAGATCGCTTTGGACTATCGCAATTACACCAGTTACGTGGTCGAGTAGGCCGAAGTGATTTAGAAAGTTTTTGTATCTTAATGACTGGTGATTTTGTATCAGAAGATGCAAAGGAGCGACTGGAAGCACTGGTCGCATCAAACGATGGCTACTACTTATCTGAAAAAGATATGGAAATCCGAGGGCCGGGAGAAATACTTGGGGTCAAACAAAGCGGACTCCCTGAGTTTAAAATTGCAAATTTAGCATGGGATAAAGAGCTTTTGGAGATGGCAAAAGAAGATGCCAAAGAAGTTCCACTTGACAAATCAATCGATAGATTAGAGCTCAGTTCACGTTTTAGCGAAGGAAAATTTTTATTTGCGAATTAATTAGGTTCTTTTGAATTGAACAAGATGTTTCGAATTCAGTATACAATATGGTTTATCTTTTCGTTGTTTCTTGTCTGCGGTGAAAAACCAGATGCAAATCCACCAAAAACTAATCTTTATCTCGGCATACCAAAAACAGACTACCTTACTGGTAAATTCAATGCCGAAAAAGTATTCGCAAAAGTTACGTTAGATGATTCAACCAGAGAACACTATCTTAGACCCGAAGTAAAAACTGCCCTCCTCAAAATGATTACCGATTTTGAAGACCAAAAACCTCAAAACTACAAACAAAACATATTTCTTGTTTCTAGTTTTCGAAATTTTTCACACCAAAAAGGAATCTGGGAATCCAAATACACGGGAAAAAAAGCGATGCGTGTTCCAATTAAAGACAAAACACCGAATGAAATTGTATCCCTTATTCTTGAATTTTCAAGTGCACCTGGAACTTCAAGACACCATTGGGGAACTGATTTCGATATCAATGCACTTGAGAACTCTTATTTTGAAGAGGGTGGCAAAGGTAAAATTCTATATGATTGGATGAAGATTCATGCAAAAAAGTACGGCTTTTGTCAACCTTACAACAGTTTAGCGCAAAGAGGAAACAAAGGATACCAAGAAGAGAAATGGCACTGGTCTTATGCACCCATTTCCAATCAACTTACGAAAGCATGGACCGATAGCTTTTTAAAATCCGAAATCACTCTAACTGGAACTTTTTTAGGAGCAGAAATTTTAGCCGACGGGGCTCTTGATTACGTAACATCGATTAGCTCCGAATGTGCCCTCGCGAACACACCGAGCTTATAAATTTTTATTTTTTGGAAACACTTACAACGATTTATAGAGAGACCACATAGAAGAAAGCAAGGTTTCAGCATCGCTATAAATCGGCTTCCACGTTAATGTTTCACGAGCTTTGGCTGACGATGCAAGGAGTTTAGCAGGATCACCTAATCTTCGTGTAGCATAACTATGCGGAATTCGTTTGCCCACTATTTTTTCTGCAAGGTCAGTCATTTCTTTTACGGAATATCCCGATTCTGAACCTAAATTTACCGTCAAACTTTCATTTTTCGACATAATGTAGTCCAGCGCTAACACATGAGCTTTAGCCAAATCGCTCACATGAATATAATCGCGAATGCAGGTTCCATCTGGAGTATCGTAATCTGTTCCGAAAATTTCAAATTTTGGTCGAATCCCTGAGGCAACTTCCATAATGATAGGCAACAGGTTTGCTGGGGTCTTTTCGATCCCTCGGATTCTACCTTTGGGATCATAACCTGCCGCATTGAAGTATCGGAGTCTTGCAGATTTAAGACCCTTTAATGTATCAAACCATTTCAGGTTTTCTTCGATGGCAAGTTTTGTGTATCCATAATAATTTTCGGGATTTACGGGATGGTTTTCGTCAATCGGAAGGTATTTGGGAGCACCATATACAGCAGCAGAGGAAGAAAATACAAAGTAATTGCAATTGTGTTTAATTATTGCATCTAACAATGTAAAAGTTCCATTCAAATTGTTTATAGTATACTTGAGAGGGTCTGTCATCGATTCACCGGCCGCTTTCCAAGCTGCAAAATGAAACACTGCATCCACTTTTTTAGAGAATACTTCTTCTAAGACAGCTGGATCTTGGATTCGACCTTTGATAAACTCGTTACGAGGAAATAAGTTTGCTTCATTCCCTTTTTCCATGTCATCCACAATTAGGATCTCATGGCCAAGCTCCATCAGTTCTAAGACTATATGGCTACCGATGTAGCCTGCACCACCAGTGACGAGAACTCTCATTCTTCGTCACTTCCTCCGATAGCACGATGGTCTGTAACACCTCGTTTGCTATTTTTAAAAAAATCCATGATGAAACGAACCTCTGGTATGATATTCTGTTCTTTTTCCAGTTCAGCTAATGCCTGTGAAGTGTTTAGTCCACTATGATAAATTACTTTGTACGCTTTTTTAATTGCAGATCTTACGTCACCGTTGAATCCATTTCTTTTGAGACCAACGGAGTTGAGGCCAATAACGGAGGCTGGGTTTCCGTCTATCGTGCTGTAAGGTGGAATATCCTTCACAATTTTTGCGAGGCCCGCAACCATCGCATAATCAGCGACTCGAACAAACTGATGTATTCCTGTAAGTCCGGAAACAAAAATCCGATTCCCCATTACAACATGTCCAGCAATCATACTGTTTTGAACCATGATGTTGTGATCGCCAACAATACAATCGTGCGCAATATGGATGTTCCCCATAAAAAAATTATGATTTCCAATTTTAGTGGACCCACCCTCTTTTGTTGCTCTGTGGAAAATACAATTTTCTTTTAAAGTATTGTGGTCTCCAATTTCCAGATAAGTAGGTGTTTCGGCCTTAAATCCAAGGTCTTGTGGGATTCCGCTAAAAGTGACTCCTGAGGAAAACTTATTGAACTTACCAATTCGTGCACCAGAGAGAATCCGACAGTGAGATTCAATTTTTGTTCCTTCACCGATGACGACATCTTTTTCAATGAGACAAAATGGACCGATCTCGACGGACTCATGCAATTCTGCTTTGGGATCAACGATAGCTGTAGGGTGGATCTTCATAATTAGAATCAGAAAATCTTCCTTTGCACCCTTCTGCAAATGATTTTTTAAAATGTAATTTACAAGTAGTTCCGATTTATTAACGTACTTTTGTCAGGAAGGTACTCTTTTGGTTATAGATTGGTCTCGAATTGAATCTTTAGTGGATATGAATGAACCTGAGGACCTAGTCTGGTTAAAAGAAATGATCGTTTCTTTAAATGAAAATATGCCCGTTCGAATTCAATCTCTACGAGAAAAAATGGAAAAAAGAGACCAGAAGGAACTCCAATCCGAACTCCACCAAATCAAAGGCGTTGCCGCAAATTTTGGACTCGCCCTACTCTCTCAGATTGTAATCAAAGCAGAAGCGGACGCAAAAGCGGGTAATATAGATCTTTCGATCAGCGAATCAGAAAAAATTCCAGATGCCTGGGAAAAAACCAAATCTGAGTTAGATGCAAGATTTAGTTCGTAATTCATTTCCGTAAACCCAGATTCTCTGTTTTAACCCAACTGGGATTCTATCATTTCTACAGCGTTTTTACTACCGCTGTAGATACCTTCCAGGGTATTTTTTATCACAGATTCATTCATCCGTAACAATAAATCATCCGAATCGCAAAAGATTTGAATCAGTTCTTTTGCGTGAATCGGTTCTCTACATTCCACAGTCCCTTCGCCTAACTCGAGTGATCGAAGGACAGAAGCAGCCTCGTGATCACCGACACGCCTGATAAACAGTTTTGGAAGTGGAAAAAATGCAAGTTCCGATGGTTTTGTGACAAGAACATCCGCTATTCGAATCAATCGATCTGTTGCGGAAAAAGCCTCCGTATGTGTATGGAAGTGAAACAAAACAACAGGAGGACTCGTTTCGGAATCATCTGACCGAAGTGGGTGTTTTTTTATAAACAAAGAAAGATCTTCCCAACTACGTACTGTTAGATACGGAATTTTTTGGAAAATCAGATATTCCTCAATGGCAGAGAAAACTTTGGAATGGTCGCCTGTATTGATCCAATAGCTTAATTTTTTGTCAATAAGACTATCTTTTGTTATGCGAATCAAATCAAGAATATATCCTTTTTGGGCTCCCGCTCCACCAATTGGAATTAGGAACCGTCGATTCTTTTTGGAATCTATTCGACGGACTCGATCTTCAGAATCTGTAATTGCATTTTTTAGGATGTCTTCGCTAACCCAATGCCCAGCGACACTCAGATTTTCTTTCGGGACACCCATCTCTATAAATTTCGTATAGGATGAGGGGCTTTGGACCAAGTTTAAGGCACCGGGCACAAGAAGATAGTATTGAGGGAAATTGTCGCAAATCAAATGCACTACCTTTTTAAATCCACTAGCGACTGCTATTTGTCCATTTAACGGGTACGTGGTGATCACTGGCGAATCGAGACTGATTCCACCCATCAACCCTTTGTACAAATCTGCCAATTGGCAAGACAACTCGAGAGAGGTCAAATTTCCTTGGGACATAAGCTGTCCCCATATCCATTCTACAGGTCCTCCTATTTCAGCACTCAAGCGTGAAAAGTAACTATATCCCTGGTCGATATCGGCGATTGCTTTTGATTCATTTGATTCGATGGCAAGTAGATCATGTAAGTAGGTTGGAATCTTTTTTTGAAGGGAGTGAGAATAAACAGAGAGAGCCATTCGGTGGTGGCCGTAACCCATTCGAATCGAACCAACGACCAACCCCGTTTTTAAGGAACTTTTACCTTTGTCAGAAATAAGTTCGAGCCCTGGATACAAAGGTGATGGAGAAGATTTTAAGGAAACCATCGAATCTCCGATATCGTATCGTCGTTGTAAGTATGCTCGGATCAAATTTGCTGATTGTTTTGAGATAAATCCCGTTTCTAAGCCAAAGAGTGGTTCTCGATTCATGTCGGCTTTAGTCTACAGAAACGAGATTTCGTTTCAAGTGAAATTTCAATTCTTAGCTGACAAGAGTTCTTTTTTGATTGTACTTGGTGTATGGAACAAGTTTATATTTTAGGCGGACTTCGGTCTGCATTCGGAAATTTCGGTGGAACCTTAAAGGATTTTAGTGCCGTCGATCTTGCTGTTGAAGTCACAAAAGCAACCTTTCAAAAACTAGGAATCGATCCGTCCATTATTGAAGAATCAATCTTTGGAAATGTTATACCTACAGGAAAGGACGGGATTTATTTGGCTAGGCATATTGGCCTCAAAGCTGGCGTGCCAATTACAAGCCCTGCACTCACTCTAAATCGATTGTGTGGGTCTGGTATGGAATCTGTTGTCCAGGCTGCCAAAAAGATTATGTTAGGTGAGGCAAATGCGGTGCTCGCAGGGGGAGTTGAATCTATGAGCAATGCTCCCTATGTCGTGCGTAATGCTCGTTTTGGCGTAAAATATGGCAATACAGAATTTGAAGACTCACTTGCCCAAGGTCTAACAGATGTTTACGTTGAGCTTCCCATGGGAATGACTGCAGAAAACCTAAGTGACCAGTATAAAATATCACGTGCAGAGCAAGACGAATGGGCAGCGATCTCCCAAGAAAGAGCGGAAGAAGCAACAAACAAAGGAATTCTTAAAGAAGAAATCACTCCCATTAGCATCGGTGGAAAAACTCCTATCGTTTTTGAAAAGGATGAGTTTGTAAAAGGGAAGGCTAGTGCCGCTAAACTCTCTGGATTGAAGCCAGCATTTAAAAAAGATGGAACAGTAACTGCAGGGAACGCATCTGGAATCAATGATGGAGCATCTTCACTAGTTGTAACATCTGCTAGTGAAGCCAAAAAATTAGGAAAGGAGCCATTGGCCATCGTAAAAGGATGGGGGCATTCTGGCTGCGAACCAGCAAAAATGGGAATTGGCCCTGCACTGGCGATACCAAAGGCATTAAAACAAGCTGGTCTCAGCTTAAAAGATATGGGACTTGTCGAAGTGAACGAAGCATTCGCGGCACAGTATCTAGCTGTCCAAAAGGAGCTTGGTCTCGATCCGAAAATCACAAACGTAAATGGTGGAGCGATTGCAATTGGGCACCCGCTTGGGGCATCAGGAAATCGTGTAACTCTTACTTTAGCTCTTGAGATGCAACGGCGAGGCGTAAAATATGGCGTCGCATCACTTTGTATAGGTGGTGGTCAAGGTATAGCGATCGTTTTAGAAAACCCAAAAGCTTAGATAAATCTTTTGATTCCAGGGAGGTTTCACCTACTCACTCGGTAACAACGTGAGTATCTTTCGATGTTGGTCAAAGAAGGTTTGGTTGAAGCATCAACAACCGTAGGAAAGCCTCTAGGAATCAAAAAAAGGGTGACCGCAATCATCTTTGCGGTTACATCCGCCAACCATTCGAACACAAGAAGAAATCCCTTACCCCTTTATACAAAACTTCCTTGGGAAGTTTTGGAAAACCTAAAAATTCAAAATCGGATACTGTAACGAAAGAAATTTTGGATAAATACATCCACCCCGCAAGTAAAGGATTACACGGACAATTGAGATAGTGAGATGCATGTATGAAAATCGATACAAAGAGAAAATTCAAATTTTCAAATCCGAATCCCAAAGGCCAGCGACTCTCATGGAACTCCTAGAAATTCCCTTTCCTGAAACTCATTTTTTCATTATCGGAGAGAAGTAAGAATCAAACAATCACTCCACTAGCGGCTTCCGCACACTTCATTCCGTCAATTGCCGCAGATACAATCCCACCGGCATACCCAGCACCTTCACCACAAGGATAAAGTCCTTGGATTCGAATATGTTCTAATCGAGCTGGATCTCTAGGTATTTGAATCGGAGAGGATGTTCTAGTCTCTGGTGCATGGACGACAGCCTCATTGGTAAGATAGCCTTTCATCGAAGTTTCAAATTCTAAAAATCCTTTTTTTAAATGCGAATGGATGATAGGAGGAAGCACCTCTCGTAGGTCAAGATTTTGTAGCCCAGGTGTATATGAAGTCTTTGGTAGATCTGTCGAAACACGGTCATTTAAAAAATCCACCAAACGTTGTGCAGGTGCTTTTTGAGTATTCCCATTCAAAGAGAAGGCTTTTTGTTCAATGGATTTTTGAAACTCCAATGATGCAAATATAGGATCTTTATGATGTTTGTATACATCATCTAATCTGAGCTCTACGACGATTCCCGAATTAGCTGTTGGTCTTGATCTCTCTGCACTGGACCAACCATTGGTAACAACTTCACCAGGTGAGGTAGCACAGGGGGCAATCACCCCACCCGGACACATACAAAATGAATAGACACCTCTTCCATTTACTTGTTTCACAATGGAATATTCTGACGCAGGTAGATAAGCTCCTCTTACGTCACAGTGATATCGAATCGAGTCGATTAAACTTTGTGGGTGTTCAACTCGTACGCCCATAGCCAATGGTTTGGCTTGGATCTCAATTCCTTTTTGGTGGAGGAGATAAAATATATCCCGACTGGAGTGACCAGTGGCCAAAATCAATTTTTTTCCGACAAACTTGTCTCCACTCAAACTGACTACACCTTGGATTTGGTTTCCTTGGAGTAAAATATCTACAACTCTAGATTGGAAATGAATTTCGCCACCAAACTCGAGTATATATTCTCTGATATTCTGTATGATTCTAGGAAGTTTGTTCGTTCCAATATGCGGATGGGCATCCACTAAGATTTGACTTGTGGCACCAAATCCAACTAACAGTTCCAAGACTTTATTAGTATTTCCTCTTTTTTTGGATCTGGTGTATAGTTTTCCATCGGAATAAGTTCCAGCCCCTCCCTCTCCAAAACAGTAATTAGAATCCTCGTTTACTGTTTGGTGGACATTGATTGCGCGTAAGTCTTCTATCCGATCTTTTACATTTTTACCACGTTCAATCAATATTGGCTTTTTTCCCAATTCTAAAGCACGCAAAGCTGCAAAAAGCCCTGCTGGCCCGGCTCCCACGATAAGTATCGGCTCCTCATTTTTTACATTTTTAAGAATCGGAGGATGATAAGATTTGGCAGTATACGTTTCATTCACATAAACATCCACTTTCAATTGGAAATGGACAGTCTTTTGTCTGGCATCAATGGATCTGCTCGTTATTTGTATATGATCAATTGTAGATTCTGGTATCTTGTGTAAGGATGAAATTAGATTTCTCAATCTAGTTGGTTCACTTGCAATTTCAGGCAAGGTCCGAACATCAAAACTATACTTCAAGGAGAAAGCTCCAATATCTTCTTCATACGTTCGGCGATCTTTTTTTCAGAATCACCTCCGTTTGCATGCAGATTGTCAATGACAAGCCTCTGTCTCTCTTTACTATGATTTTGACTTAGCTTTTGTTTTCCTTCTAGCTTTTCGATTTGGATTTCAAAACTTAGGATGCCTTTTTCCAAACCTTCCAAATATTTTGGATCTAATTGATCTAATGAATATAGCGAAGTATCGCTTTCGAATGTCTTTACGAGTAGATTCAGATTGTTTCGAATTTGGATCGGGTCATCAATAATTCGTAATATACCCGTTATATGAACAGCTAAATAATTCCAAGTAGGAACAGCCTGTTTACTCTCATACCATGTGGGAGAAATATAACAATGTGGACCACTAAAAATACATAAAACTTTAGCATTGGATTGAAAGGTTTGGATTTGTTGATTTTGTTTTGCAATATGACCAAATAAAAACTTTTTATCAGATGAGAGCAAAAGCGGCAGGTGGGTTGCAAACAGCTCACCTGCATCCGCCGATCCTACGAGAGTAGCAAAAGGATTTTCCAAAAGGAACGAATAAACCTCGTTTGGGTCTGAAATAGAGAAATAGGGAGGAACATACATACAAATCTTTCCTTAAAGGAACTAACGATTAGCATTTTCGGATCAGGGAAATTCGTCTAATGATAAATGAATCTTTCTGAAAGAAAAAATATCCAAGTTCCAAAAACCTACCAACTGGCTTTAGAAGTTCTTGGCGTTTTTGATGTAGCAAAACTTCTGTTTCAAATCCCTAGTTTTAAATCCCATCCCAGAGGTAAGGGAGAAACCATACTCGTTCTGCCAGGCTACGCAACCGATGATAATATCACATTTCCTTTGCGAAAGTATCTAGAATTTATCGGTTATTCTCCAAGAGGATGGGAGATTGGAACAAATCATGGACATGTTCCTAGACTTCTTCGAGATATACAATCCTTAGTAACCGACATTTACAATTCAAAAGGAGAAAAAATCATTTTGATTGGTTGGAGCTTGGGCGGATACCTTGCTCGCGAAATTGCAAGAGACAACCCTGACAAGATAGAATCAATTATTTCGATCGGCTCACCGATCTTTGGTGGTGCAAAGTATACCTCGATTGGGAACTATTATGCTGAAAGACAAAATATTGATCTGGACAAACTAGAGCAGGAAATTGATGAACGATACCAAATTCCTATTAAACAGCCAGGGCTTTCGATTTATTCTAAAAAAGATAATGTAGTTAGTTGGCAGGCTTCGGTTGATACTGTTTCACCTTATATTAAAAATATTGAAATGGATGCGACTCATTTAGGGTTGATTCTCAATCCAGATGTTTACTTTGAAATTGCTAAGTTTCTTAACAAAGAGCAAACAACTTAATGCGAATAAGTATAGATTACTTTTGCATATGAAGAATGTTACTTATCTATCTCTTTTACTTTGTTTAAGCTGTGCTCTCACAATTATCTCGCCCGGTTTAAACTCTAATTATAGATTGAATAAATCTGGTGTGTATAAATTTCAAGAATCGAGTTTTTACGGGTCGAAGTTCTATGAACTTTCCGCCTTCTTCCTTGAATTTGAAAATTTAAAGTTAGTGTTGGATGATCCAAATAATGCTCTACTGAATAAAAATGAAAAATTGAATATAGATCAATTTGATGCGAACAATATACATATACTTTTTGAATTCTGTTATGATAAAGATATTGAGTTCGACATTGAGGAGGATTTATCAAATTATCAGTATAAATTAAACAGTAAGGAATCCATTTCGCTTACCTCTTATTTTTATCCTTATTCCTACTCTGTTCGTGGAGATTTTATTAAAAAATTCAAACCGTTCTACGTTCGAGAAAAATACCCCCACCAACAGAGAGTCTACACGACAGGTGATGACTATCTTATGTGTATTCGAAGTATATTAGTATTCCCGAAATCTGCACAGAACAAGTTCAATTCTCTCGAAATTCTTACACCAAGAGAGACCTTAATCAACTTCTCCTATGAATTTGATCGGGAATTTATTTTATATAAAAATGAAAAATTTGAGTTTTCTGCCAAATAATGTTTCTTTGAAAATTAAAAGAATAAGGAAAGATTACTGACTCTTTGTTGTTTTGATCTGCTAAGTTCACTTACTTCTGGAATTTAAGTTCGTTTTACGAATTCCCAAAAGCAGTGTTGATATGGTAGGCTCTGAAAGTAAGTATTTGGATTCTTCATCTTTGATAAAATCTTCGCTCATAGTATAACAGCTATTTTTCATAACTCTGTCTCGAACCCACCACTGATGGACTGCGGAACTTCTTTTTTCAAATGGCTCCGAATCTGCCACATGTCTTTCCTCATTCCACCTATCAGGAATTTGCCGACTCTTCAATTCGTAACCGATAGCTGAAACAAAATTATCGAGAGCATAGTATAACAATTGATTTACTCTTATACAGCCCAATTTTGAATGAGGTAGATTTTCTTTAATGGCAATGTCAACTGCCGGTCGATTGAATTTTTTTCCTTTCAAAAAATCATAATTGGGAATCGCTCCAGGGCATACAGGGAAAGGAGTTCTTCTCTCCTCTATTTCCAAATCCAATATGGACTGTGTGGATAAATCGATTTCAAGAAGAAAACTTATATCATGGTATCTATCGTACAATTTAGATTCAACTATAGCTTTTGCTGGTGAAAAATCAAATAACCACCAAAAGGAAAGTTTCATATCCCTTTCAAGGCCAACAGGAGTATTTTGAATTTTATTACGAATGCCCATATTATGATTTCCAAAAATAGGTCCAAAAACTCTCTTCTTTAACAAATCCGTGTTTATTGTAAAGACCTTGTGCAATTAAGTTATCCGAGGCGGTCGACAGTTCTAAGCCTTTTCCCTTCATAAAAATGCAATAGTCCTTTGCTTTTTGAACCAACCGATCGGCAATTTTCAATTTACGAAAGTCTGGGTGGACAAACAAATCATTTAAAATATAAGATCTTTCCATTGAGATGGAAGAAAATACGGGATACAATTGAGTAAACCCGAGAATTTCATCCGAATCTATATTTTTAGCAATGAACAAAATAGACTGCTGATGTTCTGTTCTTTCTTTTAAAAAAGCAAATGCTTTAGTTTCGTCTGATTTCTGTTTGTAGAACTGTCTATATGCATCAAAAAGTTTGGCAACTTGCTTAAGATCTGAAAAGTTTGCATGTTCAATCATTATATTCATTTTTAAATGAGAAAAAAAATCCCCCTGATTGTAAATTTTAAAAATATTCCTCATCATTTTAAAATTAGTTGACGATGGCAAAGTTGGAATATAGTAGAAGCAAATTTCTGAAAATTTTGGAGGGAATATGGACTTTAATGATTTTTATCCTTCAGGGCCTTGGCACGATACGTTCCCAAAACATTTACTTGCTATAGAAACGAATTTTCTTAAAAAAAATATTAAACTTGAATCACAAGTTTCAATCTATTTAGCAGGTATCATTGCTCGAAAGCTTGATAAATCATACTGGAATGAAATTGAAGAAAACTATTTATTAGAATCACCAGATCAAATTTTTGAAATCATTCGTAAACACAGTATTTATTTAGGACAAAATGCACCTATCGTTACCGTTTCAAAATACAATGCAGAACACATTTTAATTCAAATCGCAACACAAGCATTAGATTACATATTTTACGTAAAAATTCCGGCACGATTTTTTCGGATTGCATCCACGTATTCTTACTACTCAGGAAACCAGAAAATGGGAGACCTCTTTTTTACCTTCAGCCAACGCATCGAGATTTTACTCCCTCACATAACATCCTATATGGATGAATTGAAGTCCACGGGCGAAATTCCTGAGCCTAATCCGATCATCCAATCTCTCTGGGAAAAGTTTGCAAATTCGGTCTTGGAATCAACTCCAAAGAATACAATGAAGGACTATGATGCAACAGTGCAACTGGAATCACTGATTCATAGTTTCGCAGGCAATAATTAATTACATCCATTGGCAGGAACGTAAGTCTATAGCTTCGAAACTCCAAGGTCTATGCGCATACTTTGCGTTTTTGTCCTCAATGAGATCAATCGAATTTGCGCCTGGTTCCAAAGGGTCAAACTTGATGGAAAAAGTCTTCTGTTTCATTTGTGTCCGCTTGGGGCAAATACCAACTCCGTCCACGCTTAAAAATTTGTATTCTTTTCCCGTATTGTCTCTAAAAATCATACCTTCTTTTAAGACGCAGACTTTTTTTGATTCTGTCGTATGAAGAGAAAGCACAGTTTCAAATTTTGAAACACAAATTTTTTCTAAAACAACCACATCCAAAGAAATTGAGTTCAGGCGACAGCATGTAGGAACCTCTTGCCAATTTTTTTTCGTAACCAGTTGAAGTTCATCCCTTTCAAGAGTAGTCTGCTGCCTGGTTATCGATTCGTCCACTTGAGGCGATGAGCAGCTAAGAAAGCAAATCAATGGTATTAAAACTAAAGTAAGAAAATGTATTCTGAAATTCAAATAGGTAAGCATACACAAAGAACTATTGTTTGTTTTTAAAATGTCAAGAACCTTCATAAAAAGTAGAAAGTTTTACTAAACTCCAAAATGCACTGAGAATTAGTTCTTCGCTGCCTGTCTAATTAAAGTAAGATATAAAAATATGATCGAATCTGAATCATTAGAGCAAATTGAGCTAAAAAAGAAACTTGAGACTCTTCAGTTTACTCAGTATTCAGTAGACACGATTTCAGATGCAATTCTATGGATAAACGAATCTGGCAAGTATGTATTTGTAAACAATGCTGCAGCCAAGCTATATGGTTACGAAAAAGCAGAACTATTGACAATGGTTATGTTTCAAATAGATCCGTTGTTTGATGAAGCTAAATGGCGCTTCCACTGGAACGAAATACTTCAAAAAAAGACGTTTAAATTGGAAACAGTGAATAGACGAAAAGATGGAACAGAATTTCCGATAGAGGTGACTGTCAATTTAGTTGAATACAATTACCAAAAGTACAATTGTGCTATCGTTAGAGATATATCTGAACAGAAATTATATGAGAGAAAACTGGAAGAAACTGCTGCCAGACTGCAAAACTTAAATGCGATTAAGGATAGATTTTTTTCGATTATAGCCCATGACTTGAGAGGTCCATTGGGAAACTATCGTGACTTTACTCAATTACTCAAGGATAAAGCTGACATACTTAGTAAAGAAGAAAAAAACAACTACTTAGAGTTACTTGAAAGGTCTTCTTCTCAAATCTATACCCTTTTAGAAAACCTTTTGGAATGGGCAAGATCTCAAAACGATACCATACCCTTTGATCCCCATAGTCTGGAAATTCACTCACTTGTAGAAAAAATAATCGGACTATTTTCCGTTTCTTTGCAAAACAAAAACATTTCTATTCAAAATAAAATACCGCTCACCTTATCCTTATTTTGTGATCGGCACATGACTGAGACTATCTTCCGAAATTTAATTTCCAACTCAATTAAATACTCTCTGAAATCCAGCTCAATTGAGATTGGCTGTATTTTAAGAGAGGATGTGGCGCCAATTCTTTATGTAAAAGATTTAGGTGTAGGAATCAAAGAAGTTCGACTGAACAAACTATTCCAATTGGATCAAAAAATATCAACTAAAGGTACGGATGGCGAATCTGGTTCAGGACTAGGACTTATTTTAGCGAAAGAATTTCTAGAACGTCACCAAGGAAAGATTTGGGTAGAAAGCAATTACGGACATGGTGCGGTCTTCTTTTTTCAATTTGGATTGAAAGAGAATATCATCGGATCGTAAAATTAATAACTGTTAGGTTTTCATTTACATTTCATAATCTAAAGATTTTAGCTTACTTCATTCTGGTTTAATTGATTTTAATACCTCTAAAAAATAGGACTCATTTAAAGTATACGTCTCATAAAATGCTGAAAAGTTAACGATTTCAAATTTATTCCCTGGTAATTTTTTGATTCGATAGATATGTTTTGTTCGATACCGGGATTGAAATTCCAAGGAAACAAAGTCCAATTGCAAATCCCCATTTGGTAAGTCTACAATTGCGATTGACTCGGCCAATAGAATCGGATGAGAACGCAGTATTAAATTTCCTAAGTCCTTGACGGTCTTGATCTTCGATTGATTCGGAAAATCGGATATATCTATTTTTTCAATTCCGATCTGCGCGTCTCTTAATGAATCTACAGAAAACCAGTAAGTCTCATGTTTGATTTCTGGGATCTTATTTGCTTCTATGCGATTCCAACGTTCATCTAACGTTATCGAGTATCCAGCATGATTTATAATTTTGGATTGTTTGGTTGGAATCTCGAACTTTGCAGAGAGCTTTTCCTTGAAAATAGGAAGATCTAAATTAAAAAAATTAACATCATTTGCATCTGCCATTCGTCCTATTATGACAGCTTGGTAAAAAGGATCTTTTAAATCTGTCCTACGCGTACTATACAAACCCATAAATGGGATATGTTTCCAAAATACATGCTCTAACTCGTATCCGAACTCAGGCCAAGGATCCATAAATGCATTCTTTTTATCCGTAATTTTATTCGAATGTTTCAATTGCTGATTTAGTATATTATTTAGATCTACTAAAACATATTGTACATCACGATTAAAATCTCCGGCAAAAATCCTATCAGGGATAACTTCGTATTCTTTGTCGGTTTTTAAAATTTTTAAAGATACAATGGTGTTTGTTTTTTCTATCGCATCGAAAGTTCTACATACAATCGTACCATCATAAAATTTCATGATTCCCGTAAGTCGCTTAGCATCCCTTCTCGAGTCGTAATAGAAGATGTATTGACCAGAACTCGTATTAGGAAAGTCGAATTTAGTCTCGGCGTTTAAAGTAGGGGAATATGCGACAATAAAGAAAAACACAGCTAAACTTACCTGGAAGGAAACTATTTTTTGAATCGTGTATTTTACCATATTACAGAAACCTCGACCGAGAAGTAGGAAACTCTTTAGATTGAATTTAGAATTAGCGCCCGAAGAAACATTTTTTTATTTACAGAGTCACAAAATCGATCATTTTTTTTCTATGAAGTATATACCACAGACTCTACTCTTTCTAGCTTTTATTCCTATTTCTTGTGCCGTGGACAATTTGAACAATCGAATTCTGCAACTAGAAGAACAGGCAAAAAAGTTAGATGAGAATTCCAAGGATTTTAAAATAATAGAATCTCAAAAAGCAGAAGTAATTATCTTTGGCGAGAAATATCTTCTTATTTCTAAACAATATCATAAAGACAACAAAATTCAAATCATAAAACAAAAATATTATGGAGAGGAAGTTAAAAATCGAGATTATTATTTTATAAACAATTCACCATTTTATGTGCGGTATACGACAGAATACTTCAATCGTGAATCATCTTCAAATCCCAATGCTTTCGAAAAATCAGCGGAAGTAACAGATAGTTATTTTTTTGAAAATGGAAAACTCATAGCAGTGCGACTAGCGAGAGAAAAACAACTCATAACGGATGAAAAGAAGTTGAGAGAAATAGAAGTGTTTTTAATAAAAGATATCGAATTTGCAAAGGAATAATAGATATGTTTCATGGTTTGAAGAGTAAAATTTGCTTCTATCGTTATGATTGAAATTGGATCAATATCTTAAATCACACTTCAGAAAGCATCAATCTTGAATTTTAAGTAAAATGAGGTTAATATCCCGTCATATTATAGTCAGTGTATTTTGCATTTATACTATAATTTAATTTTCTAATTAACTATCAAAGAAAATTTGCAACCATCCAAATTACTGCAATCAAATCCATATATCCCAATTGAAATAATTTGTCCCGCAGTACCGACTAATGTTAGTGATTCCGAAGTAAGACCTGTATTGTGTACGCAATGTTCCCAACCAAAACTAGTACACTGAACACCGGTGCCCGTCCAAAAGTTGGTCGGTTTATTTCCGCCTGTATTGGAAACTAAATTGGCAGCTAAATCGGAATCCGATGGCAAATTATCTGTATTCGAATTTGGAGTCAACGTAATAGTATAGTTGCTCGTAGTTGCTGGAGTAAAAGAAAAATAACATAAATCCTTATTTTTAATTGTATTGGATACAGAGATGGTTCGTTGAAGTTCAACAGGAGATGATTTTACTATACTGCATGAAGTTACTGGTATTCGATTTTGCAAGTTGCCTAAATTACTAGGAGAAAAAAATATATTTGATGCAATAAGTAGAGATAATAAATTCTGATTTTCCTCTTCCGAATTTTTATTGAGTAGATCGCAGCTACTGAAAACTATAATCAATGAAATTAAGATTGAACGCAAAAAAATTTTTTTACTCTTATAATTGGTTTTTTTAATAATTTTTAATTTTAACCTATAGCATATATTAGTTTTTTATCTCGAAGTGTCAACTTTAAATATTCAAATACATGGCAAGTATTTATCTAGAAATCTAAATGGTAGTAGTAAATATGTGAGAAGTATCCTCATACCTAAGTTATATTGCGACTCACCAATTATTCCGCGAAAAAAATCATTCTATTTCTCGGAATTTTTCTGAATCATTTCTTTATTTACCACATTGAATATGCTGATTTCAAAAAAGGTGAATTTTTGCCTACATAGTGTTATCTGAGTTATAACTAACTTCGTAAAATATGGTAAAAATCCGAACCCATTCAAATAAGATAACGGTACGACCTAGTTCGTTAATCATTTTCTGAATAATGAATTTGCGTCAGTGCGCAAGGAAGGAAAGAATGTCGAATCATACACCTGCCCATTAGGGAATTTTTATGGAGAAAATTGGAATATGCGCCTGCAAGTATTAGCCGAGAAATTGGGAGCCAAATGGAAAGGCAATGGGGACTTGGAGATAACTGGAATTAAAGATCTGGAGCACCACTCTCCAGTGCATACAACCTCTATCTACTACATCGCTTCAAAAAAATATATTAGTAAACTTCCCAAACATAAAGATGTCCAGATTGCGCTTACTATCGAAAATTTAGCGGATCTGTTTCCGAATGCAATCATTGTTCCTGAGGAATCTTCAAAAGTAAAATTTATAGAAACAATAACCTTCTTTGAAAAACTACCCAAATTCGAATCCAAAATATCTGAGAGAGCGAGTATCCATCCCAGTGCAAAAATTGGAAAAAATGTCACCATCATGGATTTCGCTGTGATACAGGAAAACGTCGTGATAGGTGACCGATCTGTAATTTATCCAAATGTTGTGTTAGAACCTGGTGTAGAAATTGGTGAAAACTCAGTATTAAAATCCGGAGTCATTGTATATTATAATTGCAAAATTGGGAAAAATAACCTTATCCATTCCAATACTGTCATTGGTGCAGACGGATTTGGATTTTATGATCATAAAGGGATTCGATATAAAGTACCTCAAATAGGAAATGTAGTTATTGGTGATAATGTAGAAATAGGTGCAAATTGTACGGTAGATCGCGCCGCTTTGGAAGAGACAACCATTGGTAATTTTACAAAATTTGATGATCATGTTCATATCGGCCACAATTGTAGAGTAGGAAACTATGTTTATATCGCTGGTGCGACAGTGTTAGCCGGTTCTGTAACCATAGAAGATGGATGTATTTTGGCTGGGCAATCAGCCGTGGCAGAACACCTAACAATGAAAAAAGGATCGATACTAATGGGTCTTTCTGGATTGACTGAAGACTCGAAGGAAAAGACTGCCTATTTTGGAATACCGGCCCGTCCAGCTCTCGAAATGCATCGCATTCATTCCTCTTTAGGTTCTCTACCAGAAGTAGTAAAATGGGTAAAATCTAAAATTGAAAACAAATTTGACAAGTAGCCTTTGAATCCAAGGCTCTTAGAGGGGTTTTTATCAAATTGGGAATTAAAAAATACTAGGCAGAGTCTATCTTGAGAATATACTTTCAAGATAGACTATATTTTGTTTTTATTTATCACAACTACCAGAAGTTAGGTTAAACCTTTGCTTTTCTGTGGAATCTGCAATTGTCTGACCATAATCACTTTGGAGTTTAAAACACTTCATTCGGGATGATTTTTCAGAGGTTTCAAAACAATTGCATACCTCTTTAATTTTTTCATCAACCGTCAAATCAGCTTTTACACTGGGAACACCAACCAACTCTCTTTCACATTGCTGTAAATTGGTTAAGTATGTTTCATGGTCTGTCGAATTTTTCTTCAAGGCCTTTACATGTTTTTCTTTCAAAGTAAGACATTTACTTTTGTCTTTTTGATTTTGTGATACTTGAGCTTTTTTGAGGCAGGAACAGAGCTCATCGGCTTTTTCTGTTGGTGAAGCAAAAATCGGGAAGGAAAGGGCCACCGAAATAAGAAGGAAACAAAGTTTGTTCATCGTTTTTTTGTCCTTTTTTTAATCTTTGATCTGAATCGCGTCAATTTTAAAAGAAAGTTGATTTGGTATCAATTGAAAATGTAACTCCAAATTTGAAATTGTAAATTTATTTTTGAGAGAAAACAAGTGTCTAACCATTGAAAGGGTAGGTTTGACTAACCCAAAGATTAATGTAGAGAGACCAGTGTGTACTTTAAAAGAATTTTGTTCATAAAAATTTTAACTTCTTTCTGTTTTTTACCTTTGGTGGCGAATCCCAAGCCTTTTGAAAAGAAACAATGGCTTTTTGAAATTCAGGGTGGCTCGCTAAAGAGTAAAGTTTCTGATGATGCCTCTCCAGAAAGATTTACCACTTTATTTTTTCTATACGATGTTGCACCCCTTGTACTTTCACCTAATGCAGAAAGAAGAAACTTGGGTGCAGCCAAGGCTCTCAATTATAATGAATCCGAAATCCTAAATCACAACGTTAGATTTGGTGCTGAGTATGCGTTGCTTTCTTGGCTCGGCGTCGGTGGTAGCCTAACACGATCGATTACGCAAGTGACCAATGTCTTACCTGGAGATTATTTGGTTTTAGCATCGTTCGGCATTCCAGTACCAAATCCTAGAGAGGATCCGCCTGAGCTTACGAACTTTGGCACGTTTTTTCCTCGAACCTTAAATGCTAACATAACTTCAGCAGAACTCGAAGCATCCTTACACTTACCTGTCTTCATTTTCGATTGTTATATGAGGGGAGGTTTTGGTCAGGTCTGGGATGGTGGATCTGGTCGTAAAGAGTCTATATCCATCGGTTCCAGAGTTGTTATCGATACGATAAACCTTTCTTTTGAATTCTATCGGAGTTCTATTTTTGCAGATTTTGGAAGAACAGATTTCTTACGTGAAGAAGGATTTCGATTTGGAGTTGGTTATAGATTTTTACCATGAGACCAACTTTATCGAAAATCTGTCTTGTATGCGGACGAAGCTTTGAATATCGAAAGAAATGGGAAAAGGTCTGGGATGAAGTTCTTTACTGCTCGGACGCATGCAGACGAAATAAATCTAAAGAAGCAAAGTTAGACTATGAGAATACTATTCTCTCAATACTAAAATCAAAACCCAAACATAGTAGTATATGTCCAAGTGAAGTTCTGGATTCAAATGATAAAACTAACAAGTATAAAATGGAACTCGTTCGCAGAGCAGCAAGAAGATTAGCTCATACTGGACAAATCACAATCACCCAAAAGAGAAAAGCTGTAGATCCTGATTCCTTTAAAGGTCCAATCCGTTTAACACTTAACAATTAAGCTGGGCACCTAGCCGGCTCTCAGTCGACGGGGGCGCTCCTTCGATCCGGGGTGCAGGGATGTGAACGTATCACCGTACATCGAAAGAGTTTTTCCAAGGCCAGGTCCTCAAATTCAATAGTGTAACCGATGAAATCATACAAAATAGTAATTTTTTATAAATCCGCCTCTATGCTGCAGTTTTTTCCTTGCCATAATATGTATACATACTATATATTTACATATTATAGGTGTATATATGATAAAAAATTCTTACTCTTTCATAACAAAAGAAATAACACAAGAGCAAATTTGGGCATTGATAAAAGATGTAAACCAGTGGAAAAATTGGGATACTAAGCTTGAAAATTCGGAACTAATAGAAAGTTTTTCGCCCGGGAATCATTTCGTGATTCGACCGAAGGGAGGCCCGAATGTGAAGATCCAATTAGTTGAAGTCAGAGAGAAATCATATTTTAAGGATCTTACAAAATTTCCTTTCGCGAAAATGTATGGAGAACATTTTTATGAAAATACTTCGGAAGGATTAAAAATTACGATTACCATGTCGATTTCGGGACCACTAGCCTTTCTTTGGAACAAAATCGTCATGAAAGATATAGTAACTCACCTTCCTGAGGATGTAAAAACACAGATTCATGAAGCAAAAAAAATTAAATAGTGAAAAAGAAGACCAGCCCTTTAGCGTAAACAAAGCGGAGGATAGTTCTGGTTTTTTACTTTGGCAAGTAACAAGCATTTGGCAAAGAGAAATTAGAAATTCTCTGGAGCCTTTGGAACTAACGCACTCTCAATTTGTTCTGCTTGCCAGTATATTTTGGCTGACATTGCAAGGAAAAGAAGTGACGCAAATCATTTTGTCTGAGCATACAAAGATAGATCCTATGACCACATCGACGGTGATTCGTACACTTATCAGTAAAGGGTTTGTTGATAGACGCGAACACAGTTCGGATACACGGGCAAAATCTGTGCGTCTCACTCAAACTGGTGAAAAAATAACCAAAACTGCAGTTAAGATAGTCGAACAATTCGACAAAGAGTTTTTTTTCGCACTTGGTAAATCAAAATCAGATTTCAATTCCAAATTGCAAAAACTACTAATGCAAAGAGAATCTCGGAACTACAAACAATCTATCTGATCAATCGACTTAAGGTTTCAGGACTAATTGCCAAATAAAAGGCACGCACAAGACCTGGTTCTATGAAGAATAGATATTGTAGGAGTTGTACCACGTTCGAGGACCCAAATAGCGAATTGTTGGAACATTTACATTAACACATTTACCATTAACCGAAGCCAATCGGCAATAGAGGAGAATTAACAGCGAATAGTTGTTATCATCTTCAAGCATTTCTCTCAACCAAGCTAGAATGACCGCCACACCGGAACCTAATTTACTTCACCGATTTATGGAAAAAAAAATTGACCACCTAGCAGTTTTGTAATCGATTTTCGATGACAGGGTCCGAAATTTGTACTTTCGTGTTCCGATGCTAAAATAACAATGTAAAAAGAAAAGAAGTAGTTGGGCTGGCGAGTGACATGTCGAAGGAAGTAGTTCCGTGCAGATACTTAAAATTTGTCGTGGGTGTTCTTTATTTTTGCTTCGCAAGCTGCCAAAATTTGACTCCGAATAATCCATGTGATCCGAGTTCAAATGCATATTTTGAAACCTTTTTTTTCAAATATGCCACTGGAGATAACACTGCACATTGCTCAATTAAAATTCCCAGTTCCCAAACAACTCCCTTGTGCTCTCTGAATAGATCAGAGATTCTCCTACAGAGTAGATCAGCAGACTTTCTAACAGCGTTAAAAGATGAGGCAAACAAAGGTCAATCTGGTAGTCCATCTCTTGACCTAACAAGTATTACCGGAATTACAGGTGGAAACAAATGGCGAGGCGGAGTTTATGCATCTAATGGAAAGATTTATGCGATTCCATCAGACGAAACGCGAGTCATGATCATCAATCCTGCAAATAATTCCGTAGACCTAACGAGTATTACTGGAATAGCCGGTGGAACGAAATGGAACGGAGGTGTGCTTGCTCCGAACGGAAAAATCTATACAATTCCCTTGGTAGATACGCGAGTCATGATCATCGATCCCGTATCAAATACTATCGACTTGACAAGTATCACTGGACTGACAGGTACAAACAAGTGGTCTGGAGGAGTATTGGCGCCTAATGGAAAGATATATGCGATTCCTTACGATGATACACGAGTCATGATCATCGACCCGGTAACAAACACTGTTGACTTAACAAGTATCACTGGACTCGGCGGGCCAACGAAATGGAATGGTGGAGTACTAGCTCCCAACGGAAAAATATATACAATTCCATTTGAAGACACACGAGTCATGATCATTGATCCTGTTACAAATACCGTCGACCTGACGAGCATTACAGGTATTACTGGCAACGCCAAATGGTATAGCGGTGTCCTGGCACCGAATGGAAAAATATATGCGATTCCATATAATGACACAAGAGTTTTGATCATTGATCCTGTTACAAACACTGTCGACCTGACGAGTATTACTGGACTCACAGGTACTCTCAAGTGGTTTGGTGGAGTGCTCACTCCCAATGGGAAAATATATGCGATTCCACTTAACGATTCTCGAGTCATGATCATTGACCCGGTAACAAATACCGTCGACCTGACTAGCATCGCTGGGATTACTGGCACAGGAAAATGGTTTGGTGGAGTGCTAGCTCCCGATGGAAAAGTTTTTGCGATTCTGTTTGATGACACTAGGGGAATGATCGTTTCCTCGAATTCTAATGGAACATACTGCGACGTGATTCTTCAATCAGGATATCTAAATAAATTGTAGGATTAACCCTTAACCACATAGGAGCTTACTAAGATTTTTTCCAAGACCAAGCCCCCAAATCCACGCTAGTTGATTCTTAATCTTTTCTTTCGAAGCCATTCTATTTTAGTTTTGTTTTTGAATGCTGTCTCCATTCCAAATTGTTCTCCGGTTAGTGAAGCCAATCCAAGTATCGATTCTCTGCCATATCGAAAAAAGTTTCGTAAGAGAAAGGAGAATCAATCAGAATTTTGATCTTAAGGGAAGTTCCCTCGAACCCGATATCCAGATTTTACCTTCTCCTCTTTTGGAAGATTGGCTATGTCGGAAGTTTTATGTGTCATTATAATAGTAAACGTTACTATAAAATGTTTGACTTTATTTACGATAACGTATATTATCAAAAATATATAAGCTAGCTTAAATGGACAAGGAGATTACAAAATGGATCAATTTATGTTTTTATTCAGAGGTGGAGACACTCACGTCCACACTTCCAAAGATTCACAGCGAGAGAGAGATTACATCCAATTATGGACAGATTGGATGTCAGGTCTTGGCCAAAAGGGAATCCTAGCAGGAGGAGAACCTCTTCAAACCACTGGCAAATTGGTAAACGGGAAAGAGAAAGTGGTAACGGATGGTCCTTTTATCGAAGCAAAAGAAATAGTTGGTGGTTTTCTCATTGTGAATGCAAAAGACATCAATGATGCAGTTGAGATTTCAAAAGGTTGTCCTATTTTTGAAGAGAATGGTAAAGTAGAAGTTCGCCCAATCCAGAAACGATAAGTTTCATTTCCTGCTCTCACAGTTGGTGAATTGACAAAAAGATAAGCCTTCTTTTTGTTAACGAAAACCAACAAGTGAACTCTTAAATCTAATGCCAGTGAATTACTTAGACTGACAAAGTATAGACAGTCATTTCACCTTTTCCTTTGATTTGGATTTGGCCTCTGAGTTCAAAGGGAAAGATATTTTTAACTAATTGATAAGATGCTTCTGTAATCTGGATATGATTCGCAATTCCTGATGATTCCATTCGCGAAGCCAAGTTCACTGCATCTCCCCAAAGGTCATAAGCAAATTTTTCTTTTCCAATAACACCAGCCGTTACAGGTCCAGAGTTTACACCCACTCTGATTGAAATATCTTGTCCGAGCCTTGAACTAATTTCTCGAGTAGCTTTAATGATAGAAATTGCAAAGTGGATAATTTTTTCAGCATGCCTTTCTGAGGGAATTGGTATACCGGAAGCCACCATATACGAATCTCCTATTGTTTTGATTTTTTCTATCTCGTGTAGGCGAGACAATCTGTCAAATTCAGTAAAGTAGATGTTCAAAACACTTACCAGTTCGTGAGGGGAAATACTCGAGGAGAATTGCGTAAATCCGATTATATCTGCAAATAAAATCGTCGCACTTTGATAATTGTCGGCTATTACTTCCTCTTGAATTTTTAACCTCCTGGCAATTGGTTCAGGTAAAATATTTAGAAGCAACTGCTCAGATCGAGCATGTTCTTTTTTAAGTTTGTTTTGCGCGACCTGTATATCTTTAGAAAAGATTGATACCACCTTGGTTAATAGAAAAGAAGTTCCGGCAATTGCTGTGAAATGAAGAAATCTTAGATTCACTTCTGAAATGGGAAGCAACCAACTAGAAACGTCTGCAAAATATTCACAATATAAAAGAGATGATATAGATAAAATTCCTACAATATAGATCCATAGCTTATCTTTCGGATGAAAAATGAGAAAGCTTAGACAAGGAATAATCAGCAGATAGAAATGCGCTGCCGATTGTTTTCCTAAAAATAATATTGTTAGTAATGTCATGTGAATTGTTACTACAATGCAAAAATGGATCGGTGAAAGCCGATTCAATCCTAAACGATTAAAGACTATTGCAAAAACGTACCCAATTAGGGCAATCAAATTCAAGATAACTGGATTATGCCATGACAGATAAGAGAAAATTAAAATATAACATATATTAATTAAGATTCCAAAAAGAGCAAGGATATTCACCAATCTGACTCTTCGGTTTTCCTGTTCGTTGAGAAGTTGAGTTCCGATAGCAACCAGACGATCATATAGCTTCTTTCTAGGATTTTTCATGTAACCTCGTTTTCGATGCTAACATATTCTCTACCAAATGTTAATCTCGTAAAGGAAATTAGAATTGTTTGTTCTTAGATGAGACGATAATTGAATTCCAAATAAAATTACGATCGTTATTAAAATAAGGTTGACTTGCTTTAAATTAACGGTAATTATCAAACAAGAATGCCCTAGCATCGTGTACCATATATTTTCCTACTGTAGTGGATAGAATTGGTTTGCCCTAATCCAAGGAAAGGATCAGCTCTTTTTGGCGATGGTGTCCAATTTGAAAACTCTCGAGATGTAAGTACGGCAAAGAAAAATTAAATTTCTAATCTTATTCCATTATGAATTCTACTATTTAGGAGCGGTCGAATGAAAACTAAGTCCGGCGAAAAGGAAAAACTTAGGGAAAGGATTATCGACCAATCTATCAAAGTCATCAAAAAGAAAGGGATTTTAGGTGCTAGCGTAGATACCATAATGAACTCTTTAGGTTTGACATCTGGAGCTTTGTACAGCCACTTTTCTGGGAAAGATGAACTCTTGGCTCTCAGCATGGAAAAACAAATAGACTTTCTGACCGAGTATGTCGGTGGTTTAATCGCAAGTGATAAAAAGGATGGATTAAAAAATTGGGTAAAATACTATCTTAGCGAGGACCATGTTAAAGACGTAACGAATGGATGTATCTTTGCTGCTCTCCTATCAGAAGTTTCACGATCGCCTCTGAGGATTAAGACTGGTTTTCATGCTGGCTTAAATAAATTCTATTCAGCTATGGAAAAAGGCTTACCAGATGACTATAAGGATAAGAGGAAAAAAGTGCATACTATTTTCTCCTCTATGATAGGATCCCTAAGCGTTGCACGAACTATGAAATCTGGAACAGACAGAGCTGAGTTTTTAAGCAATAACCTTGCATCCGTTTTGCGTATGCTATCGTAAGATACCGACTATTCTCATGCAACAGAGGACTACAAATGTTTATATTCACCACCTAGAACTTACTCAGGTTTTTTGCAAGTCCTCGCACCTCCTGTGCTCGGTCGCCTCCGCTTAACACTGCGCAGCTTGGGGTTTCCCATGTTGCTCCGTTTGCGAAGTCTCACTCGCAAAATCGTTCGAATCCCTTTTGCCACGTTCTTATAAAACCGTTTCTAGTTATCCAATTTCCCAACCGAAGTTGAAGCATACCTAAAAAGTCTTCGGGCGTTGAACAGCATACAGGACGTATGCGAGCGGGAGCTCTGGCCATGGATGGCCAGGCGAAAGCGAGACGCCCGTAGACTTTTTAGGTAATTTGTTCGTTGAGTGGGAAATTAAAATTTATGGGTGGATGACGGGATTCGAACCCGCGACGACCGGTACCACAAACCGGGGCTCTACCGCTGAACTACATCCACCGTATCAAATACTCTTTCGACCCGAGAGGGATTCGAACCCCCGACCAACTGCTTAGAAGGCAGTTGCTCTATCCAGCTGAGCTACCGGGTCAGATAGAACCAACTGATTCGGGATGACAGGATTTGAACCTGCGACCCTCTGTACCCAAAACAGATGCGCTACCACTGCGCTACATCCCGAAAGAAGTCCTTGAAACTCCAGTTTTTTAAGGAAGTGACCTCTGTCAACAAAAGGGAGTTTTTTATTTCCGCAAGTTCTTGATTCTTTCCAAAAGTACGGGGTGGTTTGGGTTTTTTTGAAGGGCTTTGCGATAAGCCTTCCATGCATCTTCGGATTTTCCCATCGTTTGTAGAAAGTATCCAAAAGAATCCAAATACGCCGGATTCCCTGGGTCCATTTCAAGAGCTTTTTTTAAAGAATCAATAGCCTCTTTTTTTTCGGCTGGGGTAAGATTTTTCTTCAAAGCTAAAAGATAACCTAACGAATTTAAGCTGTTCTTGTAGTCAGGGTTCGCTCTTAATAGCCTTCGGTGGATCTCAACTGCTTCATCTAATCTGTGTGTGTACTCATAAATATGTGCAAGAAAAGAAAGTAATCGAGGATCTTCCAATGCTATCTTAAGCCGATCCAAAATCAAACTTTCTGCTTCATTCCACTCTTTTAACTCAATCAATGCGAACACTTTCAGCCTGTACACATTGTCCGTTTCAATGAACGATGGATAGACTTCGAGAATTCGATCTAAGACGACGACTGTCTTTTTGAAGTTTTGAGTTTGAAAACAACAGATCGCAAAATTGTATATTAAATATGGATCCTCAGGATTTTTGGCCAGCTCTTGATCGATTAGCGTCAATGCAAGGGCGTAATTCCCTTGGTTCATGTATTTAAGATAATCTTGCGAATCCGACATAACTCTTCGAATTAAAGGGTCGCATAGTCACTTCTGTAGTTCCAGTACTATTTGTTTGGAATTGAATTATTGATCAAATCTAGAATTCGATCTTTTTTTGTTAGATCTAATTCTATGGGAGTTACCGGAATTTTGCCGGAATTGTAAGCTTCGAAATCCGTTCCCGATTCCACATCGTGACCTAACAAACTTCCATTCAACTGGAACTCACTAACCCCCGCAATTATGTTGGTTTTATCATATTTTTCCGTATACCGCCGACGACCCAATCTAACAAATCTTAACTCTTCAATTCCACCCGTTCCCGAAATCTCGGGAGGGAAATTTAAATTCCAAACCTCACCAGGTCGTATCTTGTTTTTATAGATTTCCAAAAATTCTAAAATTAGTTTTGCTTCCCTTTCATATCCATCATCAGGATCAATTCTCCCGGAACTTACAGCCAGTGATGGAATTCCATGTAGGGCCCCATGTTTAGCGGCGCCTGCTGTTCCCGAATAATGGAGATCATACCCCATATTGACCCCCCGGTTGATACCTGAGATAACAAAGTCAATCTTAGGGAAAATTTCTCCATACAATCCTATATTAACACAATCAGATGGAAATCCGTCAGCGATGTAATGGTTATCGTTAATTCGCTCAACGCGCATCGGTTGGAAAACAGTAAGCGCCATGGATGTAACAGAACGCTCTTTTAAAGGTGCAATTAAATACGTATTGTATTTTGTTCCAAGCGCGGTTTCCAATGCTTTGATTCCAGATGACGAAATGCCGTCATCGTTCGTAATAAGAATGTTCAATCAATTTCCGCCTGACAAGGATTGGAGGATATTACTAGCTGTATATAAATTCATCAGGAAAGGAAAAATTATAGTAACTACTAGCGCCGTAAAGGTAAAACGAAACGAATCTTTGTCTTTCAATTCATACATAAATTTAAGTCCTCTAGCTACAACTAAAGCATAAAGTATTGTTAAGATTGTAAGCAAAAAAAATCCAGAACCAACCCCAGAGAGACCTAATGCGCGTAATATGATAGAAATGGGAGCAAATAGTAAAAACAAAACAACGCTATGTCGGACAAATAGAAGTAGGTAGTTCGTTTTTTGAGTCCTCCCTTTTTTTCGAACATAATAGTCCATTACTAAGGTAAGGAAAAAAGGAAAATACCGCATCATAATCAAATTTGCTATAAACCCAAAAAACAAAAAGGAAACAGTTGAGAATGTGTATGGTGCAGAAAGGATTCCCATTCCCGTCGAAAGAGAGAGTGCCGCAAAAATGGAAAAAAGCCAATTCGAAATAGGACGATTTGCAAATGGAATTTCTACAACTTCGGCCGCATAACGAACTGGATCGACAAAGATCAGCTCAAGGAGATCAACAAGATCAAAAAAGAAGTCTTTCATAAAACCAATTTGCCTAAGTGAGAGGGAAGTAAAACCAAAACGTGCGATTGGATGAGGGATTTAATTTTTTTCGCTTGCGCGGATTCACCTATAAAAGATACGCCAAAGTTTTGTAAAAATCGATCAAAGGGTGTTAGTTCTCTTTCAAAGAGAGGAATCAGTCCCTCGTATTGGCATAGCTCAGACAGTTTTTGGTGTGCCTCTCTTCTGCCACCTATATCATCCACAAGTTTATTTCGGAATGCATCTTCGCCTGAATAGATTTTGCCTTCCGCAAGCTCCTCGATAGACTTAACGGTTCGATTTCTTCCTTTAGCTACATCTTCAACAAACTTGCGATAGGTGTCTTGCAACTGTTTATTGATTATGTCATCTTCTTCGTTTGTAGAATCTCGAAACGGAGAATACATATCCTTATATTTTCCAGCCTTGAAGGTTTTTACCCCGACGCCATAACGGTCTAAAAGTCCCTTAAGATTGGGACTAAAAGAAATGACACCAATAGATCCAGTGATCGTCCCATTTTGAGCGAAGATATAATCTGAAGCTGCAGCGATGTAATACCCGCCCGAAGCCGCCACATCCTTCATCGAAACAACTATCTTTTTCGATTTTTTGAGATGGAGAAGTTCATTGAATATCTCTTGTGAAGCGGCAACGGTTCCCCCTGGGGAGTTGATTTCTAAAAGGACACCCTTGATATTCGGATCCTCATCAATCTCACGTAATTCTCGTAATATGCTCTCAGCGCCCGTTGAATCGTAAGTGGATTCGCCTGAGTGGATCTCACCACCAACCTTCACGACTACGGCACCGATTTCGCTCGATTGAAAGAGGCCTCCGCCAGTCCCTTGGGAAAACCGAGCTAAGCTAGAACCAGAGGATATGATCACGATTCCAAGAATCGTCGCGATTAGAGAGAGGAGGAAGGAGAGAAAAAGTAACGATTGGTTTCTTTCCATAGAATGTACCTCTACAAAAAGTCACATAAAACAAGGAGTCAACTTTAATAATTGTTTGCAATTTTTCGAAAAAAGTTTATTTTTCTATACAGGCACAACCGAAAATATGACTGGTAGCCGTAGGTTTTTGTCTCTGCACCTGCTGAGACATAATGGATTCTACCAAGGAAGGTAAGGACATGGATGTTCGTCTCAATCGTCTTCTCAATTCTGCTGAAAAACTGATCCAGGATCGCAAAGATTCTAAGGATCTCAGCTCTTCCAAACCTCAAAACGAGGTAACTCATACAGAAACCAAGTCGGACTTTGTTGTCAGTCTTCCTGTTCAATACCACAATATCCAGACCCGACTAACAGAATTGCAAAAAATGCTCTCCAAAGAACAGGCAAGGCTCGGTGTATTGGAAGATCCCAATTCTTCTAACGAAAACCTGAAAGAATTACTTTTTGAAAACGAACCACTGTTTCCTGAACTTTCTTCGACACAGGAGGATAAGTCCAAAATTTTGGAAACGAGTAAATCTTCCATTTATAGTCTGTTAGAGGAACTTAGAAAGAAAGAAGTTGAAAGTGAAAATATCTTTTCGCTTGGATCTAGACTTAGCCCAAAAGAATTTTCTGGAAGTGTTGGAGTAATGTCTTCCCAATCTATGAAGCCTCTTACAGAAGATGTAGTAAAACGACTCCTCGGGGGTTAACCTGGAATTAAAAAGATCGATATCAACTTTTGATTCGATCTCTATTTTGTTCTCGTCCATGGTTGGGTCGGGGATCTTTTTCACTTCAGGTTTTTTAATCAAAGAAACAGGCAATGTCTGGATCGTTCTTCTCTGCTGGTTACTCGGTGGAATATTAGCTCTTACAGGTAGTGTGACATACGCATATGCAGCAAGGCTTTTGCCTTATGCGGGTGGAGACTATGTCTATCTCAAAGTTGCTTACTCACCTGCCATTGCGTTTATGAGTGGTTGGTCTTCCTTACTTACCAATTTTTCTGCTTCCGTTTCAGTACTTGCGTTGGCTTTTGGACAATATGTACTTTTTTTATTTCCGAGTATACCAAAATGGAGCTCCCCTTCTTTCACAGTTTTAGGATTGGATTTGCAAGTAGGAACACAAACTGCGATTGGCATTTTACCGATTCTTTTTTTTAGTACGTTAAATTATTTTGGAATCAAATCAGCTGTCCGTGTACAAAATGTTTTTGCTGTTTTAAAAATCATTGGTCTCCTTAGTTTTATCATAATTGGTTTTAGTTTGGGAAACACAAACTGGAGTTATCTAATAAATGAAACTCTACCGAACCTAAGTGATACCAACCTTTTTAAAAAAATCCTTATAGGCATAGTTCCCGTTTCCTTCTCTTATTTGGGTTGGAACATGATCACCTATATTGCCGAAGAAGTAAAATCTCCTGAAAAAACCATTCTTAAATCGGCTGTTACTGCCTGTGTTCTGGTCTGTGCTCTTTATGTTTCTATCAATTTATTGTTTTTGGTCTCAGCTCCCGCAGAGAAACTATCAGGCAAAGAGGGTATTGGTGCCATTGCCTTCGAACAGCTATTTGGTGGAGATTATGCAATTTTGACAACTGGATTTATAGCATGGGTAATTCTCGGTTCACTCTCAGCCATTCTCATAGGTGGGAGTCGGGTCTACTTTGCGATGGCCCGGGACGGAGTTTTTTTGCCAAATTTTTCTAAAATCCATCGGAAGCACCATAGCCCTTACATCTCAATCTTTTTCCAGGCAGTTGTTGCGATTCTCTTTTGTCTGGTAAAAGAAATTGAATCCCTTTTGTATATGATCACTTGTTCGATCTTAATATTGTCCTGTTTGACGGCCGCAACTCCGATCCGTTTCAATAAAATGGGTTTCGAATCTGATTACAAAATTCCCTTCTATCCTTGGCCTATCGTTCTTTATATTTTGTCCAATCTTGCGGTGATGTATGTATTATTTTCCGAAAAGCCTATAACAGCCATTTGGGGACTTGTCATAACGCTTATGTCTTTGCCGATATATTATCTCTTTCGGTTAGATAAAAAAATACAGAAAGGTGTTGCCAACGATACTAACCTATCTCCATAAACGTTTTTCCAATCTCTGCCATCACTTCATCCTTTGCTAGGATCCAAATTACGTCTCCGCCCTTAATCTGGGTGTTTCCAGATGGTATCAAAAAGATTTCACCTCGGGCTACGAGTAGAATATGTGACTCGGTAGGTAGTTTGATCTCGAATAATGCCCGATCAATAACTTTTGCGTTATAAGGTACAATAAGTTCCTGTAAGGTCATACCAGGAAATTCAATGTTATCAAAATCTCTCGGTTGGAAAATTCTATTGTTTTCGGATTCAATAATTCCTAAAAAGCTCGCCGCACGTTGTATCAAAGACCCTTGGATAAGGAGAGAAACAAGGACCACGAAAAATACAACATGAAACAAAAGTTCTCCCCAAACTAACCCTTGTGCTATGGGAAAAGTGGCAAGGATAATGGGAGATGCTCCTCTAAGTCCAACCCATGAGATAAACCATTTTTCTTTGATCGAAAGTGGCTCACCCCAAAGTGAAATAAACACAGATAATGGCCTTGCTACTACGATTAGAAGGATACCAATCAAAAGTCCCGGAAACCAAATGTTGAGAAGTTTACTTGGGTAAACGAGAAGCCCAAAACAAAGAAACATTCCTATCTGTAAGATCCAAACATATCCATTTAAAAATCGGAAAATGGATTTTTTGTGAATAAATTTGTTTCGACCGATAATTATCCCTGCAATGTAAACTGCTAAAAATCCATTTCCTTGGAAGATTGTCGTTGAGGCATAGATAAACGGGACAGATGCTGTAATAAAAACTAAATAAAGCCCATCATATCCAAGTTTGACGGTATTCATCAGGTAAAGAATACTCATACCAAAGCTAAAACCCATCATCACACCAACAAGGATCTGCATGGTAAAAAACCGAGCAAACTCCCAGCCATTGAAGTTATTCTCGGATAGGATTAAATTGACAAATATTGTCGTAAGTAATACCCCTACGGCATCATTGGAGCCCGATTCAAATTCGATGATCTTTTTGATATGGGTGGGGAGATTCGTAGAACCTGTTTTAAAGATATTAAATACGGACGCCGCATCCGTCGCACTGACAATAGATCCTAGTAAAAAAGATTCCAAAAATCCAAGAACAGGAAAAATTAGATGAATTAATATTCCTAGTATAGCAGCTGTTAATACAGTTCCAACTAAAGAAAGTTTTAATCCGGAGGAAAGGAAGTCCTTTAAGGAATCCCACTCGCTTTCCAATCCGCCTAAAAATAGAATATAGATGAGTGCAAAAATCCCGATCGATTGGGATAAAGAAAAATCGCTAAACTCGAGTCCACCAGGTCCGTCGGATCCCGCAAACATTCCAAAAGTCAAAAATACAAGTAGTATAGGAAATCCAAAACGGAAGAAGAGTTTACTGGAGAGGATCGAAAAGATGACGAGAGCTGATACGACGAGGGCTTGGATGGTAAAATCATCTATCATGAATGGAATTTGTTCCGACGCAGGAAAACTATCGTTTCGAGCTTAAAATTTCAAGAGCTTTTGCTTTTAAGATCGGGTGGACTCGGAAATCCTCCGGATTGAGAGTGGAAGTAGCTTGGATTTCCGCTTCCGACTTTTTCCATTTGTCTCGTCCTAACCACTCGGAAAGAGCGTAGATCATTCTCTGGAAAATTTCGTCCACTTTGTCCTGTCGCCCAGCTCTTTTGTAGTAAGAAAAAGCTAGCATAGGAAGCCGTCGGTCGTACATAAAATAGTCACCGAGTCGAATCAGTCCATCTTTGTAGTCAGCCTTTAAAAAGAGCTCCCTAGCTTTGCGAATATCACCAGAATTGAAAGCGGTGTTGCCCTCGCGAATCATATTCACTCTTTCTTTGGAGTCCATGTTTTTACTATCGAACGAATTTTATACTTTTACAATAGAAAATTGTCTAAATGAAAGGAATTTTAAGGAGATTTTGGATGTTAGAAGTTGGCAAAAAAGCCCCAAGTTTTACGGGAATCAATCAAAAAGGTGAAAAAGTTAAAGTTAGTGACCTAACAGGAAAAAACGGACTGGTTATTTATTTTTACCCAAGGGATATGACTCCTGGTTGTACAACCGAAGCATGTGACTTCCGAGACAATTTCGCCAGATTGAAAAAACTTGGTTACAATGTAGTTGGAATCTCCAAGGACAATCCCAAGTCGCATACAAAGTTTATTGAAAAAGAAGAACTCAATTTTGACCTAATCTCCGACGAATCGGGAGAGATTTGTGAGAAGTTTGGTGTCTGGCGTGAAAAAGTTTTTATGGGAAGGAAAGGAATGGGAATCGTACGGAGCACATTCCTTTTAGATTCTTCTTTAAAAATAAAGAAGATTTATGATAGTGTGAAAGTGAAAGGTCACGTTGACCAAATCATATCAGATATTGAAGAATAAGGAATCCTATGAAAATTGAAACGTCCCCACTCCAAATACAAATTGGTGCACTTAAAGGAAATAGTTTTTACAAACTCATACCCATTTTCTCCGAAGACGTAAAGGACGAACTCAGCGACAAATACCCTCTACAAATCTCAAAAAAGGTTTTTACGGGTGAAATTGGTCAAGAGTTTAAGGACGAAACTGGGCAAATCATTTATCTAGGGTTAGGTGAAAAAGAGAAATTACAATTCCGAAAGTTAATCAGTCTGTTTTTTAAGTTTGGCGAACGAATTCTTAAATGGGATGGAATGGGTTTAGAAATTTTTATTAGCAAAACCATTTCTAAAAAATTTGGAGCAGACAATCTCGTTTATCAAATTGCAAATGCATTCCATATTGGAAGCTATTCGGTTGCAAGTTTGCAAACGAAAAAGAAAGAAAAAAAAGCTGTTGGAACTGTTTCCTTTCATTTGGAGGACATCTCAGCAGTTTCCCTCGCAAACAATGGCCTTTCCAAAAGTCAAATTGTTTCCAAACATGTAAATGGTGCTCGTTACATAGCTCACTTGCCAGCAAACTACTTTACCCCGGATGATTTTGTATCTCGCGCAAAAGAAATTGCCAAGGAACAAAAGTTAACCGTTAAAGTTTGGGACGAACCCCAACTCAAGAAAGAAGGTCTTGGTGGAATCCTTGCCGTTTCTCGTGGATCGGAACTCAATGGAAAGATGGTTGTAATGGAATACAAACCCGCGAAAGCAAAGAAAAAATTCGCAATCGTTGGTAAGGGTTTGACATTCGACACCGGTGGAATTTCTCTAAAGCCTCCTGGCGAAATGCATGAAATGAAGTATGATATGTGCGGAGCTGCTGCGACCATTCATGCGATTGGTGCCATTGCCGCACTTAAACTGCCAATTCATATCATAGCAGCCATTGGTGTTGCAGAAAACATGCCTGATGGCAAGGCAATCAAACCAGGTGATGTTTATACAGCATATAACGGAACCACAGTGGAAGTTCAAAATACGGATGCTGAAGGAAGATTGGTTTTAGGGGACGTTTTGTCCTATGTTTCAAAAAATTATAAACCTGACTACATGGTAGACCTAGCAACTCTCACGGGTGCTGTCATAATTGCCCTTGGTCACGAAGCTGCAGCGATCCTAACGAAATCCGATGTCCTCAGAGATAGTTTGCAAAAAGCATCCCAATCTTCGGAGGATCGAATTTGGGAACTACCACTTTGGGATGAGTATGGAGAAGATTTAAAATCAGATATTGCCGATTTAAAAAATATTACAGGTGGTGGGAAAGGTGCAGGAACCATTTCTGCAGCCGTATTTTTGTCCAAGTTTGTTTCGGAAGAAATTGAATGGGCACATATCGATATCGCAGGAGCTGCTTGGCGGAAAAAAGCATCCGGCACTCAAGTGAGCGGACCTACAGGTTACGGTGTACGTTTGTTAGTTGATTTGGCTAAAGAACTAGCAGGGAAATAAGTTTCAATGTTTTTAGGGATTCGATGGAGGAAAACAACGCGAATCCCTTTTTTTGCCGCTACCACCGCCTTTGTAATTTTCCTTTTAAGCCTCCTCCACCTCCAGTGTTTAGTGATTGGGTATTGTCGAGAATACAACCAAAAATAAAATCAGCATTGAGTTTTCCCATTTTGGTTTTATTCGTACCATCGCCATATCAAACTATCATTAGTTGGCTCAAAATATGCCAAAACGCATAACCTTGAAAAATTAGGTGGTTTGGACTACATAAAATTCTTGTAAGATCCAAAATCGAAAATGTTTGTCCAAGAGAAAAAATACAATGGCGTAAAGAAAGGAACGACTTGTATTGCCTGAGCCTATTGAGTTTCGGCGGACCAAGAGGCCCAAGGCACGAGTTCCCCTAGTCCTCAGGCTCTAGGAATTCTTTTAGTTTGATCACCTGAGGATGGTCAGGCGCCAAAGTTAGCAAACGCTCTAGAATTTTTTTAGCTCGGTCCAAATTTCGAACCAATCTGTAACATTCTACTAGGTTTATCAAATTTCGAATGTGTTTGGGTTCGCGTGCTCTCAGTCTTTCTCCAAGATCTATCGCCTTCTTTAGATTTTTTGACTTTCTGTAAGCAAAACTCAATTGGAGTAAAATCTCATTGTCTGTTACAAAGTATGGGAAAATAGATTCTAGGTTTTCGACTGCCGTATCGAATTTTTTTAATAGAAGTGAGATTCGAGATTTTTCTCTGAGCAAATTGATTCGAACATCATCACTAAGAGAATTATTATCCAAAAGTTTTTCAATCGTATCATATGCGCCTTCTGCATTTCCAGCATCCAAAAGTGATTTTACTTCTGAATACAGAAAGTAATCTGAGTTTAAGTTAGATAATGTATCTTTATCAACACGTTTGATAGATCCCAACCATTCAAGTCTCAGGAGCGTTAAATCATCCGAAAAGCTACCTACATGTTTTAAATTCTCGATCAATTGATTCAACTCACCTTTCGACTGTTTTACGATCTCTAGAAACTTAGTCTCATCTTCATTAATCTGACGAGTTCCATCAGCACTTTCTTCTAGAACTAAATCATCCCGACCATCTGAACCTATAAAAAGAACATCCCCTTGCTCAAGTGAAAAAATCCGAACGCGAACATCACCTTCCATACCCTTTGTTCCAATCTTTCGAAGTTCCAATTCTTCTTCTATAAACGATGCATTTTCATCACGATAGAGAACCGTCCATGGGTGTTCTGCATTCAGATAGTACAACACTCCCGTTTCTTCTTCCACAAGGCCAAGAACTACCGAAACCAACATCGATCCATCAAAGGATTCAAAAATCGTTTGCAGTTCGTAAAAACACTCTTTGATCCATCGCTCTGGTGATTTATTTTGACTCTCGACTATGATTTGAGTTCTTTTAATAAATGATAAAAATACAACACCAAGTACCAGCGCCCCTCCAGCACCTTGGATGGATTTTCCCATCGCATCGCCATTGATAAATACAGTATAAGATTTACCATTGAGAGTGATCGAATCGCTGATGATGATATCTCCACCAATCTCGCGTTTTTTTCCTCTAAACTCAAATTCCTTTTTTTGTTTTACATAAGATTGAAGATGGACTAAGGATGAGTTCGCCTTTCCTTTGCTAAGTGGATCTAACAAAAGCGAAGTCAAAAAATAATCTCCATCTTGCTGGACTTTGAGTTCTTGCACTTTCGTCAACGTGTTTTGGAGTTCGTTTGTTCGTTCTTCAACTTTCTTTTCAAGACTGGCGTTGAGTTCCTCCACTTGTCTATGTACCCGAAGGAAACGGTTAGCAAGAACTACTGCAATTCCTAAGACAAAAAACAAAAATCCAAACCTAAGTAGATTCAGGTTCTGGATGGGTAAAAATCCTGTAGCTCCCAATATATCCCAAAAACCAGTTCCAAGGAGCAAAATAATACCAAGTAATAAACGCTTGGCGTCTTTATTGTTTTTACGAACGGCAGAAATAGTTAGGTAAAGCAAAAGTATTCCAAACACTAATACTGAAAATTGCCAAACTCGTAAGATTGTTACAGAAATAGATCGGTTGACAAAAAACTGAACTATTGCCAAAAACAAAACGAAATAAAAGTAAATTTTGGAAAGCAGACTGATCCTATTTCTATAAAATACATCAGTAAATAAAAGGAGCCAAACAGGTGTTAAAAAAACCACAAAATATTCCAATCTAGACTGGGTAAAAGGATCTAATCCAAATTTGTATATCCCTTGCGACCGAAAAACCATATAAACCGATAGAAACATTGCAAAAAGAGCATAGTACAAATTGTACGTTTCTTGTCTTCTTTTCCAGTAAAAAAGACCATGGTAGATTCCCACAAAGAAGTACAAAAATAAAAGCATATAGGTTTCGTACTCATCTTCGATATTGAGATGAACCGAAGCACGATCCAAACTTGCTGGGAAATCATTAAACAGTTTGTAAACATTGAGCTCTTCACCTTCTTCTGCCGCAAGAAAGATGCGAATCTGATTTTGACCAGTCTTTAGTAGATTTCTATTTAGCCTAACAAGAATATGCCTCCGGTAGCCACTTTCTGAGATATGTTCACCGTCAATTTTTCCACCAGAGGTAATCTTTACATCATTTACATAGACTTCATAAACATTAGAAATATAAGGTAGGTGAAGGCTGAAAGCGTCATCAATCGTATCTTCAAAATCAGAACTAGAGAGAATTATGGTTTTAACCATTGTTATCTTTCTAATTTCGTTCGGTGAAAAGTTAAACTCTGTTAATATGGTTGCAAGTGGAAGCGATTCCAATTGTTTCCAATCTTTTAAATTGGTCGGATCGGTTTGAACAAACCCTTTTGTTACTAACCAATTTTTTGTCAGATCGATTGGTAGCGAATGTAGATTCGCAATAGAGAACAACGTTAAGATAGAAATGATTAAAATCTTGTAAAACTGCTTCATAAGGAAATCAATTGGAATTCAAGTTTTGTTTGAAACGTATCTTCGAAAAGGTCTTTTTTTTCATCAACCGACCAAATTTCTAAATTCGGCTCTTCCCCTTTTTTGTGGTAAAGACGGCATCTCACTTTCCCTGCGTCCATATGAGAATCTAGCCGTTCGATCAGAGATTTTTCCGAACGGTCTAAACCATCGCCAATACGTAAGAACGCGGCGAGTTTTTTAACCAACAACTGGTCTTCTGGGCGGAGAGTTTTAAACTCTTCGTGTTTTGCTTTGGGCCCGCCCTTTCTATGGTAGCGAGCAATGAGAGCAATGATTTCAATCTCTGCATTGGAAAATCCAACCATGGCTTCCGAATTTTTGATTATATAATAACTATGTTTGTGATACGAGTGGTGTGAAATACAGAGCCCTATTTGGTGGAGGTGGCAGGCTGTTTCCAAATATTCCCGTTCCACAGAACCCAATTTGTGAAGATCTTTCAAATCATCAAATAACTGTAAGGTTAGTTTAGTAACTTGTTCGGCATGTTTTTTCCCAGCAGGGTATAGGTTAGCAATCGTGCGAATCGCCTTCTCTCGGATATTGTCGAGTTTCGGGGCACTCTGATCTGTATGCCGAAACCAAGACTCTATTGTATCGTATACAATCCCATCTCGAAGGGCAAAATCTGAGACAAAAAAACTAGGAGCTTTGATTCTTTGTAAAACTTCGTCCAAAACCATGACTCCACCGACGATGATATCTCCCCGTTTTGCGTCCAGGCCCGGTAGTTTGAGGCGTTTTTTGAGCGTATCAGCATCTAATATTTGTTTGCGGATATCCTTAAATTGATCAATTGTAATTTCGGCACCGTTCAATCTGTCCCGCTTTTCCAGTTTTTTTTCAAAAACCATCGAAGCAACGGAGGTAACTGTTCCGGAACTACCTACGACTGTAAAGGGCTTCCAAGATTCTATTTGAGGTAGATAGGCAGAAAGCACCGATTCAATATGGATTCGACATTTTTGCAAATCGGATATGGACAGGGGATCTTTTTTAAGATACTTTTCTGTTAATCGAATTGCACCCAGTTTCAGGCTGGCAGAAAATAAAATCTCTCCCTTTTCTCCGACGAGTAGTTCTGTGCTCCCTCCTCCGATGTCAATGAGCAGGATTCTTTTTTCAAATAAGGGTAATCCCTGTAAAATCCCTAAATAGATAAGTCTTGCCTCTTCGTTGCCAGAGATTACTTGGATTTTGATTCCAACTTCCTTTTCTGCCCGATCCAAAAACTCGTTTCTATTTTCTGCTTCACGTAACGCACTTGTGGCGACTGCTCTAACTTCAGCTTGGTAGGAATCAGCCAATGTTTTAAAGCGTTTTAAGCAGGCGATCCCTCGATCCATTGCATCGGATTGGACTGTCGCATAATCACTGCTACCGCTTCCCAATCGAACAGATTCCTTTTCCTTATTCAAATACTCTAGAGTTCCATCCAACTTGACCCGAACAATGACAATATGGAAGGAATTGGTTCCCAAATCGATTGCCGCGAGGATCTTTTCTTGTTTGAGAGGGCGTGATTTTCTTTTTAAAATTTGTGAGAGTGGTAGCATTTTCTTAGGACCAAGAGTATTGAAAATTTTTACGGTTGAAAGCAAAAACCGACCGAAAATTATGGGGAACGGGTAGAATTCTTCAGTTTTGGTGGTTTTTCCATCTTCGGTTCCCCACTCGTATACTTTTACCAGGATCTTATATGATATTTGATAACCTTTATGGACTCTTCTCAAACGACATGGGAATCGACCTCGGAACGGCAAACACACTTGTGCACGTAAAAGGACAAGGAATTGTTCTCTCCGAACCTTCTGTTGTGGCTGTTCAAGCTTCGACAGGTAGGGTTCTCGCTGTAGGCCAGGAAGCAAAACGAATGCTCGGTCGAACACCGGGAGACATTGTTGCGATTCGTCCGATGAAAGATGGTGTGATCGCCGATTTCGAAACTGTCGAAAAGATGATCCGATACTTCATCGCAAAGGTCCACAACCGCACTACATTTGTAAAACCGCGCATCGTCATCGGGGTTCCGTCTGGAATTACCGAGGTGGAACGTCGTGCGGTTCGCGAGTCTGCAGAACAGGCAGGAGCCCGCGAGATCTTCCTCATCGAAGAAGCACTGGCGGCGGCGATTGGAGCCAATATTCCCATCCACGAACCTGCGGGAAATATGATCGTCGATATCGGCGGGGGAACTACCGAAATTGCGGTGATCTCACTTGGCGGTATGGTGATCGCTGAGTCCATCCGTACAGGTGGTGACGAATTTGATGAAGCCATTGTCAAATACCTCAGGAACCAATATAACCTAGTTGTTGGTGAAAGAACTGCAGAAGATATCAAACTTACCATAGGAAACGCATTCGCGGACAAACGTGTCGACACTATGGAAGTAAAAGGTCGGGATGCGATCTCGGGTCTTCCACGCACACTCGAGCTCGATTCGAACGAAATCCGAAAGGCTCTCAAAGAACCAACAGACGAAATCCTGGATGGTATCAAATCGGTTCTCGAACGCACTCCTCCGGAACTTGCGGCCGACATCGTGGAACGAGGAATCGTTCTCACAGGTGGTGGCTGTCTACTCCGCGGTTTAGAACATTACCTCACCAAAGAAACAGGAGTTCCTGTGTTCCGTGCTGAAAACCCACTCACTTGCGTGGTGCTCGGAACAGGACGTTATTTGGATGAATTGAAATACATCAAACCAGGGATTAGATAGATCGCATTTCGCATTTCGATACGGCCTTCGGCCTACTCAATGCTCGACATATATCGTATAAGGTCGTTTCGGTCGTTGAAACTACATTTTATTTCCATCGTTTCGGTCGTTGAGTAGCGAAGCGTATCGAAACGACGAAACGACGGAACGACGATGCGACATACGCCGATATGTATAGAATGAAGGGAGCAAGAGATTGTTCCCTTTTTTATTGAATTCGACATTTTAGATAGAATTTTCGGGGCCAAAAGATCTTTTTTATACCTTACCTAAGAAGGACAGGTTTTGCCTAACGTTAGATGGGATATATGTACATTCTGGTTTGTGCAGATGGATCGTATTACACTGGTAGTACGAAATATTTAAATCGAAGATGCGAAAATATAGTCGTCTTTAAGCCTCTTGGATTCCTAAAATGGGGAATCAGTCCCGAATATCGGAAATCGTTTCTGAATATGGGGGCTTGGTCTTGGAAAAAATCTTAGCATTTTCTTATGTGGTAAAGCTACTAAGAAGTGTTCATCAAGTAAATTTTGATGAAGCCTTCCCACATGTCCGTTGCTTTGTGGTCGGATGACTTTCGTGGATCTATGCTCGATGTCTTCCCGTTGAAGAAATAAAATCTTTTCTAATTTTCTCCATTTGTTTTGCTGTTTTTCTCATTGTCATAGATCATCAAATTCTCTCGCATATTTAACTAGTCCACTTACATTTCTTAATCCCTCTTTAACAAGCTCAATTGCCATAAAATGAGAAGATGGAACATCATAAGATGATATGATATTCCATTTATTGGCAGGGACAAAACCAAATTTAGGATAATATTGTTTGTGTCCTAATACGATAACAGACTTGTAATTTAATTCTTTAGCTTTTTCAAGACCAAGGTGGATTAATTGCCCGCCAATACCTTTATTTTGAAATTCTGGACGAATCGCCAATGGTGCAAGTGCTAAACTTTCGATTTCTGATTGGTTTACTTGAACAACTTTAATTTTTGTAAACAATATATGTCCAACAACTTTGTTATCATTGTCTGTCGCTGCAATTGAGAGTTCGGGAATAAAAACATCTAGATTATTTCTTAATGCATTAACTAATCTTGCTTCTTTGTCTTGCTCAAAAGCAAGTTGATGTGTTTCAAAAACCCCCTCGAAGTCTTTGTTTGTCTCTTGTCTAAAAAATAAATTGTTCATTCGATGTAAATTTCAAGAAGCCTCTCTTTTATCTTGTGATGTCTTCCTTGCGCAAAGGAATCCAATAGCCTCGTTTAACAAAACAAAAAAGACTGAAGTCGAACTGAATATAACTGAAATTAACGTAAGTTTTCGCTCCTTTAAAACTCCGGTGTGTTCGAACAGAAATGCAAAAATAGCTACGCATCCTGCGATTAAGAGTAGAAAGCGAAATGTCCTATCAAACAGCATGTTTGTTTTATTTTCGAGTGTTAACTCAACTCGAAAAGAGATCAGGTTCAATAGCGCAAGGAAGAGCAGATAAACATGACTTGCTCTTATTTGCATACGCAATGTTAAGTCTCCCTGATGCTCTGGTCGAAAAAATATGGCCATGTAGAATCCTGTCATCAAAAAGACGCCGAACAAAAGTAATCCGAAGATTAAATTAATTTTTTTCATTTTTCTATCTCTTCTGCTTCTCAATGCGTAACAACTGCGCGGTACCACCACCGAGTGAAACCCGTTCCTTAATGAGGATAGATAGTCTTGACAGTTCGTTTCCGAAGCCGTCAATAAGAATCGCTTCTGCTGTTTCTGGTTCAAGTCCTTGAATCAGGTTAGCGTAAAAACGTCGGAACAATCCAGAAGTCGGCAGCGCATGATCAAGTATGCATGCGAATCCTCCTCGTAAAAGGCAATCCATTCCGTATTTGAAGGTAATTGCACGTTCTTCTTCGGTTAACTCATGTAGAACAAAACTCCAAATTACCCTGTCATAACGTTGATTAGGTCTAAATTCAACTAAATTAGATTTAACGAAAGTTGCCCCCTCAGCTCGTTTGGAGGCTCGTATAAGCATACTTTCCGATTGGTCGACGGCGGTAACTTGAGCACCTGCATCCAGCAAACTGCGAGTGAGGCGGCCAGGACCGCAACCCAATTCAAGCACTTGCATTCCAGGTTGAATATCAAGAATTGAAACTGCGTGGTCATGCATGTTTGCCAGGCCACCTACAAAAAAGAACATAGATTGCGAAATTATGTCGTAGATAAGCGGAGCGAATCGACTTTTATAAAAACTTAAATCAGAGGTTGTTTTTATTCTTGACATTATAGCATAATGTGAAAACATTACGTTGTAATGACAATAATTATTTTCAATTATGCGTAAATCCCGTAAAAAGATCTTAAGCGATGATAACAAAAGAGCAACACGTCAAAAATTGCTGAAAGTTGCGCGCCGGATATTTACTCGTAAAGGTTACGCGGCAACAAGTGTGAGCGAAATTTGCAAAGCCGCCCGTGTAACGCACGGTGCACTTTACCACCATTTTGCTGGCAAGATGGAACTTTTTGTAGCTGTGGTGGCCGCAATCTTTGAGGAATTGGCTCGAAAAATTCAAGATGCGGCTGATTCCAAGTTGGGCTGGGAGCAAGTGGAAGCAGCGTCTAGTGCTTACTTAGATGCATGTACTGAGCCAGCGGTTCAGGTAATTTTGTTACGCGAGGCTCCTACAATTCTTGCACATGCAACATTTTTGGATACAGATGCAGCGGTAAATGAGCCTTTAGTAGCCGGCTTAATGCATCGATGGATACAAATGGGGATTATGTTACCACTACCATTGCCTGAATCCGCGCGAATATTAGGTGGGGCATTTGCGGAAGCAGGTGCGATACTTGCAAATGTCAAAGAATCAAATTCTTCTCGTGAAAGTGTAGATTATACCATTGCCCGCCTCTTAAATGGTTTCCGTGCTTAGATTTTTTGAATTGTGATAGTGACAGAATTTTCGCAGATTTGCATGTTTTTATTTTGTATACAGAAATAGACTTTAAAGAGAAGGGAATGACTTATGAATAAATCGATTGCATTGCATGCGCTAGCAACTGAACCACGAAAAAAGAAATCAGTATATCCTGAACCATTTGCCGAACGTATGATTGGACGTGAAAAACGGATATTAGGTGATTTGTTTGGATTACGAAACTTTGGTGTGAACCTTACACGGATTATGCCCGGCGGTATGTCAGCATTAAGGCATTCGCACAAGACTCAGGACGAATTTATTTATGTTCTCATCGGTCGACCGACTCTGGTAACCGACATTGGCGAGACGCAATTGGAACCAGGAATGTGCGCTGGGTTTGCGGCAGGAAATGGCGATGCCCATCATCTGGTAAACCGTAGCGATTCGGAAGTCGTTTATTTAGAAGTTGGCGATCGAAGCCCAGGTGATGAAGTGATCTATCCAGACGACGACCTTGCCGGTAAATTGAGCGAGGCGGGCACATGGGTGTTCATGCACAAAGATGGGACACCTTATTCCTGAAAGTCGGTAGCTTGTAATCCAGTGCCTGATTTTATCCAGAGAATTTCATAGAAATTATGTTGGTGTTGAATGTTAGAATCTGATAGGGAAAAGTTCTCAAATATAGCTATAACATAATTAAATTTTACTTTTGGATTCTATAAAATATTCCCGATCTCATAAATTGACAGAATAATCCTATTCAATTTATCAATTCAATAAATTCGCAAGAATAAATATTTTCCGATTCACCAAATCGCAAACTACATATTCGTTTTTGAATTATGATAATCTTTTTTCAACAGTTTCTGTCTGTTTGCTTGCATTACGATCGATTACACGGAACAACCATTTGCATTAAGGATATCGTTCTTGAAGAATCTCTTACTAATACCTGGTTCAGTAAAAATGTATTCACCTTTAAAATAGTTTGCCCTTCCTATTGTGGGCAATCTGTCCCACATATCGGGAATCGTTTCTGAATATAAGGGCTTTGTCTTGGAAAAACTCTTATAAAGTTCCTAAGTGGTTAAAGAAATTGGTAACTTTCGGAAGATTATTATTAATTATACCTGTTTTTGCAACCGAGGTAGCAAGTCTTTAAAGTAACGTAAATTACTGAATCGCCAATCAAAACCCCCTAAAGAGGGGGGGCATTTATCTTTTTTCGAATTTCCGCAAAGCCTGATGTATTGAATCTATGACTGATTCTTAGAGGAGACTATGGTACCTTTTCCCGAACTATCTGCACAACCTACCCCAATTGAGTACTTCTGGTATAAATTGCCTTTTGCGGTGCCAGGTATTATCACATTTTTTGTTGGAATCATCCTTGCAGGTCTTGGTATCTTTGCAGTCAAAAGAACACAAGATCGTCCGCTTTTAGTTTCATTCATTTTATTTACATTTGGATTTGGCAGTCTAGGACTAGTGTTAGCATTGAGATCCCTAATCCAAGACTTGGATCAATTGCTTTTTTGGAATCGGTTTTTATATTTCGCTGTTGTTTGGCTTTCGCCTGGTGCATTTTTATTCACTTATTTTTTGACGGATCGGATTTACCGAGGTTTACTTATAACGGGCGTTATTGGTATTTTGACAGTTTTTTTTGCATACTATGGTTTGATAACCGGCAATGATTTTTCTGGAGAATGGTTCTCATATACATTTGGAATGTATCCGATCGCGGAATTGCCATTAAAGGCTTGGGGTGCCGTTGCTTCTATCGGCTACCTCCTCTCGGGGATTCCAATGACCATTCATTATGTAACAAAAAATCGAGAAAAATACGAAACAAAAAAAGGGATGTTTCTTGGTTTACACTTATGCTCACTACTTGTGATCACAAATCTACCAAGTCTAACAGGGATTCCAATTTATCCAATGAGTTCCTTTGCATTTCTACCCTTACTACTCATGGGATTTTTTATCTTTCGCTCCGACTTTCTAAACCTAAACCAACTTTTATTTGAGAAGAACGGTCTGTTTAGATTTTTGTCTGCAGTCATGATAACGGGTCTTATCGCTATTTCCTTGTGTTCAGGATATTTTTTGAACCCGTCCATCCATCCTACTCCCTATGACAAACCTTACTTTTTGATTCCACTGTTCTCTGCGGCCTGTGTATTTGCTTTGGCGATTTATATTGCAGGAAGTAGTCCTGACCAAAAGATCAATATGCTTGCGGCTACATCGTTAGTATTAGCGGGAGCGTTTACAATTGTAATGGTCATATTCAAATTGGATATACCTTTGCTTGTTAGTCGAAGATTGGAACAAATCTTTTATACAGCGTTTATTTTTACTCCAGGTTTGCACTTACGGTTTAGTTTTGTCGCAATGGGAAAACCTAGACCAAAAATCGTTCGATTCGTAGATTTTTGTTCCTTTCTTCTCTCTTTTCTTGTATGGACACCTTATTTTTTTGATGGTTTTTATTTTCATTCTTTTGGTATCATCTCCGCCGCTGGTTTGGGGTTAAATGCCTTTGGAATTTTAGGCGGTATTTCTGCGGTAATCTTTATTTACCACTGGAATCGCCAAAGACTCACAGAACAAAATCCAATGGCTAAGTATGTCATTTTTTCCCTTTTGTTTGGAGATGTATTGATCATTTTAAATTTACCTGCTACTTTAGGAATCGATTTTTATCCATTAGGTGAATTTCAGTTTATACCAGCATTGTTGATTCTATTTGCTATTCTAAAATTTAGTGCCATTACGGTTTCTGGAGAGGCGGCAACCATTGGAAATCAAATGTCACAGATGATCTTATTATTTGTTCCACTCAACTTGACATTCTATTTCATGAGCCTAAATCAAGATTTTTCTTGGATGGTTTCGTTATATCATATTCTGTTAGTAGGTGCACCCATTGGTTTGTCGTTTTACATGATTTCATTTATTTTCTTTAGACCCACTGCTATGAAGTTAGATGAAACTATAAAGCTAATTGCTGAGGAAAAGAAAAAAACGGATGTTGCACTGCTAGAGTCGGAAAGGCAAAAAAAAGAAACCATCGCGTTGAATGAATTGATCCGAAGTTTGAATGAAGAGCTGAATATTGAAAGCATAATGAAAAAAGTGCATAAATATGTTAAGGAACAGTTTGGGATCCAATACTACACTTTATTAGTTGCAGATTCGGAGAAAAAATTTCTTAGAGTTCACTCTTGTGTTTTACCTAATATCGATATGGAAATTGTTAGAAAACGAGTTTTTGAATTTTCTATACCGATCCGTGGAAGTCGTGGATCGCATGCAATGGCCATTCGAAGGAAAAAACCTCTTTATATATCAGAAGTTTCAAAAGAGATGCAATCATGGATGAGAGATTTTGATTTGTGGATTATCGAAACTTTCCGCGTGAATTCTTTTCTTTATCTACCACTTTTACTAAATAAGGAAGTCGTTGGAATGATAGACTTCACTAACTCAGATGAAAAAATGAATCTTAGTGAAGATGATATTGTGCGACTATCAATTCTTGGGGAACAATTGGCAGGTATTCTATATAGTTCTGCTCTTTACAAAGAAGTCGAAATTTCACATAACATTGCGGAAGAAGAAAGAAGTAAAAATGAAAAACTCCTTTTGAATATTCTACCTGCCGACATAGCCAAAGAGTTAAAGGAGAAAGGAGCGACTGAACCTGTTCTATATGAAAATGTCTCAGTCATGTTTACCGATTTTAAAGGATTTACACAAATTGCAGAAATTCTGAGCCCACAAGAACTGATTCGCGATTTGGATGAATGTTTTATTCAATTTGATCGGATAACAGAAAGGTTTCGGTTAGAAAAATTGAAAACCATTGGTGATAGTTATATGTGCGCCGGGGGAATTCCAAAGCAAAATAAAACACATGCAATTGATACAGTTCTTGCCGCCTTGGAAATTCAAACGTTTATGAAGACAATGAAGGAAATGAAGTCAGCTCAGGGATTGTCATTTTGGGAACTTCGATTGGGAATCCATTCCGGTCCATTGGTGGCAGGAGTGATCGGAGAAAAGAAATTTGCCTATGACGTTTGGGGGGATACTGTCAATTCTGCATCACGTATGGAATCTTCCGGAACTCCTGGAATGATCAATGTTAGCGGATCCACCTTCAAGTTGATCAAAGATGTTTTTGATTGTGAATTTCGTGGAAAGTTGAATGCTAAAAATAAGGGAGAGGTAGAAATGTACTATGTGATCGGACTTAAATCCCAGTTCGCCTCCTTATCGGATCCCCGAGTTCCGAATGAAAAGTTTTGGCATTACTACTCTGAATTAGAAAACTCGATTCAAATGGTTTCTTAACAAACTTGTTGTATGAAAAAAATCCAAAACTCTATCAATTCTAAATTAAAAATCGGAATCGTAGAGAATGATGATTTGTTTCTTGAGGAAGTTGTCGGTCGTCTTTCAAAAATAGCATCAGTTGGCGAAGTAAAAGGTTGGAAGTCATCGGAAGTTTTTTTACGAGATAATGCTCACAAAAATTTGGATATCGTTTTTTTAGATATCGTGCTACCGGGAATGAGTGGAATAGATTTGGTTTCTCACCTTACATCAAAAAATGATGGGATCAAAGCTATCATGCTAACCAATATGAACTCCGACGAAATGATATTCAATTCCATCAAAAATGGGGCACTGGGATACCTGCTCAAATCAGAACTTGGACAGATTGAACCCATTTTAGAAGTGATCCTCGCTGGAGGAGCCTTTATCACTCCGACTATCGCACTGCGGGTATTTGAAAGTTTCCGAAGGCCGAAAGAAACTTTAGAGTTTAACCTAACAGAGAGAGAAAAACAAATCTTGGAACTTCTCACTCGTGGGAAAAAAATTTCATCCGTTTCTGAATTTTTGGATCTAAGTGAGCATACTGTTCATGGTTATGTGAAATCAATTTATAAAAAATTGCAAGTACACAATAGAGCCGAGTTAGTATCTAAAGTCCAAAAGTATGCTATCTTGTAATGCGTATCCCACTTCTTCCGTTTCTGTCGATCTGTTTATTCTTTGTCACTAACTGTTATACGAATCAAGAGAACCGTCAAACCGATCAATCCTATCTTGATCTTTCGAATATATCCTGGGAAGACCAGATTCCCATGAACCTCTCCGAAAATTGGGAATTTTATTGGGGACAATTGATCCAACCAGATACCTTTTCGGAAGCAAAGGTTCCACCTAAACCAACTTTATTTGTTCCATTCCGAGTTTGGACATCTCAAAAAATTAAAAATGATTATTTGCCAGCAAAAGGGTATGCAACTTACAGAATAAAGGTGAAAGTACAAAGTGAAAAAAAAGAAAAACAGTTTTCGGTCTTCTTTCAGCATCCGTTTTCCGCCTCAAAATTGTATATCAATGGTGTATCATTATTTGAAGTAGGAAAAGTTTCAGCTAATTTAGATGAGATGGTTCCTTTGCGATTGAATACTCTTGTCGATTTTTCTACTAAGGAACAATTTTTAGATATAGTAATTCATTTTTCTAATAGAGATTATTTTCGAGGAGGGCCTAGAGGCCAGTTTCTGTTGGCAAGTGCCAAACAAATGCATCGTTATCAGATGCAAAACTATTTGGTAGAAATCTTTATCTTCGGTTTGATTTTTGGAGCGTTTGTTTACCATCTTGCATTTTTTCTTTTAAACCGGAATCAATTCGTTTTCTTTTATTTTTCATTGCTCTGTTTGACCTTTTTGATGCGTATACCCTTTATCAATTCTAAACTTTACCTCTTTTTTATACCAGTTCTACCTACGGTAATTGTTTCGAATGTAGTTCATTTCATCAATATTCTATCCTTACTTGCAGCTAACCAGTTTCTGATACACTTATTTCAAAGAAAAAAAATTCCATTCATTAGTGAAGTGTTTCTTTTTGGAGGTGCCATCGCATTTCTTTCTCCATTCTTTCCCGGATTTTGGAAATATTATTTCAATCTATACTACGTGATTTCGTTTGTGATCCTATTTTTTCTTCATTCGGCTATTTTACTCTACTTACATAGAGATGAAAAGCAAGTTCACTATCTTATGGGAATTGGTTTGTTTGGACTTTCTCTTTCTTGTTATATTGCAGTTTTTCTCAATCTGTACGGCTCGACAGGTGGAATTTATCTGATTATAGGCTATGCCATCTATGTAACCTTCCAGTCGATATCTTTGAGCAAATACTTTTCATACGCCATAGAAACTAGAGCCAATATTGAATTGCAGATGCAAGAGGAGAATCTGAGAGCTCTCTCTAAACAAAGAGAAGAAATGCAACTTATGGTTCACGACAATCTCGGAGCGGGTCTTACTGATCTAAAAATTCTATTAGATCGTGAGATTATAAAATCGCAAAGTAGTCGAAAATCTTTTTTGTATGGTCTTCGGGAAAGATTAAATTCTATATTGGTTTCTTTACGTGCGAATGTATTGGAAATCGAAGATTTGAGTCTTCTCTATGAAAATTTTTTAACGGGCTTGAATCTAAAACTTCTCCGCAGGTATTCCGAAATCGGTAGAGAAATAAATTTAAATTTTACAGAGCCAATGATTCAACACTTCCATAATTTAAAAATCTCTCCAAAAAATCGAGACTTCTATCTCAATCTTTACTATATTTTTTATGAAGTTTGTACAAATGACATAAAGTATGGAATCGGAGAAACGGAATGGAATCTAACTTTTGTGAATGGAGGTATTCGTTTTAATCAAAGAAACCAGTGTCAGAAAAAAATCGGAAAAGAAATATTAGTGTTAAAGAGCATTTCGACAAGATTGACTCTCCTGAATGGAACGGCGAAAGCTACCATTCGCGATTCCATCTTTGAATTAGAAATATTTATCCCAATAGTGACCTCATGAAGACTCTTCAATCCATGAAATAAAAATATAGTCGTCTTTAAGCCTATTGGATTCCTATAATGAAGCATCTGTCTCGAATATCTGGGATCGGTGATTCCTTTTTTCTTAGCATCCAAAAATGATTGTACTGAGCGAGTTGGTGTCATACTTACGTATAGGTTTTGTGAGCTTTTGATCTCTTCTAACAAAAATTTCAGCCAAATAGATAAAATTGATTTGGATCGCAAGAATCGGGTTTTCTATGGGTACTAAAGCGGTGTATCATTTTTCCTATGGACCTAGCTAAATCTGAAAATTTCAAAAGAATCGAAACTGCCATTCGCTATATCCGGGAAAACTTCCAATGGCAGCCCGATTTGGACCAAGTGGCAGAGCAAGTGAAACTAAGCCCCTTCCATTTCCAAAAACTCTTCACGGATTGGGCAGGTGTGAGCCCCAAAAAATTCTTACAATACACAACAATAACGTACGCCAAGGAACGATTGAAAACAAGAAACGTAACCTTGTTTGACACGGCAATGGATGTAGGACTCTCAGGTACGGGTAGATTACATGACCTTTTCATTCAAATTGAAGGCATGACTCCTGGTGAATATAAAAATGGTGGGGAACTATTGGAGATTCAATATAGTATTTCAGAAAGTCCATTCGGCAATGTTCTTTGCGCCTCTACAAGAAAAGGAATTTGCCATCTGAGTTTTGTGGATGAAGAATCTATTGCACTAGATTCTTTGACGGAAACTTTTCCTAATGCGAAGTACCGACAGGCTACGGATCCTTTTCAAGAGAGCGCTCTTCAAATTTTTCACCGAAAGTGGAGTGAGTTAGACCAAATCAAACTGCATTTAAAAGGAACTCAGTTTCAATTGAAGGTTTGGGAAGCCTTACTGAAAATTCCCAGTGGAGCATTGACAAGTTATGGAAGCATTGCCGATCAACTCTCGCTTCCGAAAGCTGCTCGTGCTGTAGGATCAGCAGTAGGAGACAACCCTGTTGCCTACTTGATCCCATGCCATAGGGTTATCCAATCGAGAGGAACATTTGGGCAATACCATTGGGGAGAAATGCGCAAAATTGCGATGATAGGCTGGGAAGCATCTCAGCTTACTGTTGGTGGGTGACCTTGGGTAAAGAATGATGAATGTAATAAGATTAGAAGAAGATCTAAATCGTGACGGATTTAGCTTAGGGATTATCTTTCATGACGCAGTCAGTTAAACTTTTTATCCATGCTGACCTAACAAAATATGAAATAATCAAAGGAATTCGTTCGAAAAAAATTCGATATGCGGGGAATTTTAATTTAAAAATTTACGGAAGATTGGACTGCCGTTCAGGGAAAAAATGAAACAAACCAACCGAGTCTTTTTTCAAAGTAAAGAAGATGCAAAAGAACTAGGATTTCGACCGTGTGGACATTGTATGAGAATTGAATATTTACATTGGAAAAATGGACTTATTTAATCGAAACGTAAGAGAAAATCTTTTACCTTATGATGGGATTGTTGAATACTTAGGTCCCATTCTGAATCCAAAGGAAGCAAGTGACTATTTTGAGGCAATACTCTCTGCTTCTGCTTGGAAACATGATGAAGCAAAGATATTTGGGAAGCACATCATCACAAAACGGAAAGTTGCTTGGTATGGCGATAATGACTTTGAATATATATACTCAGGCACAGCAAAGAAGGCTCTTCCTTGGACTGATATTTTATATTCTTTAAAGACGCTTGTGGAAGAGCGGTCACAAGCAAAATTCAATTCATGTCTCTTGAATTTATACCATTCAGGTGACGAAGGAATGGCCTGGCATTCAGATGATGAAAAATCTTTGGGAGAGAAAACAACCATCGCTTCCATAAGTTTAGGTGCAGAGAGAAGATTCTATTTAAGACACAAAAAAACAAAAGAGACAATCACAATTGATTTGGAACCAGGTGGTTTACTCCTGATGAAAGGAGAAACGCAAACCCATTGGCTACACGCCTTACCAAAGATGAAACGGATACGATCTCCAAGAATCAATCTTACGTATCGACAATTCAGATAAATATAGTCGCCTTTAAGCTTATTGGATTCCTATAATGAAGCATCTGTCTCGAATATCTGAAATCGATTTCTGTACTGCAATTTTTTTCTGAGTGTTTGGCGGCCTCTTTGAATGCCTTTTCCATAGCACTTTTGTTAGTGATCTCGGTTCCAAGGAGCAAACTTTGTTTCCATCGGGAGTGAAGACATGGATGTCAAAGCGGGGGCATTGAAATCATCGGCAATCCTTATTTCACCCGTCAACAAACCTAGGTTTCTTTTTTTGGGCGCACATTTCCGGCTCTCCATACCAAAATACGAAAACGGATTTCTATTCAGGAATACACTGATTGCATGAGGAGATGAATTTTCAAGACTCTCCGTATCGTTCAAAATGTATTCAGTCATGCGGACCATATCTGTCATGGACCAAGTAGTATTTCAATCTGTTTGCAGTAAAGAGATTCACATACCATTCATTTGCTACATTAGATTCAGCTATTGGATTTAATTGTTTCATTTTGAAATCGATTGATTCGACTTTTCGGTTCCGTTAAACATGCATCGGTAGCACCGATAAAAAGAAACTGGGTGAGCTTATTTTAATCGATACAATTATCTCTACAGACCCTTTTCCTAAGTTCCATTAAAGTCTTGTACGGCATTTCATGGATCATAGGATTGATCAGCCAAGTTGGTATTTCTTGCCGGGGTTCGGAATGAAAAAAATAAACAAGTTTGACTTGGCTCTTTGTATCTGATAATAGAGGATATAGTTTTATATAGCCTTTTGCTTTTTTTAAGGGATACAATCCCTGTTTCACTTCCGTCGATTTGCTAATTCCAACTATGTTTATATGGATTGTGCCATTTGTTTCCTTTAAGAAAACCATACGATATTCCATAAATTCATTTTGGTAGGGCCATGGAAAATCTGTTTCCATAAATACGATCTGTTCGTTCTTTGTCTGGTAGATCAGGAATGTCGATTTTGTGAAGGCAAACCAATTGGGATACTCATTCACATCTTTCAATTCTTTCACAATGGTTTCCAAGTCAGTATCGAGTATCATCGATGCTTTGAAGGAATGATACTCACTTCCGATTTCCTTTCGTGATTCAATCAGTATGCCATCACTGTTTTTCTGGAGCTTCCAGGAACTGGTTGATTCCGCGGAGCTCTTTGTTCCTACCAGTATCCCAAAAATGAGGATACCAATTGATATCAATTTCATAAGGACTGGATTAAAGAATCGTTTCCTTGTGAAACTTAAGTGCCATAAAGTAATAAATGAATACGGCACAAAAAATAAGATCGCCAACAATTACTACGAATACAATCGGTTGGGCAAAGCCAGAAAGATAGAACTGTAGTAACTTCAAAGCAAAACCAAGTTTTCCGATTCCTCCTACAATTACGATACCAGTGTGTTTCATAGGATTGTAGGCGACAATTAGGTATCCTATAAAATAAGTTAAGGTAGTGCCCCAAGCTCCTTGGTAAATATGATAATACAAAGGATCAACAAGTTCTCTATGAAATAAATTTTGAAAGGTATATGCGGTATTAAAATATCCGAAACCAGCACCAATCAAATTCCAAATTGCCGCCACAATAAAGATTCCCGTGAGTATCGGATATTTTTTGTAAGTTAAGTCTTTTACGTTTTTATTCATGCAATCACAATAAATCGGATTGCAAACAAAGTCATTTACATAGGTAAAGAACTTAGAAAATTTTAAAAGATCAGCCTCTTTTTTTTGCCAATTTATTTCGAATGCGACTCAATTGGGTCGGACTAATACCCAAGTATGTGGCAATATGATATTGCGGGATTTGATTTTCTATACCAGGAAATTCATCTAACAGAATTAAGTATCTATCCGCTGCATCTAACAAAGCCATTTCTAATTCTCTTTTTTCATTTCGCAAAAACAAATACTCTGACATTCGTCGGCGCAGTCGTTCTACTTCTGGATATTTTTCCGTTAATCGATCCAAATCTATGATCGATAACTTCCAGACGATACAGTCTGTAAGTGCTTGTTGGGGAAGTCTATTTGGCATACCCGTGATTATAGATGCGTAGGATCCGATGAAATTTGGCGAAGTAAAAAATGTTTTGTTATATTCCTTACCTTCATCATTGGTATAAAAAGCCCGAACGATTCCCTTCTCCAAAAATCCAATTTCCCGTGAGATTTCACCCTCCTTCACGAAATAATCTAATTTTTTTATTTCAACTTTTCTAATATTGGAAGCCATTTCCAAAAATACTTTCTCTGGAATGGGACTTAAACGGTTCAAGAATGAAAAAAGTTCGTTTGATTGGTTCATTCAAAATGAAGATGGTTGAGGTTATAGATTAGATAGGACTGATTTTCTGAATGCAGATTCATTCGTAACAAATTTGTAAAAGTCTGTCCAAGAGTAAATGATTATATGTTAGTTAGCTTTTTTTGGGGGGACGGATTGTACATTCTAAGTTGGTGCATACCTACTGTTCTGGCTTGCATTTGGAACTGGAAGTAGTGGATACCAGGCTCAAAGTCTAAAAAAATCCTAGCTAAATGTCCAGCTCCCGTTCGCCAGTCTTTTCTTCCGGTTTACAGTCCCCTAACAACATACTGCTGTTTGCAATCGTTTATCCCTTTGAAAGGTTCTATCATTTCCCACTTCCATATGTGAGATCAAAAATTTAGGTGGATTTGCCTGAAAAATCGATTCAAAAAACTTATCTGAAGATTCTTTGTGTAAAAAGAACTTTCCAGGTTTGGGAGATTGACTAACCCTTAAATCCTCAATCGATTCCCAAACAAAGCGTAGGTGGCGATCATCTGTGGTAGGATCGTTTTCCCATTCCGGTTCCCATAAATCGGTTATTCCCTCACAGACTTTCTTCTTTTGGCTCCTAACTCTTATAGGACTCCTATTGTTTTCCGTTGTTCTAAACCGTGCATCTTTCTTTTTTGGAATTCCAATTCCACGTCACGTAGAACATTTGTTTTAGATTCCAGAAATCTGCCCTTTCCATCTGCTGCAAAGATAATTATTTTAAGTAAGGAAAAATTTCAAAGGATTCGGAAAAAGCTTGATTCTTTTTACAGCTTGAACTAAAAAATATTCCATGAAAAAATTAGTGAAAATAATATTCGGATTATTGATTGGGTTAACAATCTCTTGTGCAACATTTCGTGAGGGAAATGTTAGTTATGAAACGATTAACCCAAATGATACGGCAAAAAAATCGATCTCTTACACTGTTACGGGTCAAACAAAATTAAATGACAATCAACCTGTTCCTCAAAACGCAAATGCATTGGGTAGCTGGGCGAATGTCGTTCAGGAAGAGTTCGTAACGTCTGCTCTGTTCTCCAATGTAAAAAACAATGATAAATCAACAGATCTATTTGTTGAGATCAATGTGTTAAACCAAGGACAATTCAACGTGGGTCTATCGATGATCACCGGATTTACTTTATACCTAATTCCATCCTCTGCTGTTGACGAATTTATTGTTGATGCAACTTTTAAAAATAAAGCAGGTAAGGAAATAGGAAAAATCCAAAAACGAGATTCCGTAAAAACTTGGAGCCACCTGAGTATGATTTTTGTATTTCCATTTAAATCTGTTGCTAAAGAGGTTGGATCTTGCCAAAAAGATTTAATCAATGCCGTCTTGGTTGAAGCAAATTCAAAAGGATTTTTGAAATAATCCGATCATAGTTAGAGATAAAAGAGTTTGTTTAGTATATTCAAAAATAAACAAATTCTTTTTATCTGGTCTGTTTCACTACCCTGCGCTTACCAAAAACCAATTCCCATGACCAGAAGCACTAGGCCTATTACCAAAGCAATTATCCCATCTGTAGCATATTCTTCTATATTATCCCACATAAACTTTGGCTCATTTCGCGGTGTGAAGACCATTCGCACGGGAACTGGATCCCCAATTTGATAAGGCGGTCGATTCCAATGTAAAAAAGTAGGGAATCGGTATTCTTTACCAGCAACCTCTACCCTAATTTCTAAAGAGTTTAAAGGCACTTGGTAGCGGTCCCGTCCCCTCGGCCCAAATGATACAACTTTGCCTGTGAGAGGGATGCCAAAGATACGGAAGCGAATCCATTTGCGGACGGTGTTTATTGCCAAAAGTAACAGCAATATAGCTAGCGCAACAAAGATGCGTGCAATCCAATACTTTGGTTCTTCCATTTGATCTTTCTTTAGTCGAACATAAACTATATCGTTTTTCAATTCAATTCGAATAAAAATAGAGTCGCCTAAAGCAGTGGGGATTGCCCATTATCCTCAAAGAGTCGAAATCTCTCTAATCCGTTCGCAGATTAATGAGATTTTGCTCATAAAACAACCGTTACTAAATATTTATGGTCTCCAGATTAAATTCCCAAACTCTCCAACAAGTCATCGCAGGAACCGACCTTTTTTTAAACCTCTCCCAAGGAACAAAAGAACATCTGGCTCAGTCGTTCTCAAAGGTCAATGTCGCGAGAAACAAAGCAGTAGTCCGCCAAGGAGAACAAGGTGATACACTTTATCTGGTCGCCACAGGAAGTTTCAGTGTTTATGTTACAACCGGTGGCAAACAACAGAAATTGGGGGAGATAAAAGCTGGCAGTTGTTTTGGCGAAGGAGCTTTAATTACTGATGAGCCACGAAATGCTACGGTTGTGTGCGACCAACCTGGAACTGTTTATCGTATTGGTCGTAAAGAGTTCAATCGTGCTCTAAAGGATCGACCAGAAGAACTTTCGGCTTTTGTTAGGTTGATCAGTCGAAGATCGAGGGCACTTCATAGAAGTGTATTTCGTCCAGAGCCACGCCGCATCAAGGAGCTGATTTCATCTGTCCCACTCTTTAATGGAGTCGGAGCAAAACTAATCTCTGAACTTGAGCCGCAAATGGAATGGATCTTCCTTCCTGGTGGCGAAACACTTATGAAACAAGGCGACAAAGCAGATGGAATGTATGTCGTAGTAAACGGTAGCCTGGTCTATGAAGTAAAAAACCATCAAAATCGCATTGTCTCAACTGGTTACTTTTCCAAAGGTGATATCATAGGTGAAATCGCTCTCCTAACAGGCGAACCGCGAACGGCTACCGTCGTAGCAACACTTTCCTGCGAAATTGTGAAAATCAGCACCTCTGCATTCGAATCTGTTTTCTCCAAACATCCACCAAGTATGTTGGCAATTACAAAACTCATTGTTGACCGCTTGACAGATGATAGGATGGGCAAAAGAACCACTAGACAAGCAAGAAATATCATTACCCTTTTCCCTCTTCAAAAAGACATATCTGTTCGAAGTTTTGCTGACAGACTTGCACAAGCATTGAAAAAATTCGGACGTACTTCAATCGTAGAAAGCCGTTATTTAAAGAAACAAATTCGAAATAATGAATATGCAGTCGCTGACATATTAGAATCCTTATATACACTTCAGGATTCTCATGAATTCCTTATCCTTTGCCCTGACTTTGATAACAAACTTTGGACAGAGACTATTTTACACCACACAAACCGTATTTTAATGTTATGTGAAGCAAACAAAGGCGGAGGCCTTTCCCCTGAAGAGATACGATATCTCGGGGATAACGAAGACAGTTATGGTGCGATACGAGAGTTAGTTTTACTCTACTCTGACCCGAATGAAAAACCAAAAGATACAGCTAGCCTAACTCGGATTAGAAAAACGGACGTCGTGAGACATATTCGTACTTATAACAACCATGGCTTTGAAAGCTTAGCGCGGTTCATCACAGGTCGATCCATCGGATTAGCTCTTGGTGGAGGAGGCGCAAAAGGACTCGCGCATATCGGACTCATGAAAGCTATGCAAGAGGAGAATATCCCGATAGATATGATTGGTGGCACGAGCGCCGGAGCCTTAATGGCGAGCATCTATGCGATGGGAAATGACGCACCAAGTATGGAACGTATCTCGAAGGCTTTAATGAGCGATAAAAAAACATTAAACGATTATACGGTGCCCATCGTTTCGCTTATCCGTGGAAAAAAATTCAATACAGTAATAAAGGACTTCGTCGGCGATACATGGATCGAAGACCTTTGGCTTCCTTATTTCGCCGTTGCAACAAGTCTTACGAAAGCACAGAAAGTCATCATTGATCGTGGTCCTGTTTGGAAAGCACTTCGTGCTTCGGCATCGATTCCAGGAGTTCTCCCCCCATTCTACGAAAAGAATGATCTGCTCGTGGACGGTGCGATGTTGGACAATATTCCAGGAGCTGTTATGCGACAAAAAGGCGCTGACTATGTGATTTCGGTCGCTTTGTCTTCGGCAGGTGATTCTGCTGCTGATGATATTTTTGAAAACTTATATGAGAAAAATAATTCAGGCGCCTTACCGTCGGCATTACTCTTGCTTTTCAAACGAATTTTCGGTAAAGCGAAAAGACTAAAAGAAGTTCCAAATCTCTTAAGTTTGATGATGCGGGCAACGTTTGTTGCTTCAGACGCAGCTATGGCACAAGCAAAAATAGAGTCCGATATTTTTGCAGAACTGCCGGTAGACGATTATGGCCTCTTCGATTGGAAAAAATTCTACGAGATTGTAGATATAGGATACAAATACGGCAAAACACATGCAAAAAAATGGAAAAAACAATTAGGAATCAAAGTTTAAAGTTTCACTTCTCGTGATTTGACATAGGAGGATATGATTCTATTGAGGTTTTGTTTTGTTTTAACTCTTTCTTTTTTATCGGTAGTAGACAAAAGCCATAAACCTTGGTTAACCATTCCCACTAAAAGATGTGCTTCTTCGAAACTTGGTAAATTGGAGATCTGCTTTTCTTTAACCATCCTCTCCAAAAATTTTTGAAAGGGTTTGATTATATAATCCTCATCTAAACTGAAAATCTCATCAGAACTTAAAACACTAAAACAATCTTTTATCCAAATTTGAACAAAATCAGGATCTTCTGCAAGGTCCCATAAATGATTTAGAGATTGTTTGAATTCTTTCCAGGTCATTTTCTCCCAATCTCGCCTCTCAGCTTCATTTATAATCTTGCAGACTTCAAAAAAAATCTCGCGTTTGTTGGAGAAATGGTGGTAGAGTGCCCCTTTCGTCATTTGGAGCTCGCTTAAGATATCTTCTACTGATGTATCGTTATATCCTTTCTTTCCAAAAATCTTTTTTGCGATTTTTAAAATAGATTTTTTGGTTTCTTCACCTTGTACAATCTTTTCATTAAACTTTTTCAAATTGGCCAAGTGGGTTCTCCTTTCAAAGGGGACTCTGTACTAGATCAAATTAGTTTTTCTTCAAAACAAGAAAAAAAGCAAAAGTTGGAGAAAAATTATACATACCGACGGTATGTATGTTGACAATTTATTCTCAAATTTTAACTTTTGTCTATGAGTAATACCCAAAACCACCGGCTTCTTTTGTTGGATTTCCTTAGAGGATTTGCTTTGTTTGGAATATTAATTTCTAACATCCCAATCTTGTCTGCTCCCGTCTATACGGATTCCCAATTCCAAGATCTCGCGGCAAAGTTTGTAAAAGCCCTTTACATGTTCCTTGTGACGGGGAAATTTTTTGTCCTCTTTTCTTTCGTCTTTGGCTATGGATTTGCAATCCTCCTACAAAGTATTGAAACAAAAGGAAAGGATCCGAAACGTATTTATCTCCGAAGGTTATTTGGATTATTTATTTTAGGACTGTTACATGCGTTATTTCTCTTTGAAGGTGATATTCTAGTATCCTATTCCATCTTAGGCGTTATGTTATACTTTTTGAAAGATAAAAGCCACTTATGGAAACGATATATAATAGGATTTTGGATCTTATCATTTCTGACTTATTTAGCATTAGGATACGTTAGCTATTTTAGTTTTTCCGATGGTAAAGAATTAGCAAACAAATTGACCCAGGAATCTATCATCAATCACCTAGGAAGTCTACAGCAAAACTTTGAACAACAGTTGATCGATTATGGCCTAGCGTTTCCTTTCATACTTTTATTCAACGTGCCGACCGCTGCCATGATGTTTTTAGTAGGACTTTGGGCCGGAAAGAATCAAATTTTTGCCGATCCACTTCGAATTTGGAATTTTGGCAAAGGGAAAAAACGATATCTTTTCTTAATCGGAGTCGTAGCAAATTTTGGCTATACAGTGAGTCAATTTTATCCAGATCATTTCTTTCTGGGAGTTTTGCCCTCTTCTTTGTTAGCTTTTGGAGGAGTAAGTTTTGCATTGCTTTATGTCTACGGTATCATCAACTTGCTTTTCATTCAAAAATGGGAATCAAACTATTTTGTATCTTCTGTCGCCAAAGCTGGCTCCATGTCATTGACTAACTATCTTTCACAGTCATTGATCTGTACTTTCATCTTTGACGGATGGGGGCTAGGTTATTTTTCTTTACTCCATCCAGGTATTGTTCTCCTTCTTACCATTCCGATTTATGGGTTTAACCTCATATTTTCTACACTATGGAAATCAAAATTTGATCTTGGACCGATGGAATGGCTTCTACGAAAATGGACTTATGCTTAAAAAAAAAATATCCTCACCCAACTAAAGGTGAGGATGTTTCATTCTAAAACTCTTAATTTGGGTTGTATGGAACCGAGGAGTGGTGGACTACAATTCGAAGTTCTCCATCCTTTCCTTTTACATATCCAAATGTATATTCAACTTTTGTATCTGCTCCGCCTGCAGCGGGAGTAAACCAGTAATTACCCATGGCGACAGCCATATTACAGCTGTTATTTACGATACCATAGTTTTTCCATCTCACGGAGGACCAAGGTTTGATTGCAAAACCTTTGTCTTCAGGGAACACTGAATTCCCTCCCACAAAGTAGGATAAAGCTGAGTCAAAAGAAGTTCGGAACTGGTCCACCGAAGCTAACGTCGGCTTAAACAGAACCAAACTTAGATCATATCCATAGAATTTATTGATATGTTTTGCAGCCGCATCCACGTAATCACCGCCTTGGGAGTATACTTTCCCAATTTCAACGATTCCTTGTCCCCATGCTTTCTGAGCGGCTACTACTTCCATCTCAGTGATGCAGTTTGCATTTTCTTGCGTTTTAGCTATCGGAACCGGAGTCTTAGCTTTTTGTAGAGTTTTTGAGGGTCCTGCCAAGAGAGGAAAACCAGCCACAAGTAAAACGCCTACAACCAGTTTCAGGTCCTTTGCTTTAGAATGTATCTTCTTTGTCGAATTTAGGTTAATCATTGGAATCTCCTTAACTTCTTTTATACCCCATCCTGCCATTGGAATCGTCCTGACTTATAATTCAGAACCAAAAAAGAAGAAAAATTCGCGAAAATATTTTCGTATAATGTAAAAAAAAGAAAAACCTGTGGCTTTTTTAAACCACGGGAATAAAAAAACTAGCTAGAAGTGTAATTTTTTCATTTTAAACTTGCATTTCCTCGCAATCACATGATTTTAAAATGTCTCAGATCTGATCTCAGGAAAAATCAGATCTTCCAAAAATTGGGAGTATTTTATGACAGTAAAAGGTTTTGTTAGTATGAAGGTATTCTTTTTTACTTCTTTGTACTTACTTGGATTATCCGCTTGTGTCTCAGTACCACCAGCCACAGGTGGAGCTCTATTCTATAATGATTATGAATCCAATTATCTGACATTTCAAGATCAGCAAGGACCTTTAACAGGAACCTCTGACGCAACTTGTTATGCAATGTTAGTTTGTTTGGGAGATACATCCATATACACTGCTGCTAAATCTGTCGAAATAAAAAAGATTTCTTCAGTAGAATATAGGTACAAGAGTATATTTATCTTCTATAGCAAAACAACGATAATCGTAAAAGGATTCTAAGTGGGATTGCGTTTATGGATTTTGCAATACTCGGAATAGGATTGTTTCTAACCTATCTAAATGTTTTCCCATTTAATAAAGAATTGAATAGGGATCAGATTTTTCCAGAAGAGATAACGATTCAAGAACTCCCAGATAAAAGCTATAGAGTCCGAAAGAAAAATTTACAGGAACTCAACAACCAGAAGCGAATACAAAGAAGTCCATTTATTTATGGAATTCAGACATATAGTATTTATAGCTCCGAAGAAGTAAATTACACCTTACTTAAAGAAGTTTCTATTACTTGTCTTTTTCCATTTTATTGTTCCAATCAGTTGCCTCGCTCATTTTACCAGATAGGGGAGATTTCCCAGGTTGATGTTAAAATTATCTCGTATTATAGTATGGTTAAAATCTATTCTTATAGGTTTTATGGAAAAAAGATTGAGTGAAAGTTTTTTTTCACATTCAATCTTGTGTGAAGGGATATACATAACAAATCGAATGAAACATTCACAGTAGCCAAGTTCATTAGGATAACCCTTCAGCAGAGCTCCCACCCCTTTCCTCCGACGGAATTCCGATTTTAGTGCCATTTTTTTCCCGACAAAACGTCCGTATTTATCCGAATCCCTAAGGATTTTTGTGTCATTTTTATTTTTTATATAAATATTTTTGCCACAAAATTTAAAATTTGACACAATTTGTCCAAAATCATAAATCTGGACTACTTGAAAAAGGAGAGAAAATGAAAACTACAATCAACCTAATTTTGGCACTGCTTTTTGCGACAAGCGTAAATGCCCAAACCTACACCGTGTTTATACACGGGAAATCCAGTAAAAACCACAACGGAGTGGGAACAACCGACGTAAACAGCTATTGGGGGACGAATGCAAATACCGTTGCTGGTTCCAAGATTTTTGTGGGATACGATGGAAGCACCGACCCGAGAACTTTTGGCACAGCTAGAGCCCAAACCAATATTACGACTGGCCTAACCAACTACTGCAAAGGTTCCAACACTTGTAAAATCGTCTGTCACTCTGCGGGTTGTTATGCCATTGAGTATTGGCTTGCAAACCTGGGTGATACAACAACTTCTAAGGGTTTCAATATTACAAAAGTCACCGCTCTGGCAGCCGCATCGGGTGGCTCAGAATTAGCAAACTTAATTGGTGGTGCCGGAAATGCAATGGACAAATCCCTACAAGTTACCACAGCTCGAGGAGCATACAACCACAACCTAACTGCCTCAGTCGTTGTTAACCATGTCCCTGGTTATAAAAGTAGGTTTGGTGCATCTGCCATTCTTCCTGGCGCAGATGACTTCGCAGTTGCTTTTCATTCCTCTTGCGGCTATAACCGTTCCGGTGGACTAGATAAGTGCCAAACATCATTTGTTAGCGGAAGTACGACTTTCACACAGTATGATGGTCACGTAAGAGCACCATCTCTAACGTCTGCTGGTTTAAACAAAAACCACAGTGAAATTATGAACGAAGGCACCAGATAAACTTTGCTTCAATTTCTCAAATCCGGCAATTGAATTTGCCGGATTTGTTCTAGATCTCAAATTCTGAAACGGAATGTTATTCCGACTTTTTATCAAGGGACAACAAGTCAGGAATTCCAAAAACATCATTACAACTGTTAGAAATTCTTAAGGAGAGTTCGTTTCCTGGAATTAATCCTTCTAGTGCTTTTGCATTTGGTTCCGTTAAGTGAATAAATCTAACGGATGTGGCTTTTTTTACTGGATCAATGATTCCACAAAAGGATCCAACTCCACCTCCAGGAATTTTTACAACAGATTCCATCGACTTTTTAGCGGTGTATGTAGTGATTATATTCCCGATAGTTTGACTTGTTCTATACTTACCCTTTAATAGGTAGTTGCCAGGTAAAACTGTGATCTGTGTTTTACTATTTCCTAAAAACGTTGTGAAACTTTGTTCTGTGCCTGGCAAAGGATTTCCTTTTTCATCCACTTTAATCATAGAGAGTTCACTTAAATTAGAGAATGTTAACAGAATTTCTAAATCTTTGGTTTTTTCTTTAGCTAACTGATAGCTTTGAATTTCTTTGTTCGACAAATCTACCTTAAAATTTGAATTCTCTTTCAACTCAGCTTTGAAGGCTCTTGGTGTAAATCTGCTGTTAGTGTCAGATAGATAGTCGACGAGAAATCCAATGGGAGCTCCGCCTAAGAATAGGAAGTTTCCCCAAAACCAAGGGTTTGTTTCCTTTTCCAATTCCGTGATATTTGGCTCGAACCCATTCTTCTCAATTCTAACTATTTTTTTTTGATCGGATTCTTTGGACGGAAATCCTATTTTTTTCATTGCAACAGATTCACCGATTTTTTCATCATTTAAGAAAATATGACTATCTTCGGGACCAATCACTAACAAATCCTGGGAACCTAATTTTGCAAATGTCGCACAATTAGCTACAGCTAACAACATAAGTGCGATTCCAATGAAGGGGGAATTCAACTTTTTTCTAAACATTCCATGAGGCTTTGAACCGATTCAAAAAAGTCAAATTAAAAATTAAAGGTTCAAGCTAAGAATCGATCGAGAGGGAAAGGTTCCCCCACCTTATTTAGGAAGTGTATAGAAGTTTTACGATGTGGTGAACCGTCCCCAGAGATTGCCGAATGTGCAAGAACTACTCAGTATCGTAGATTGGGGGTAGACCACCCTTCCGTTTATAGAGCAGACCGCCTATCCCAATGATCCAAGAATAACATTTTGAACCTCCACCACGAGGATTTCAGATACAACACGAGCAATCACTATTAATTTTACAAACACAGCTTATGGCTCTCCGTTCAAAGCAAACCTTAGTGCCGCAGAGTGCTGTATATCAGATTTTTAGCGGTATTAACTGTTAGTTTCTCTCAAACAGAAAAGCTCTTTCGAACTTCTGGATCCTTTTCAAATTCAATTAACTTACCTTTAACTGTCGATTTATCATAAAAGGGATGGTCCTTAAAGAGACTACCGTATTTTTCTTCCAATAACGAATCACATTGATTTTTATTTGCCTCGACGAATTTAGCAATCTTTTCCGTGAAGTGATTGTTAAACTTTAGATCTTCTGCATTCACCCAGCCTGCTTCGATAAATCCTTTAGTTTTTTTGGGACAACGACAAGGATTCGATTCTAAAATCAAACCACATTTTTGATTCATAAAATTATATAATTCTTTTCTAGAACGGGAAAGTTTTTTCCTGTAATTTTCAGGACTTATGTTCAGAATGGAACCACCTATTTCACTATCGATTTGAAAGATCTCTCCTAAGATAAAAATCAATCTTTGATCTCGGGTGAGGCAAATGAGCATACCTGTCATACAGGACAGTTTTGCATCTTCAATTTCTTCTTTCAAATGGATCGTTTCTTCCAATGACAATTCTTGGTTCGGTATCGAATCAAGTCCTTGTCCATAAGTTTGAAAATCAGTTACGATAAACTCCATTTTTCTACGTTTTGAATTTAGAAAGTGATGAAACACTATTTTGTACAACCAAGTGCGAAACTCGGACTCAAACTGAAACTGAGAAAGCTTAGACATAACAATAAGTAAAACTTCTTGAGTGAGATCTTCCGCATCATCAGGACTCAATACAAATCGTATCGCAACATTGTAGATAAAGTTATAATGTCTACGAATGAGTTTGTCTAAGTCAGATTGAGATCCAGAAAGAAAATTTCGAATCAAAACTTTATCATCCTCACCAGTTGAGGATGATAACGGAATGTACGCATTCATGGTTTCCAAATTCTATTTCGATCCGCTTGGTTTTGCAAGAGATTTCGTATGTCCAAAGTAAAGAGACTTTTCCATCGCATTGAAAAAGAAAATCAGACTTGGCTCAGTTTCCGCTTTTTTTCCGGCGTCTATTGCCGCCTCTTTTGAGGCCCAAACAATTTTATCTACGAAAATTTGCGGATTTTCTAGGTCCTGGTTATGCTCAATCGATATAAGTCCAGCCTGAGACCTTAAAAATTGATCTACTGCTTCCCTGAACTCTTTCGCTCGATTCAATTTGTCCTTTTTCAATTCGAAAACAGCAATCTCCGTAACATAGCTACTTGGCACTTCCTTTTTACAGGAGAAAAAACCAATCAAAACCATTCCAATTGCTAGGATTCCAATAGTTCTGAAACCTTTAGTATAAGAATCATTTTCCATAACGCACCTCATCTTTTGCTAAATTGGACACAAAAAGAATTTTACTGTGACAACTTATCTTTAGCGATTGTTAGTTTTATGAATCAGAATTTTTCCCAAAGTTTCGTCAGAAAAATAAAAAGTCTAGACAGGCAATCTTTTTGATTATTAATTAAGCAATCAACTAACTATGCCTAAACATTGGTTTCTGTTTTTCAAAACCTAGTCGATCCTACGAGACGCAGAGTTGTAGAAAGATTGAGTCGAAGACCTACAAGGGTAAGTAGATTGCATCGGGAAAGGACTTTGGATGTACCGATACATTTTTTTTTAGGACGCATTTGGCTTTTTTGAACGACGGAGAACTGCACTAGATCAGCTTGTCGCTAGGATTCAAAAACGATATTTAGAATTATGAATGGTTCAGAAAAAAAATTAGCTTCGGATCTTTTAGAAATTCCAGGAATTGGGAATACGTTTTTAAGAGATTTTTTTCGAATTGGAGTAACTTCCCAAAAAGATTTGCTTCAAAAAACTCCAGAAGTATTGTATAAAAAACTAATAAAAGAAAACGAAAAAGTTTCTCACAAAACGAGTAAAAACTATTTGTACGTAATTCGTATGGCAGTGTACTACGCGAACGGTGGAAGAGAAAAATCAAAACTCAAGTGGTCAGCCTGGAAAGATTGATTTTTCTTCCAAATGATTTTTCAAATTTATTTTATTTTTCGACCTTTAAACAATAAAAAGTCCACAATCCAGTTAAAAATTCAAAGAACGAAAAACCGACTAACACTGGTGAAAATTGATAAACTAAGTATAAAATAAAAATTAAAACAAATTGAAATATTCTGCCGAGGACAGTAGAGAAAAAGAACGATCTGAGATTTTCAAAACTAGATCGAATGTAATATATCGACAAAACAAGAAGTGCCACGCCGACAAATCGTACCCAATAGTCCTTTGCTTCCTCAACTCCAAGAAGTTGGAGTAAAACATTTGGTGCAATGACAAGAAAGAGCCCTTGGCCTACCATGATGATGCCAAATGTAAAGATACTAGTTTGGGCTTTGTGAATGGAAAATTGCATATCTATCTCCTTTGCTGATGATATCAGTACAATCGAGTAAACACGAATTTTATGTTTGGTAAAGCGAACTTTTAGCTCAAAAAAAAAGCGAATGGGGAACTATGGAGTGACAAAACTTGGATTTTGTGGTAGAAGGATCGGAAGGAAATTCCCACAAGGCCCACCTCCACCACCCTATCCAGGGCGGGGGCGGGCTATGTATAATGCGACATAAAGAAAAATATGAACCTAACAAATTCTGACAAGGATCTCGAAAGCCATTTGTATCTCAAGGAAGGCAATGAAACGCAGAAAAAACTCTTCGATGATTTGGAAACATGGAAGATATTAAAAAGTTTGCATGGATTCAAACCCACTGTCGTTGGAACGATTCCCTTGGGCGTTGATCTCCCGAATTCTGATGTAGATATACTAACAAAATTCAACCTACCCTCTCATTTAGTTAAGATATGTTATGCGAAGTTTAGAAATTTCGAAAAATTTCACCTTGAGGAAAAAAATATACACGGCGAGCCTACGATCCTCGTAAAATTCAAAACCAGGTTGTTTCATTACGAAATCTTCGGTCAAAAAATAGAACCAAATCTACAGGAAGGATTCATCCATATGAAGGTAGAGGAAAGAATCCTAAACCTTGCGACAAAATCGTTCCGTGACAAGGTTCTTGAATTAAAGCGAGGCGGAATGAAAACGGAACCTGCCTTCTCCCAGCTCTTGGGGTTGCATGGGGACCCATATAAACGCATTTCAGAACTCGCAAATGCAACAGATACTCACCTAAAACAATTGATCTCAAATGAAAAAAAAGAAATTTGAGCCAATGGCCTCGCTTAGATTGATTGACACCCGGCTTTCTGCAAACATCCTACATAAATAATGTCAGCTGAATACATACTTGGCATATCTGCCTACTACCATGACAGTGCCGCTTGCCTTCTGAAAGATGGAGAGATCATTGCCGCTGCACAAGAAGAGCGATTTTCTCGAAAAAAACACGATTCACGATTTCCAGTTCATGCCATCCAGTATTGTCTTGGCGAAGCCGGGATTTCAATCGACGATGTTCTACACATTGTATTTTACGACAAACCTCTCGTTAAGTTCGAAAGACTTTTAGAAACCTATCTCGCCTATGCACCCAAAGGATTGTTTTCGTTTTTTTCTGCGATGCCCGTTTGGCTGAAAGAAAAACTCTTTCTGAAAAGCACACTCAAAAAAGAGTTTTCGAGTCTATCCCCTTCAAAGAAATCTCCAAACTTACTCTTCACAGAGCACCACCAAGCACATGCTGCTTCTACTTTTTTTGTGAGTCCGTTTGAAAAGTCAATTGTCCTTTGTTTGGATGGAGTAGGAGAATGGGCAACCACAACAGCCTGGTTAGGTGAAGGGAACAAGTTAACACCTCTTTGGGAGATTGATTTCCCTCATTCAATTGGTCTTTTATATTCAGCATTTACTTATTATACTGGTTTTAAAGTAAACTCTGGTGAGTATAAGGTTATGGGTCTTGCGCCCTACGGAGAGCCAAGATACACTGATCTTATTTATAAATATTTAATTGATTTAAAAGAAGATGGAACATTCCGCCTCAATATGGAATACTTCAATTACGCCGCTGGGCTAACTATGACAAATGACAAATTTCATAGGCTTTTTGGAGGACCTCCACGAAAGAGTGAATCGACTCTGACTCAAAAGGAGATGGATCTTGCCAGGTCCGTACAGGATGTAACAGAAGAAGTCATGCTTCGTTTAGCTAGGTCAGTTCAAAGGGAAACTGGTGTAAAAAACTTATGTTTATCAGGTGGAGTTGCCTTAAATTGTGTTGCCAATGGAAAAATCCTCAAAGCTAAAATCTTTGATGAAATTTTTATCCAGCCAGCTGCGGGTGATGCGGGCGGAGCACTTGGAGCTGCACTATCTGCCCACTACGAATACAAAAATCATCCAAGAAAGGTAAATCCAAACGACTCAATGAAAGGATCCTATTTAGGGCCGTCGTTTACGAATGATCAAATAAAATCATCCTTAGACAAGTTAGGTGCCAAGTATACTTATTTTGAAGATTCAAAAATCAATCATAAGTTGGCACAAGTGTTGGCAGATGGAAACGTAGTGGGTTACTTCCAAGGTAGAATGGAATTTGGACCGCGAGCCCTAGGGGGAAGGTCTATCATTGGTGATCCACGCAACAGAAAGATGCAGTCCGTAATGAACCTCAAGATAAAGTATAGAGAGAGTTTTCGACCTTTTGCACCAGCAGTTCTTGCCGATAATGTTTCTGATTACTTTGACATCCAATCCAAAAGTCCCTATATGCTGATTGTTGCAGATGTATTAGAAAAACATAGAATTCAAATGACGGAAGAAGAAAAAAAACTCTTTGGAATTGAAAAGTTAAATGTGCCTAGATCTTCTTTACCTTCAATTACCCACGTCGACTATTCCGCAAGAATCCAAACTGTTCATAAAGATACAAACCCTAAATTCTATTCACTGATTGAAGAGTTTAAGAAAATTACTGACTGTCCCGTTATGGTAAACACTTCTTTTAATGTAAGAGGAGAACCCATTGTCTCGACACCTGAAGATGCTTACAGATGTTTCATGAGAACGGAAATGGACTTTTTAGTATTAGAGAATTATATTTTGGACAAAAAAGACCAACCAGTTGTGGAAAAAGACGATTCTTGGAAACAAGAGTTCGAGTTGGATTGACGAGGAAAATATGAACAAACCAAATCAAAACCCCTCATCTTCCGACTTACGAAAGTTTGGATTTATAGTTGGTGGGATATTGGCTGGCGTTTTTGGAGCTATAATCCCCTACATGAATCGAGGTGGCTATAATGAATACCTAGTTGGAATTGGGGCTGCCATTATCATCATTGCGGCAATCCTTCCCAAACTTTTGCATTATCCATTCAAAGTATGGATGTGGATTGGAGAAATTCTCGGCTGGATCAATACTAGAATTATCCTTTCCGTAATATTCTTTTTAGTGTTCACACCAATTGGACTTATCAAAAGATTGTTTGGAACAGACTCTATGCGAAGGAAACTCGAACCAGATAGTAAATCTTACAGGATTTCCTCGTCGCGTAGAGAGAGTAGCCATATGGAACGACCCTTTTAGGAGCAATTTATGTTGGATTTAATCAAAGACCTTTGGGATTTTTTAAAAATTAGGAAAAAATTTTGGCTCGCACCCATTATCATCATATTATTGCTATTAGGTGCATTGATAGTCTTAACGCAAGGCTCTGCAATTGCCCCATTTATCTACACACTATTCTAAACTTCCAATTTTATGTTTTAATGAAATTACTTTAGCAAATAATTGCTAAAGTAATTTCCAAAGATTTCATGTCCTTTTGCATTCCAGTGAGCATCATATGGAAAGTAAAGATCTTCGGGTTTTTGATTCCAAAAAATTTCTGAAGCAAACAAACAATTCACGTTACGAGTCTCACAAAATGATTTCAATAATCTGTAGTGTGGATTTTCTGCATGAAAGAGATTTAGATTTTTTGTAGAAAGATTACCGGTTATTCCCTTCTCTGCGAAAAATTCTTTAGCCGGAATATAGATCAAATTTAGTTTGATATCTTTCTCTTTCAGATATTCATAGATTTTTTGTAAGTATAACTCTTGTTTTGCGAGACGACCTTTCCAAACTTCCTTATCGGGGAGGGCATAAAATTCAAACTGACCATTGTATTTATTTCCAATTTGGTCACCAAGTGGACTCAATCTTCCAAATTTTTTTAATGATTCTTCGTGAGTCAAAATTTTTAGTTCAGGTTCGCGTCCGGATTTGTAATATAAAATGGGATCGGGGATCGATTTAGCTTTTTTATAGGCACGTTTCGCCAAACGAAAGATCGTTGACTCTTTTACAAAATTGTATCCCCATACACCTATAAATTTTGCAAGCATTGGTTTTTTTGGAGAAAGATTTCCATCATAATTTTCCATAAAAACTTCAAGTTTGTCATTGTCGTCTAGGTCGTTATCGAAGATCTGTATCCAAACTTCTTTAGGTTGGAACTTTGCCACCATTTCTTTCGTATGTATCTGAAAAAGTGCGGGACAAGAACCATGAACACCCATATTTAAAATTTGTCTGTCTTTCGGTAAGTTTTTGTTAGCGATAGATGTAAAAATCTGATCTTCCGCTACTCCCCAACCTTCGGCGAAGGAATCACCTAATAATAAAATTGGATACTTTGCAGTTGGGTCCAGGGACTGTCTTCCCGATTGTTCGTTTGTATTTACCGATACTTTGTATTCTTCTGATAAGACAGTTCCAGATTTGTTTGGATAAAGAGAAAAGAGAAGCCTTTCATCAAACGTTTTGACTAAAACCGCTTCTGGATCAAAAAGTCGAAGCACAATTTCCGTTATCCCAAGATAAAAGATAGTTAATAGAGAATAAATTATAACTTTTCTAAGTAGAGGGTGTTTCATTTAAGAATAGAAAATAGAATTCAAAAAAGTTGAAAAGTAGATTTTTTTCAATGCAGAGAACTATCTGGAGCGAGGTAAAACACCTGTTTTTCTAAATCAAAAATGTTCGAAAGGTAAGATTGATTCTAGGTGATTTTATTTTTGTAGTTTTGGGAAGAGAATGTAACCAATTCAATTGGGTACTACCTTCTATTGATAATCCGCTCCCATCTTCAAGATCGATCGCAACTGTTTCTTTTTTGACTTTATGCCTAAACAAAAATCTGCGCTCTGCTCCAAAACTCAAAGAAAAAATTTTTCCATTCTTTAGTAATGAATCTTCATCATCACTATGCCAAGACATACCTTCTTCTCCAGAATGGTAAAGGTTCAATAAGCATGAGTTAAATGAATCAGAGACTACATCCTCAACAATTTGTTTCAATTCCAATAGAGTTTCCGTCCATTGATTTGCAAATTTAGTACTCGCTGAATAGGAATATTCTAATTTGGAATCTCCATACCACGCCACCTTTCTCTTCGTAATGATTTTTTTTCCGTAGAGAACTAATTCGTCCTGAACCCAAACGATAGTTTAAAACAATGTTTGGAAGTAGGACTTGGATTGGGAATCTGAGAGCAATTTTCCAAAATAGTAAACCTCTCCATCATAGGGTAGGATATTCATTCTCGGATTTTGCGGAAACAACCAATCTTCCATTTTTTAACACCCTTTTGATTTCAGACATAACCAAGTTATCTTTTTGTTTTTTTTTCCGAAATTTTAGTTGGATTCCCAATCGTCTTGGAGATACTACCTTTAGTATGACACCTACTCGAACCGTGCAAGCATTCATAGACGCAAAAAAAGAAAACAAAGCACCATCACCTGAAGTAATACAATCTCTAAAATCGTATCGAAAGTGGAACGAGCCGGAACTCATTGGACTCCGAAATGCATCTGCATACTATCCTGACATTTACATCGAACCAGGAATGGATGAAACCATTCACAAACTACTCGAAAAGTTTAAAGAAAGAATTGTTCCCCATAAATTTTAATGAATCAGAATATTCCTAAGGTCATTTACCAAGAAGCAAATCCATATGGTTCTTTCACAGCCTTCTTAGAGGACGATGGAAGAACAATCTACCTCTACCTCCAGTCACATAACAACCCTGAGTGGCCTATGAAATCACTTTGGATACGCAATTTGATCGATGCACCCGCCGAGAGGGATCCCGAAGATTTTGATAAGGGCCTTGCTCCCATCCTTACAGTTGCAGAAGTCACAGATCCGAAGGGACTTCCAAGCATCACAGAAGAACAAATCCACTTCATTTGGTCTGAAGAAGGTGATGCTGTTTACCTGTTTTTAGATGAAGAACTCATTGCCTACCTCCCACCTTGGTCTGGGATCAAAGGTATTCACGGCTACGCACGTGAAGCCAAAGAGAATGCTATTGCAGCCTCTCCCCTCGGAGATCCTAACAATGGTGTGATTGCAGAAAGATCCAAACTCAGTCGTAAGTTTTGGGAATCTGTCTCCGAAAAAGACCATTGGAAGAAAGCACAGAGTCTTCGATTGGATTTTTTGGAATCTAAATTGGGTAAACACACAAAATATTGGTCAGCAGATGGAGGAAAGTATCCTTCACTTGGAATTGCATCCTTCTCTCCTAAAGAATTTCCTGGAATTCGTATCTTTTCCACGATAGGCATGAGTGTTCAAAACCAACCATCCATCGAACTCTATCATAAAAATTTTGAAGAGTTTGCAAGGATTGAACTTGTATTTGCTATTCAGATTCCCAAAGAATCAGAAGACAAATCCGAAACATGGATCCAGCATGTTTTAGGTGAGATGGTAAAGTTTCCTTGGAACACTGGAATTTGGTTTGGTCATTCCCACACCATTCAAAATCCAAGGAAGGATCCAGACCAATTGTATTTAGATTTTAACTGGTTTGTTTTTAGAAATATAACGGAAGAATTGATCGAAGCACCGAATGAATCGCTCCCAAATCTCGCAGGCTTGATAACGGAAAATGGACATAGAGCTAATTTTCTATTCTTAACTCCTATCTCTACAGAAGAACGAATTTGTTTTATGCGAGAAGGTTCATTAAAGTTTTGGGAGACTTGGAAGAAAGAAGGCTTATCCTTCTATCATGAATCCGAACGAAGGATGTTAGAATTTTAAAAAAATCTAATTGAGTTCTCATATTTCGGCCGATTTTCAAATTGATATGGCCGAAACTTACACAAAATTCTTCAACATCGAGTTTGAACCCTTTTCACTTGATAGAATCTTAGAAGAAAGAAAAGATTCTACCGGTTTTTTTCTATCTACTGTCTTTCAAAAAAGATTTTCAGAAGAAGTAAACCTCAAGCGCCACGAAGATCAGAAACTATGGATACAAACTAAAAATTTACGCTATATCGTCCTAGATGGAATACAAAAAATCCCAGATGAGAATGGAAAACTAGAACCAACAAACATTCTCTATCTCCTTGTTTATTTTGATTTTAACTCCATTACGGAAATTGGATTCGAAGATGTCTGCCATGTTCTGATGAAACGGTATGACCTACCCTCTCTAATTTTAAAATTACCTGAGTCGGACCATCTAGAAATTTGGAGTAAGGATAACTCGAAAAAGGATTATCGGAATGTTATCCATCCCAATATGGATTCACTTCTTCGATCCTTGTTCGATTCGATCAATAAGAAGGACCATTTCCAGTTTATAGGCATAGAGAAGGCAAATACAGACCGAAAAGCAGGGTTTTTGATGACCAGAAGAGGTTTTACCCGGGCAATTGCCTAATTTTCTTTTCGAGAACACCCCTAAAAATGAAAAAACCCGCAGGTTTTGCGGGTTCACACAATCTCACTCCGACAGAGTCGGAGAAAGCATAAACACTAAGTTATTTCTTAGCTTTTTTCTTTGCAGCTTTTTTCTTTGCTGCTTTCTTTTTTGCGGCTTTCTTTTTAGCAACCATTGTGATCGTCCTTATCTTTTGATTTCAAAACACTTCCGTCCTTGGCAAACATGAAGTGAATTGATACGACATAATTAATCCATATCATTTTTATTGTAAAGAAATTTTATTTTTTATATAAAATTTTATTCAAATTAAAAAACAGACTAATACTCATTCTACGGAATGCGAACCACAACCTTACCGATAGTGTTTCCTTTTTGAAATGTATGAAGTGCATCCAACAATTCATCGAACAGAAATTCTCTTCCAATCGTTTGTTTTGGTAATGAAAGCTTCATTAAATCTGAAAAATGATTCTTTAATGTAGGAATTTCATTCCAAAGCCAGATTAAATTGAATCCAAGCACCGATTTATTATCAGAAATCATCTTTAGAGGATCAATTTTTGGTCTGTTGAGGTATTTATACGCGAGTGAAAACCAATTTCGATACGAGTATGATGGTGTAAAGTTTGCACTTCCATATGTTACGAGCCTTCCCGTTGGAGAAAGTAACTCATAACTATCAGTAAAATAACATCCACCCAAACATTCTAAGACCAAATTTAATTTTTTTTCACCGAGAATGGACTTCATATCATGAAAAAAAGATGGTGAACGTACTAAAAAGGAATCATACCCTACCTTTTTTAATGTTTCGAACTTAGAAGGATCACCAACAAGACCAATGAGTGTGGTTTTCTTTTTTTTTGCAATATGTGCGGCCATAATACCAACACCACCCGCAGCACTGTGAACCAGAACCGTATCTCCATCTTTCAAGTTTCCTAATGGATGTAGTGCATAGTAAGCAGTCAGTGCTTGCACTGGAAATGCAGCACCATCTTCCATAGTCCATGTCTTCGGAAGTCTAAAGATTGTATCAGTTGATATATTAAGATGAGTAGCATAAGCACCAAATCGAGTGACACCAAACACAGGGTCGCCGACCTTAAAAATCTTCGATTTTCCGCCTATTTTTGCAATTTTTCCAGCAAATTCGAGTCCCGGAATAAAACTTTCTTTGGGTGTTGCAGAATACAAACCGTAAACGGAAAACACATCCGCAAAATTGAGTCCAATTGCTTTTACCTCAACTTGTACTTCACCTTGTTTTGGTGGATCTAAAGATTCTCTTTCACGTTTTAAGTTTTGAATGGAGCCGGTTTTATGGATTCGATACACATCTCTTTGCATAGTTTTTCTAAAAAATTAAATTCCACATGAATGAAAAGATTTTTCCATGGTAAGGGGAGTCTTAAGTAAAGAAACGTGGAACTAAAACAAACACCCTTACATGATATACATATTCAATTGGGAGCCAAGATGGTTCCTTTTGGTGGATGGGATATGCCTGTTCAATACACAGGTATCATTCAGGAACATTTGGCGACTCGTCAATTTGCGGGTCTTTTTGATGTATCCCATATGGGTGAGATCTTTGTGACAGGTTCAGATCCAAATGAAGTTCTGAAGTTTTTAGAACAAGTGACATGCAATTTGATTTCTTCCATGAAGGCGGGTCAAGTTCAGTACAATGCCGTATTAAATGAAGATGGTGGCGTTGTTGACGATGTCACAGTGTATAAATTTTCAGATTCCAAGTATATGATTTGTTCTAATGCTTCTAATTTTGAAAAAGTCACTTCCCATTTGCAAAAAATAAACAAATCCTCTGTAACTATTAAAAATGATAGTAAAGATTGGCACCAAATCGCATTACAAGGACCAAAAGCCAATGAAATTCTTTCAAAGTATTTAAATCGAGAGTTGGATTCGATTCTATATTATCATTTTGAAGAAATTACCTTTCAAAATGAAACGATCATTGTATCTAGAACAGGTTATACGGGCGAAGATGGCTTTGAAATTTACACTTCCAATATATTGGGAGTAAAAATGTGGAATCAGCTATTAGAGTTTGGTCGAGAGTTTGGACTTGTACCTGTTGGTCTGGGTGCAAGAGATACACTACGATTGGAAGCTAAATACCCTCTCTACGGACATGAGTTAAACGATGATCGGTCTCCCATTGAATCCGGTATTGCTTTTATTGTGAAAGAGAAACCAGCTCCCTATTTAGGTTACGAGCGCATTCAAAATGACAAAAAACAGGGACCAAAACGGAAAGTTGTTGGTCTCCGCCTCCTCGAACCAGGGGTTTTACGGGAAAATTTCCCGATTTTCTCAAAAGAGGGAAAAGAAATCGGGAAATCCACCTCAGGAACCCATTCTCCCAGCCGAAAGGAGTCCCTTGGCCTAGCCATCCTCGATTTCGAATTCACGAAAAATCAAACGGAAGTATTTGTGGACATAAGAGGGCAAAAGAAATTGGCAAAAGTGGAGACCGGATCCTTTGTTCAGGGGAGTGTCCGAGCTAACAAATGATGCCCAAGAGAGGAATGTGATGGCTGAGACGGCTGCTAGAGAAGGATATTATTATACAGAAAAACACGAATGGGTGAAAATCGACGGGGATACGGCGCTCGTTGGGATTACCGATTATGCACAAAACGCACTTGGTGACATTGTCTTCATAGATCTTCCCAAACCAGGCAAACAGATTAGAAACAGAGAAAGCCTTGGAACCATTGAATCTGTGAAGGCAGCAGAGGATCTTTACTCTCCCATTTCTGGAGAAGTCTTAGAAACCAACGGAAGCCTAGCATCAAATCCAGCAGCAGTCAATGCGGAACCATTCGATACCTGGATGGTCAAATTAGGAAAAATCAACCAAGCAGATCTTTCGGGTCTTCTCAGCGCCAGCCAATACAAAGAATTAGTCTCAAAATTAGATTAAAGGACGAGTCAGACGAGTGATTTCCCCTAACACAAATTCCCCCATTGCAGCCCCATATGAAGAAACTCTCGAACCGAGTGATACGTTTTTACGCCGCCATGTAGGTGTCACGGAAGAAACAGTGGCATCCATGTTGGACACAATCGGTTACCCAACATTAGATGCACTCATCAGTGATGCAGTTCCAAAAAATATCCGTCTTAAAAAAGAGCTGAACCTCCCAAAACCATTGGGTGAATATGCATTGACCCGCGAACTTAAAAAAATTGTATCAAAGAACAAAGTCTATCGCACCTACCTTGGACTTGGCTACAATTCCTGCATCACTCCTCCCGTAATTCAAAGAAATATTCTCGAAAATCCAGGTTGGTATACAGCGTACACTCCGTACCAGGCGGAAATTGCGCAAGGTAGAATGGAGGCTCTAATCAACTTCCAAACCATGATCACAGATTTAACGGGCATGCAAATTGCCAATGCATCTTTATTGGATGAAGGTACTGCTGCAGCAGAAGCAATGACCATGCTTTTCTCTCTTCGTGAAGAAAAACAAGGAAAGACTTTTTTTGTCTCCCAATCTGTCCACCCGCAAACTCTAGATGTGATCCGAACACGTGCGATACCACTTGGAATACAAATTGTTGTAGGTAGTTTTAAAAAGATGGTCCCATCGAATGATTTTTTTGGGGCGATTGTTCAGTATCCATCGACTGACGGAACCATCTATGACTTTAGTGAATTTATAGCGAATCTGCATAGTGTGGGTGCAAAAACAATCGTTGCTGCCGATCTATTGGCTCTAACCATTCTCAAGTCTCCTGGTGAAATGGATGCGGACGTTGTCGTTGGTTCTACACAGAGATTCGGACTACCGCTTGGCTTTGGCGGTCCTCACGCAGGATTTTTTGCCACAAAAGAAGAATACAAACGCAATATGCCAGGCAGGCTCATTGGTGTTTCGAAAGACAGCCAAGGAAAACCAGGTTACCGATTGAGTTTGCAAACAAGAGAGCAGCATATCCGTCGTGACAAGGCTACATCTAATATCTGTACTGCGCAAGTTTTACTTGCTGTGCTTTCATCTATGTATGCGGTATATCATGGTCCCAAAGGACTCAAACAAATTGCGTCCCGAGTCCACCGAATGACAACTCTTCTTTCGTCTGGTCTTGAAAAGTTGGGTTACAAAATCATTTCTACACCTTATTTTGATACCATCCGAATTGAGTTATCAAAGATTTCATCTGCTGAAATCATCCATTACGCAGAAGAACGGGAAATCAATTTACGTCAAATATCTGGCCACGTAGTAAGTATCTCATTAGATGAGACAACTACCACTAAAGACATCAATGATTTACTCGAAATTTTTAACGAAAACAAACCTCTGCATTTTTCGCTTGCGGATTTACAAAAAAAAGAAGAGTGGAAGATCCCTGAAATTCTGGAGCGAAAATCCAGTTACTTAACCCATCCGGTTTTCAATAGCTACCATACAGAAACAGAGATGTTGCGTTATATTCGTAGACTCGAGTCCAAAGATCTTTCTCTTACAACATCAATGATTGCTCTTGGTTCTTGTACGATGAAACTCAATGCAACGACAGAAATGTTTCCCGTTACTTGGCCGGAACTTTCCAATATACATCCTTTTGTGCCTGAAAATCAAACAGAAGGGTATCGAACACTTTTCAGCCAATTGGAAAAATGGCTTTGTGAGATTACAGGATTTGCTGAAGTATCATTACAGCCTAACGCAGGTTCACAAGGTGAATATGCTGGACTTATGGCGATCCGGAATTACCACCAAAGTCGAAATGATATGCATAGGGATATTTGTTTGATCCCCATCTCTGCTCATGGCACAAACCCAGCATCGGCAGTAATGGCGGGATTCAAAGTGGTCGTTGTGTCCTGTGATGCGAATGGAAATATCGACGTAGAGGACTTAAAGAAAAAGGCGATAGAACACAAAGACAATCTTGGCGCATTGATGGTTACCTATCCTTCTACGCATGGAGTTTTTGAAGAATCCATCCAAGAAATCTGTCAAATCATTCATGAAAATGGTGGCCAAGTATATATGGACGGCGCAAACATGAACGCCCAGGTTGGACTCACTCGTCCCGCAGATATTGGTGCTGATGTTTGCCATCTAAATCTACACAAAACATTTTGTATTCCACACGGTGGTGGTGGCCCTGGTGTGGGTCCCATAGGAGTTGCTGAACACTTAGCACCATTTTTGCCAGGACATAGTTTGGTGGAAAATGGGTCTAACAATAGCAACTGGGCTGTGTCGTCTGCTCCCTGGGGATCCGCATCAATCATTGTTATCTCTTGGGCATATATTGCTATGTTAGGTTTCGAAGGTTTGCAGTTTGCGACAAAGGTAGCCATTCTTAATGCCAACTACATTGCGAAAAAATTAGAAGGAGCCTTTCCTGTTCTTTACAAAGGAAACAAAGGACTGGTTGCACATGAGTGCATCTTGGATATGCGTGGATTCAAAAAGACATCAAATATCGAAGTAGAAGATATCGCAAAACGTTTGATTGACTATGGTTTCCATTCACCAACTATGTCTTTCCCTGTTCCAGGCACTCTGATGGTGGAACCTACGGAATCTGAATCGAAGGAAGAACTCGATCGGTTTGTTGACTCCATGCTTTCCATTGCAAAAGAAATTTCTGATATTGAATCAGGAGTTTTATCAAAAGAGGACAACCCATTAAAGAACTCGCCACACACAGCGGAGATGGTGACAACTGACGACTGGAAACACTCCTATACAAGGGAGCGAGCTGCTTTTCCTCTTTCATGGATTCGTACAAGAAAGTTTTGGCCAAGCGTTGGTAGAGTTGACAACGTGTATGGAGATCGAAACCTGATCTGTTCCTGTATTCCTGTGGAAAGTTTTGTGAGCTAATGAGTTTCTACGAAAAACATATATTTGTTTGCGAAAACGAGAGAGCACCCGGAGAACGGGTGTCTTGTGGTAGACAGGGTTCATCGGAAATTCTAAAGCTACTAAAACAAAAAGCGGCAAAAGCAGGAATTGAATACAAGTTCCGCGTCCAAAGAGCCGGGTGTTTGGATCGTTGTGAGCTAGGACCTATACAAGTGTCTTATCCAGAAGGATTGTGGTTTCAAATCAAATCAGAAGCGGATGTAGAGATAGTTTTAGAACACTACCTCAAACAAAACAATCCTGAAAAGTACAAACATCTTTTGGTGAAAGAAGAATAGACCATTCTCGAATTTGAATCTTTTCTTTACTTCCTTCCCATACGTATTTTCTGAGCAAATTCTTTTGCCATTTCAATCCTAAGTTTGCCTTCCGCAAACCTTCTTTTTTCCAGATCTGTCTCCAAAATCAGTCCGGGAACTTCGCAAGGCCTTTTGTTTTCATCAAGAGCGACAAACGAAAGATAGGCTGTCGTTGCTCGAGTCATTTCGCCCGTATATGGATTTTCTCGATTTACTTGCACTCCAATTTCCATTGATGTTCTTCCAACATAATTGACCATCGCTTTTAGATTCACATGGTCGCCCACTTGGATCGGAGTTATAAAATTGATTCGATCAATGCTTGCAGTAACTGCTTCTCTGCCAGAATGTCTTTGTGCTGCCATAACAGCTATTAAATCAATCCAACTCATGATAGCACCACCAAAGGCAGTGCCATAATGATTGGCATCATTAGGAAGAACTACATGCCTGGTTTCTACAGCCGATGTTTTGGGAGATTTGGGAGGAAGATCAGAGAAATTTGACACAAACACTAATCTAAAACTCTATACAAACTAAGGAAAGAAGAATTTCAAAATCACCTTACAAACCGAAACTGCTTTTTTAAACTATCGACTAGATTCAAAAACATGCAGACAATCCATCATCCCATAGGAATAAAGTTTTGAAGCTTTTTGATACGATTTATCCAAGCTACAACATTTGGAAAATTAAATAGATCAAATCCTCCTTCATCTGCTACATGAGTATAGGCAAATAGACTGATATCGGCAATTGTTATTGTGTCCCCTACAAAAAACTTGTTATTAGAGAGATGTTCATCCATCACGCGCAATGCTTTTTTGCCACCTTCTTGTTTGGAATGAAACTCAAGTATCCTTTCTTGCGGAAGGTTTAAATATCTATTTATAAATCGTGCAACTGCGATGTAGGGCTCATGGCTGTACTGTTCAAAAAATTGCCATTGTAAAACTTTGGCTCGATCAAATGGATTGTTCGGCAATAGCAGTGACCCTTCCGCCAAATAATTAAGTATCGCATTGGATTCGGAAAGAATTTTCCCATCCTCCAATTCAAGCACAGGAATTTTTCCATTGGGGTTGAGTTTTAAAAATGCAGAAGTTTTGGTCTCACCTTTGACAATATCCACTTCAATCCACTCATAAGGTTTCTCCAAAATGGAAAGCAGTAGCAAAATTTTGTAACAGTTTCCAGAATATCGATCTCCATAGATTTTCATAATTGACAATTAATTTCCTATAAATCTAATCACAACATGTTCTTGAAATTTGCAATTCTCTTTTTTCTCATAAGCGGATTATCTATCTCTGCGGACTCGACCATTTCAAATTTACAAAAAAAATGTTTAGATCAACCAAATGAAAATTTACCAAAAGATACTTATGCTCGCTATGTGAGACAATTACAATTCGAGAAAGCCAAAGAGTATTGCGATTCGCTTCCAACGGATACAAAAAATTGTAAGGCGTCGAGTCGATTTTGGCTCGGAACTTCTGAGTTTGCAAAAGGAAATTTTGAGAATGCTGAAAAATTCTTTCAAGAAGGAATTGAACTAATGGGTCCTAGTAGAAGGGTCGCCGATTGGATCAGAGATAAACCTAAACAAACAGGCTGGGGGCGACCTGAAGATTTTTTAAAATACATTCAAAATTCTAAAAAATTAAATCCTTCCAGACCAAAGTATACGCAAGTTGTAACTTACTTTATAATCGATCAAACAAATACCAAGTCAGATCCCAACGCGAATAAAAAAGTCGAAAGACATATGGATGTTTGTCTTGCGGTTCATGGAAACCTTTCGCTATCCATTCTAAAAAAATACGTAGAACTTTTTAGCCAAGGCCACCTATCGCTTGATATAAGAAGTCTCTTTGTTCCAAAAACCATAACAAAAATTTATAAAAATGATTTTCCAGCACTTGGAAGTCTCTCTCAGTGGGATGAAAATTTTTCCTTATTCATGAAGCAAGTAACCCAAGAAAGTGATCTTATCGTATTTGCATATCCTAGGTGGAGCGGAAGTGCTCTGGCTTCATTCAGCAAAATCCCAATCGTTCCCAAGGTTTTAAACTCTCCATTACGAACCCACATCAAAATCGCATCCGAAGACCTCAGTATAATTAATTATCCTCGCCTCTTTCATGAATACCTACATACCGTTGAATACAATATGCGTCGGAACGGAGACAAGTTATTTCATGCTACTTCACATGGCTCTGACGGGAAAAAAGTAGAAGCGATCACTGGATTGAAAACGGAAGAAACTGGTGAAACAGATTGGGCAGAACATCATTTTGCAAATCGAATTCCAGATCTTGTTAAAAAATTAGAATTTAAGAATTCAATGAATGGTTGGCAGGATATTTTTGGTGTTCGAATTAAGTTTAAAGATACTTTTACAGAAGAAAGAATTCGATCCGATTACGTAAAGTATTTGGATATCTTAAATTCAGCTAAGAATATAAAAACGATTGAAGAAATGGAAGAAGAGAGTGAGTCTTCAGAATAGTTTCACAAACAAACTACCTCGAAAATAGTGATGGGTTTTGACCTTCCCTGAACAATTACACGATCGATCTCTCTCACTAGGAATTTATCTTTTTCCGATGATTTTCCCTTAATTTGATTGAATGTAGTTTCTGAAATTAGAATCGAACAACCATAATGTTTAGTCAAACTTTCAATGCGTGAAGCTAGGTTCACATTGTCACCTATAACAGTATAATCCAACCGACGATCGGAACCAATGTTTCCAACGATTGCCTCACCTGTATGAATGCCGATTCCCACCTGCAATCGATCTTGTTCCCTTTCGAGACTTTGGTTTATGATTCCCAGTTCTTTTACCATTGCGACAGCACACTGTACAGCTCGGAATGCATCGTCTTCTTTTCGAAATGGGGCTCCAAAAATCGTCATAATTGCATCACCGATAAACTTATCAATTGTTCCATTAAACCGAAATATAATCTCAGTCATTCTAGATAGATAGTGGTTCAAAAATCGTACTACTTCATCCGCAGATCTCTGTTCCGAAAACTTTGTAAAAGAACGAAGATCAGAGAATAAAATAGTAACCTCCTTATTCTCACCTCCGGGCTCCAAGTTCGCATTGTCTTTATAAAATTCACTAATAAGCTGGGATGGGAGATAACGTTCCATCATTTGTTTTGCGTTAGCTTCTTTAACCATTTCAATATTAGAAACTGTTGTTACATAGCCGATACCGAGCATCATAGATAAGCCAAATAACATTGGTACAAAGTCGATTGCGTAGCTTCCCTCAAAAAAATAGGTAACAATTAATACATAAAAGAGTGCCAAAACAGCTGCGTAAATTGTTCCAAACTTTGAATGTCGTAATAGATTTAGTTGGTAAATGAATATAGCACTTAGCATGGCGATAAAGTAAATTTGACCATGCTCTCGTTGAATTGTCGGGTCCAAAAAAATCATTAGACCAATGATAAAATAATCGATGGTGATTGTAAAAAATTTTAAATATGGTTTATACGGAAAGTAATATATAAAAAACAAAACTATACATGCGAAGATTAGAAATAAAAAATCTAACCCAACAGTGATTATACTAGGCGTAATAATTGTATACTTAATCCAACCAAAATAAGACAGACTATCCATGATTGATGAGACAGAAAATAAAACAATTCGAACAAATGCGACTGTCCTTTCATTTTTCATCTCCCTTGCTATCAAAATTTCATCGACTATCGAAGATTTCATGCTATTTCTCCAGCTTAGGTAAGATAAAGATAACGTGACCTTTTGTTTTTAAGGCATTTGCCAGATCGGCATATTTGTTTCCGATTCCAAAAAAAAAGTCGACTCTATCCAATCCATATATTTCACTCCCCCGATCATGAACAAATGATAAATGATTATCTCTTTTTGTATCAAAAGATTCAAAACTGATTAAAACTGGAGTTCCTAAGGGAATTCGTTTATCCATTGCAAGGGATCTCTCTGGAATGAGCCGTATTCCACCGCTCCCAAAAGGAAACTTGTTCTGAGTGGCGAGCTCCTCTTTTGTGAAGAAGATGAACCTCGGATTTTTCAAAATCGCTAACCTCACAAGATCAAGATTGGAATTCGAGCATTCGCGAAGTTTATGTGGCTTCAAGGAAGCACAAACACCCAATAACTTTGACGCAGGGCTCTCGTAAGTATGGCCATTATCGGATTCATAGTTGAGGCGAAATTTATTTCCATCTTCCATGGTCAGCAAAGCCGATCCCTCTAGCTGGGCAAGATGTAAGTCAAACAAATCTACATAAGCTATCAGTTGTTCTGTTTCCCATTTTTTTGATTCAATTATTTCTGCCCTTTGATGAGTTTCCTTCTTTTTCTTGTTAGGTGAAAGCAAAGGAAAAACCATTTCACCTTTTGGCATGACACTTCCCTTAATTTCCACATCATAATAACCAGTGATTGACGGTGATTTAGGAAAATCTTTTCCAATAACAAAATCGAAATTATGGCCGATGGGAATCCTTTCCTCTTTGACACAGGACTTCAGAATTTCAGACATTGAGAACAAAACCTGCCTAGTTTCCTTTGCCCCCAATTTACGAGTTCCAAATACTATCTCTCCTGGGTTCGTGACACGATTTAGGTAGGATAGCGATTCTTTGATCGCAAGTTCTGCCGAATTTCGATCCGCACAGGAGAGGAAAATTGAATCCGATGGATTTAAAATTTCCCAACGAACCTCGGACTTGGTCTCGGGAAAGAGTGCCAGGGAAATGAAAGAAAACAGCCCAAAAATCCGCAAGCCGGTGGTCATCTTTTTCCCCCGAAATGACTTATGTCTCATTCAAACTTCTCTGTCCATTCTTTTTCCCAAATGAATCTTGACTTCCGAGGTGGTTCCAAAACTCTTTCTAAAAGACCGAATCTTTTTGTGATCATATATATAAATTAGGTATTCCATGAAACGTACATTCCAACCAAGCAAGATCAAACGCGTGAGAACTCACGGATTCCGAGCCAGAATGGCCACTCCAGGTGGGAGAAATGTCATCGCCAATCGTAGAAAAAAAGGTCGCTATAAATTGACTGTTTCCGACGAAAAAATCGGGAGAAAGTTCTAAGATAGGGGCTTTGTTTCGGAGACTCTTTGCGACGTTAAACGAATCCGAGAACTCTTTTTAAACAACAGGCGTATCGGCAACCCTCCACTTCGATTTTTGGTCAGAAAGAATGACCAACTGGTTGCTGAATTCCTGTTTTGTCCCGATAAATCTCACAAAACAGCGGTTCAGCGCAATCGGACCAAAAGACTATTAAGAGAACTCGTTAGAAAATTCCACGACCAGATACCGAAGGGTATTGACTGTGCAATTCTCACTCATATTAACTTCTCAAAGAACCCACCCGAAACAAGAGAAAAGATCTTTCAATCTTTGGTGCGAAAACTTTAATGAATCGGATTTTTATATTTCTTATCTTTCTATATAAGAAAATTATCTCCCCTCTTCTACCGCCATCCTGCCGATTTACACCAACTTGTTCAGATTATGCGCGAGAAGCATTTTTAACTTACCCATTTTTTAAGGCTTTTTCTTTGAGTATCCTTCGTATTTCAAAATGCCACCCACTACATGAAGGTGGCTTCGATCCAGTTCCAAAACCTATTAACAAGAGTTAACCATGCAAAACGATCAAACAAACAGACAAGGTAGATTATTCTTAGCTTTATTTTTAAGTTTAGCTGTATGGATGGGAATCAATTATGTATTCTTTCCACCACCACCTCCAAAACCTAAAAACTTAGAAAAAGATTCTAAAGAAACAGCAGAAACAAAGGATCCTAACTCTAACAAATCAGAAATTAAACCACAGACCAAAATTGAAGAGAAAGTTTCTAGTCTTTCCAAAGTAAATCCGACGGATATCAAAACGTATTCAATACGAACGGACTCATTTTTAGTAAAGTTTTCCTCGTTAGGTGGACGAATTACAGAGTATTATATCAAAGATCATAAAGAACCAGATGGTTCTGAGTTTATCATTGCTAAAGATCCAAAATTTCAAATTGAATTTGATGGTATTTCAGAAAAGGCTGTCGAACTTTCTCGCGGCCAAGGGTTTGATTTTAACTTAATCGACGATAAGGATATGATTCCTTTTTCGCCCTTCAATCTGGTCAACTTTTCATCTAATTATGATGAGAAATTAAAACTAATTACATTTGAAGCTCCATCGCCTGATGGAAAGTATTTGGTTCAAAAACAGTTCCAATTTTTTCCATCAGAGAATTACTTTAAATTTAGCCTGAAGATAAAAAATAAATCGAATGAAACGATCAAACTTTCTTCAGGAAATTCTGATATCTATCTCAGATCATTTGGATCCTTAGGTCCGATACTCAAGAAAAAGGAAGATTTTAATGATCGCGACCAAGCACATTACTTCCGTTATTACTATCTAGACGGAAGTTTTAAAGACCACATTGATAGCACTAGCACTCAAGGTTTTTTTGACAATCTATTTGGATCCAATGAAGGGAAAGATACAAGGTTTGAAATCAAAAAAGGGACCGATACAAAGGTTGATTTTGTGGGAACTGGTAGTCGCTACTTTATTGGTGTTTTGGATCCACTGAACGAACAACCCTCAGGAGTGCTTTTAGACAATCGAAAAGGAAACGAAACTGGTGTTCTTCTTGTTTATGACAATTGGAAACTTGGTCCTGGCGAAGAAATGGATCTCAGTTACGCTGCATACGTAGGTGTTCGAGAACTAGACGGAACTGCATTTAGGGACTCGTCACTTGATCCTTTTGTTAACAAAGAATCTACCTTTGCGGGCTTAAGTGAATACTTAGATAAATCATTCAATCAAGGAATTACGACACCGCTACGAAATGGAATTGTATGGGTTCTGAAAAAGATCTACTTAGTGATACCAAATTATGGTTGGGCAATCGTAATCTTTGCTATTCTATTCAAACTAGCATTCTATCCGCTTAACAAAAAACAAGCGGAGTCGATGAAAAAAATGCAAGAGCTTTCTCCACAAATCAAAGCTCTAAACGAAAAGTATGCAGATGATCCAAAGCTCAAACAAGAAAAGACAATAGAGTTGTACAGAAAAAATGGAACCAATCCAATGTCTGGATGTCTTCCTATGCTTGTGCAAATCCCGATCTTCATTGCACTTTATACCGCATTTTCGGATACCGTTGATCTTTGGAATTCACCATTTTTGTGGATCAATGACCTTAGCGAACCGGATACAGTATTTACGACTCCTAAACTTGCATTGATTGGTTCGATCGGAATCAATGTGTTACCACTAGTTATGGTTGTAACACAAGTGATCCAGTCGCGTATGACCACAGTTTCTACGGATCCTAACCAAAAGATGATGATGTATATGATGCCAGTCATCATGCTCTATTTCTTCTGGTCTATGCCCTCAGGAGTTACGATGTATTGGACGATGCAAAACATTCTGTCCATCGTCCAACAAGTATACACAAATAAATTTGGAAAAACAGAAGAGAAACCTTCTACAAACTCTCCGACCCCAGCAAATAACCAAAATGCAAATGCGAGACCTGGATTTAGAAACCAATCTCAAAAAAAGAAAAAATGAAATCATTGTTTAACAAGGAAAACTAAAGATGAATAACTATATTTTTGAAGCCGAAGCTAAATCAAAATCAGAAGCGGAGGACTACACATTAGAAACCCTTAGATTACAACCAGGAGATCTTCGATTCGAAGTTGTAGATTCTGGCAAATCAGGATTTTTAGGGATTACACAAAAAAAACCAGCCGTAGTGCGCGCGTTTGTTGTAAATAATGACATTCCGTCTGAAAAAATTATCCATGGCGTCATTATAACGATCCTCAAAAAGATGGGGATTCCCGCGGAAGTTGTAGGAATGGGAGACGTAGATGGAAAAATCTATGTGGAACTCACTAGCAAAGAATCAGGCTTAATCATTGGGAAAAGAGGTGCGACGTTAGATTCATTACAATTCCTTTTGAACCTTATGGTCGATCCTAAAATCCGTCACAATCGAAAGATTGTGTTAGATATCGAATCCTACCGTGACAAACGAGAGTTATCTTTAATCAGACTTGCAAAATCAATCGCTGCCTCAGTAATCAAGTCAGGAAGATCCAAACTTTTAGATCCGATGAATCCTTTTGAGCGAAGAATTGTTCACATGGCAATCCAGGAAGATGAGCGGGTCTTTACTAGATCTGAAGGAAATGGAACATTCAAACGTGTCCGTGTAATATCAGCTAAAGAAAGACATAAGTATAAAGATGTCGAAGATCCATCTAAAAAAGGTCTGCCAGTTGAAGACTTTGAGGATGGAGTGGATTCTGAAGATTTAGACTAATGACGACAACAATTGCGGCCTTATCCACCGCAAACGGCCCCGGAGCGATCGGAATCCTCCGGGTATCTGGCCAAGATACAATTCAAATTGCAAAAAAGATCCTTAAAAAAAATAACACTCCCTTAACCGACGAATACATTTTAAATCACCCGCGAACAGCTATTACGTGTGATTTTTATGAAAATCAAATTCCAATCGATCAAATCGTTTTTCTCTTTTTTCCGGGACCCAATTCATATACGGGCGAGGATTTAGCAGAATTCCATTTGCATGGAAATCCTATTCTCTTAAAGAAAGCACTTTCTGTCCTATTTACAAATGGCGCAAAACCGGCAGACCGAGGTGAATTCACAAAAAGAGCTTACCTAAATGGGAAAATCAACCTATCCAGTGCGGAAGCTATCTCTCGTTTGATCGAGTCCCGTTCTAGATACGAATTGGAACTTGCTCAAAAGAATGTTTTTGGTGAGATATCAAAACTTAGCTCCAAATTACGAAGTGATCTGATTTCTTTAAAAGCAGAATGCGAGGCTGAGATCGATTTTTCGACAGAGGATTTAACATTTGAGTCTATCGAAGAGAGAAAGATCCGAATGATTCAAGTCCACCAACTCTGTTCCAAACTCATTCTCGATTCTAAAAAAGCTGAAAACTTAATATTACAAAGTACTGTAGTACTTTTTGGAGAACCAAATACAGGAAAATCCAGCTTAATGAATCTCTTAATCGGGAAAGATCGATCGATCATCTCAGATATTCCAGGTACGACAAGAGATTATATAGCAGAAGAAATTTCATTGGATGGAATTCCGATACGATTAGTGGATACCGCAGGAATCCGCGAAACATCTGACCAAATCGAACAAATGGGCATTGAACGCAGCAAACGAGAGGTGGATAGTGCAAATGTAAAACTAATTCTTGTTGATAGCACTAAAGATACTGAAGCGAAGTTGTTTTTTGACACGCATCGCAAAAGGATTCAAAACTCCATTATACTTGCAAACAAAATCGATAATAAAAATCTCAAATGGAATTCTAGTGAATGGAATTTGTTAGCGAGAGATTTTAAATGTCAGTATATGGAAATATCCTGTAAAACGAAAAGTGGAATTCCGGAATTGCTAAACCAATTAAAGGAAAAACTGACCGATACAAAAACGTCCGATGATATTGTTTTATTAGAAGAAAGGCAACTCTATCATATTCAAAAAATTGAATCCAATTTAAATGAAGCTATTAATCTTCTTGAGACAGGTGCTCCCGCCGAAATCTACATCCAAGAAATTAATTATGCACTAAAAGAAGTTGGCGAGATAAATGGCCAAGTTGATAACGAAGAAATTTTAGGCCGAATTTTCAGCAAATTCTGCGTAGGAAAATAATTACCAAACTGTAAAAATTTTCTATTGTCGAAAGTTGGTAATTGTATCCAATTGACTGCACACAACACGAGGTAAAAAATGAAAAAACTTTTAGTCATTCTCACGATTATTTTCTTCAGTAGTTTCGGAGTATTTGCTCAGACAGAAGCAGATGAAGAGCCTACAATGGCAGGTGAAGAAACAACTGAAACTGTTAAGCCTAAAAAAGAAAAATTAAACAACAAAGACGGCGATAGAAAAGAAAAATCAAATAACAAAGACGGCAAAAAGAAGACTAAAAAAGAGAAAAAAGCTAAGAAAGAAAAAAAGGCAAAAAAGAAGAAGTAATCGTCTTTTTTATCAGTATTGAAGTAACAAAAACCCCTAATCATTAGGGGTTTTTTTTTGCAGACTGCAAAAAATTGACTCCTAAGTTTCTAAAGTTGTTTTAGACGCGTTTCATTCTTTAAAAGAAATTGTATTGGAATTGGCTCCCGTTTCATTAAATTAGACTAAATCCAATCGCTTTGCTTGCGCCAACTCTTCAGGTTTAAATGGCTTTTCTGATTTTATAAATTGGACTGCAAGCGATTGTTTTGGATATTCTTCACCTAATAAAAGTTTTTTTATCACAAATTGTTTCCAGATTTTAAAAGTATGTGAAAATTTTTCACGATCTAAAAGGCGAGTGATTGATTCATTGTTTTCACCATAGATAAATGGATTCGCATCTAAATTCAAAAGCAAAAAGAGAGACTCGGTGGCGTCAGCACTCGCAGATAAAAAAAGAGGAGTGTTTCCCGCAACATCTTCTAATTCCAACAAATTGTGTACTTCCAATGATTTTCCATTTATATTTGCGCAATCTATTACAGATTCTATGATTGAATCTAGATTTCTTTCAGCTGCTAGGTGGAGAAAATTTTTATTTTCTGTATCCGTATCAAGAATCACAGTAGAATCAAAGGTTAAGATTTCGATGGCAATGGTTTCGTTTGATTCTACAATAGCTTCCAGAAATAAGGTCCTACCTTCCTCATTTCGTTTTCTTAGAATATCCGAATTTAATTTTTTTTTTAGGATTTCCCAGAGTCGTTCAAACCCTTCTGAAACGGAACGATGGAAAAGCAAATTACCCGATCGATCAGGAGAAAGTAGGTTAGGTGACTGAATCCAGTGTTCTGATACATCATAAAGGCAGTTTAAAAACTTGTTAGAATTTTTAGTAAGTATATCAAAAAACACATTCCCTTGGTTTTGATAAGGAAAACACGGATCTGCACCATGCTGGATGGCAAAGACAAAAAGATCCAATCGATCCATTTTAAATATCCAAGAAAGCGGCGTTGTTCCGAAAGTATCATGGATATTTGGAGACTGACCCTCCTCCAATTGGGTTTGCCATTCCTCGATACTACCTTGTTTTGCGATTTCAAAAAAATCCAATTTTTATTAGTCCCTGTTTTTCGTTTTGAGACCAGTTGTGCCAGATGGTTTTTTAGTCTTCACCTTTTGGATCAGGATTTGATCAAATCCTCTCTTCTTTTCAAAGGATAAGAATTTCATCGATTCCTTTTCAGATTTGGGAGGAATATAGCTCATCGCTCTTTCCGAGAGAGCAGTTATGGTCAATGATGGATTGACTCCTAAATTTACTGTTAACATGGAAGCATCACAAATATAAAGATTCTCATAACCAAAAACTCGGTTTTGTAAATCAATCACTCCTTTTTCCGCAGTCTCGCCTACGATGCAACCTCCCATAATATGACCAGTTACTGGTGCACTCAGTAAAGTTTCATTTAGCGAACTTCTCGGAATACCTCCCACTATCTCGGCAAGTTTGCGTGTAAAGGCATTTGCGATTGGAATGTAAGTTGGTGTCGGAAGTCCTGTGGAGAGTGCTGAGGTAATCGTTCGCTGAAAAGGCCATATGAATCTTCGTTTTCGGACCAATCGTACGCTATTATCCACTGTTTGCATAACTAATAGAATAATCGAGTTCTTCGCAAAGCCAAAAGGGTTATGTGATTTTAAAAAGTAGATTGGGTGGCGGAGCATAGTCCAAAAAAACTTAAGTGGTCTTGGGAATTTTCCGCCTCCGTCTGTCATAACACTGGCGAGTAAGCCAAAAAAATCGGAACCTTTTGAATACCTTACGGGCTCGATATGTGTATTTTCATCGGGATGAACTGAAGAAGTTATCGCTATTCCCCTAGAGTAGTCGACATCTTTTCCAGAAACGGTAACTGGCAAAACTGTTTCACTGTTCGTACGAACTGTATCTCCTAATTTTTCAGAAAGTCGAATCATTTTAAAGTCTTGTTGCATTTTTAAAAGCAGTCCAACGGTTCCCATCACACCTGCAGAGAGTACAACTTGTTTTGCTCGAAACTTTAGTTTAGGATATCCGAAAAATCCAGTAGTAGACCTTGTTTCTAATTCATAACCGAATTCTCCACTTGCTTCAGGATCGGGAAGTCCTTTTCCACCTAACGGAGTTAAAGATACAACCTTTGTTTCTGGAAGTATTTTTACGCCCAATTTTTCAGCTAAGTAGAGATAATTTTTATCTAACGTATTCTTTGCATTATGACGGCAACCAACCATACAGCCCCCACAGTAATTGCATGGATTCCGATCCGGACCATCACCATCAAAATACGGGTCCTTTTCATTGGGATTCATCCGATCCCGATCTTGGTTTTGAATAGAGTCAGCTGATGACTTTTTATTTCCAAAATAGATTCCAACCGGTGTTCTTTGAAAGGTACCATCTTTTCCAAAACTCTTTGCTGTTTCCAATAAAAGTTTATCTGGTTCCCAGAGTTGAGGATTTTCAGCTACACCAAGCATATGTTTTGCGACATCATAATAAGGGAGCAAAGTTTTTTCGCCTCCCATTTTCATGAACAAAGGTGAGTTCAAAACTTTTTTGGAAGGTACATAGAGTGTACATGCATAAACAAGAGATCCACCGCCAACTCCAGAACCACTAACCAACAAAAAATCATTTAAAAGATTTATGCGTTGGATTCCGTAAAATCCAAGTTTAGGCATCCAAAGATATTTCCTTAGGCTCCAATTCGTTTTTGGAAAATCAGAAGAATTCCATCTTTTCCCCGACTCGAGTACTAGCACAGAATACCCTTTCTGCGCCAATCGATAAGCGGAGACAGATCCTCCAAAGCCAGAGCCTACAATGATAAAATCATAGTCGTATTGAATTGAATGGTTTTCTGTCATGGTTCGTTTTTCCTGAACATTTTTAGTTTTTAAGTATTTAGGTAAGGCTAAACATCAATTTTATTTTAAATTTTGTCAATGTGATAAAAGGTCGAAAAACAACTAGCCAAAGCTGGTGCAGAGTATTGATTTTCATATATGCCAGAAATTAAAAAACAAATACCTCTTTTGAATCAGAATGGTACGATTACCGAAGAAGGTTGGGCAAGATTTCCACACTGGATTTACAATCGAGAAAATATCGCTGCACCCAAATGGAGGATTAAAGAATGGGATTATTACTCTATCCTATCTCCCAAACGAAACTTTGGTGTAACTTTAACTGCATCTGATTTAGGTTATGTGGGACTCTTTGCAATATGCTTTTTAGATTTCAAAACCAGCTCTTTTCGGCAAATAGATAGTTTACAAATTCTTCCACTAGGCAAAAAAAATTTTCCCAAAAATTGTCACTCAGGTGAGGTCAAATTTTCTAACAAGAAAATCAAACTTCACTTCGTAGTCGAACCTGGCAAACGGACTCTTAAATTTGAGTCAGATTCCTTTTTGGGTCGGAACGGAGAAAAAGGAATCCTAGGCGAAATACTGTTGAAAGAACCTAAGATGGATTCAATGACGATTGCCACATCGTGGAAAGAAAATCGAAAGGCATTTTATTATAATACAAAAATAAATTGTATGCTTGCCTCAGGTAGAATTCAACTCGGTAACAAAGTTTTTAATTTTCAACCAAAAGATGACTTCGGTGCATTGGATTGGGGACGTGGTGTTTGGACTTATAAAAATCGTTGGTTCTGGAGTTCGTTGTCAACATACGTGGATGGCAAACCACTAGGACTGAATTTAGGATATGGTTTTTCAGATAGAACTCCTGCCTCCGAAAATGTTATCATCTACAATGGAAAAATTCATAAACTGGACCAGGTTTTCTTCCGCTACAATCCAAAAGATTATATGGCTCCTTGGAAAATCCTCTCCAATGATGGGAGGCTAAATCTTGATTTTGCGCCTCTCGTTGATAGGAAATCATATATGAATTTTTTAGTGATTAAATCAAACCAACATCAGGTCTTTGGCAATTTTTCTGGAAAGTTAATCCTCGACAATGGCAAAACTTTAAATCTCAAAAACAATCTAGGATTTGCTGAAGATGTATTAAACTGGTATTAACTAAAATAGAATTCTGATAATACCAGTTATACTTAATACTTTAGATTTGTTTCTTCAATCGATAGTATGCTGAAAAACTTGCTGGGATAAATATTAACGATCCAAAAGTTCCAAAACCCAGTCCCCAGGCAAGTGAAAGTGTCATTGGAATCAAAAGAGGATCGGATCCACCTATCGCATAAGCAGTTGGTATCATTCCTGCCATAGTAGTCATTGTTGTAACAAGGATCGGTCTAAATCTTTCAGAACTTGCCGTTACTAATGCATCGTTTATGTTCAATCCTCGTTTTTGGAACTCCTGAATTGTATCAACTAACACGATGGATGCATTCACAATTACTCCAGCAAGACCAATTATACCAATCATAGCAAGAAAGCTAAGTGCCTTTCCAGAAACCAAAAAACCTACAATAACGCCAATAAAACCCAGTGGTATTGATAAAATAATAAGTATTGGCTTCTTTATGCTATTAAAAATAACGGCAAGTATCGCAAAGATTCCAAACATAGCAAGTAGACCTGCAATTGCTAATGATTTCATCGATTTAGCTGTTTCTTCTTGTTCCCCACGAAATTTAATTTTATAACCTGGATATTTTTTTCCAATTTCACCAAATTTTTCACTAATTTGACCATTCACAAAATTAGAACTCGTTACTGATTCATCTACATCTGCCAAAACAGTTATCGCTTTTTCGTAGTCATTATGATAGAGAGCCTCAATACCTTGAACAACGGTTCGGGTAGTCACAGCCGAAATGGGCGTTAACAATCCGAATTTATTTGATATTTGGATGGAATCCAAATCTTCCACTCCATCCCGGAACCGATCATCATTCTGAATTACGAGTTTTACTTCGTCCTTTCCTTTTCTCAAATTGGATGCTTCGATCCCTTCCATCGCAGTACGTACGTAATATGCAGTTACTTCTGTATCGATCCCGGTGATAGCTGATGCTGCATCCTTAACTCGAATTTGAATTTCTTCCCTACCTGATTTGTAATCATCATTGATATTGATAACACCAGGTATCGTTCTCAAAAAGTCCTGCATTTCTTTGGAGATCACTTTTAACTTTTTATAATCTCTTCCTTCAATAGCAACCGTCACAGCCGCACCGATGGGAGGTCCATTGACAACCAGGTCTACCATAACCGAAACTGCGTCTGGAAGTGCTTTAAGGTCCGGTTCCAATTCAGCAAAAATTTCCTGAGCCGTTCTCTTTCTTTCCGTTTCGGGAACAAGAATGATCTGAGCCATTCCAAGCTGCTCACCTATACGGGTTAGAGGGTCTGTAGGATCCGTCTGTTGGATTCCAATTTTTATAATGGCACTTTGAATTTCATCTTTTGGAATTCGGTCAATAATAGGTTGAAAATATTGCAGTCGTTTTGTGGTTTCTTGAGCTGAAAAATTAGGAGGAAATTCTGCACGAATTAAAACAAAATCTATTCCCTCTTTTGGAAATAGATTGAAATTCATTATCGTCAGTGTTCCGCAGGAGCCGAGAAACGTTAAAAATATAATACCTAAGGTAGCAAACGGGCGGTTCACTACTTTCTGAATAAAGCGAGTAAATGAATTTTTTATAGAATCAAAAGTTGATTCTAATTTTTGTCGAATGGCAAGGCGGAATTTAGATTTCTTTTTTGTTTTGGCTGAACCTGAAAACTGAGCATATCTCACTGGCAAAAGAAAAAATGATTCAAACAGCGATAGAGTTAGGGCAATGATAACCATAAAAGGAATCTGCCAAATGAACTTCCCCATGATTCCTGTCATAAATGCCATCGGTAAAAATGCAGCAACCGTCGTTAGGTAAGATCCAATGATAGGAATAAAAAGTTCACTCGCTCCAATTACAGCGGCTTCTTTAGGGTCCATATTTTGACTTCTATACTTGTAGATGTTTTCCGAAATGATGATACTATTATCAACTAACATCCCAAGTGAGATAATAATTCCTAACATCGAGATCAAATTGAAAGATACATCAAAAATCGGAAATGCAATTGTTGTAGCGAGTAATGTTAGAGGAAGCGAAAGACTTGTAAGAATTGAATCTTTTAAACTAAAAAATGCAATAAGCACAACTACAACCAAAAACAAACCTTGGAGAGAGTTGGTCACCACTACATCCAATCTTTTTAATGCCCGACTTCCCTCATTATTGAGTTCCATAAATTGAATGTTTGCTGGTAATTGTTTTTTGAGCTCTTTAATTCGATCTTGAACAGCTGTAACTGTTTGAATAATATCAGCACTATCTTTTTTTATAATTTGTAAAACAAACGCATCTTCACCTTTTGCTGTAGCCAAAACTCTTGGTCTTTCATATGTATCTTTAACAATTGCTACCTGAGACAAAAGTATCGAATTTCCAGTTTCATTAGAGCGAATTGGAATATTATTAATATCCGAAATCTCATTGATTTCTCCAGTAACTCGTATGTCTTGCGTTAGGGGTCGCAGAAAGGAGCCTGCCGGAACACTTATATTTCTTTTTGAAATTGCATTAATGATATCAGCAAATCCTATTGTATATCTCTTCTTAAGATCAGGATCAACTCGAATCTGCCACTCTTCCTTTCGTTTGCCAAAGGTATCCACTCGAGAAACACCAGAGACCTTTCGCATTTCGTCTTCTACGAAACGACCAATTTCTTGAAGTTCCATCTCATTCATTGCCCCGTGTATGGCAAATTCTAAGACGGGAAAGTTGGAACTTTTTTGTTCTGTCACTATAGGTCGATCTTTAACTTGAGTTGGAAGATTTGTAACGCGATCAACCGCCCGCCTGATATCATTTACGACGCCATCAGGATTATCATTTTCAAGGTCAATTTTAATACTGATATCTGATTCAGAGTTTCTGGAAATAGAACGAACAGTATCAAGTCCTTCCACTTCGCGTAACTTCTGTTCAATTGGAATTGTGACTTTTTTTTCGACATCGACGGGACTTGCCCCTGGATAGACTGTAAGTATCCGAACTTGGCGGAAATTGACTCTTGGAAATGCTTCCCGTTTCATCGACAGGACAGAAATGATGCCCGCCAGGAACAAAAAGACAAAAACTAGATTGGCAACCAAGGGTTTGTAAACAAAAAATTGAATGATATTTCTCATAAGGACAGTTCCATCTTTACGAAACTAGAAGTTGACTATCAGGTCAATTTTATTTGGAAGAAGTATCAACTTAAGTTGGAATTTTCTGATAAAATTGTGCGAATGATGTCCACAAATACCTCGGTGTTTTGTGCTCCCGTGACAGAATACCTATCTCCCAAAATAAAAAATGGAACACCACTGACACCATTCTGGCGGTAATAGGTAATTTCTTGCCTAATTTCATCCAAAATTTGGGGATTTGAGATAATTGTATCGATGACCCCTTTATTGGATACATAAGGCTCCAAAAGATCTCTAATTTGATTTATGTCGGTTAGATCAAGTCCTTCGGTAAAATGAGCAATAAACAGTCTCTCTACAATTTCGGATCTTTTTTGAAGGTCCTCAACTTGGGAGGCAATTGCATGCAAAAAGATAGTATTAGGTGCCTTTTCGATTTTTTCAAAATGAAAATCAATTCCAACCTCATTTCCAATGTTAGCTAACTTTTGCCATGCGCCTTCTAACGCACGTTCGCTACCAAACTTTTGGATTAAGTGCTCTTTATAATTTACGCCTGATTCAGGTATCTCTGGAGAAAGCTGGAAAGGTCTCCAACGAATCTGAGGCACGATTTGATCTTGAAATTGTTCGAGAGCCTTTTCCAATTTTTTTTTGCCAACAAAACACCATGGGCAAACTACATCGGAAATAATTTCTATAGGAAGTAATGTTTTTTCTGAATCAGATATCATTTTTGATTAAACTCGCTCCTGCGCTCCTCTTCTAAGAAAATCAACTCGGATAGTGAATATCCGAAAGACCCTCAAACATTGGCTTGGCGAACAAAAAACCCTGGAAATAGCGAATCCCCATTCCGCTAAGAACTTTGTATTCTTCAGGAGTTTCTATCCCTTCCGCTATTACTTTAATTTTAAGATCGTGACAAATGCCAGTTACAGCTTTTACTATCTTTTGTGCTACCGTATTTTTATCAATATCCCGAATCAACTCCATATCAAGTTTGATTATATCAGGTTGAAACTTAGCGAGCAAATTCAGGCCAGAGTAACCAGCACCAAAATCATCGATAGCAGTTAAAAAACCGTAATTCTTGTACTCTGTAAAAATATTGATGATATGATTATGATTCTTTATCTCTTCTCCCTCTGTCATTTCAAATACAAGTCTGTTCAAAGGAAAGTTGTATTCCTTACTTGCATTTAATGTAGTTCGAATACAAGTTGCTGGCTCATAGACGGCATTGGGTAAAAAGTTTATATTCAAAAAGCTTTGGATATTTAATCGGCTAGCCAACGCAATACCCTTTACACGACAAGCCTGGTCAAATTGATAACGATTTTTGCTATTCACTTGTGAGAGAACGGATTGAGCTGACTCACCTTTAGGTCCTCTTACTAATGCCTCTTGGGAATATACTTTTTTTTCGATTGTGTCTACTATCGGTTGAAAAGCCATCGAAAACTCAAAGTCAAGCCCTGCTCCACTTCTGCATTCGGAACAGCTATAGAGTTTTGGTTCTTTTTTATCACCAATCACTAGCAACTGTTCGCTTGGAAATTTAGTATTCATATTTGGAACTCGAGTTCATTAGATTGCGTAGAGGCATCATTCTATACGTTTCCAATCTAACTTATATAAATCAAATGGAAAGTAAAATTTAAATTCAGAGTGGAAGTTTGCTAAAAAGATACCAGACTACGACCAATATTTGAAAAACGGATGTCACTAGAAGAATAAAGTAAGGTTTAGCCTTTACTGCTTTTTGCGAACCAAACCTGGCACCGATTAGGCCTCCCATAGTTCCAACGAGAGCAAGGTCTAGGTGCAATTTCCCTTGGTACATAAACAAAAGACTGGTTCCAAAAGATGTAACGAATATACCTAAGAATGAGGTTGCTACCGCTTCAACAGGTTCCATTCGAAAGTAATAGACAAAGAGTGGTACAGCCAAAAAACCACCACCTATCCCAAAAAGTGAAGAAAACATTCCGAATAAAATACCCGTTAGCAAAAGAATTAAGATATGTTTGCTGGACAAAGCAAAACGATTGGTTTTTGGTAATCCGTTATCCATATTGCTAATTTCGTATGTTTGATTTTTCTTACGAATTGCAGAGAACAAATTATAGATGCCCATTATTCCCAAAAACACAGTAAAAACAATTAAGTACAAAAATTCAGAAAAAGGAATTCCATATACTAGAGATCTACCTAGGTCTGTTTCTTCAAATCGGCCAAATTTATAAGCTACCAATTGAGCTGACGGAATAGAAGTGCAGAGCAAGAGAAATCCTTCTTTGAAACGAATCTTATTGTTTTTGAAATAGACATAGAGACCAGATAAAGCGCTCAAAGGCATTTGAGCAAGGGAAACGGCAACGGCCTGAACAGCGGTTAAATGAAAAAACGTATGGAAGAATGGAGTGTATATAAATCCTCCCCCCAGTCCTAAAAAAGAAGCCAAATATCCGACTAAAAATCCAACAAGAAGTACAACGGATACCCCTGGCCAAAAGCCAAGGGCAAACTCATTAAAAATTTGAAAGTCAAAATTCAAATTAGTTATCTTTAGGGGAAATGAATCTTTGCATCTTCAAAAAATTGCAAACTAACTCTCTCAAAAACTTCCTTTTCTGTTGCAGTTTCAAAGTTAAAGAACGAAACAAAAGCTAACGGTAGCCACTGTGCATGGTTTCTGAATATATGGTACTCATAAGTTCCAACCTTATTTCCATCTTTGTACAAAATGTACTCTACATCATAACCGTCCTGGTTCGACCAAGCAGGGAGAAGAGTTGCACTGAGTGTTGAAATCGCCAGAAATACCATTGCTTCCTTGGAGGGAGATCTGTAGTTCACCTTAACATTTACAAGGTATCCTGATTTTGGAACTTCGTTTCCTTCTACAGTCTTTTTAAATTGTGTTTTGTTCTCAAAAAAATCTTTTAAAGCTTCTCGTCCACCTAGGTTGAGCTGAGGGAAAGTGGGCAAGGCATAGACAAAATTTTTGTCATAAGTTTTTTCTAAAGCTGGAATCGGCGGAATCTTCGGATAGTCACGATAACTGATTATACAATTTGTTATCAACGAAATAAATATTAGCAGAACTCCCGCTATTTTAAAATTAGTTTTGGCTGTGGTCATGTAATCCTTCTTCATCATGTCTTTTTTCCAATTCTGAATACAATTCTTCCTGATCTTCTTGAAAATACATTTCATAACCAATGCGGAGACAAACGGGCTCCTCTTCGATAGCTACATTGCTTGGCAAAATTAAATTCATAACATAGAACGTATCCGATTCGGCTTCTTCAATAAAAAGTTCTGTGGCGTCCCATTCATCAAATTCTTCGATTTCGGGTTTACGATAATTTCTCAATACTTCATCAAAACTTTCAGTAATATAATTAAACTCTGAAGATTCACTATCGATGATAAATTGAACATGATGGCAACCTGGACCTTCCTCTTCCAAAGGACTAATCACCAAGGAGCCACAAGCGGGACAATAAATAGGTGGATCAATGGCACCACTCGGCCAATTGATATTGATGGTTTCGATCATAAAGGACCTCTCATCCATTATAGATACAGAATCCATTTCATCAAACTGGTTTTTCATTTCACTTGTCCAGAAATGCAGATTTTTCTAGGATTGACTAAGTTTACAGATGGATGCGATTTTTTTTAAATTCTATGAATCCCGCAACTGAGTTCCACGAAACCTTTGACTCTTGCTTCCGAGAATTTTTTGGAAACAGCAATGAACTCGATTGGGAGCTTTACAAGCTAGACTCTGAAACTGGTTCAGGTAACGATGACTGGATGCATTTTACGATACGAAACCCTTTAGGTGGAAGGGCTCTTGTTTTTCGGTTTTATCCAGATCAAAACAAGTTTTATGCTATTTTAAAAGTGCAAGTAATTCCAGGAGAAGAAAATTGGAGCCTGGATCACCTCTTTCAAAAACGCAACTATACTAAGTTAGATGCGAATGATATCATACAGAATGGCGGTGAATGGATCTTTCAAACTCTTGCGCGACACTATTTTGGAGTTATCATATCTTATTGCCCAAGAATTTTAGAACCGGACTATATTTTGGATTAAAGTTTATTTTTTCTTATTTTTGATTTTATCCTCCAATAGAATTTGGTTCCAAACAAATCCCCAAATAAAGAATGTTGAATTGATATAGGTAAACAGCATGAGTACTACCATTTTGGATAGAAGCTCGTAAGCAAAAGAGTAATTCACTCCTACGTTTTTAAGTTTCAAATAAAAATTAAACCCAAAACTAACCAACGTTACAAAAATTGATGCAAGATAAGCACCTGGTAGATTGTCTTTCAATTTGGTTCGAAACCTTGTTATATTTGCATAATAGTAAACAAACAAACTCGTTATTAGAAAAAATGCAACAAGGCCAATAAAAAATCCCGAATAGGCTCGAAAAAAAGTAATCTTAAACGTACGAAAAAGAAACCGTTCCGAAAGTACAAGTCCATACGTAAAATAAAAATAAACAATAAGAAGAAAGGAAGAAATCATTAACAATCGAAAGTTGATCCACTGACTTGAAAGAAAACTTATCTTGGTCTCATCTCTAGAAATAAAACGTAGTGCCTTTGCCATAGTTCCAAAGATAGTTAAGCTGGAAAAAAAAGAGATTATTATGCTAACTGCGATTACATTATAGCTCTTGATTTTTGTTAAGTTTTTTACGCTCTGATCGATCGGCAAAAAGATTGGAGCTGGCAAAAATTTACCGACCTGGCTCGTAACCAAATTGATTGTTTTAGGATCTTGGACGAGACCGAGTAGAGTAACAAAAACAACGAGAAGCGGGAAAACGGTTAGTAGAAACGTAAAGGAAAGTTCGGATGCAAGACCATGGACATCGTACGCATAGATATCTTGGAAAAACCGACGGAATCGTTTCATTTCACCATTCTTTTGGTGGGATTCAAAATTGTCTTATTTTTCTTGCCGTACCCCTGTCCCGAGGAACCTTGGAAGAATCTCAGTGACGTACCTAAAAGGGGAAAACTTCCATGTCAGAAGAAAAAGAAAAGAAAAACAAAAAGATCGCTAAAATGTCCATCGAAGAGATCGACCAAGCAATCAAAAAATCCGTCGAAACGATGAATGGCGAATCCAGCCTTTATGTAAGACACCTACGTGAACGAAAAGAGGAACTACTAGCCAAAAAGAAAGGTTAGTCCTCAAACTCCCGCCTTTGGGCGGGTTTTCTATTTTTGAATTTTGATCCAATTCATTCAAATCCACCACCATTTTGGTCCTAAGACCCTATTTTCAGGCTTCAGCTGGCATATAAAACCTGGCTCACGAGTTGCTATCGTTGGTCCAAATGGATCAGGAAAGACAACTCTCTTCCAAATGGCGGCAGGAAAACTCAAACCAGAGTCAGGCGATGTCATCCGCTCCAAACAAACGGTCCTATCCTTATTCCAGCAGATCCCTGAATTTGATCCCAACCTTTCTGTAATCGATACCGTTCTCTCAGAAAACTATCTCTACGACGAATATTCTGAAAAACGAAAATCGATTGAGTCTCGATTTGAAACGACGGACCACGAAGATCCAACATTTGAAGATTTACTCCAGGAACAAAGTGAGTTGGAAGAATTCGCCCACTTACACGACTTACATGGACTAGAAGCTAGGGCAAAAAAAATCCTTTCTGGATTGGGATTTCAGACGACAGACTTCACTCGTAAAACAAAAGAGTTTTCACCGGGTTATCACCACCGAATTGGCCTTGCCATCGCCCTACTCAATCCACACAATTTGCTTTTGTTAGATGAACCAACAAACCACTTGGATGACAAAACCAAAACTTGGCTTGCTGAGTATTTAATTTCTCAAAACCAAGCGTTTGTTCTTGTAACTCATGATCCTGAATTTCTCAACCAAACAGTAAATACAATTGTTGAAATCAATCCACATGGTGTATTTGAATTTGAAGGTACTTTGGAAGAATTTTTCGAAGCCAAAAATGAAATCCAAGAAAAACTAAAAATACAGTTTGAAAAAGAAGAAACTTATCTCAAATCTCGGATGGAATGGGTAGAAAGATTCCGTGCCCAAGCCACCAAAGCGAGGCAGGTTCAATCGGTAATCAAACGATTGGAAAAACGAGAAAAAGTTGAAAATCCAAATGAGTCTTTTTGGAACCAAAAGCCTGAATACGAATTTCAATTTGTTCCTTCGAGTAACATCATTTTGAGATTAGAAGATGCAAAGTTTTCCTATCCGGATAAAAATACGGGGCTAAAAAAACAAATTTTCGAAAATGCCGAAATTGAAATTTCTGCTGGCGACAAAGTAGCATTAGTTGGTCCTAACGGCGCTGGAAAATCAACTTTAATGCGCTGTCTCCTGGAAAAACACAAATTAGATTCGGGAACTCTTTATTTTGGACCAAAAACAAAACTTGGATACTTTTCCCAAACACATGGTGAGGATTTGGATGAAAGCTTAAACCTCGTCCAAACGATCCAAAAAAAATACCCTGAGTTTAGTGAAGAAAAAGCCAGAACCCTCCTCGGTCATTTTGCCTTTCCTGGTGATAGTGTTTTTAAATCCGTAAAACACTTATCAGGTGGCGAGCAAAGTAGACTTAGATTGGCACTGTTAGTCAATCACCCTTCCAATTGCCTTTTTTTGGACGAACCGACAAATCACCTGGATATAGTAATCCGAGAGGCTCTAAAAAGAGCACTCGCTGACTATCCGGGGAGCCTACTCATCATAAGTCATGATCCTGATTTTATGAAAGGACTTTGCAACAGAACCTTCTCCCTTGCCTCCGGGGTATTGGAAAATCTGAACTGCAGCTTTGATGACTATCTCAAATTTCATAAAGAGGACGAAGTTTCGATTCATGCGAAACAAGAAAACAAAGCCAAGCTAGAAGATAAAAAACAGAATCCTGGCGCAAGCAAAAACAAACGCAAAAAACTTGAGAAAGAAATTGAAGAAATCGAAGTAAAATTAGAGAGACTCGAAAAAAACAAACGAGATAAGGAAGAACTTTTGCAGGATCCAGAGTTCTTCAAAAACAGAAGTTTTCAAATGGAAATGGACACATATAACGATATTAAAAGAGAGATTGCCGTCCTAACCAGTCGTTGGGAGGATGTCACTCTAGAGTTAGAGGAAATGGGCAGATAAACATGGTACCAGAAATTGACGTTGTAAGTTTCAAAAAAAGATTGGATGCAAGATCCAAAGGAGAAGACAAATTCTTTGTTTTGGATGTCCGAAATCCGAATGAACAACAAATTGCCCTTATTCCTGGAACAGACAAACTCATTCCTGTGAGCGACCTTCCCGCGAGAGTTGAAGAGATTAAAGACCAAGTCGATACCGAAATTTTAGTATATTGCCGATCTGGTGGCAGATCTGCTATGGCATGTAACATTCTTGCAAGTTCTGGATTCAAATCTTTTAAAAACGTAGCGGGTGGAGTTCTCGCCTATTCCGACTTAGTTGATCCTTCTATGCAAAAGTATTAATATGAAACAAACAGATAATTTAAGAATTTTAGAACAACATAGCCTGATTCCACCCTCAGTGATTATGGAAGAACATCCGCTAACGGATGCTGCTTCCGAGCTAGTGATTCGCACTCGAAGTGAGATTTCCGACCTCATCCACTCACGTGACGACAAAAGAATGTTGGTAGTCGTAGGTCCCTGTTCAGTCCATGACACAAAAGCCGTTATGGAATATGCGGAAAAACTCCGACCAAAGATAGCTGAGTTCAAGAAAGAGTTACTTATCGTTATGCGAGTATACTTTGAAAAACCGAGGACAACCGTAGGTTGGAAGGGACTCATCAATGATCCAGATTTAGACGGATCTTTCCATATCAACAAAGGTCTTCAAATGGCAAGAAAGTTACTCTTGGATTTGAATAATATGGGGATTCCCTGTGGGACCGAATTTTTGGATGTAATCTCACCGCAATACATTGCTGATTTAGTTGCCTGGGGAGCCATTGGCGCAAGGACTACCGAAAGCCAAGTACACAGAGAACTTGCTTCGGGACTTTCAGCTCCGATTGGTTTTAAAAATGGAACAGATGGAAATGTACAAATTGCCATTGATGCTTTGCGATCAGCGGGGTCTAGCCACCATTTTCTTTCTGTAACCAACCAAGGAAGTAGCGCGATCTTTAAAACAGCAGGCAACAAGGACACACACGTTATCCTGCGTGGCGGAAACAAAGGGCCTAACTACGATGAGGCGTCCGTAAATGAACTTGGTGCCCAAATTGAAAAAAATAATTTGCCTTACCGAGTAATGATCGACTGTTCTCATGGAAATAGCCAAAAGGACTTCCGAAAGCAACCCGAAGTACTCAAATCCGTAGGAGAACAATTCCAAAATGGATCCAAATACATTTTGGGTGTTATGGTCGAAAGCCATCTCAAAGAAGGGAACCAGTCGATCGACGCAAAACCTTTGGTATACGGACAATCCATTACTGATGCTTGTGTTTCTTGGGAAACTACAGTTCCTATGCTGGAAAACCTGGCTAACGCCGCGACAAAACGAAGATAAAATTTTTAGGAAAACACATTTGTATCGCTTGGGAATTCCCCTTTGGATACTTCTTTGTGGTATAAGTTTGCAGCGGTTTTTACGGCTTCAGCAAGGTTTGCGTATTTCTTTAAGAACTTCGGTGCAAAATCAGGATTCAAACCCAGTACATCTTGCATAACAAGAACTTGTCCAGACGTATAGCGACCAGCTCCAATCCCAATCGTAGGAATCGAAATGGACTCGGTAATTTTTTTTCCGAGCTCTTCGGGAATCATTTCTAACAATAAAGCAAAGGCGCCTGCTTCTGTTAGTTCTCTTGCCTTTTGGATCATCCTCGTTTGAGAACTTTCGGTCTTACCTTGGACACGGTGTCCACCCAATGTGTGAACCGATTGCGGAGTAAGTCCTAGATGGGCAAACACAGGAATTCCTGCCTCTGTCATTCGTTTTGTTTGTTCCAAAATTAAATCAGAATCTCCCTCCAATTTGATACAGGAAGCATTAGTCTCTTTGAGTATGCGACCTGCGGACCTGATTCCCTCTTCGACTGAGGTTTGGTAGGATAAAAAAGGAAGATCAGCAATGATGGTTTTTGAAGGAGCACCTTTACAGACCGCTTTTGTGTGGTAAATGATTTCATCTAAAGTTACGGGGAGTGTGGAATCATTGCCTTGGATGACCATCCCGAGAGAATCACCGACAAGCAAACAATCCACGTCTGTTTCATTAAACAATTTGGCAAAAGTATAGTCGTAGCAGGTTAGGACAGAGATCGGTTCTTTAGCTTCGTATTTTTTTTTAAACTGCAGTGTGATGTTTTTCATAAAACTGTTCCCGGAAGAGATTGTAGATCTCTAATTCACCCATTTCAACTAACAATTCTTTAATGAATGGTCTAGAGTATAGGGAATGGTGTGGTAAAGTAATATATTCAGTATTCATTACGATTTCTTCATACGTTAGAATATCAATATCTATTTCCCTGGGTCCCTTCCAAGACCTTCGTTTTCGCCCCAATTTGTCTTCAATACTCTGAAGTGATTCAAGAAGACAAGGTACTGTAAAGGATGTGGAAACGTAGATTTTTAGAACTTGGTTTAAAAAGTATGGCTGGTTCGTATTTTCTAATGGTGCAGTTTCTAATATTCTAGAACTTTTGATAACTTGCACTTCGGGAAGGGTTGAAATTTCCCAAACAGCTTGCTCCATAAAATGATAACGATCACCTATATTGGAACCTAAGGAAAGGTAGGCGATATTTGGAAATTTCACCTGCTTACCTCTTTAGAAAACTTAGTTCGGTAATCCGGGCATTTGAGCTGGATTTCTTTTGTCATCTCCATCAAACGAGAATAGATCCTACCTTGCCCCCGGTCTTTCCAGTCACCGAGCGATTGGTTAGACGTAAGGAGTGTGATTTTTTCCTGTTCGTAACGGCTATCGATCAAATCATATAACTTTCGATCATTGAACTCGGATTCTTTTTGGACTCCAAAATCATCAATGACCAAAACATCCACGTTTGCAAATTCGCGTTCAATCGAACGTTCTTGCCCATGTGTTTCGCTATCAAATTGGTAGGTATCACGGATTGCTGATAGAAAGTCTTTATTGACCTTGGCGTATTTACATTTCACACCATGTCGGAATATAAGTTCATTCAAAATTACGCAAGCTAGCAGTGTCTTTCCAGAGCCTGTTCCACCCCAAAGATAAAAGCCTTGGGGCGTAAAACTTGGATTAGACCAATTGTGTACTAATTCATTTGCCCAATCGTGCGCTACGATAAAAGATAAGTCTGGATCGTTTGCTGTGTCTCCAATATCAATCGTCGATAAAAATTGAAATCGGTAACGAGGTGGGATATTCGCTTTCGCAACTAAGGATTCCAAATTCCTCAAGGAAAAACGAGCATTGTGACAGACACAAGGAAGCATTTTATCTAATCTTTTATCAAAGGTCATAAAGGGAGGTTCCCCTTTCGACTCACAAGTGTTACAGTCACTTCCAACACAATGGCAGAGGGTGAGGGCCCCCGTTCTCGATCCTCGGACATCCTCACTCAAATAGAATCCCACTCCTCCACAAGTTTTACATTGCGGATTTCCATCACGAATATGCGTAATTTCTGCGAGATTCATGGTATTTATTGCAATCTTCCTAGAATCCCGCCTGTGTCAAGAAATGAGATTTTTCTTGCAGATTGCGATTTATGTCCCTTATCTTCTTGGCTTTTTTATCCGATTTGGAAGTTTTTCTGGGGAAAAGGGTTTTTTTCTCTTTTAATTCGTTATTATTGACTCACCCCTTTCCGATACTTTCATTGAAGAAATAGCTAAAGTTGTTTTTTCAAAATATTGAAAGAGACAAAAGGGTCACACGACTATGAAGATTATTAAGTATCTCCTCATTCTCCAATTGTTCCTTGGCGCGAGTGCAGTGTTTGCTCAGCCTGCGAACGCAAACGAAAGCCAAGCGGCAAAAGACCAAGTCGACGAACTTCTCAAAGGCGAGTTGGTTCCGGAAAACGACGAAGCTGAACTCACTGAGGATCAGAAAAAGAGAAAAAAAGAAGTAATGGATCAGGAAGCTCTTTGGAAAAACCCTGATTTCAAAGGTTACAATAAAACGTTCCAAGAGTTACACCAACTCTCAAAAACTTTTGCTAACAACCAATTCCGTTTAGCTCTTTCTCATTACCAAGCTGGCGTTAATACCATTATTAAAAATAAAGATTGGGTAGAACAGTATCGCAAAGAAGAGGCTGAAAAAAAGCGTCTCGATGAAAAATGGTACTGGCAAAAAGTCGATCGCAAAGCACGTGAAGAGCGAGTTGTGTATCGCGAAAAAATGAAAGCTAAGCAAGATGCTCTCAATTATTTTTCAAAAGCAATCAACCACTTAGATGAAATCAAAAACCCAGACCTTCGTGAAAGACCTGAGTTCAAAAGACTTTTATCTGATGTGTATAGATCTTGGATCATGGCGGAATACGATTTACAAAATCTTCCACAGTGTATCCCAATTCTAGAGCTTTACCTTGAAATTGATGACAATGAAAAGGAATACCCTGCTCACAAGTATCTTGCAAGTGCCTATAGCTTCGAAGAAAATATGATCAAAAAGACAAAAGGTCCAGATGATATGCTCTTCAAGTATAGATACAAAAAGAACGTTCACCTACTCCGTGCAACTGAGTTGAAGTATGGAAAGGATTCTCCTGAATACAAACATATTGTGAACATCATCAACCGAGATGAGGTTATTTCGGTAGCACAATAACCCGAAACATCTCTTTCAATAGAAGGCCCGGTAGGTGAATACCTATCCCGGGCTTTTTTGTTTTCTAGTCTGCAAACAAAATCGATTTTTATACCAATCCAACTTCTCTAGCAAACTTAACAAACGGCAGTACTCGGATTTTTCCGTCGGCTAAAAAGTCCGAATCACCCATATGAACTTGGTAAAAGAAAGGAATGTTGGTTCGATCCTTAAAGTATTTTAAATGAGGAGATACTTGTTTGTCGCCCGTTTTGCATTCGACAGCAAACAAAGGTTTGTTTTTCTTTAATACAACAAAGTCAATCTCTCGGCGGTTTGTATCACGAAGGAAACGAAGCTCCATCTTCTCTCCTTGTGTATCTTCCAGGTGGTGGCAGTATTTTAAGAGATGGCTCGCCACAAAATTTTCAAATCTAGCTCCCTCTGATTCGCATTCACTCCAATCCCATAGATATAATTTTTTTTCCTTTTTGACAGCTCGTATTTTGGGAGCTCCCAAAGGCAAAATTCGAAAGCAGTAATATACTTTCTCAAGAATTTGAACCCAATTCTCAGCTGTTCGAAAGTTTACTTCCAAATCTTCAGCTAAGGACTGGATGGAAAGAGGGGATCCAATTTTAGAAGCTAAGGTTTCTGCCAGAACTTCTATCCTGGAATACTCTCGCAAATTTTCCAAATCGCGAATATCATCATATACGATTCTATGCAATCTCTCTTGGATCCAAAGTTTCCAAAACTTCTCATTTCCTTTTAGAAAGGGCTCCGGAAATCCACCAAAACGAAGGAGCTCTTTCAAATCGTTCTTTGTTTGTAGATTCAATTCAGAAACAGAAAAAGGATGCAAACGCAAATAGCGATACCTTCCAAGTAGAGAATCTCCTCCCTTTCGGTAATGATCTAACCTCGCAGAACCTGTTACCAAAAACTTCTGAATATCTTTTCTTTGGTCAAAATAACCTTTGAGAAGGTTTCGCCAATTTTTGAATTTGTGGATCTCGTCAAAAAGTAAAATAGGTTCTGCCGGCAAGTATCCAGATTTTATAATTTTTTTGGAGAAAGGCAGATCCCAGTTGAGATAGGCAGTTTGTGTTCGGCTTTGGCTTCCCAAAAAGGAAAGGCAAAGAGTCGTTTTACCTACTTGGCGTGGTCCTCCCACAAAAACCATACGACTTTCCAAAAATTCATGGATTTCGGGTTCCAGATACCTGTTTTTAGGATCCATGTCTCAAAATTATTGGACATGTGTGTAAATTGTAGTCAACTACAATTTAAGCATGTGTAAATTGTAGTGAGGTATATTTTACGCAAGATAGGATAATGAGTGAAGAGGATTTGCTTAATTTAAAATGAATTATTCAATCGATACGCTTGGACTTTTCAGGGGAAGAAGCTATTCTATTTTCTAACTTCCAAATCTTAGAACACAAAGAACCATTTGTTTTATTTCTGATTTATCTTGCCATTCTGCGAAATTATACTCTCCTTAGTTTGGATGCAGTGATTTCGAAATTGAAAAACCGAAGATTTAGATCGCACTGGTAAAGTATAAGAATCTACCTTCTCTAACAAAAATTTATTGCTTTTGAAGAAGGTTTACCTTGCCAAACATTTATCTCAGGTTTGATTCACAAATTTGTTACAGGCAAACTAGTGGAAAAATAATCCAAAAATCAACATCATGATGCAAACAAAACCCAGCTCGCTTTCCTACGAACTGAGTTGAGAGTAGGAGTGAATTAAAATACTCCTGCTTGAATCGTGGAGGTTGCCGTAGTTGTATTTACAAAAATTAAGTAATCTCCTGCAGTATTGATTGTAAACTCCCGAGCAGATGCCGTCGAATTCAAAGTATAGTCTGTTGTAACTGTGGCGACGTTCTTCGAGCTATCCAACGGGCAATTTGATTGCTTAAAAATTGTTGGTGTACTTATACCACCATTCACTACAATCTTTTGTCCAGAAGTGATACTCTTTGCAGAGATAACAGCTACAGTGTTCGAGCCAATTATTCTTGTTCCTACATTAACAAGTCTTCCTGATCCTGCAGTCGTCAACGGAACAGATCCGATGCTGGTTCCAAGTAGTGTAACTTCACAACTTGCTCCCCCACTGGATAGCGCGAGTAATGCGAGAAGTGCCGTGTTATCCTCTTCCTTTTTCTTTGGGCAGTTGATAAGAACTGCTCCTACCAAAAACAATGCTAAAAACTTTACTATATTCTGAATCATTGGTTCTCCTTATTATCTTTCTCTATTTGTTGTTATATGGTATGGCAACTAACAAGAAAGTTGTTGAAATTTTCGGGGGGGGGGGGG